>TARA_R110002020_G_scaffold25127_16_pt1 | contig 14850 bp, 14 predicted proteins | sample TARA_R110002020 | Tara Oceans TARA_R110002020 (sample SAMEA4396489) | marine metagenome | biome: Westerlies Biome; feature: [MES] marine water layer (ENVO:01000295) within the mesopelagic zone...; material: water (ENVO:00002006), including particulate matter (ENVO:01000060) such... | reverse complement strand
GGCGGCCGATGCGGCTCCCGAGACGGTGGCGCATGCCCCGGCCGATGCGGACGCTGCACCCGCCGCCGAGGCCGCCCCGGTTGCCGACGCACCCGAGGCCGGAGCCCCGGAAGGCCTGACCCAGGCCGAGGCCGAAGCACCCGCCCCGGAAGCGCCCGCCCCGACCGCCGAGCCGGCGATCGCGGAGACCGCCGCCGACGCGCCGGCGGAGGCTGCCACCGAGACGCAGCCTGAGCCCGAGGTGCCGGCCCTGTCGGAGACCGAGGCCGAAGCCCCCGCCGAGCCGGCATCGGCCGAGCCGACCGCCGAGGTTGCCGCGGCCGAACCGGTTGCCGGCGAGAGCGCCGAGGCGGTGCCGGCGGACGCAGCGCCGGCAGAGCCGGACATGATCGACGTGTGGCGCCCGGGACGGCGGCGACATGGCAACGACCGGCGCCCGGCGCGGCGCGGCGGGCAGGCTCCCGGGCAGGCGGGCCAGAAGGATGGCGAGGGCGCCGAGCGCGGCCGTGGCGGCCGACGCGGCGATCGCAAGGGGCAGCAGAACCGGGCGGGACAGCTTGGTGGCAGCGGCAAGCCCGGTGGTGGCGGCGGCGGTGGCCCGCGCCAGGGCAAGGGCGCCGGGCCGCGCGAGGACCAGCGTCCGCGGCGGCCTCCGCCGAAGGAGCGCCCGATCGATCCCGATTCGCCGTTTGCCAAGCTGGCGGAACTGAAGCGGAATCTCGAGCGTGGGTCGGGCGACGCCAGCTGACGGAGACGCCGCGGCCGACCGGCTGCGCATCGACCTTTGGATCTGGCGCGCCCGCTTCGCGCCGAACCGGCCGTTTGCCCAGGCCCTCATCGAGGGCGGACGGGTGCGGGTCAACCGTGACAAGGTGAAGGCACCCGGCCGCCGGGTGACGGTCGGCGACGTCATCACCGTCTCCGCACGGGGCGGCGCGATCCGCGTGGTGCGCATTCTGGCGCTGCCGGAACGGCGCGGGCCGGCAAGCGTCGCGCGCACCCTTTACGAAGACCTGACGCCCGGCGCGGACGCCGACGGCACCACGGATGGTCCGGCCTGAGACCGGTCCGTCCCGCGCGGTCGCGCGAACGGTTTCCACTGCGCCTGGAATTGTTCTAGACCGGGACCGGGCGATCAGGATTCTCATCCTTTTCCGACGGTTCTATTTGGAGTGGCGTTGCTTGAGACGGGCGACGCTAGGCGTTAAGCCGGTGTTGAATTCAGCGTGGCGGGCGGATCTTTCCCCGGCGCGCCCCATTGGAGGATTGAGATGACGTACGTCGTCACCGAGGCGTGCATCAAGTGCAAGTACACCGACTGCGTCGAGGTCTGCCCCGTGGACTGCTTCTACGAGGGCGAGAACATGCTCGTCATCCATCCGGACGAGTGCATCGACTGCGGGGTCTGCGAGCCTGAGTGCCCGATCGACGCGATCAAGCCGGATACGGAGCCTGGGCTGGAAAAATGGCTCGAGGTGAACACCGAATACGCCTCCAAGTGGCCGAACATCACGGCCAAGAAGGATCCGCTGCCCGAGGCGGCCGAATTCGACACCGCGCCGGACAAGTTCGAGAAGTTCTTCTCCGCCGAGCCGGGCGAGGGCGACTGAGCCCGCCCGGCGGGACATGGCCGGACGATCCCCGCGGTCGCAGTCTCTCGACTGCGAGGGTGCTGGCGTGCGGCCCGGTGGGGCCGCGCGGTTGCCGCCGCAGCTGAGCCGGCTAACCGGAAATTCGCGTGTGGTGCGAGGCGCCTGACGCGCTCAGCGTGTCCATTTGTCGCATCACCGAACGGCGTTCGGTGAACGCCCGACGGCTTTTGCTTTGCGGCAAGCCTTTGATTTTTCCCAAAAATGGGCTATATTAGATAATTCGATTGATCGTTCGGACCGAGGCATCGTCTGCCGTCGCCATCCCAACATCGCCTTAAGCGCATCGGCCAGCAGAGACGCTTGCCGACCGCCTAGCCTCGAATTCGGGCTGGAAATGCGCGGACGAGCGCGAGCCGGACCTTCGGGACGCGCCAGGGCGGGTCCCACGATCGACGCTTCCAAGCGCCGCCATTGGCGCTCAATAGACGATTCGACCGGAATGTCAAAGGTCGGGTCCGACAAGACGTAAGTAGGCGCAGGAGTGCACACTCGTATGGCCACCACGGCAAAGAAACCCGTTCAGCGCTCGATCTTCAAGCCCCAGGATTTCATCGTCTATCCGGCCCACGGCGTGGGTCAGATCGAGGCGATCGAGGAGCAGGAGGTCGCCGGCCACAAGCTCGAGCTGATCGTGGTCAACTTCGAAAAAGACAAGATGACCCTCCGGGTGCCCGTCGCGAAAGCGAAGAGCGCCGGCCTGCGCAAGCTGGCCGAGCCGGTGACCGTGAAGAAGGCGCTCGACGTCGTCACGGGCCGGGCGCGGGTCAAGCGGACCATGTGGAGCCGCCGCGCGCAGGAGTACGAGGCGAAGATCAATTCCGGCGACCTGGTCTCCATCGCCGAAGTCGTGCGCGACCTGTTCCGGGCCGACACCCAGCCGGAGCAGTCCTATTCGGAACGCCAGCTGTTCGAGGCGGCGCTCGACCGGATGGCCCGCGAGATCGCGGCCGTCAACAAGGTCTCCGAGACGGAAGCCGTGAAGCTGATCGAAGCCCAGCTCGCCAAGGCGCCGCGGCGCGGTCCGAAGACGGCCGAGTCCGAGGCCGAAGCCGAGGCGGACGCCAGCGACGACGCCGAGGGCGAGACCGCGCAGGAAGAAGCGGCCTGAGGGCCACCTTCTCTTCCGACCGGACGTTCAGCTGATTGAAACGGGCGCCTCTTGGCGCCCGTTTCCGTTCGATAACGGCAGATCACGATTGTGTGCGGGCGCACGATACGCCTCGCGTGATCCGGGCATCCGCGCGCATCGTATCCTCGGGGTACGCATCAGCATGCGAGGACGCCATGGCCGGGACCACCCATTCTCGACGCCAGCTCGTTCGGGCCGCGATGAACGCGCCCTATCTCGAGCGCGAACAGGAGCTGGAACTCGCGCGCCAGTGGCGCGAGCGCGGCGACAAGCAAGCCCTCGACATTCTCGCTTCCGCCCACATGCGCCTGGTCATCGCGATGGCCTCGAAATTCCGGCATTTCGGGCTTCCGATGAACGATCTCATCCAGGAAGGACACGTGGGGCTGCTGGAGGCGGCCGCGCGCTTCGAGCCCGACCGCAACGTCCGCTTCTCCACCTACGCGACCTGGTGGATCCGCGCGTCGATCCAGGACTACATCCTGCGCAACTGGTCGATCGTGCGCGGCGGCACCTCGTCGACCCAGAAGGCGCTGTTCTTCAATCTCCGGCGCCTGCGCGCCAAACTCTCCCGCGACGGCAGCACCGCCACCGCGCCCGCCGTGATCTCCGAGATCGCGCTGGCGATCGGGGTGTCGCGCGCCGACGTGGAGCTGATGAACGCGCGCCTGTCGGCGCCGGACACCTCCCTCAACGCCCCCATCGTGGAGAGCGAGGACGCCGGTTCCGATCGCCAGGACTTCCTTGTCTGCGATCAGCCGCTGCAGGATGAGACCGTGGGGTCGGTGATCGACACCGAGCGCCGGTCGCGCTGGCTGCGCCGGGCGCTTGACGAGCTCAACGAACGGGAACTCAGGATCGTGCGGGAACGGCGCCTGACGGACGAGGGCGTGACGCTGGAGGCGCTCGGCTCGAAGCTGGGCATTTCCAAGGAACGGGTGCGTCAGATCGAGAGCCGCGCGCTGGAAAAGCTGCGCGCGGCACTCCTGAAGGATCATCCGGACCGGGCGGCCTTCACCGGCTGAATCAGGGACTGCCTGCCGCAACCGGAAGTCCGGACGAAGGCCCCGACCGCGAACGGGCAGGGTCTGCCGGATGGCATCAGCCGGCGATGCCCGGGAAGAGACCAAGCACGCCGATGATGATCAGGTAGGCGGCGACGGCATAGTTGAGGATGCTGGGGACGATCAGGATCACGACCCCGACGACGAGGGCCAGAAGCGGCTGAACGGCGAATTCCATCATGATTGGGCACTCCCTCTGGCGCAGGCGTGCCGGCACGGACGTGGGCCCGATGCGGGGCCTGCGATTTCGGCCGCCGCCGGACGACGGGGCTCGACGGCAGCCTGCGACTGAAGTCGGGGCTGACCGCAGCTCCAAGCAGTGGCCGGGAAAGCACGCCGCGTCCAGCCCCTCCGGTGCGTGGAGGTCAGCACCCGGCAGCGGCGACCCGCGTCAGATTGGCGACTGACCCTGTGCTTCCCGACGGACCTGCGGCTCAGTCTTCCAGATGCGGGGCGATCATCCCGTCGATCGCGGCGGCCACCCGGGCCCGGATCTCCCGATCGCCCGCGTCTCGGTGCGGGCGTGCGAAGCGGCCCGCATCGTTGTCGAAGTACTGGCCGGAAGCATCGGCAAACTCGGGCGATAGGGCGGCGCGAACAAGAATGTCCACCCCGACGTGCACATCCTGGCCGGCAACTCCGAAGCCCTCCTTGACCATGCGCGTGGCGAGCAAGGATCCCGGGTTGACCGCGACGGTCACCGGGCCGTCGGTGCCGAGTTCCTCGGCAAGCGCCGCCGACCAGATGGTCAGCGCCAGCTTGCTCTGGGCGTAGGCCGGCATCGGCTCCAGCCTCCGCCGGCCGGCAAGCGCCTCCTGATCGACCGGCGCCTGGGCGGCGGAGGAAAGATGGACGATCCGGCCATCCGCCGGCATCAGCGGCAGGAGCCGCCGGGCGAGGAGGGCCGGCGCCAGCGTGTTGACCACGAAGCGGACGTCGAGACCGTCGGCCGTGATCGGATTGGGGCTGCGCAGCACGCCGGCATTGTTGACCAGGACGTCCAGCCGGTCGTGGCGACCCGCCACGGTCGCGGCGAGGGCGGCGACGTCTGCCAGGCGCGAGAGATCGGCCTGCGCCGTCTCGACCGGGCCGGCGCCCTGGCTCGCGCCGATTTCAGCGGCGGTGGCCGCCAGCTTGTCGGGGTTGCGGCCATGGAGGATGACCCGATGGCCCTCGCCCGCGAAACGACGGGCAGTCTCCCGACCGAGGCCGTCGGTCGCTCCGGTGATCAGGATGGTCTTCATGGTGGCTCCTCAATTGGCCGGGAGCCGCACGGCCGGCCCGACGCGTCCCGCGTGGTGTCGAAGTCCGGGCCGGTTCCGGCCATCCCGGTGCCGGCCAGGAGCCGCGCATCGCGGTCCCCGCCCCGGCCGTCGCCCGGATCAGGTCCCTTCCAGGACCTGCTTGCCGATGACCCGCCCGCTTTCCTGTCGGACGTGGGCGGCGCGCAGGGTTTCCGGGCCAAGCTTGCCGGCTTGCTCGGTCACAGTGGAGACGAGGGTACCGTCATCGACGAGCGCGGACACCCGGTTCAGGAGATCGCGCTGCACGTGCATGTCGGCGGTGGCGAACATCGGGCGGGTGAACATGAACTCCCAGCTGATCGTGATGGCCTTCGGCTTGGCCGGCGCGATGTCGAGGCGCGCCGGATCGTCGATCAGGGCAATCTGGCCTCGCGGGGCGATCAGCTTGAGGATGTCGGGATAGTGGGTGTCGGTCGCGGTCAGGGCGGCGACATAGCGGGGCGCCAGCCCGAGCTCCGCCACCTGCTCGGCCATCGGCTGGCGGTGGTCGATGACGTGGTGAGCGCCCATCCGGGTGACCCAGTCGCGGGTCTCCGGCCGCGACGCCGTGGCGATGACCGTCAGGCCGGTCAGTTTCCGGGCGAGCTGGATCAGGATCGAGCCGACCCCGCCGGCACCGCCGGCGACCAGCAGGCTGTCCCCAGCGCCGCCGCCCTCGGCAAGGCGGAAGCTGTCAAACAGGATCTCCCAGGCGGTGATGGACGTGAGCGGCAGGCCCGCCGCCTCGGTGAAGTCGAGGCTCGCCGGCTTGCGGCCAACGATGCGCTCGTCGACGGCGTGGAGCTCTGCGTTCGTGCCGGGGCGCGTCACGTCTCCGGCATAGAACACCTCGTCGCCAGGCTTGAAGGCGGTGACCTCGGCGCCGGTCTCCACGACGATGCCGGCGGCATCGAACCCGAGTATGCGCGCACCGCCCTCGGGCGCTGCGGCAGCGCGCAGCTTCACGTCGACAGGGTTCACGGAGACCCCCTTCACCGCGACCAGCAGGTCGCGCGGGCCGATCGCCGGGCGCGCGGTGTCGATGGCGGTCAGAACGTCGGCCGATCCGGCCCTCTCGTATCCAAAGGCTTTCATGGTGCGTGTCTCTCTCGTTGGCAGCTTCGCTTTGCCGTTGGAGATACGCCTTGCCCGGAATATAAAAACCGGACCCTGACAGCTTCACAATTCGGAAAATGAATATAATCATGGACACCGACAGCCTCCGGCTTTTCGTGCTGGCCGCCGAAAAACTCAACATCAGCGCCGCCGGCCGGGATCTGGGCCTGGCTCCGGCGGTGGCGAGCGGCCGCCTTGCCAGGCTGGAGCAGGAGCTGGGTGTGGAGCTCCTGCATCGCACGACGCGGAAGGTGTCGCTGTCGCTGGAGGGATCGGAGTTCCTGCCCTACGCCCGGGAGATGCTGGCCCAGCAGGAAGCGGCGCTGGCAGCCCTCGGGCATGGCGCGCCGGACATCACCGGCACCCTGCGCTTCGCCGCGCCGAGCAGCTTCGCGCAGCTGCACATCATGCCGATCCTCCCGGCCTTCCACGAGCGGCATCCCGGGCTGACGCTGGACCTCAGGCTGTCGGACACCCGCTTCGACCTCATCGAGGGCAGTTTCGACCTGGCGCTGCGAAGCGCGCCGCTTGCCGATTCCAGCCTGAAGGGCCGCAAGCTCGCCGACGACACCCGCGTGCTCTGCGCATCCCCCGGCTATCTCGCCGAACACGGGATGCCCGAAGGGCCCGAAACCCTGCACGCGCATCGCTTCATTTCCTGGCGTGACCTGGCGCCCCGCGATCTGGTCGATACCGCCGGCCGGCTGGCCGAGCTCGCGCCGCGCCGGACCCGGTGCACCGTGGTCGTCGATGACGGCGCTGCCCAGCGGGTCGCCACGCTGGCCGGCGCGGGCATTTCCATCAACTCGCTGTGGAGCGTCGGGCACGAGCTCGAGGCCGGGCGGCTGATCCGTGTCCTGCCCGACTGGCGTCTCAACGACCGCTCGGTGCTGTGGCTGGTCTATCCCCGCTCGAACGTGCTGACCACGAAGACGCGGGCCTTCATGGACTTCCTGATCGACGCGCTGGGCAGGGGCCGTGCATGGTAGGCCGGCAAGACCCCTCGGGCCTTCCGGCAAAGAAAAAGGGCGGCCCCGAGGACCGCCCTTTCATCAATTCACACCGGACCGCCTGTCGCGTGCGACCGGCGGCGTCCGGCCAGATCGGAAGGAGAGGCGGAGGCCGCCGCTCCCGGAGCCGATCCTATTCCTCGTCGCCTTCGCGCGCCTTGAGGGCCGCGCCCAGGATGTCGCCGAGGGACGCACCGGAGTCGGTCGAGCCGTACTGCGCGACGGCCTGCTTCTCTTCGGCGATCTCGAGCGCCTTGATCGACACGGCGACCTTGCGGGCCTTCTTGTCGAACTGGGTGATGCGCGCATCGACCTTGTCGCCGACCGAGAACCGCTCGGGCCGCTGCTCGCCGCGATCGCGGGCGAGATCGGACCGGCGGATGAAAGCGGTCAGGTCGGTGTCGACGATCTTCACTTCCAGACCGGCATCCTGAACCTGCGTGATCTCGCAGGTCACGATGGCGCCCTTGCGGACGTCGCCGGCTTCGGTGAACGGGTCGCCCTGGAGCTGCTTGATGCCGAGCGAGATCCGCTCCTTCTCCACGTCGACGTCGAGCACCACGGCACGCACCATGTCGCTCTTGTTGAACTCGGTGATGACCTCTTCGCCCGGACGGTTCCAGTCGAGATCCGACAGGTGAACCATGCCGTCGATGTCGCCATCGAGCCCGATGAACAGACCGAATTCGGTCTTGTTCTTGACCTCGCCCTCGACCTCGGAGCCAACCGGATGGGACTCCAGGAAGAGCTCCCACGGGTTTTCCAGGGTCTGCTTGAGGCCGAGCGAGATGCGCCGCTTGACCGGATCGACCTCGAGGATGACGACCTCGACTTCCTGGCTCGTCGACACGATCTTGCCCGGGTGGACGTTCTTCTTCGTCCAGCTCATCTCGGAGACGTGGATGAGACCCTCGATGCCCGGCTCCAGCTCAACGAACGCACCGTAGTCGGTGATGTTGTTGACGCGGCCCGTGAAGCGGGCGTTGACCGGATACTTGGCCTCGATGCCTTCCCACGGGTCGGCCATGAGCTGCTTCATGCCGAGCGAGATGCGGTGGGTCTCGTGATTGACCCGGATCACCTGCACCTTGACGGACTGCCCGATGGACAGGATCTCGGTCGGGTGATTGACGCGGCGCCAGGCCATGTCGGTGACGTGCAGAAGGCCGTCGATGCCGCCGAGATCAACGAACGCACCGTAATCGGTGATGTTCTTGACCACGCCCTCGATGATCTGACCCTCTTCGAGGCTCTGGACCAGCTCGGAGCGCTGCTCGGCGCGGGTTTCCTCGAGCACGACGCGGCGCGACACCACGATGTTGCCGCGGCGCTTGTCCATCTTGAGGATCTGGAACGGCTGCGGGGTGTGCATCAGCGGGCCGACGTCGCGCACCGGGCGGATGTCCACCTGGCTGCGCGGCAGGAACGCCACGGCACCGTCGAGGTCGACGGTGAAGCCGCCCTTGACCGAGTTGAAGATCTGGCCGGTGACCTTCTCGTTCTTCTCGAAGGCGACCTCGAGCCGGATCCAGCTCTCTTCGCGGCGAGCCTTGTCGCGCGACAGGACGGCCTCGCCGAGCGCATTTTCCACGCGCTCGAGATAGACTTCGACCTCGTCGCCGATCTTCAGGTCGCCATCGCGACCCTTGACGCCGAATTCCTTCAGCGGCACGCGACCTTCGACCTTGAGGCCGACGTCGATGACTGCGAGATCCTTTTCGAAGCCGACCACCGTCCCTTTGACGACGGTCCCTTCCTGCATGTCAGCCGCTTTGAACGAAGCTTCGAGGAGGGCGGCGAAATCCTCACGTGAGGGTGTCTGTACGGTCATTCAGTCTCCTGGACGCCGATTGCTCGGCATGCGCCGGGGGTTGGTGTGGCTCGAACCGTCCTGCAGGGGAGTGATCTCTGGCATCCGCCTGAAAACGGCGGACAATCCGGCGCAAGGCCCCTGCAAAACAGCCATGACAGTGATGAAACGCAACGAGCGACCGGATCCGGGATCACGGTCGTTCGAAAACTGTCGCGCGATGCGGTGACGGCCGAAAAAGGCTGCCTACACCGGCGGGGACCCGCGATGTCCGACACTGCCGGACGCTGAGCGCAAGGCCTCGTCGACGATTTCCACAGCCGCGCGAAACGCGGCATCTATATCCAACTCCGTCGTGTCGAGCAAGACGGCGTCGGGCGCGGCGGCCAGCGGCGCCACGGTGCGGCCGGAATCGCGGGCGTCGCGGCGGCGCAGGTCGGCGAGCACCTCGTCGTAGGTTCCCGGCTCCCCGCGACCGGCGATCTCCGCGGCGCGGCGGGCGGCGCGGGCCTCCGGCGTGGCGGTGACGAAGAGTTTCGCGACCGCCTGGGGGCACACCACGGTGCCGATGTCGCGACCGTCGAGGACGGCGCCCGGCGGCTGCTCGGCAAAGGCCCGCTGGTGCTCCACCAGGGCGGCGCGCAGTTCCGGCAGGACCGCGATGCGCGAGGCCGCCTCGCCGATGGCGTGGATCGACAGGGTGTCGCGATCGATCGCCGAAAAGTCGACACGCCCGACGGCGGCGACCGCCGCCGGCTCGTCGTCGAGCGCCACGTTGCACGACAGCATCTCGCGGGCGACCGCGCGGTAGGTGAGGCCGGTGTCGAGGTAGCGCAGCCCGAAATGCCGGGCCAGACGGCGGGCGAGCGTGCCCTTGCCGGAGGCGGCCGGTCCGTCGATCGCGACGATCATGACGCGGCGTCCGCGGCGTCGGCGAAGCCGCCGCCGAGGGTTTCCATCATGGCAACGAAGCCCGGGAAGCTGGTGGCGATCATCCGGGTGTCGTCGACGGTCACGGGGGCGTCGGCCGCGAGCCCCATCACCAGGAAGCTCATGGCCAGCCGATGGTCCAGGTGGGTGGCGACCAGACCGCCGCCGCACTTGCCGGTGCGGCCGGTGACGGCGAGCCAGGTGTCGCCGGTGTCGACCTCGATGCCGTTGGCGCGCAGCCCGGCGGCAACCGCCTCGAGCCGGTCGGCCTCCTTGACCCGCAGTTCGCCGACGCCCTCCATCCGCGTGGTGCCCTCGGCGAAGGCGGCGGCGACGGCGAGGATCGGGTACTCGTCGATCATCGAGGGCGCGCGGGCGGCGGGCACGGTGACGCCTTTCAGGCGGCTGGCCCTGACGCGGATGTCGCCGATCTTCTCGCCGCCGGTCATGCGCTCGTTCTCGATGGCGATGTCGGCGCCCATCTCCGCCAGGGTCTCGAACAGGCCGGTGCGGGTGGGGTTCAGCAGGACGTCGGTGACGGTGACGTCGGAACCCTCGACGATCAGGCCGGCGACGATGGCGAAGGCGGCGGAGCTCGGATCGCCCGGAACGGTGAGGTCCATGGGGGTGAGATCGGCGCGGCCGGTCAGGCTGATGCGGCGGCGGCCGGCGTCGTCGGTCTCCACGTTCATCGGAACGCCGAAGCCGGCCAGCATGCGCTCGGTGTGGTCGCGTGACGGGTTCTGCTCGATGACGGTGGTGGTGCCCGGCGCGTTGAGGCCGGCCAGCAGCACCGCCGATTTCACCTGTGCCGAGGGAACTGGCAGTTCATAGGTGATCGGGACGGCCGTGGCGGCGCCGCGGATGGTCAGCGGCAGCCGGTCGCCCGAGCGCGCGATCACCTGGGCGCCCATGCCGCGCAGCGGATCGAGGACCCGGCCCATCGGCCGGCGCGACAGCGAGGCGTCGCCGACGGCGGTGGCGACGATGGGGTGGGTGGCCAGCAGTCCGAGGATCAGCCGCACCCCGGTGCCGGCGTTGCCGAAGTCGAGGGCGGTTTCCGGCTCCAGCAGGCTGCCGACGCCGACCCCGTCCACATGCCACCGCCCGCCAGCGTCGCGGTCGATGCGCGCGCCGAGAGCCCGCATGGCTCCGGCCGTGGCGTGCACGTCCTCGGACTCTAGCAGCCCGTCGATGGTGGAACGCCCGACGGCGAGCCCGGCGAGCATCAGCGCGCGATGGGAGACGGACTTGTCGCCGGGCACGCGCAGGCGGCCGGACAGCGGGGCGGTGGGACGTGCGGTCAGCGGGGTCGGTGCCAAGCGGAATGCCTCGATGAAAGGCCGCCCGGCTCTGGGCCAGCTCCGGGTTCTCCAATCGCCCCCTCGAAGGGGCCGCGGAGGCCGGTGGCCGGCCGATTTCGGGCCGACGGCGGCGACCACGATCTGGTGACGGAGCTGGTAGCTAACACGCGGTCGGGACGCCGTCACCCCGGCCGTGCGAAATGTTCCGGGCACCCATCGTCGATTCGGCTTTGACAGGACCGGCGCTGCTGTGTATTCGGGCCGCCTCCTATCAGAACGCGAGGCGGTTCCGTGGCGAAACCTGAGCTCGGCACCAAACGACAGTGCTCCAACTGCGGGGCCAAATATTACGACTTGGGCAAGGACCCGATCCTCTGCCCGAAATGCGGCACGCCGTTCGTGCTTGCACCTCCTCCGGCGCGGCCGACGAAGGCGGCTGCGGTGAAGGCTGCGCCGGTGGTCGAGGCCGAGGATACGGACGACGACGATACGACGGACGACGTCGAGCTGGTGTCGCTGGAGGAAGCCGATGACGACGCGGCGCCGGCAGCCCGCGAGAAGCCGCTCGACGACGACGAGGACGACCTGGAGATCGACGCCGATCTCCCCGAGGATGACGACGACGACTCCGATACCTTCCTGGAGGATGACGAGGACGACGACGTTTCGGACGTCGCTCTGGGTGGCGTTGACGACGAGGACGAGACGGAAAGGTGATCGGAACCGGCCGGGCCGTGGAAAGGGCGAAAACGCCTATTGATTCCGCGGCGAACGCCACCTAAGTTCCGACGCGCTCGCCGGGGGGTTCCCAAACCCCGGCACGGATGGGGCCATAGCTCAGTTGGGAGAGCGCTTGAATGGCATTCAAGAGGTCGGCGGTTCGATTCCGCCTGGCTCCACCAAATCCCTCTCGTTTCGAGGGAAATCGCAAGAAGCCGCCGCAAGGCGGCTTTTTTGTTGCCCGCGGGATAGGCGCTCCGGCGATAGGCCTGCGGAGCCACCGGCCCCGCAGGCAAACCGAATCGCTATTCGGCCGTCCAGCCGCCGTCGATCGGCAGGATCGCGCCGGTGATCGACGCCGCCGCGTCGGAGCACAGGAACAGCGCGAACGCGGCGACCTGCTCGACCGTCACGAATTCCTTGGTCGGCTGGGCCGCCAGCAGCACGTCGTGCTTGACCTGCTCCTCGGTGATGCCGCGCGCCTTGGCGGTGTCCGGGATCTGCGCTTCCACCAGCGGCGTCCACACGTAGCCCGGGCAGATCGCGTTGACGGTGATGCCGTCCTGGGCGGTCTCCAGCGCCACGACCTTGGTCAGGCCGGCGATGCCGTGCTTGGCGGCGACGTAGGCGGCCTTGTCGGGCGAGGCGACGAGAGCGTGGGCCGAGGCGGTGTTGATGATTCGGCCCCACTTGCGGGCCTTCATGCCCGGAACGGCCGCCTTGATGGTGTGGAAGGCGGAGGTGAGGTTGATCGCGATGATCGCGTCCCACTTGGCGTCCGGGAAGTCCTCGATGGGCGAGACGTACTGGATGCCGGCGTTGTTCACGAGGATGTCGACCGAACCGAAGGTGTCCTCGGCGGTCTTGATCATCGCGGCGATCTCGTCGGGCTTGGTCATGTCGGCGGCCGAGTAGAGGCATTTCACCTTGAACTCGGATTCGATCGCGGCGCGCTCCTTCTCGATCGCCGCCGCATCGCCGAAGCCGTTGATGACAATGTTGGCGCCCTGTTCGGCCATCGCCCGGGCATAGCCGAGGCCGATGCCGGAGGTCGATCCCGTGATCACAGCCGTCTTACCGTTGAGCATCCCGCTCTCCTTCATTCTGGATAGGGGGCCGTCGGATGCACGCACCCGGCGACCGCGAAACGTCGTAGCCCGTGTCTGCCGTCCTCCGCCGGGACTGTCCCCACGCCGGACAGGCGCTTGCAAGACGCGTGCGCACTCAAGCCGAGTTGTGCCGCACTTTCGCGACGATGATGGCAAGTCGACAGCCGACGCGAACGCTCCAGCCGTTCTATCCCCCGCAGGGCGGCTGGCAAGGCCGGATCGTATCCACCGGCGGTTCTCAGATACAGGTTGCGCTCCGCCCGGTTCGATCCCACGTGGGCGCCCTGCCGCACCGCTCGCATTCTCGGCTGGCGCGCGCTAAGAGGGGGAGACTGCCGCCCAAGTCGGCAGATGAGGGACGGCAATGACCCCGAGCGGACGCGTGTCAGACGATCGAGACCAGGCTGTGAACGCCATCTTCCCGGATCCGGCCCACGATCATCGCCGCTGTGCCAGCGATTCGGTGGCGGCGGCCGAGGCCCATTGCAGCGACAAGGGCGTGCGGCTCTCGACGATGCGCCGCGCCGTGCTGGAGCAGCTCGCCGAAAGCCACGAGCCGCTGGGCGCCTACGAGATCCTCGACCGCCTCTCGGCCGCCGGCGGCCGCACCGCACCGATCTCCGTCTACCGGGCGCTGTCGTTCCTGACCGGCGAGGGGCTTGCCCACCGGATCGAAAGCCTCAATGCCTACGTGGCGTGCGCGGAAACCCATACCGACGCCCAGCCGCTGGTGTTCCTGATCTGCGAGACCTGCCGCCAGGTCGGCGAGGCGAAGGCCGTCGATCTCGGCATCAAGGTCGACACGGTAGCGCGCGCCGCCGGGTTCGAGCCGCGCCGCGCGGCGCTGGAGATCTTCGGCGTCTGCGAGCATTGCCGCACGGCCAGGAAATGAGCGCGCCCTCGGGCCGCGCCGAAGCCCCGCAGTCGGCGGCACTGCTTCCGGATCTGCGGGTGATCGGCCTGCTGGTCGTCCTGTGCGCCAGCTGGGGCCTCCAGCAGGTCTCCATCAAGATCGCGATGGTCGACATCCCGCCGCTGACCCAACTGGTGGTGCGGTGTGCCGGCGGCATGCTCATCGTCTTTGCCTGGAGCCGGCTGCGCGGCGTCGCGCTGTTCAACCGCGACCGCTCGCTGGTGCCCGGGATCGTGTCGGGCAGCCTGTTCGGCATCGAGTTCGTGCTGTTGTACCTGGCGCTGCAATACACCGATGCAAGCCGCGTCGCGCTGTTTCTCTATACGGCGCCGTTCTTCGTGGCGCTGGGCGTCCTGGTGTTCCTGCCCGGCGAACGGCTGCGGTCGCTGCAATGGCTGGGGATCGGGTTCTCGTTCGCCGGCGTCGCCGTCGCGATGGGCGTGCCACCGCCAAGCGCAAGCTGGGAGAGCATGGTCGCCGACGCGGCCTGCGTGCTGGCCGGCGCGCTCTGGGCGGCGCAGACGCTGACCATCCGCATGTCCGTGCTGAAGACCGTCCCGTTCGAGAAGGTGCTGCTCTACCAGCTCGTGATGGCGTGCCTGTTCGCGCTGCTGTTCGCCGCCCTGCGCGGCGAGCAGCCGACGTGGCCGGTGGCGCCGGCGTCGCTGTTCTGGCTGGTCTATCAGATGGTCTGGGTGGTCGCCGTCACCTACCTGATCTGGTTCAGCCTGCTGGCGCGCTACGCTGCGGGCCCACTGCAGGCCGCCACGGCGATGACGCCGATCTTCGGCATCGCCGCCGGGGTGCTGG
>TARA_R110002020_G_scaffold14313_5_pt1 | contig 14858 bp, 12 predicted proteins | sample TARA_R110002020 | Tara Oceans TARA_R110002020 (sample SAMEA4396489) | marine metagenome | biome: Westerlies Biome; feature: [MES] marine water layer (ENVO:01000295) within the mesopelagic zone...; material: water (ENVO:00002006), including particulate matter (ENVO:01000060) such... | reverse complement strand
CTGAAAGTGATAAAAAGTTCATCTCCTTATGATAAAGAAAACATAGGATTGTTTGAACAAAGTGTCATTCAGACTTATCATCTTCCAGTCCAAGAAGATACAACAGATAAGACAGTTACCCTTTTTGATTCACAGGTAATTTATGGTAAAGAATACTTCTACACAGTTGTTGGCATTTATGATGTCGATGGGAAATATTACTTTTATGGTGATAGAAGATTAAAATCAATAGAAAAGAAAACGGGCAAAAAAGAGAAAAAGAATGTAGATAACACAACTACAGTTAATGGTGAGAATATCTTTACTAATTCCTGTTGTCGATCACGCGCAGCAGACGGAAAGAATCTTTATGCTGGCCAGCAAACACCCGGATTAACACGGCAACAAAGAATTGATGGGTTTTTTGATAACATCTCAAATAAAACAATCATTACAGATGTTGAAGGAATTAATAGTGGCAATGGGAACTGGCTGGATCCAATAGTAAAACAATTGTTTATGCCTGACCAAGAGGCAGCGATTTACAACACTTTTGCTACTCCCGATTTGGTATTGAAAAATCCAGATCAAGCAGGCGCGACACCAACAACAGACGCAAATATAGCAAAAAGGCACGAATTATTTTGTTTCCTATGTCGTCGCTCTGGAACAGCTACTCCTGATGCTCCGAGGATAGATGAAATAATTTCTAAAAAACTTGAAGACAATAATACGTTCGTAAAACAGACAGCAATTCGCGGCTTTCCAAATCAACTTTTAGGTGGTATTATCGACTGTAGAAGATATGGTTTTAAAAACCTTGATGGCGGCATCGAGCTGATTCCCACTACAAAAGAAAAAGATTCTTTGAATCGCCCCTTGTTGGGACATGCTGACGTGACGGCTTTGGATCTGTCTGCGGAGGCGAATGTTATATCTGTAATACCACAGCATAGATGTAGAAAACAAATTGTGACCGATATTGTCATAAACACTTTTGATTCATTTGAATTTGAAGTAGAAGAATTCGATAGTAAAACACTAGTGGAAGTTCCAATTGCTACTGTGAAAAATAACATTGTTGGCCGCGCACCTATGCCCCCCGATGTAACATTTGTTCCATTGGCGGATACAAACAATCAGATTCTAATAAGGTTTTTAGAAGCGGTACAAAGCACAGATTTTAAACAACCAATAGACGACATGATGCGCCTTCTAAATGGAAATGAGGTAATTGAAAAACTCATGGATCAGTCTGATAGCGATTCATTTGTTCTTGCGCGCTCCCAAGGCGATCTGTCTAGTGTTATTTTGGTTAGAAGTGATGTAGAGCCGAACAGTCTAGAACAACTAGTCGGCGGTGATAATAGCCAAAGATTGGCAATTGACTGGAAAGATGGTGAAATTTATAGCAACGTTCTACCAAATAAGAAGTATTGGTATGTGTTCGCCACCAGAGACATTACTGGTCTTTACTCCGCTGCTTCCTCGATCTTCCAAGTTGAGTTGGTCGAAGATTCAGGTTTTGTTTATGCAGAAGTAGGACCATTCGAATTTAAAATAAAAGAAGAGAAGACAGCAACAAAGACGTTTAAAAAGCTAATTAAAATTAAGCCGGCTTTCGATGAAACACTCCCACATGATGCAGAACAAGTGGGAACTAAAAAATTATTTTCTACAATAAAGAAGGGAAAGGGAGAATCGCTAAACGCCCCGCCGAAATTTAAAATTCGTGTGAGGTCGAAGAAAACAAAACGGGTCTTTGACATTAATTTGAAATACACTCAGGTCGTTAAAAACATTTATTCTAAAAAACTACTCAAATTAATTAAAGAAAAGGCTGATTTAGTTGATGAAAAAATAGAATAATCATTTAGTTATGACACTACTATTTATTTGAGGAGAAACACAAATGGCATTTTTAGATAACAGCGGTGATATTTTACTTGACACCGTTCTAACAGATGAGGGAAGAAAGCGCCTCGCTGCTGGTACATTTAAACCAACAAAAGTCGCGATCGGCGACCAAGAAATCAATTACAGCATTTACGATCCCAGCAATACTAGCGGCTCTGCTTATTACGATTTAGAAATTTTACAAACACCAGTACAGGGTGCTCACACTGATGCCGGTATTTCTCTTCAAACCAAACTTTTTACACTCACTTCAACTGATGGCGATCCACAGATCCTATACCTACCACAGTTGATTTTAGACAATGGGGTTACTGATAGAACATCAGCGCTCACATCTAGAAATGCATTCGCAGTCGTGGCTGATGATGCAACCTATAACCAGCTTGTAACAGCAGGAAGCAATTCGTTGCCAATTGGATTTATCGACGGGAGAACGCCAGACGGCGCCTCTGTGGGAATTAAGGTTCGAAGTCCTTTGGGAATTGTTAATGCCATTAGTAATAATCCTGACGCGGATGCTTATTTACCCTTGGATCCGAGTCTGGACGAATCCAGTTATAATGTTACTTTAGATAAGCGCTTCTTGCAGTTAGTGCAGCCCGGTTCAGAGGGATCCGCCCTCACAGGAGGACCCGGCACAGCATCAGCAACAATTGCAAAATCATCTGCTACGTCGAACCTATTTTCAGGTGACGATAATTTAAGAACTTATCCAGTTTCCAAATCTGGAACATCAACACAATTTGTTAATGGCGCTTCTGTTACGAACGTGTCAGCGTTTCAAGGTCCAAGCACCGAATTAGTTTTGGGTACTTCCTACGTTGTAAATCAAACAAATCAAGATAACATGTTTACAACATATAAGATCGGGAATATTTCCAACTACGCCGGCACTGGCGTTGAAATGGAAGTAATCCAAACAAGTGTTGAAGTGGCAACTTTTGCTTTTGGTTATTCATTAACAGTTCCACTAGAAGTGATTAGAAAGGTATAAAACGGAGTAAACAATGGCGAACAACGGCGTCTTTAAGACATTAGATCCAAATAGAATTATTAGCGAAAAAAAGGTTTTGAATGAATCAATTCCAGTTACTGGAACCATTGTTAAGGGTACCTATGGAACGTTTCCAAGTGAAACAAACATTAAGAACTTTACCCATGAGATGTTTCAGGCTGTTTATGATTATCCTTATCTAAGCTCATCTGCGAACCATTTGCTTGATTTAACTGCCGCACAATCATCCGATACCACTGGCGTTGCCGCCACCACTGGATTGGCTGATAAAAATAACATTTACCGTTCATTATCTCAACAGTACGTTGGTTATGATACAAACCAAAGTCCCGTTCCATGGAACTCTAGCGGTGTTTTGAATCCCGATAACACATGGGATCCGGATAAAATAACAAACGTTGTCGTCATGGACTTTTCAAGAGTATTAGTAAAAGATGAAATTAAGAAAGGGTCTTTTCAATTAACGCTTGGAACCGGCTCTTTCGCAGCACCATTTGTTGGGACAAAAACTCTTTCCGATGCATACGTTTCCGAAGGTAACTTATCGTCCTATAAGACAAACTCTCCCATGGGCGAATACGCCTTTCTTCAGCTAGGAACCGGTACAAGTCCCGTTCCCACGAAAAGCGACTATGGCTTTATTTATTATCAGGCTGGCACCGTTGTTTTAATTAACAGTACACTTACCTTCGGAACCGAGCTTACAAGCGGATCCGCATTTACGATTACGACAGCACAGACACCAGAACAGGCTGCAGTCTCATCAAGTATCAAGGACATTGTAAATGGTGTGCGCGCCCACGTTCAAAATATTCAATTCAACAACACAACTGAATTGAACTCGACATCTTATTTTGTTAATTTAGCTCCAAATGAGTTTAATTACAGTAACAATCCATCGTTTGTGAGTGGGAGCGAAATTGTTGTTAAAAACGGATTGGCTAGGAACCCATCTACAACTTATTTAACAACAGTTGGCCTATATTCAGCAGACAATCAATTGCTTGCTGTTGGTAAGCTTAGTGAGCCTTTGAAGAAAACTCCTGCTAATGAAATAAGTTTGAAGATGAGAATCGATTACTAAAATGCTATGCACAAATTCAAACAGAATGATATTTTTAAGAACACAGTAATAGCACGACCACAATATAAATTCACACTTTATAGTGGTAGTTTGTACATAAACGAAGAAGTAGATCGAGGAATTTATAACATAGACAGCATCAGGATAGGGGATTTAAATTTAACCCCCACCTCCTCTCTATCCGTCACAAGCAATTTAGACTCTGGCTATTCATTAAACCCACAAGGTACCGTCGTTTCAGGAAGTTCGGTTTCTTCTTTTACCCTTAATCGAAACTTTGTTTATAACGTGGGAATCACATATGACACGGACTATACCTCGACAGACACAATTTTTAAGTTTCTTTCATTAAAGAATTCTATTAATTTTAGAAGAACTAGGGCACCATCATTTAATTTTGATCTTTATTTTAATAGTGGGGGTTTGCCCGAGCTTACAAGAGATAAAACAACACAGGGTGCTGATGCGTCTAAAGTAAGTCCCAAGCAGTCGTTAAACTTATTAACATTTGATAACATGTTTTATGGAAATCAAATAACGCCGGGATCAATGACCTTGGGCTTTTATAAAAATGGAACGCTAATTGCGCAGGCTAAAGACACTACTAAAAATGGTGAATTGATAGAGCAGATCAACACGACGATAGGTGTTGGATCTGTTGTTGGTTTTGCTATGTATGAAGAGGGTGCAGTAGTTTTAACCGGGACAGGAAGTTTGGCAGCCGGCGTACAAGAGCCATATATTCAGCCAACTGCCTCTGCCGGCACCCCCGTTTCAGATGATCCCAAATGGATTCATTTTGGCTCTTATAAAAAGATTGCTTCTGCTGGTAACGCAATAACCGGTTCTAGCTACGTTTTAGACTTTAAGGGAACCAAGCCAAAAGAAACATTAACTTTGCTTGCTTATGCTCCTAAAAATCAATTGAACTGGAGCAACAATCCAACATTTTTAACACAGACTGGAACAAACAGCAAACAGCAATACCTAGACATAACAGGATCGAATCAATATGTTGAAAATGAAAATGTCGCGGTAAAAAACATTGTTTCAAGCTCGTTCTCAAATTATTCAGCAAGTTTTGATTCCGTCACCTACATTAGATCAATCGGTATTTATGACGAAGACAAAAATCTTATTGCGATAGCAAAAGTTGCCAACCCGGTAAAAAAGACTGTTGAACAAGATTATACTTTTAAGTTAAAATTAGATTTATGATTTTAGGTTTAGATATTTCCACCAGCATTACCGGAGCCACTGTAATAGACAACAAGGGTAACGTCGTTATGTGTGAGGCGTGGGACACTCGCAAGATTAAAAACTTTTTTCAAAAGGCTGCCACCATTCGAACGCGACTTCTTGACACGAAAATAGAGTATCCAATTACAAAAATAGTAATAGAACAATCGCTTCAGATGTTCAGACCCGGCTTTTCATCGGCAAAAACACTTACAACGCTTTCAAAGTTTAATGGTGTTGTTAGTTGGATGTGTTATCGTATAACTGGTATAGAACCAGAATACATTTCGGCCCCAACAGCAAGAAAGGCATGTGGAATAAAAATTGAGAGGGGCAAAAAAGCCAAAGAACTCGTGCTTCAACATGTGCTTGACAATGTACCCGACTTTGAGGTACAATATACCAGAAGCAATAATCCGAAGCCGGGAAGTTATGACCGCGCCGACAGTTATATTATTGCTCACGCTGGTTATTTAGAATGTCAGAAAGAAAAAAAGTAAAAATTTTGAAAGAAGTTTTAGGCTCTCCTTTTAACACTGGAAGAGAAAGTCTCTTTTATTGTCCAAAGTGTAAACATCACAAAAAGAAGATGTCGGTCAATTTATCCAAGAACAAATTTAAGTGTTGGGTATGCGATTATTCCGGAAATGATGTAACTCATTTGGTTCGTCGCTATGGAACGAAACAACAAAAAGAGGAGTGGTATAATGTTTGTGAAATTTTTGATCACTCCGATCTAGAACTCAAACTCAACGAGATCTTCTCAGAAACAATAGAGACCACGGAAAAAAATCAAAAGATTGATTTACCAGAAGAGTTTTTAACTCTAACATCTAATAAGTTAACGGAAGTGGCACTACCAGCACTTTCATACCTGCGACGACGGGACATTGAAAGGAACGACGTCGTGAAGTGGAAGATTGGCTATTGTTCTTCTGGGCTTTATAAAGATAGAATTATTGTCCCTTCTTTTGACATGGATGGGGATGTTAACTATTTCATTGCCAGATCTTTCTCAAAGACAGCATTCCCAAAGTATAAAAACCCCAATGTTCCAAAGAAAATAATTTTTAATGAACTGTTTTTAAACTTTAAGGAGAATTTGGTGATTGTTGAGGGAATTTTTGATGCAGTTAATGCTGGTGGTAATGTTGTTCCCATTCTTGGATCAACCTTAGATGAGAAACACCCGCTGTTTCAAAAGATTATTAGAAACGATACAGAAGTTTATTTGGCGCTAGACCACGATGCCAATAAGAAAGAGGTCAAAATAGCCAAATTGTTAGGATCTTATGGAATTATAGTTCGTAAGATTGACACCACCGGTTATCAAGACGTAGGGGTCATGCCAAGAGATGTTTATGCTTATAGAAAGTCTAGAGCAGTTCCTTTTACAGAAGTCTCTTTGATTAATCATAGGTTTATGTAATGAAATTTGCTCACATAGCAGACACTCATATTAAAAATTTAAAATATCATAAAGAATATAAAGTAGTTTTTAAACAGTTATATGAGACACTGAAAAAAGAAAAGGTCGATTACATCGTCCACTGTGGTGACATCGCCCACACCAAAACTCAAATTTCACCGGAGTTTGTTGAATTGTGTTCTGATTTTCTAAAGAACTTGGCCAACATAGCACCGACTTATGTAATTTTGGGCAATCACGATGGCAATTTACGGAATTCTTATCGGCAAGACGCCATCACGCCCATTGTTGAAGCCTTGGAACATCCCGATCTCCATCTTCTCAAGAATGCCGGCGAAACACACATAAATAAGAAGTTTTGTCTCAATGTCCTCTCAGTTTTTGATGAGGACAATTGGATTCAACCAACAAAACCAAAGAAAATAAACATCGGTCTGTATCACGGGGCAGTTAAATATTCCAGAACAGATATTGGCTTCGTCATGGATCATGGCGACCATGACGTTTCTGTTTTTGATGGATGTGATTATGCCTTTTTGGGTGATATTCACAAAACACAGGACCTTAACAAAGAAGGGACAATCGCTTATGCGGGTTCAACCATCCAGCAAAACTTTGGTGAGACCAATGATAAGGGTATCTACATTTGGGACATTAAAACCAAGACAGAATTCACAAAAAAGAAGATAAATTTTAACAATCCAAAGCCTTTTATCACAATTAGCCTTACAAAGACTGGCAGAATTCCAAATAAGTTTGAGTGTCAACACGGGGCCAGATTGAGGCTCGTTTCGAACTCTAACATCCCGCTGGAGAAGTTGCGAAGGGCTGTAAAAATCGCAAAACATAAGTTCAAACCAGAGTCAATCACCTTTTTAAGTCGTCATGGCGCCAATGATTTGTCTGTCGAAGGCAAGGTTGACGCAGAGTTGTTCGAAAACTTGAGGGATGAAAAGACTCAACAAGAGCTAATTAAAGAATATTTGATGGACTTTAATCCATCTGAGGAAACTTTGGATGAAGTTTACGCTCTTAATTCAAGATATAATAAAGTTGTCGAGGAAAATGAAGACGTTTCTAGGAACGTTCATTGGAAGATTAAGAAGTTCAGTTGGGACAATCTATTCAACTACGGAGAAGGCAATTCTGTCGATTTTGATAAACTGTCTGGAACTGTGGGAATCTTTGGAAAAAACTTTAGTGGCAAATCTAGCATCATTGATTCACTACTCTACACAGTTTATAATAATACTTCTAAGAATATTAGAAAAACTTACAACATTATCAACCAAAATAAAGATCGAGGCTCTGGTGTGGTGGAGATTGAGGCAAACAATAAAACTTACACGATTTCTAGGAGGTCGGAGAAGTACATTAAAAAACTTAAGGGTAAGACTACGAATGAGGCGAGAACTCAAGCCGACTTTGAATTCGTAGATCAGGTGTCCGACGAGAAAGGCTCGTTAAACCAGACTGAGCGCGGCGGAACCGACAAGGCGATCCGTAATGTGTTTGGAAGCTTAGAAGACTTCCTAACCACCTCTATGGCTTCGCAAATGGGTGCTATGAACTTTATTAACGAAGGTTCAACCCGTCGCAAAGAGATTCTAGCCAAGTTCTTAGATCTTGAGTTCTTTGAGAAAAAGTTCAAATCTGCGAAAGAAGAAGTCTCAGAACTACGAGGTGCTTTGAAAAGAGTTAAAGACGTTGAATATGATGAAGACATCAAAAGGGTTAAAAAAGAAATTTTTGAAGCCGGTGCAGATGTAGCAAAGAAAAAGAATGAATGTTCCGACTTGAAAGAAGAATTGGCCGCTCTTCAGCAAGAGATAAAAGAGTTGGAAACAAATCTCTCTGATCTACCAGATGAGATAATCCACATTGAAGAGGTCAGGAAACAATTGCTCGCTGAAGAAGTCCGTGAAGAAGGACTAATCAAGAAAATAGAAGACATTTTACAACAGATCGATGAGAAGAAATCCTTTATCAAAAAGAGTGAAAAGCTCTTGAAGACAATTGACATCGTTAATCTCAATAGCGAATCTGATCGAGCTAGCGAAATAGAAAGAGAGATTAATGAGGCTCTACAGGAGAAAGGGCACGCAGATAAGGATCTTAACAATTTCAATAGACAAACAAGCATTTTGAACGAAGTTCCTTGCGGGAATCAGTTCATTACTACTTGTAAGTTCATTAAAGACGCAAATAGCGCAAAGAAACAGACAGAAATAGCCGAAAAGGTTATCACAGACATTAAAGAAAAGCTATTATTAAAGAACGAGGAGCTAGAAAAGCTCGATCTCTCTAAAATTAGAACGAGAATCGAAAACTTTAATAAGCTTTCCGATAAGAAAAAGAACGAAGAGTCGCTTTTAATGAATTTGAAATTTCAACATGAAAGGATGTCTGGTAGTCTAGTAAAGGCTACTTCACTTATAGAGGAACTATCGGAAAAGATTCGTTACTATGAGACAAATAAAGAGCTTTTAGAGAACACTGAAAAGCTCTATTGTGAGTTAGAGTCAAAGAAAGCTGAAATCGAAGAAAGGGAAAACAAAATAGACAAGTGTGATGAGTGTCTTTATTCCTTGATTGGTACCCTCGGAGCGCTAGAGCAGAAATTAGAAAATTTAGAAAACTTGAAGGCAGATCGCGAAAGGTTGAACGCAGAGTATTCAGCGCATCATTTGTTTCTAACGTGTATGCATAGCAACGGTATCGCATTTGATATTATTAAGAGAGCACTTCCTGTTATCAATGATGAAGTCGCAAAGGTTCTATCAAATGTAGCGGAGTTCCAAGTTTTCTTTGAAAACAATGATAACAAGCTAGACATTCAGATTAAGCATCCCAAACACGAACCTCGGCCTTTGGAAAATGGTTCGGGAGCAGAGAAAACCCTTGCTGCTATTGCTATTAGAATTGCCCTTCTAAATGTAAGCAACATGCCGAAGTCTAATTTATTTATTCTTGATGAACCCGGCACCGCTTTGGACCCTGAGAACATGGAAGGGTTCATGCGGATCTTAGAGCTTGTAAAGGGCTATTTCGATGTCACTTTACTAATTACTCACATAGAGTCTTTAAAAGACGCGGTAGATATGACCATCGACATTATGAAGACAGACGATGGTTATGCCTATGTAAATCAGTGAGGTTGATATGATGGCAGTAAAAGCATTTATAGATAAGAATTTAGAGAGGTTCATGTCAAAGAAACTTCTCGTTTGGCTAACCACAACAGGATTACTTTTAGCAGAGAAGGTCGATTCAGAACAGTGGATGATCATCGCCACAGCATACGTCGGCACACAGGGTTTCGTTGATGTTGTAGCTCGCTTCAAAGGAAAATAAATGACATGGTTAGTGATAAAACATTGGCTAAAAAGGTTTTGGCTTTGGCTGAAAACTAATTGGTGGGCTGGTGTTTTATTAATAGGCGGCTTTATTCTTTACAAAGTCTTTTTTAAATCTAAAAAAACTAGTTTTACCGAGCTTTATGAAAAGAAAATAGAGCAAGGCAAAAAAGAGCTTGAAGTCATAAACAAGGCTCACGAAGAAGAGGTCAGGCAGATAAAACAAGCACAAAAAGATTTTAAAGTCGTAGTCGATGCGCTAAAAGAAGAGCGCGAAGAGCAAGGCGAAAAAATTAAAAAAGAAGAAAAGAAGCGAATCAAAGAAATTGTTAAAATGCCCGAAGAGGAGAGGGCCTCCGCTCTAGCTGACGAATTTGGGTTTGAACTGGTTGAGGTCGAGTGATGAAGACGCCCATTTCAATCTTTTTGATTGTTGTGTTCTTACCAGCAACTTGCTTTGCTAATGGTAAAGTCGCCGCTTTAAAGCAGGGGCAGAAGGCTCCTTTTGATGGAATCCTATTAGACAAAAAGGCGGAAGCAACCATCGCAGCGAAAAGAGAAAGCGCGGTTAAGATTTGTAAATTAGAAAAAACACTTTTAGAGAAAAGTGCCAAGGCTTCATGTAAATTAGATGTTAGCATTTTAAACGCTCAACTTAATTCAGAAAAAACGAAGCATTCAGAATTAATGAAGCTAAAAGAAGCAGAGCTAAAAAGGTTAAATCAGGCTCTTAAAGAACCCCTACATGTTAACCTGTGGTTCGGCGCTGGCCTTGTCTCTGGCGTCGCTCTGTCGTTAGGGATCTTTTACGCAGCAGTACAAACATCGAAATGAAAAAAGAAAAAGATTTAAATAAAATTGCAAAAATTGAGAAGGCGATTGAAGATCGTTGGGGGGATGCTGCAATCCAAAATCCTGCTAGCTATTGGGATGAGGAAAAGGAAAAAGAATATTTAAAACAACTAAAAGAACAAATTAAAAATGAGGAGCCTTCTTCCACAACAAAAGAACACGATGGGATTTTAATAACGTCTAAACTATTTAATAAGAGACGAATTGACAAGTGTCCAAAGTGCGATGGTTTTAAACTATCTAATAGGGACAAGGTCCTTGTAAAAAAGCTTGGTCACTGTCAAACTTGTGAATGGAAAAAAAACTAATGTACGAAGATAAAATGCATAAAATAATCCTAGGCATCGCAGCAGCGCAGGCCAACTCTTACGATGGTGCTAAGGGCGAGGATGGTAAACCGCTAGTAAAGGGGATGCGTAGAAACGTGGGAGATCCAGTTTTGGATAGCCGAGTAATGGATGGTTTTAACATCAGTGTTCAAGGCAATCTCTTGATCTTAAAGTACAACACTGAAGAGACACTTAGTGGCTTGCGTGGCATTCACAGGATGGGCTTGGAGAAATACCAAGTAGAGATCGAACAAAGACTTGCGGACATTATCAAATATGTCAAGAAAGAGGCGAAAAGAGCAACTGGCGTAACCCCCTCTTTAAAGCACGAAGGCGACGTGGATATTCTCATTCAGCCAATAAATAAGTTAAGGACACTCGTTTCTGCCGTTTGTACCTATAGAATTGCCGGCATGAAGCCGGCAGAAGAGCCGCAACCAGAAGGTAGAACTGTCCCCGAGGCAGACTTCACCAAGAGGTTTATTGCGAACATGAAAGAGGAAAAGCTTAAGAAAACCCTTTCCTATAAGCCTTTCTGGCGTAAGCCCTAATTACTTTAATGGCTTTTAAATTAACAAAGAGGCAAATTGTTGCTGAAATAATTCGGTGCGGCAAAGAGCCTAACTATTTTATTAATAACTTTTGTAGGATTTCCCACCCGCTTGAGGGTACAATTCCATTTAAACTTTATGATTTTCAAGAAGACTGCATTGATAAATTCAATGAACACAGATTTAATGTTATTAATAAAGCACGACAATTAGGAATTTCTACAACGGCAGCAGCTTATATTTGCTGGATTATGCTTTTTCACAGAGATAAAAATATCCTTGTGGTTGCTACTAAGTTAAGTACCGCCTCTAACTTAGTAAAGAAAGTCAAGTTTATGATGAAATCGCTTCCTCCGTGGATGATGATTGCTAAAATTACTACAGATAATAAAAATTCATTTGAATTGGCCAATGGTTCACAAATTAAGGCATCTTCAACATCGGGAGATGCTGGACGTTCTGAGGCATTAACGTTGCTTGTGGTTGATGAGGCTGCTCACATTGATGACTTGGATGATCTGTGGACCGGACTTTATCCAACCCTGTCAACTGGTGGTCGCTGCATTGCCCTCTCCACTCCAAACGGCGTAGGTAACTGGTTTCATAAGACCTACACTGATGCCGAAGAGGGCAAAAATGATTTTAATCCCATTTCTTTATCGTGGGAAGTCCACCCAGATCGCGACCAAGAATGGTTTGAGAAGGAAACAAGAAACTTATCACGCCGTCAAATAGCACAAGAATTAGAATGCTCCTTCAACTTTTCAGGTGAGACACTTATTCATGGTGAGGATTTGGAAAGAATTCAAAAAGGGTTGTGCGATCCAAAATACAAAACCGGACATGATAGAAACCTTTGGATGTGGCAACAATATGAAGAGGGCAAGAATTATGCTCTCATCGCTGACGTTGCTCGCGGTGATGGTAAAGACTTTTCAGCTTTTCAAATCTTTGAGACAGACACGATGACTCAGGTTGCTGAATATCAGGGTAAGCCAACATTAGATCTTTATTCAGAAATGATTTTTGAGGCTAGCCGAGAATTTGGTTTCTGTTTAACCATTGTTGAAAATAACTCTATTGGAATGACAGTTTTAGATAAGTTGCGGGATAAAAGACATCCAAATCTTTATTATTCTACAAAACACTCACATAACTTTGTTGATAGATATGAAGCAGAGGCTGTTTCGAATGCGATCCCCGGCGTAACCATGTCTTCTAAAACAAGACCTTTGATTATTGCTAAGTTTGAAGAGTTCATTCGTACAAAACTAATTACAGTGAATTCTACACGTTTGGCTAATGAGATGAAAACATTTATTTGGAACCACGGAAGAGCAGAAGCAATGAGGGGATATAACGACGACCTAGTTATGTCTTGTGCCATTGCTTGTTGGATTAGAGACATTGCTTTGGTGGTCAATAAAAGAGAATTACAATACAAACATGCGATTATTTCGTCTATTTCTAGTGGAAAAAAACAATTTAACACTAAAATTCCGGGCATGAAAGGTTATAATAGAAACTCTATAGCTAAATTAAAAAAACAACAGCAACAGGCTCATGATTTTGCTTGGCTGTTTAAGGGATAAAAATGGCAAAACAGAGCAGAAATCCAAGAAATGAAGTATCACCCCTGTTTAAGGCACTAACAAGAATCTTTTCAGGGCCAATTGTAAATTATAAATCGAAAGCTCCATCTTTAGATAAAAGGAAAAACTTAGATAAATATTCATCACGGTTTAAGTCACTGGCTGGTTTAGATTTTAAAAAGTCTAGATACAATCCTTACAACTACATGAACACCTCGATTATGCTTAACCATAATCGTGCTGAACGGTATATAGATTTCGACCAGATGGAATACACGCCAGAATTAGCCTCGGCATTAGACATCTACGCAGACGAAATGTCAACTCATAGCATTTTATCTCCGCTGTTAAAAATTGATTGCCACAACCAAGAAATTAAAAGTATTTTAGAAGAATTGTTTTATAATGTTTTAAACATTGAATCTAATATGTTTAGCTGGTGCCGTAACATGTGTAAGTACGGCGACTACTTCCTTTACTTGGATGTAGACGAGAAGATGGGCATCACATCTGTAATAGGACTTCCCACAAGAGAGATAGAAAGGCTAGAAGGCGAAGACAAGAGTAACCCAAATTATGTTCAGTATCAATGGAATTCAGGTGGATTAACATTTGAGAATTGGCAGATGGCTCATTTCCGCATTTTAGGAAATGACAAATATGCTCCTTATGGTACGTCTGTTTTAGAATCCGCACGTCGAATTTGGCGCCAATTGACTCTGATGGAAGACGCAATGATGGCTTACAGAATTGTAAGAGCACCAGAAAGAAGAGTCTTTAAGATCGACGTCGGCGGCATTCCACCAGAAGATATTGAGCAGTATATGCAAAAAGTCATTACTAATATGAAACGCCATCAATTAATTAATGAAGATACTGGACAAATGGATCTACGTTATAATCCAATGGCAGTAGAAGAAGATTATTACCTTCCAGTACGTCAAGGCTCCCAAACAGAGATTGTTTCACTCCCCGGTGGCCAAAATGCTGCCGCTATTGATGATGTGAATTATTTAAGAGACAAGATGTTCTCAGCAATCAAGATTCCAAAGTCTTATTTGTCTCAATTAGATCAGATGCCCGAAGAGAAAACAACTTTGGCTCAAAAGGACATTCGTTTTGCCAGAACAATCCAAAGACTTCAAAGAGCGGTTATCGCAGAATTAGAAAAGGTTGGGATTATTCATCTTTACACTCTTGGTTATAGGGGCGAAGACATTATCTCATTTGATCTATCATTAAACAACCCAAGCAAATTGGCTCAAATCCAAGAGCTAGAGTTTATTAAGCAGAAATTTGATGTTGCTGGGTCGGCACAAGACACCATGTTTAGCCGTCGTTGGATTGCTGAAAACATCTTTGGAATGGACAACGAAGAGTTCTTACGCAATCAGAGAGAAAGATTCTTTGATAAGAAGATCGACGGCGCCCTTGAAACAGCAGCAGAAGAGCCTTCTTTTGATGCCCCCGGCGCACCAGCCGGCGAATTAGGAGCAGAGGGTGAAACTCCAGACT
>TARA_R110002020_G_scaffold117986_2_pt1 | contig 14860 bp, 9 predicted proteins | sample TARA_R110002020 | Tara Oceans TARA_R110002020 (sample SAMEA4396489) | marine metagenome | biome: Westerlies Biome; feature: [MES] marine water layer (ENVO:01000295) within the mesopelagic zone...; material: water (ENVO:00002006), including particulate matter (ENVO:01000060) such... | reverse complement strand
TTGATTTGTGACGAAATTGGAAATAGGCCGGAATGCCTTCTTTTAACGTTTCCAGGGCCATAAAACTAGCGGGCCTTCGTTTTTTCATTTTACTCAAGTAACGAAACCGATTATTACTTAAGGTATAAAGTTGACGAGGATGTTATGCAGTGTGGAAAGCGCTTGATCTGGCCGAAATTGGAAATAGGCCGGAATGTCTTCTTTTAGCGTTTTTGGATTCTTCAACGGGTCCGGCGGGGAAGGGGCATTCATGCCAATGTAAAGAACAAATCTCCACGGAAGAAGATCGCCCGTTAATGAGGCTTCCTTCCAACCCAAATATAGATCCGAATACAACTTTTGGGACTGATCTTAGTAATTAAGGGACAGGCCGGCACCAAATCCCATATCGCTGTCATAATGTACCCTTAGGCCCATATTTTTTCCGACGATATAATTGAGTCCGCCCATATATTCCCTATCCGAATTCACCATAAACCCGGCCCGGAGCCTTTTGGATACAGGGATATCCTCCCGTCTTAACTGTACCCTTACATTTCCATCATGGTAGACTTCGGTCTGTAGGATAACAAGCATCGGGAGGGTGTACGCCACCCCCAGACTGAACTGTGTCCGACTATCCTTGGTGCTCTCCTGACCAAAGATGTTCTTTTCCGTTTCGCCATGTTCCAAGGTACGGTACCGCCAATCAAATCCCACAAAGGGCATAAGCCATTGCATCTTGCCAAGGTACCTGCCTATATGGGTCTCACTTTCATATCCGTGCATATCGCTATATCCCAAACGCCACTCCGTACCAAAACTCCAACGCGTGTTCTGTAACATGGCCATCCCATCGTTCCCATTGGTGGCAAAGTCGTTTTGGGCCATAAAGTGCAGTTCATTACTTTCCTTCTGCAATTTTTGATAGGCCCATTCCCTGTCCGGCAACAATGGATTGGGTGCTTGGTCCTCGTAGCTGAATACCCTGTTCATGCCTGCCATCATATGGTAAAGGATATGACAGTGAAAAAACCAGTCCCCCTCCATATTGGCCTCAAATTCGATCACATTGGTCTCCATGGGCATAATGTCCAGCACATTTTTCAGTGGCGCATATTCCCCCTTCCCGTTGATGACCCTAAAATCGTGTCCGTGCAAGTGCATCGGGTGGCGCATCATGGAGTTGTTGAACAGGGTGATCCGTACGACTTCCCCTTTCTTGATCAGGATTTTATCGCTTTCGGCCAGAACCTTGTTGTCCATGCTCCACACATAACGGTTCATGTTCCCGGTAAGCTCAAAACGTAGTTCCTTTATCGGGGCGTTTTCGGGCAAAGTGGTTTTGGTGGGGGATTTCAACATGGCATAATTTAGGGTGACCATATCCGTTTTGCCGTGATGTGAATGGTCAGCATCCCCCATGGACATTTGGGGCATTGCATCCATTTTTTTTGGGTTTCCCTCCCCTGTGATCTCAGGATACATTACCGTGTTCATATCCATTTGCTGCAAGCTCATATCCATTCCCATATCGTTCATGTCCCCGTTCATTTTCATCATATCGTTCATCATCCCCATTCCCTCAAAGTATTTCAATTTGGGCAAAGGGGCGGCCAGTTGTTTGATACCGGCACCAATATAGATGGAGGCGGATTTGGTACGGTCTTCCGCTGTGGCCAGAAATTCATAAGCGGTTCTTTCCGCAGGAACGGTTACGATAACATCATAGGTCTCCGAGACCCCAATGATCAACCTATCTACCGTTACCGGTTCCACATCGTTGCCGTCATTGGCCACTACGGTGATCTTTCCACCCGCATAGGTAAGCCAAAAATAGGACGATGCGCCCCCATTGGAAATACGCAGGCGTACCTTGTCCCCTGCTTTGAACTGCGACAGTTGACCTTCGTTTTGTCCGTTGATCAGAAATTTATCGTAGTAAATATCGCTCACGTCCATGGCCAACATCCGTTTCCACTCGTTGGTCACTTTGGTCCTGAAGTGTCCTTCCCGTATCGCCTCCGCATAACTTTGGGTGGTTCCCTTCTTGATCGCGAACCAATCCGAGGCATTGTGCAGCATACGGTGCACATTACTGGGCTTGTAGTCGGTCCACTCGCTCAGGACGATGGGAACGGTGGGCAGGTCGTCTATCCCTTTTCTAAAAGTGGGATCGTCTTCCCGCTTGTTAAGGATCATGGATCCGTACATCCCAATTTGCTCCTGCAGCCCGCTATGGCTATGGTACCAATGGGTCCCATGCTGTATGATTGGGAAACGATAGACATGGGTCGTATTGGGCTTGATGGGCATCTGTGTCAGAAAGGGGACACCATCTTGCGGATTTGGCAAAAACAGGCCGTGCCAATGAAGGGAGGTACCCTCCTTAAGTCGGTTGTGCACATGGATTTCCGCCGTATCGCCTTCCGTAAAGGTCAAGGTGGGCATTGGTATCTGTCCGTTCACCGCAATGGCCGGTCTTTCCTTTCCAGAAAAATTGACGATGGTGTCATTGACATAGAGATCGTACCGTACCACTTTTTGTGCAAAAAGGGTGCTCGTGGCCCAGCACAGCAGTACTATTGGCAACAACGTTCTTTGGTGTAATATGTTGAATTTCATAGGTTATTCCTTCTCCAGTCGTTTTATCATTTCCTTCATCCGCACAATTTCCCTTTCTTGGGCCTTTATGATCTCTTCTGCCAGTTTTTTGACTTCCGGATCTTGCAGATCGGCCTTATTACTGGTCAAAATGGCAATGGAATGGTGGGGGATCATCGCTTTCATCCACAGTACATCCCCAATGGGTTTTTGGGAACGCACCAGATAAAGCGCACTTACAAAAAGGAACAGGCTACCAAAAAGGATGGCCCAATTTTTCTTTGTATTCGTATACATCTTCCACATGAACAACAACATGATGACCGCCATGGCCGCAATGCCCAAACAGGACATATAAAACCGAGTGGTGCTGAAATATACATGGTCCAAACTATATGTGTTCATGTACATCACCATGTACCTGGCCATAAAGGATGCCAAAAGTATTAAAATGAATTTACCGTAATTGCCCTTGTGGGCGTGATCTTTTGAATTTTTCATGATTTTATATTTTATTCACTTCGTGAAATTTAGTATGTGCCGAGGCAGCCATCCCGCCTGCCTTTGGCGGGTTGCCCGGAGGTAGTTTACTGTACGGTCTCCACCGTTTTACCACAGCTTAACATCTGTGCGCCATAGTAGGGATTTTTAACGGTACGCTCCTTGCTCAACCAGTTGGCCCCTTCCCCGTCATTGTACATGGGGCAATGCTGTACATAGGTGGGCGTGGCCTGTCCGGCCACCTTTAGCAATTGGAGCATATGGTCCGAAAGCGCACCGAAATGGTTCCTTTGCTGTCCAACATCCTTGGCCGATCGTATTTGTTCCACACTGGAGGTCAGCCCTTTTAGTACCTTCATCCAGATCATATGCGTTTCTGGGGAAAGTTTTTCCATTTTCACCTCTTTAATGACGGAGAGCAACGCAGCGGCCTGGGTAGTGCCAGAAGGGCCATCGGACCGTACGAGGGCATCCTTAAGGGAAAAATAGCTATCGAAGATCGGGTCCAGTTGATTTTCGTCCTGCCCGTTTTCGGGGGTGTTGACAGACGACCCATGTTCGGCGTGCATGGTCCCATGGTCCATGGTTTCCGTTCGGACCGTTTCCGTTTTTGCCCCACGTTCATACCGGCAACAGGCCGGAAGTTTTTCGTAGGCTTGGGTCGGGGCAAGGAATTGTTCGCTGTCATACCCGGCCAATGCTATACGTTTTAGGATTTCACCTTGATCTGTCTTTTCTTGGTCGTACGTGATCAAGGCCATTTTGGTATCCTTGTCCCAATCGACCTTGGCAATCCCTTTTAGGGTTCCCGCTTTTTCAATGGTAGTTTCGCACATTGCACAGTTACCGTAGATCTTCACGTTTTCGGTAAGGGCATTTTTGATCTGTGCGGGGGAATATGTAACGGATAGCAGTGCGACGATGGCCATCCCTATTTTTATTGAGCTGTTCATATGATGGATTTTTTATGAAAGCGGAACTCGATGGTCCCGTTTCCCGTTTGATAAATGTATAAATCGTTCAGAACAAAATCCTTACTAGAAGGTTTTGGTCCCGTTCGGACGGATTTCTGGCTGTCAAATGGGGAACTAACCTATTTTTGGCGGGAGCCAAACGGAAAGAAAGCCAGCGGCATATAAAGTTTCCTTATAATATATAGTGGAATGGGACGCAAATGACCTATCTTGTAACAATGGGCCATTTAATGGCAATATGGGATTAAAATAATTTGTGGGGCAATGACAGGAAGGATTTTCGCACTTTCCATCACATCCCTTGTCGTTGTGCTCGGAAGGGCCATTTTTACAACATGCCTCGGTATCCGCATCGGCTTTATGCTCCTCCATCCCCTTAGGTTCACTATTTGAATGGGGACCACAGGCATAGGTATCCATGGGGGACAAAAAGAGCCCCAATAAGACCAACAACGATATGTAAAGTAATCTTGACATATTTCTGGGACAAAGTTACGGAATTAGGTGATCGTATGGGATGTACACCTTTCGATTTTTGGTTCTTTTGCCCATAAATTTGCTGCAAATGAGGGAGTAGCAATTTTTCCAAAATTCCACGGATCTAACAAGATCCGGGTCCTATATAAGGGCCAGATCCTTATTTATTAGCCAATAATGATACTATATTATCCCAAAATGGTTTTAATTCTAAATAAATAAGTAATTTTTACAAAATTTATAGCCAATTACTACCGAGCACGCTCGTGAGGCAATTAAACCAAGAGACCGTTTCGGCGCAAGCGTGCCTGCCTATAACAGGTAGGTTTGTAAATGTGAAGAGCATAAAAATCTCGCTTAATGAGTGAAAATTTCCCCGATTATGAAAATTCTGCCCTTTAAAATTCCGAAACCAGAGCAAGAGGCCTTGGTCTATCAAGAAGATTCCGAGGTCCTATTTTATGATAAACTGCACCAGCACGAGGAAATTCAGATCAGTTATGTGGTATCAGGCGGTGGTTCCCTCGTAGTGGGGGATACCATCAGCGATTTCAATGCAAATGACATTCTGGTTATTGGCGGCAATATTCCGCACGTATTTCGGAGCGATCCCAAGGCGGCGCCCAGATCCGTCATGTATACCCTTTTCTTTACCAAGGAATCATTTGGAAGGGATTTTTTTAAACTCCCCGATATGAACCGTCTCAAAGGATTTTTTGACGAATCGGTGTACGGGATGAAAATTTTATCTGACCGGGAGAAATTGTTTCAACATTTTAACGGTCTAAAGGACCAAAGCCGCATACAGCGGGTATCTACCTTGTTGTGCATCCTTGAAATCTTGATCTCGGCGGAAAAGCAGCCCTTGTCCACCTTCGTCTATCGCAAAAAATACACCGATGATGAGGGAAACCGTATGAACAACGTCATCGGGTTCGCCCTGAGCCATTTTCACGAATCCATTCCCTTGGAGCTAGTGGCCGAGAAAGCCAGTATGAGCAAAAATGCATTTTGTCGTTATTTTAAAAAAAGGACCAACAAGACCTTTTTCCAGTTCCTGATCGAAATACGGATCGAACATGCCTGCCGGCTCCTATTTAGGGACAATGGCCTCCCCATTGCGGAAGTGTCCGAGCAGTGCGGTTTTTTGAACATCGCCAATTTTAACCGTAAGTTCAAGGAGCTAAAGGGGGTCACTCCTACCCAATACCGAAAGCACACCATTGAAAAATGGAAAAGGAGACAGTCGAAATCGGAATAGCGGATAACTAAATCACTAGGTGCCTTCCAATTTTTCCCATCTCCTGTTGTACCTCCAATAATTTTATCCCGGTGCTCCCTTGGCGGGATTTTGTTTTAATCGTAAAACTTCCACTTGGTCTTAAAATTCCTGTCCAGTTTTTGATCGGTCAAAATGGCCCTCACCATTTCCACGGGCATGGCGTTCAGCGTAATGATCTTATCGTGGAACTCCTTATCGGTCATTTTCCCGCTATCCACCAATTCCTTGCGAAGGGCATAAAATTGTCTTCCGCCCGTTAAATAGGCCAACTGGTACAAGGGGGGATAATTGCCGACAAAAGAACGCCTGACCTCTCCCTCGGCATTGGCCCTTTCAAAACCGACACGGTCCACCAAAAAGTCGATACACTCCTGCGGAGTCCATTTTCCCAAATGGTAGTTCAGGGAGAAGATGATACGGGCACAGCGGTGCATATGCCAGAACAGCATCCCGATACGGTCTTCCGGTCCCTTGGGGAAATCCATATCCCATAATAAAAGCTCCCAGTACAGTGCCCAGCCTTCGGTCCAGAAGGGCGTCCTAAAATTGCGGTACGTTCTATGGCGACTGTTCATAAATCCTTGCAGATTATGCCCTGCTATCAGCTCATGGTGGACGGTGGCCATGGAAAAATGCGGATTGTTGCCCCGCATGCTCATCATACGTTGTTCATACTCCATTCCATCGGTCGGATAAGATATGCTAATGGAGGATCCCCCGGTAAAAAATGGGTTTACCAACTGCCGCTCGGGGGTCATCATGATCATTCCCCACACCTCCTCGGCCAAGGGAGGAACGGTAATAAGGTCGTTTTTCTTAAGGAAGCCCACGGCATCTTCATAAAGGCCCAATATCATTTCGGGCTGTTTCCCAGGTTCCACATAGGAATTTTTAACCTTTTCCTGGGCCGCTTTCCAATCGGTGCCAAAGCCCATCTCCTTGGAAGCCTTCAACATTTCGGCATCGCACCAGGCGAATTCCTCATTGGCGATCTTGATCAACTCCTCTGGCGAATAGGGTATCATCTCATATGCAAGCTGCTCCATAAGGACCTCCCTGCCCACCGGCACCCCAACTATGCCACTTTTGTCCACTGCCTTTCCCAAGTCGATCTTTTTCTTGAACAGCTCGGAATATTCATCAAGGCCCTTTGCCAACGACGCGTGTACGGTGGGCATCCACCAAGTGAACATGGGGTCATATCCATTGTAAAAGGAGAATACGTTTTCGGCGGAATTTTTCAGGTCCGAAAGTACGGCAATGGCCTCTTCCACCTCCTCCTTGCCCAGGGTGCTTGTCCCCTCGAGCTCTGATTTTAATTGTTCGATCTGTTTTATGGCATCGTTCCACTCCTTGGCCATTTGAACGGCATCCGGTTGCTGACCACGCCTTCTGCCCCTTAGGTACTTATATATATTTTCCGAAAAGGGAAACCATCTCTCTACTTTTTTATAGGTCTTCCCTGTGGCCGTGGCCTTTGAAATTTCCGATTCAAGGTCCCGTTGGAACAAGATGTAATCTACCTTACATTCCTGTGGAAGCGAATTAAAATCGAGCTTATGGAGCTTCCCCAGATAATCCTGTCGCAGTTGGGTCATTCTTTCCCTGCGTTCCTGGGAGCCGCCCGGATCGGAAACCCTCCCATAACGCCCTGAGGATGCGGGGGAATAAAAACGCACCAGGGCGCTTTCATCCGCATCGTATTTCGTCATTAGGTCGGGCAGTTCCTGACAGGGCACGAACAACGCTTCCTGTGCGTTCGTACTGGTAAATCCCATAAGGGCCATAAAAAAAACGATCAATGGTTTCGGGGCAAATTTCATCCTATCAAATTGGTTTATTGGTTATGTTTCTAACGGGTTTAACCGTCGTCAAGGTACACGACACCTTATATGGGGCCTATGGACTGTATATCATTAAAGGTATGCTAGTTTTATCCAGCTGCTTTATTACATATTAGCTTCTATTGATACTATGTTGCCAAAATGGATGATAACAACCCTCGGTCAACAGTACGGGCATACTAGATGTCGATTAGTGGCCCAAAGCTTTCCTTATTTTTCGTAAAAGTGCCAAGAGGTCTCAAAGTTCTTTTTCAAGGCTTGATCGGTCAAAAGGGCGCGCACCATTTCCACGGGCATACTGTTTTCCTTTAGAACGGCATCATGGTACTGTTTGTACGTCATCTTTCCCGAGTCCACCAATTCCTTTTTCAGGGCATAGAACTGCATTCCGCCCACCATATACGCCAACTGGTAAAGGGGGCCGTACCGGGCCGTAAAGGAACGTCTTACCTCCCCTTCGGCATTGGCGCGTTCATGTCCCACCCTATCCACTAGATAGTCTATACACTGTTGGGGGGTCCATTTTCCAAGATGGTAATTGAGGGAGAAAATGATCCTGGCGCAACGGTGCATTCTCCAGAACAACATACCGATACGATCTTCGGGAGATCTTGGAAAATCCATATCCCATAGGATAAGCTCCCAATAAAGGGCCCAGCCTTCTGTCCAGAAAGGGGTCCTAAAATGCCGATAGGTCTTGTTCCTTTTGTTCATAAATCCCTGGAGATGATGTCCGGCAATAAGTTCGTGGTGCACGGTGGCCCTCGAAAAATGTGGATTGTTGCCCCGCATGCTCATCATCTTGTCGTCATGGTCCATATCAATGGTGGGATAAGATATCTGCAAGGTTTCGCCCCCCAGAAAAAAGGGGGCTATTTTTTGCCTTTCCGGGCTCATCATACTCATTCTCCAAGTCTCGTCAGCAACAGGGGGAATGGTCAACAGATCATTTTTCCTTAAAAAATCAATGGATTGGTTATAAAGGTCCAACATGGCCTCGGGCTGATGTCCTTCCTCCACATAGGATCGTTTCACCTTTTCCTGTGCGGCTTTCCAATCATCCCCAAATCCCATTTCCCGCGATGCCTTTAGAAGTTCCTTATCGCACCAGGCAAATTCCTTATTGGCAATTTCCACCAGTTCTTCAGCGGTATAGGGTATAAATTCCTCTTCCAACAGCAGTTTTAGCTCCTCGGCCCCAATGGGGCTTCCTATGATTCCGCTGCCATCGTCCTTGGGAAGGGTGCTTTGGTCCACTTTGGACATGATCAGTTCGCCATATGCTTTCAGCTGTTCCATGAGCTTTGCATAGGGTTTTTCCATCCACCATGTAAAGTCGGGATCATAGCCATGGTAAAATTCATATACACTTGTAAGGGCATCCCGATGGCCCTTTACCACATTTGAGCCCCTTTCGGCCAAGGGACGATCAAAGGAGGGGGCTTCCGCGGACAGTTGTTCGGAAAGCGCTCCTATTTTTTGGCCCAGGTCGTTCAATTGGGCCGCTATTTTGGGGGCATCCAGATGAATGCCCCTGCGCCGCAACTTTTCCATTTCATAAATGGGCTCCCCGTAGGAGGTCCACTTCTCCATTTTTTCATATTCCTCCCTTTCCGTTTTCAGATATCGAAGGTTGCTGTTGATGTCCCTTTTTACCAAAAGGTAATCCACCCTTCCGTCAACGGATAGCTGGTCGAAAGAAAACTGTTCCAATCGCGCTGCGTAGTCTTCATTGAATTTTTTAAAGCGCTCCCTTCTTTCGGGGGAACTTTCTATGGTATAGAACCTTTCCAGACTGCCGTTGTCGGCATCCATTTCGTTCATCAACTGATAGAACTCACTAACGGGGGCCCGGTCTTGGGAATAAACGGCGGTTCCAACACAAAAGAAGAGGAAAAGAAAAATGGATTGTTTTTTACGGATCATTATTTTGGTCATTGTAATCATATTGGTTTGTAAGATGAACTCGTTGAGACTTTTTCTAATTGGCTACAAAATGCTGTTTTTCGCTTCAATCAAAAAAGTTCAAATGAGTTCGGTTATAGAACAGCTATCATCCAAATATACTTGATCTGGGTATGTAATGGCCAAGGGCACTATAAGGAAGGGGCCATACGGCCCCTCCATTGCAATAGTCTTATTTATTGTCCCAGGTGGTACCCTTTTCAAACCAGTTCGGCTGGCCAAGGGAACTTATGTTCGGGTTCCGCTCCACTTCGTTCAAAGGGTATGGGAACCTTCTCGGGAATGTTTCCGTATTGAACACGTTCTCCAACATATAATCAAAATCGAAATCCGGATAACCTGTCCTGATGAAGTCAAAATAAGTTTCGTTGGTCCTGAATATATTGGAGAGGTATTTCTGTTCAATGATCAGTGCTTGGGCGTCCTCCTCGTTGGTGGGCATGGTCAATGCCGGCTGCGCCAAATAAGCATCGATTTCCGCTGGATCTACACCCATATATTCCATATCGGCCCTGGCCCCTTGCTTCATGGCCTCTTCGGCCATGGCCCATTCCCCCTTAAGGACGTGGGCTTCCGCCTTTAGGAACCGTGTTTCCGAGTATAACATGATGTGGTCCGGGTAGGACATGGACAAATAGGTGAACCTATAATGACTGGGGGACTGTCCGGGCTGTACCACGGCCCCTGCCCTATGTCCCACATAGCCATCGGGGTCCGCTTCGGCATTGGTGAACATGACCGACCTTCTAGGGTCGTTATATTCGTTCATCATATCCATCAGATAGTTGCCGGGCGTCAGCCCAAGTCCACCGGAATAGGCCCTGTTCATATATTCGAACAGGGGATTGGCGTTCGCCAGTTCATCCAGATGTTTCCATGCCACATTATCCTCATTGGAGTCCATCCCGTTCGCAAGATATGACAGCACCAGATCGGCCTGCGCCAGTTTGGTGGTCCCCGGGGCATAGCTCAATCGCATGGCCTGTCGCGCTTTTAGGGAATAGGCAAATTTGACCCATTTTACCACATCGCCGTTCAACATATAATCGTCGGATCCCGGTACAATGTCCCCTAGATTGGAATTTTCCAATAGGGAAACGGCCTCGTCCAACAGTCCGTTGGCATGGGCATAGATCGCTTCTTGCGAAGCCAACGAGGGCTGTAATGCTTCCAGTCCCAACATGGCATCCTCCAACGGTGCCTGATCGTAGACATCCGCAATATAGAACCAATGGTGCGCGGCAATGATCCCTGCAATGCCCTGATAATGGGTATTGCCATTTAAGGCTGCCTTGTCATAGAGTTCAACGGCATGTTTCAACGATATGGCATATGAATCCCAGACCTCATTGCCATAGTTCGCATTGATATCCATGGTCGCTGGCGTAGAACCCTCTATGGAGTGCCATGACAACCACATGGGGAAACCGGTCCAGGTCTCCATTTTTTCGGCCACCATGGCGGTCCATTCGGCCTCGATCCCGATCAGCATAACATCCTCGGTAATTAAGGGGCCGTCCACGATGGCGTTGGGATCTTGATCTATATCCGTCCATTTGTCACAACCGGCCAATAACAACATCATTGCAACCAAGATCGAACACTGTTTTTTATATCCTCTTTTCATAACGGTAAGATTAAAATTTGGCTGTTAGTGTAAATGAATAGGTCCTTGTAGCCGGTAAACTATACCCCAGATATCCGTTCCCATTGGTAATGCCGTCGGTATTGACCTCTGGATCGGCACCTTCAAAACCGTCCTTGAACTTTCTCCATAGGTTCCTTCCCGAAAGGGAAAGTTCCAAAGCGGTAAGGCCCGATTTGGCCAACATCTTCTGCGGTACCTTATAGCCCAACATCACTTCCCGCAGCTTGATATAATCCCTGGGCATAATATTATCCTCGATCACCGACTGTGCCACGGTCTGCCAGTACAGGTCATATCTGGTAGGTGCAGGGGTCTCACTGGTAACCACCACTTGGCCCGAGGCGTTGTCATAATGCCCCATCACCCCGTTAAAGGTGATCATGTTGTCGTCCGGCCTGTTCTCTTGGTGCTTCGCCATCCCATAGTAGGTAAGGTAATGGTCGTTGAGACTGTACACATACCCCCCTTTGCTCACGTCCAACTGGGCCGAAAGGGTAAGGTTCATATAGGTAAAGGTGTTGCGGAGGCTTCCCACCCAATCCGGTACGGTCTTGCCCAATACCTGATTTTGGCTGTTGTCCGCCAAAGGCCTGCCGTAACCGGCTCCGGGTGTATCGCTGAGCACCAGCCTACCTTGGTCATCGCGAAGGAAACCGATGTCGTAGATGACGGGATAGGGCTGGCCGACCACGGCCGTCCCGTAGGATCCCACACCAATGGGTTCATCATTGGTACCCAGTTCATCCACCATGGGATCGTCCTTGGACCAGTTCAGATTTATGTTCCATTCAAAATTGGAGGTCTGGATCGGCGAGCCATATAGGGCCAGTTCCACCCCTTTATGGGTAATTCCCCCTATGTTCACATCCCCATAGGTATACCCAGTGGAAGGCAGGAACTGCTCCTGTAATATCTGGTTTTCGCTCCAGTTATGGTAGTAGGCCACATCGATGCCGAACCGATCCTGAAAGAATTTGAGCTCGGCACCCAATTCGATCTCGCTCTTGAACTCATTGGTCAGGCCCTCATTCGGAATCTTTGTGGCGGACAAATAGCTCCTTCGCCCATTAAAGGGCCAAAGGACCCCATCGCCCCCGGCATCCTGTAGCACCACATTTCGGGTATAGGGATCGGCCGGGGATCCCACTTTGGCATAACTTGCCCTAAGTTTACCGTAATTGAAGAAGTCGGTTCGGGGCAATAGCTCACTGAATACAAAGCCCAGACTATGGCTGGGATAGAAAAAGCTGTTGGCCACACTGGAAGCCCAATCGTTCCGGCCGGTAACGGTGTAGTACAGCATGTTCTTGTATCCCAACATGGCCTGGCCGAAGAAGGAATAGGACCTGAACAGTCTTTTGTATTCGTACGATTCATAACCGCTCACATTGGTGGTATTGTAAATGCCGGGCAAGATCAAGCCGTTTCCTTCATAGAACAGCTCCCGCCTCTTGTTTTCGGCTATGTTGTGCCCTACAAGGGCCATCATGCTAAAATCCCCGAAGTTATTGTCATAGGTAAGCGTCTCCGTAGATTCGATGTCCCTGGAAAAGCGCTCTTCGGTAAAATAACTGCCCTGTACCGAGGCATAGCCACCTTTATTATAGAAGGTCTCTTCATGTACACTGGAAGTACTGATACCGGTTACGGACCTAAACCTCAATTGGGGCTTAAAGGCGTATTCGATGGTAATGGTACTGGCAAAACGATCGCGGATATTGACATTGCCGGCATTGTCCAACAGCCAGGTATAGGGATCTCTGGAACCACCTCTATAAGATCGTAAGGTTCCCTCTTCGTTATAAATGGGATAGGGATTCCAAGTGTTGGGCGTACCCAACAGGGTGTTCATAAAAGCACTGTTGGAACTGTTCTCGTCCAGTCGGTTGTTCTTTTGGGTAGAATACAGGATGTTGGACGAGATCGTAAGCTTAGGGGTAAACCGAAAGGAGGTATTGGCATTGATCGCATTTCTCCTATACTTTAAGGGATCAAGGATCCCATCGTTCATCATATTGCTGTAGCTCACAAAATAGGAAGCGTCCGAAGTTCCACCGGAGACGCTCAAGGTACTCTCATTGGTATAGGCCGTCTTGAAGATATCCCACCTATCGTAAAGCTGTGCCCCTGGGACATCTGCGATCCTGGGACCGAAACTGGTGGAAGTAAAGGCGGTTTCGCCGTCCACATAATTCCATCCCGTACCGTCCCAAGATCCTTGGGCCCATTTTTCCTGTAAGGGAATCTCATAAATTTGATCGAAGCTGGAGGAATTGGAAAAGCTTACCACCGGTTTCGAATTGAGGGAGCCCGACTTGAGCGTTATGAGCAAAACCCCATTGGCCGCCCTACTTCCGTAAAGTGCCGATGCGGAGGCCCCCTTTAGCACGCTCAAACTCTCTATGGAATTGGGATCGATGTCGCCCAACCCAGAGGAAGTACTGCCGTTGGCAGCATCAAAGGGAACCCCGTTCACCACGATCAAGGGCTGGTTGTTGCCCGTTATGGACGAGCCGCCCCTGATCACGATACGGGTACCACTGCCCGGCTGACTGGAAGTACTGGAAATCTGTACCCCTGCCACCTTACCACTGAGCGAATTCACAAAGTTGTTGGTGGCCTTTACGTCGCTGATGGCATCCCCGTCCACCTGGGCCGTGGCGTACCCCAAGGCGCGCTTGTCGCTCTTAATACCCAAGGCCGTAACCACTACCTCTTGTAGGGCTTCGGCACTTTCCTCTAGGACCACATTTATGGTGGTTCTACCGTCAAGGGCCACCTCTTGGGAGTTATACCCTATATAGGATACTTTCAATACGGCATCCGGATCCGAAACAGCGAGGGAAAAATTTCCGTCAAAATCGGTCTGGGTGCCGTTCACGCTCCCATTTTCCACAATACTGGCACCTGGGAGCGGCGCCCCGGTGCCGTCCACCACGGTACCGGTTACCTGCAATTGAAAAGTTGTCTTCTTGGGGGTATTCCTATCATTTTCGGTTTTCAAGGGCCCTTCACTATGCGGTACCTTGGTTTCCGAGGCCAAGGAGTATAGGGAAAAGACCCAGATACAGATTATCAACATTCGGTTTATCCCCAAAAATGGGGATGATCTTAATTTTTTCATGTTCGAGTCGGTTGTTGTATTCGTTATTCATTTTTTGGGTTCCATGTTTCCGTTCCAGGTAAACAAGGGTTGGATTTTTATAAAAAGGTCATTCGATCATAGGCACATCCATTTTTGGTTATAAATAGTTGAAGTTTAGGATCCCACTGCCAGGCCCTGTTAGGGCCGGCAACATTAGGTCCGATATGTATGTTGAATGGTTACTGCTCCCATTATAAGCCGAAGGGCCTATAACGGTTCCTGATTTTCCCCCGGTCCGGATATTGGTGCGCGCGACCACCATATCCCTTCGCCCCCCTTTATAAATTGCTATTTTTAAGGGTATCCGTCGTATCGTGATTGAAGCTAAAACAAAAAATAAAAACGTGGACCACGTGGGATAATATAATATTGGTATACGTTAATATCTTACCAACTTGGGCCTTTATGTAAGATTTGGCCCCTTCGTTTATCCATATCCGC
>TARA_R110002020_G_scaffold5922_4_pt1 | contig 14876 bp, 3 predicted proteins | sample TARA_R110002020 | Tara Oceans TARA_R110002020 (sample SAMEA4396489) | marine metagenome | biome: Westerlies Biome; feature: [MES] marine water layer (ENVO:01000295) within the mesopelagic zone...; material: water (ENVO:00002006), including particulate matter (ENVO:01000060) such... | reverse complement strand
GCTAACAAACTTACAGGACATTGGTCTCGGCGAAGTTACAGTAAGCTTATTCTCAGGATCTGTTAACGATTCCGTGCCTTCTGGCTCGGCATTGGCTTTTTATAATTCAGCCATTGTGGTCACCGGCGGGTATGTTTCAACAGGAATTTATTCTTGTTCGGTTTGTCTGCCTTCAGCTACTTTAGATACAGTATACGATGTTTGGTTTAAGCCAGACGATGCTGTCGCAACCGCACAATCATCGTCGACACAATATTTTACAGGCGCTATAGAGCCAATGTTCTATGATTCTGGATATTCTGTTGCATTTCCTACTTATTATTTATCCATTACCAACTTACAAACAAGGTATTTAGGAACCGATACAGCAAGAATGAATTTGTTCGTTAGAGAAAAGAACTGGAGCCCAAATATTTATACGGTAGCCAATTCCAATATTGAATCTCAAACGATAGCCAGTGCATCCTATCGTGTATATAGAATTCTAGACGGATATGAAGCTATTCCATATGGTACCGGTAGTGATATGCACACAGCGCTGTCCTACGATATATCTGGTAGTTATTTTGATCTAGATATGAATTTATTAGAGCCCGGCTATGCCTATGGACTGAAATTTGCATTTTATGATAATAGCACGAAGTCATGGCAAGAACAAAAAGAATCTTTTAAATTCAGAGTAGAGAGTTATGAGTATTAAGAAATTATTTGATTCTGCAAATAAAAATACAAACTTTAGTGATTATGCAAGCGATAAAGACAAATACGAATTTGTAGAATCGTCTCGTAATGCAGAACAGATAATAACGAAGAATGATACGTTCATTCCTCAAATCGACTATTCCGATCCTAAAAACTTTGTTAAGTTTGGATCTGCTTATTACTTTTACAAAGGTGCCCTCACAAGAATTTCTGAATATTATCCTTATGATGGTTCGGATGCTGAAAAGAATAAATTTTATAATGGACTATTGGAGGGAGAGAAGTATATTTTTAACTCTCTTTACCCAAGCAGTACTGGTTATGCCCTTTTATCAGCTGATGGGTGGGGTGCCTTAGATGGATCGAAGACATGGGATGGGTATGGGCTACCTGTTTCCTTGGAATATATTACCTTTAAAGGGGGTCCTCTCACTTCGTCAGGCGCCTCTTTGGTGGCTCAAGGTCCTAATCCTGATGATGATAAAATTCATTTTTCTAATATTTATGATGAAAATATTTATCAAACTGCAGGCCTTCCCGATAACTACGGAAAAGGCACTAGATTATCAAATTTAAGATCTGATTTTGATAACGGAGTAACGGTTGAGTTTTGGTTAAAAAAGGACGCCTTTGACACCAACTTAACGGAAAAAGAAGTTGTCGTTGATGTTTGGAACAATTACGTAAGTTCAAGCGAACACTACGGTAGAATCACAATCGAGTTGGATGGTACCGCCGGGGCCTCCCCCTTTCTAATAACGGCGCACTCGGGTAATATATCCGGCTCTGTTATCACATCAAGCATTGGTGCGGATTTAACAGTGGCTTCGTTAGCAAGTTGGGGCCATTATGCGCTCTCGTTCCACAATACAGGAAGCAACTTCATTGTGAAGCTATATCAAGATGGCGTTCTTAATGACACTAATACGTATACTGGCAATATAAACGAATTAAATTCCAAAGGCATGATGGGTCGCGTCGGCGCCCTTTTGACTGCCCCCTCGGGATCGGTAGATACTACACTAGTTTCGTCATATGTCGGCGCCGGCAAACTTAGCGCGTCTTTAGATGAATTTCGATTCTGGAAAACAACAAGAAATTCCCAACAAGTTAGTAGAAATTGGTTTACCGATGTGAACGGAGGAGTTAATACTGATATTTCAAATACTACGTTAGGGCTTTATTATAAGTTTAATGAAGGAATAGTAGGCTCCAGCAGCATTGATAGTATTGTTTTGGATTATGGCGGCCGCCTTAGTAATGGTGTTTGGACTGGATATGATTCTGCTAGCAGAAACACGGGCTCAGCGATGGTATCGGCTTCCGCGACTTTATATGAACCAGAAGATCCGATTGTCAGAACTGATAATGCAGAATATTTGAATTTAAGTTCTTCTTTGATGGCATCTGGGACATTTCATGATCTTAATAATCAAGCATCTTTTGTAAATTATGCACCTAGCTGGATTCTCGAAGAGCACGAAAATAATGGAAATTCCAACCTTAAGATAATTTCTCATATAATGGGAACATATTTTGATAGATTATATCTGCTAGCTAGAGAAATTCCTAAATTAAGGCAAGCAGATTATGTTACTGCTTCTCTTGAGCCGGTGCCTTTTGCTCGACATCTGCCCCAATCGCTTGGAATGTATATGGCCCCCACTTTTGTAGATTCAACAATAGTTGAGAGATTGTTGGATAGAAATAATACAGAACTGTTTGAGGCTAATTTAGAAGACACTAAGAATTTAATTTATTTGAACCTATACAATAACTTAACACACATCTTTAAATCTAAAGGTACAGAAAAGGCAATTAGCAATGTATTAAGATGTTTCAATCTTGATGATTCGCTATTGCAATTTAAACAATATGCAGACAACACAACCTATGAAATTGAAAACAATCTCATCCAGAAAAAAGTAAAAAAGAACTTTATTAACTTTAACACAGCTAGTAATACACAAGGAGTTGTATATCAAGCAATTGATTCGTCGAACGCAGATAGCAGTGGTTATATCTCCGGATCCGTCAATAGCGATGATGATGGGGTAGAAAATTGCTATGGAGCCACGGTAGAAGCAGAGATACAATTTCCGTTTTATTTAAAGAGTCTTACAAATGTAAGTCGCGATGATACTGATATTTCCTTGTTTGGTGTGTATACAACGCATACAGCAAGTGCCGCCTCGTTAAATGGTACGGATACAACCTTTGTTAGTTCAAGTAACGATTATGCTAACTTTCAAGTATTTGCCGTTAGAGATACTGCAAAATCTAAAAATGTATATTTTAAATTAACGTCATCAAATGTACCATATCCATTGCCACAATTAACAAGTAGCACATTTTTTGAAGTCTATAATAATACAGATTGGAACTTTTCGGTAAGATTAAAGCCTTCAAATTACCCTCTCTCTGGTTTGGTTTCTGGATCCCAAGATTATACATATGATGTAATTTTTAAAGGCACCAACACCGAGTTAGGCGCCGTAGTTAATGGCTTTGAAGCTACTGGTTCTATCACCTATACATCTGGCTCTAACTTCTTAAAATATCCTAAGAGAATGTATGTTGGCGCGCGCCGAGAGAATATAACTGGAACCATTTTACAAACTTCTGATGTTTTGGCCGCTAGCGCAAAATATTGGACAAAATATTTAGATGACGAATCGCTGCTACAACATTCAAATGATTTTTTCAACAGCGGTATTTCGGGATCTTATCAAAATATATCTCCACTACAGTTGAGTAGCTCTGCTTTAGATTTGATCAATTTAAACACATTAGCACTCGATTGGAATTTTCAACAAGTAACTGCCTCTGACGGAACAGGAAACTTTATCACTCAAGATTTTAGCTCTGGCTCCGCGCTTATAAGAGACAATTATGGTTGGCTCGGATCGATTAGTGGATATCAGCACACTGGTTATGCATATGGATTCGGAGCATCGAATACTAATGTTGTGAACAAGAAAGACATTAACATTTTTGAATTTGTTGATCCAGAACAAGCGGTTTCATCTGAAATGATTAAAATTTTAGATGAGGACGATAAAGTATTTGAACTTATTGAAACGGTTCCAAGTTATCTTTTTACTTTAGAAAAGAGCATGCAGGCCGCCATATCCACCGAAATGTTGAAGTTCTTCTCTGGAATTATTGATTTTAATAATGTTATCGGAGACCCTGTAAATCGATATCGAGAAAGATATAAGAATCTAGAAAAACTCCGAGAGATTTTCTTTCGTAGAGTTACAAAGACTTCGGATGTCGAAAAGTTTATTGATTATTATAAGTGGTTTGATAGTGCTATTTCATCCATTGTTTCTCAATTGGTGCCAGCATCTGCAGATTTTATTGAAAATGCTATGAATATTATCGAGCCGCATGCGCTCGAAAGAGACAAATATCAGACTAAATTCCCCACATTAGAATTCCAAGAGCCCACAATCGAAGGCTCTGTTAAGGCAATTAGCGAGAAAATTTATGATTGGGAACTCGGATCGAGCACAATTCCCTCTAGTCCTCGTAATACTACAAAACATATGTTATTTTGGAAAGATCGAGCAAAGAGAAATTCTGAAGATATTACATCGGGCGATGCGACTATCGATTCACAAAGAGAAACTATAAGACAGGTAACAATTACTAGACCATTTTTAAGCAGTTCGTTGCCGAGATTAAATACAGTAGACGGAGCCGCCTATCAGCCAAGCGCATATTCAAGAAGAAGGCTTCAAAAACTCTATGATGATAAAATTGAAAAGAGCCAGACAATTAAGGGCGGCGTTAATTTTCCTGAATCAAAGAATATTGCGCTAACTTATAATGCGTTGGCGCCCGCGGGCCCAGTCAACCAAGAGGGGGGAATATTTGTTCCAAGAAATGTTTTGCTTGCATTTATGGAAGATATGGTTGAACAACCTATCGACAATGATCCTAAGTTAATTTATAAGAAAAATAGAAGACACGTTAAAGTTCTTCATGGTCGTGATTACGAAGATGGTACCGGCTATAAGAGCGTTAAATCAAATATTATCTTTCCGTTTAATCTGATTTCCTCAAGCGTAAGTGGTGGTTATCAAGCTCATGTTATGGATAAAGTATCGGGTTCAGTTATGATCACTAATCTTCATAATGATGTTTATGGGCCGATGATGGAGAAACCGATGCAGGGACCATTTACTGATTATGCAGTTGGCGGCCATCAATCTCGTCACATCCGTTTAAATCGGGGCTCTGATACATGGTATAACCGGCCCGAGGCCTGGAAGCTTCTTCTCGGAACGATGACTGACGATACAACAACTATTGAAGAATCGGGTGCGATTGGTATGGCTGGCGCCGACTATCCATGGCCAGAGGCCAATGCTGAAGATGTTACCCCCTATCCGATGACTGCATCTCAGAAAGCGGTCTATTATCGCGATATGGTTGCAAAACGACCGGTTAATATTAGAAACATTAAGCATATAACAGGCTCCACAATTCTTGGAAATTACAATAACAATTATGACGTTGTGAGTACGTTTGGCGCCTATTCTAACCCACGAAACTTCATCCAAAATCAGCCGACATTGCCCTCACAAGTCATTCAAAATAATATGACCAGTTCTACATCGGTTAGAACTTTTCTAGACATCAGAAGAGACAATGAGAACCATACATCGTCCGTTAGTGAATATTCATTATCCTACTTGACGAGCGCTTTATCAAATAGTTCAGTTATATCGACAAGATTCTCTGCTCCTGGCGGAATCGAAGTTCTGACACCGGGATATACCGATTTTAGAGCAAATGAATTCTCAGTATATAACTCACTTAACTATAGAAATCTATCTGTGCGAGGTATTTTTCAAACATCTGGATTGCCTTCTGGTTCATCTGGATCTGTTGATCGTCCTCCGACCGGTTCTGGCGGCACAACTGCTATAACCGTTAATGATATTCACAATAAAGCTTTTGCACTCCGTTCTCATCTCGCGCGCCACACTGCGAAATTTGGTAGAGATTCGTTATTTGTTACTGGTACTTCCGCTGTTTATGAAAATGTTGAAAATCAAGGCGCCCCCGGCGCCAGCTATAATCAATTCCCAAGTATGTTCAAGATTCCTCGTAATAGAATTGATGTTCAAAAGCTTGATTCAATTGGAGCCGATTATTCTTCTTCAATTTATGATAATTATTTTGTTTCACAACAGATTCCGAAATCTACGCTAAATTATTCATGGATTAGTGCTTCTTATGTTTCGTTTAATGATCGTTATGGAATAGTCAGGCCAGATTTTCGAATCAGTTCATCTACTGAAGGTATGATTAACTGTATTGATTTTGTGACTGCAAGCGATTTTGTGTCTTATAGAAGTCCCGGCGGTAGAGCGTTTGGTAAAGATGCTCAATACGCGCCGTCTGATATGATCGCGACTGATTTTGTTGGATTAAATACTAATATAATCGATCAGGTATTAACAGAATCTGCTACTCTTGGTGACTCGCTCGATTTAACAACATATCTTAACTATGAACTCAATCCGCTGTTAAATACTGAAGGCACAGCAAGCGCATTAAATGCTTTAATATTAAATCGTCAGGGGCCATATGGTCATCCTTCCTGGAAACAAATTCGACAGCGAGACAACAAAGTGTTGAGATCATACAGAAACAACAATAGAATGCACTTTGTTTCTTCCACTGGATCTTATAATAGTCAAGCCGACTTTGAGATGCCCCCGGTTTCATTACGTGGTAGAACTTTAACGGTAGCCATCGAAGACTTCAATACACAGGTTGCACCCGACTGGGACATATATGGCCTCTTTGGCACAAATCTATTGCAAACTTATAAAGCAGACTTTAGCAACAATTACGTTTATTTTAATTTAGATAAGTTTGAAGATCAATTTGATTTGAATTATTTCGGAAAAACGACAGCAGGGCAACAAATGATAGAAATTGGTAATTCTGCCGGATTTGCTTTAGATTGGATACTTTATACTGAAAACATTTTCCCATCACAAAGAAATGAATTCTTATCACAATCTAGAAACAAGGTTGATTATAATAACAAATATTGGAGAGATTCAAATGCCGATCGAGTAACTCTCGGTGATACCTTTAATAATACTCAAAATATCGATGTATCCCAAAGTGCTTGGATCCTAGATGCACCAGCGGACTTTCTAACAAGAAGAACACCACCGTTTGCTACAGAAGAAACCACTCCATCGGTCACCGCTCCACAATTAAGAGATCTTAGAGATTCTTTAAGGATTTCGGCATCTGCCGGCGAATTGCAAAATACCTACTTTACATACTTCACATGTAGTAGTATCGGCGTCGGCGCCGAATTAACAGAACGAGAAAAGGGCGCAGTATTAACCCCAGGTGCCCTATATGCTAGAAAACATCTGATCTCTAGTCCGCGCTCTGTAGCAACTCCATCTGGAATGGAATGGGCATTAACCGGCGCAAATACGGGACCATTTGATTCTAGCGCACAAATTCAAATATATTCCGGTGAAGCCTACTGGGAGACCGGCCCCAAAGCAGGAATTATCACCAAAAATATACAATCGGGCCCGAGCACCGGAGTGTCCTTATTTTCAATATTTGAATCACACCAGTCAAATCCATGGTTTAACTCATATGAAGATTTTAATTATTTAATTAAAAAAGTTAGCAATGCCAAAGAATTTGCCATTGTACCGGAATATAGAAGTAGTGAGCATGCAGAAGATTATGTAATGTTTGGTGAATTTCTTGACAATAAGCACGATTCGTTTTCAATTCCTGAAACTACCATTAGTAGCTCAAACGATGATTTTTATATTGATTATTCTAATTCTGAATTCTTAAAGGAGTTCTTAAATATTAATAATTTAGCATCACAAGATTTGCAAGCAACAGAAATACGTTTAGTTTGCAGCGGTACCATTAGATTTAACCCATATAAGAGTTTTTACCCCGCTCAGAGAGCAACTGATTTAGTAGAAAGATTCTATAAATCTTATTCTCAACCTAGTGGTTCATTTTATGGAGCTGGTTCGTGGGGAGATGGATTTTATGCCGAAGGAATATCGGGATCCATGATCAAATCGCTATATCAGCCATTATTCGCTCCCGGAATTTTGTTTAATACAATTAAAGCCGGATTAGCAGTTGAATGGCCAGTTGTAACTGATTATAGCAAAGTACAGAGAACTCAATATGGCGATAATACAAACGCAGCTCCTAATAACTGGGCGGTATCGGCAGATCCTTCTAAATTTACAACCACTGCCTCTTTTTGGGATAAGCGCTTAGATTTCGAATCAATAATATTCCCAGAAGAACATCTGAACAAGATGCAATTTTTTGATATGGATACTCATCCGAGCGCATCAGTATCGGCAAGTTATTCTTTCACGACAGAAGGGGATACATTATATTCCGCCATGGCTTCTAATTTCTTTGGAGGTGTCGCTGATTTTTATCTTAAAGACTCGAATTTTACATCTTTGAAATCTAAAGTAATTGACGATGTAGTAGTTGATAATACTAAAGTTTATATGGCCAGAGTTAAATTACGCAGAAGTATGACCGGTCCGAGAAATTATAGCAATGAATATACTGCAACAAATACCGGATGGGGCAATACCGCATTTGGAATCGACGGCGGCCGTTTATTAGTTACTGCGTCAGGGGGAACTGCCTTTGATTATGATACAACTGCGCTAACTTTTCCTCTTCCGCAAGATCCAATGAGAGCTACCGGAAGCGCAACCATGGATCCGTATCGCGAAACTTTTACTATGTACAGTAGGCCTTCGGCTTTTGGCCCAGCGCTAGCCGGCATCTCGGCAAATGGTCAGGCGACCGTTAGCAAATATCTAGATAATACAATATACGATAGCTTTAATGGCCTCAACTCTGCATATACACCGCCATATTATAATGGAGAGGCGTGGTGCGATATTATTTTTAGACCTACTGGTTCTGAGGGATCTGCGCGCATAACAATAGAAGAACTTATTCAACAATCAAATTATGTATATTGGCGAATGGATCCTGGATATGCTTCGTCTAGTTTTACAGTCGGCTCCTCTGGCGTAGTAAGAAAATACAGAACATCTTTGATATACGATGACAGTGTTCAGGGCAAACAAGCGGCGCCATATGGGGGCCCCTTCATTAACGAAAATTCTATGCAAATTTCTGCTAGCATTGATTTGTTTGGAGTTGAATCAGCTCCTCAGATACAAACAAATCTCAGTACGAAAGAACAACTTGTTACAAATACGTCGACTGGCACAAGATGGGTGATTTCACCTAAATTTGAAACACCGATGATGAATTTTAATGATCTGTCAGCTGAGCGCCCACTTACACAATCATCCGTTTCGCTTCCTGCGAATTATGGACAAGCCGCTGTGCCTCGTGGAATGTGGCATCAATTTGGAATTATTGAGCCGGATAGTTCTAAAGGCATCTTCTTAGAAATTGGTGATATACCAACAAATTGGCTATCGTATCATTATGATGTCAGGATGAACGATACTGTATATAATGATAATGATGCACTTAATAATGGACCTAGGCTTAGCAGAGATGTTGAATCATTGTCGGATTTGGTAGGATTCTCCACAAGTCCTAGCAGAAAATTGGGTGAATTGAAAGATAATTTGACCGTTTATGAAGCTATTGTGGCAATACCATATGTAATTGAAACTCTAGAGCCGTCAGTTAGAAAAGACATCTCGTTAACTGAGGCGGCAAAAGACTACAAGAAATTTATTAGCATACCAAGAGAAAGGTATGAAGCAGCTTTAACCGCCTCAATAGGAACTGCTACCGGCGATTCTTTAGATGCTGCGGGGGGATCAATTCGCAGACAAGCAGAGTTAATGGAGAAATATATCTTTCCACCTGAGTTAGATTTTGTCAGTAATGAAGATTTAGATCCGATTGCGATGTATATCTTTGAGTTTGAATATCACTTTGATAGAGATGATCTCTCTTATATGTGGCAAAATATCGCTCCGAGAGGGTATCAAAAAATTACACAACAAAGCACCACCGTTTCTCACGAATTAATTGATACAGAATTATTAACAGAAACAAACTTAACAGAAAATGAAAATCTCCGCTGGATGGTATTTAAAGTTAAACAAAGATCTCAAAAGCTCTACAGTCAGTTTAAAACCACGCAAGCTAAAGATCTTTGGGGTGATGTTCGCGAATTCAGACCAGCAGAAATAGAGCCGCTTTATAACTGGCCCCATGATTACCTTTCCTTTGTTGAGAAGATTAGCATCGATGCACAAATTTTATTTAAGGCAGACGAAAACAAACTAATGGAACGAGAAGATCTAGAAAAGAATAAGCTAGGACAACAACGCACTTCGCCGTCTGGTCAGGGTTATGCCGGTACGCGATCGATTCCCTTATCTGATCCCACCCAGCCCCAGCGCCCGCCCATAACTTCACAAGAGCGGCAACCTTCATACCCCACGGTGACGGCCGGTCCCACTACTGGTCCCACTGCCACCAGCACCGGTATTGGTCCATTACTGGATCAAACCCCCGGCGCCCTCCCCGGTCGCGAAGGCTATAAAACAGCAACTGGCACAACAACCAATTTGGCTCCTAGCTCTCCACAAGACGCAAAAGCACCCACCAAGACGCCCGTTCTAAGTCAAGAAGCGCTTGATCGCGCGAGAGAAAGACTAAAAAATAAATAAAGATTAGTGATACTTATTAGAGAATGATATGAAATTTATAGATAAAAAAGAAAGAGTAATGGATTTAAAATTGACTTCTTATGGTCATTATTTGCTTTCTATTGGCAAATTTAAACCTCAATTTTATGCATTCTATGATGACAATGTTCTGTATGACGGGGCATATGCACAAATAACTGAGTCATCGAACACAATCCATAACAGAATTAAAAACAAAACTCAATATATGGAAAGTCAAGTTTTGTTCGAAGAGGTAGATACCGCCCCGGAAATAATTGATGAGGGTTCAATGTCTTATTATGTAGGGGATGTTACTCCAATTATGTATAAGCCCCGCAAAGATAATTTTAGATTTGAACAGGCTATTGGTGATGCGTTTTTGGACGGTGATACAAATATAGCTCCTGCCTGGAAAATGGTGGCCCTCCAGGGAAAGATCACTTCGTCTGCGATGACCGATACAACAAACGACTTTAAAATTCCCCAAATTAATATACAATTAAACTATAGACGGAAAATAATTGATCCAAAATACTTGCGATCGTTTTCAACAAATATACGCGAAGAAGTACAGAGAGTTGAAAATGAGGCTATTAAAACAAAAACATTTGCAGATGGAAATGTAATTCAACTCATACCGGATGATCTAATGATGTATACTGAAGAAATCAATACTTCTTTATTGGTTGAAAATTTTGATATTGAGGTTTATGAAGTGTTAACTGGCTCTCTTGACCGGAGGTGTCCAACATGCGAAAAGCAAGATAAATTTAGAAGATTGTTTTTTGAGAACGACACTGAGAGAATTAATGGAGGTTTAATGGCCCCCTCTGATACGCTTCTATCTGAAAATACATTAGAATTTAGAGAAGATTCGGATAATTTTTTAAGCTCAAGTATTGGATATTATCTTAATATTTTAACTGATCAATCGGTAGATCATCAAAAGGCATGCAAAGCGGCCAATGTATTTAATAAACAAACTTTGTATATTGATTTAGATTTTGAATGTGGAGAGGATAAAAAACGCATTTCACTATTGGATATTTATGGACCAGTCACGGAGCCTGAGATATGTCAATAGAAATGTTCGGTGATAGCTTTAATTTGGTCGCTGGCCTAAAGCTACCCACACTGTTTATTGAACAGGCGACTGTTAACGACTCTAATGTCGATATAAAAGTCAGCTTTTATGTGAGAGTAGAAGTAGATAAATTTGGCGCCGATATAATAGATGATCTGTCCGATATAAAATTTTATATCCAACAAGTGCTGGATGGCAGCGCTACACAGATCGATTTCGAATTCGAGGGTGTGGGTGACGTCACGTACAGATTTACCACAGCTTATACGGATGATGAATTAGAGGGAACCACTAGATATGTTGATTTGATCTCAAACAATACATCTGTGATGGAATTTTATGCTAAGCTATTACAGAGTCATATGGAACATGACTTTTTTGATTGGGGAGGTACTCACGAATTGTATGGGTTTCTTGGATCATTTTATTATTGGGTGAAGCAGCCAATTGAACTAACTGTAGACGATTTTATGGAAGCTAGTGTTGAAATTGAAGACAACAATGCTTATAAAATAATTAAATATACTGCGGAAACAAAAACTACCTTAACGAGAAGCCACAACCCCTCCGAAGTGTTTAGTGAGCCTGGAACAATATCACTTGGACTTGTGACATTCACCACGCCGTTGGAAATGAACGGGGATAATTTATCGACCCTATATGATTCTGTTGTGAGTAGTCCTAGATTAATAAATTTTTATAATCCATTCTTTTCTCAGCTTTCTTATCAAAAAATATTTGAGAATGGGGCCCTTATGATCTCTCCCACAAAGATTTTCACTTATGAAGATGGGAGAATCTATAATGATGATGCGATCCAAACAATTGATGGAGATTTTCATACGTCTGCGCGCCTCACAAGACAGGAGATAATCAATCAGCTTTCTATTATCGCTACGACTCCGAACGATTCTTCCCAAGCTTTTGTTGAGGCGCTTAATGGTTATAATTATATTTTAGCTGTTTATGGAGACACAGAAGAATTATTACCAAGATTGGATCTATTTCGCAAAAGCTATCTGGATAAATCGTCAGTTACAGCAATGGGATCGTGGTACCTGACATTTAATCAAACTTTAATAAGAATTAATTCAGCAGTTATGCAGACTCCAGTATTGCGCAGAGAGCTTGTGACCACTCCTGTGGTGGTAGACAATAGAACCCTCGATGAAGGCTCTTATACGCAGCCCGGAGAAAGCACTTATTCGCTAGAAACTGATTATCTTTTTACCAATGAAGGTTCCGTTTTAATGAGCCGTCTTGGCCATTTTAGTACTACAGAATATGGTGCCACAGTTGAGCCGCACGAATTTGAGAATGATTATACTTTGATAGAAAATGGATTCTTTTTCTTTGATTATGAAAAAGCAGTCCGAACGCAGTCTGTTATTTCTAAGGTTTTTGATATTAATAATGTCCACAACCTACTCGGAACTTCTTCACTTAATCAATATTATAAATTGTCTGAGGTGGCCATTAAAAGGACAAGTAGCGAAGATAATATAATATTTAATAAAATATCTACTTTTGCAGATTCAGTAGAATCCACATATCCAGCGTTTGAACAAATGACTTATGTGGCCGCTGCAAATTCCCACGGGAGCGCTCTTGCCGCCAAGTCTTCGTTCGACTATTATGAAACAACTATTTATCCGGAATTAATGTTAAGAAATTCGGTACTCCCCACCAATAGTGATTATGATGAGTATCGTTTAATGACCTTTCAGTTTCAAGATATCATGCCAAGCGATGGTTTTTATGGTGCTTCTGCGCGCGACGATGATACGCTATCATTCACGATTGATTGTAAAGATTACACAAAGCAGCTAATCAATGTGATTACGGCTTCTTATGTCAATTATGCAACTGGCTCGTTTGCGGAATATTTAGCATCGGCAGAAGACTTTTGTAGTTATAATAATATAGATGGATACTTCAATGATTTTTTTGTTGAATCAATGGAAGCAGATTATGTTGATGATCCACAATCTGCACCATGGGTTGTTATGCCTGTTATTTATAACATGCATATGGATCTAGTTAATGGCACATTTGGCGGCTCAATGGATAAAATTACAGACGCGTCCATTATTTTAAGTCAACAAATAGCCCCGGCAACAGGAAGACTGGAAGAATTACAAACCTTTAACAACAATCTTCAAACAATAACCGATTTTTATAATGGTGCGACATTCACCGGAATCATGGATTCGTATGACTCCGAAGAAACAATAAAATTTGGTGGTGAGATCTCAGAATCCGTAGGAAGCAGATTTGGATTGCCCGACTTTTTGAATTTATCAGCAGAGCTAACATTAGAAGACGCATCTGCTGATGTTTCTCGGTTTAACACAGGAATTGATGGTACTTTAACAGTGGCTATAGATTATATTGTTCAAGCCGTTAAAAATAAGACTCCCGGTTTATCAAGTGATGACGAGGATTTATTTGAAAGCACTTTGACTACTTTAAATACGGATATGATCGAGGGCGCGGATGAGTTGATTATAATGATATCTGATGGTACTTTAGAAGATATTCTTGAGGATGATAGATTGAGTTATACTGAAAAAGAAAATGCAGTTGTTATGGCTCTTGAAGCTGCTGGAGTCGGTACCGCCGCGGCACTGGCATATGGCGCCGCAACAACAACTTACTTCGCCGGCGCCGCTGGCACAGGCGCCGCAGCATTCGGCGCCGCCGGCGCCACTGGCGCAGTTAACCTCGGCGCAATAGGAGGGCTGAGCGCCGCCACCGCCGCCGCGGCACCAATTTTAATAATTGCCGCTGCCCTGGTGATATTCCTTGTAGCCATATCAAAATTAGTCAAAACCGCACGCAGAGATTTTCTTCATGATGAAATCGATCAATTTGTAGCCGATGCAATAAACCAAATTTTGGTGAATGCTAGTATTCTTCAAGACAGTGGCGCCCAAAAATCAGTAACTTTCCCAACCGATCCAAGAGAAGCACTTATATATTCCTATAATGTTAATAGAGATAAGCTTTATTTATTATATCTAATGGTTGTGTATCTTTATGATCAAATTGATCCGGACGAATATACCACACCAGCACAGAGAAATATTCCACCTTTTCCCGAAGAAAGTACGGCTGAAAATATAGCGGATGTATTACTTAATTTAGTTGCTTATAAACTGTAAAATAAAGGAAAATAAAACGATGCCATCAAGAAGCTTTCAAAAAGAAGTATTCACGAACAAAGAGAGGCTTAAGGGTATTAAAAAATCCAACAGCAAAAGATACATTAATGGTCAACTTGTAACAGTAGATTCGAAAAACTTTAAAATTCAAAATGCTGCACAAATTCTACAACAAAATAATGTATTTCCGAAGCTTCAAGG
>TARA_R110002020_G_scaffold179804_2_pt1 | contig 14881 bp, 22 predicted proteins | sample TARA_R110002020 | Tara Oceans TARA_R110002020 (sample SAMEA4396489) | marine metagenome | biome: Westerlies Biome; feature: [MES] marine water layer (ENVO:01000295) within the mesopelagic zone...; material: water (ENVO:00002006), including particulate matter (ENVO:01000060) such... | reverse complement strand
AGGCAATCGCAGGCGGTGCGATCACGAGTAAAAATAGAGGTAGAAAAGTTTATAGGCGGCTCCGTTGGTTCAGTGAATGAACCGCCGCCACAACCAGAACCAGAGGAGCTAGAGGAAAATGGCGAAGAAGAAACTAACGAGCAGAACTGATTTATTAGCACGTTGTAAGCGGCGATTTAATACTGTTTCAATTGATGGTATGCAATTTAGGTTTCAATCATTAAGCGAATCGGAAAAAAGCCGTTTTGAAAAACAGGTAATTAATAAGAAAACCGGCGAAGTGTACATGAGCGCACGCCGGCGGCTATTAATTACAATGCTAGTCGATGACGATGGGGAGCCGCTTTTAAGTGGTTCCGATTTGGATCTATTGGGGGAAATGGACGGCGCAATAGTTGCAAAATTGTTTGATGCAGCTAGTGAACATGCAGGTTTTAGCAGTACCGACGAAATAGAGGAACTGGAAAAAAACTCCGAAAGCATCCAAGACGCTATTTCAGTTTCAAACTAGCAGCGAAACTAGGCGTTTGGGATGTGCCAAGCATGTTGGAGGAAATGCCGACAGAGTTATTGGATGAATGGATAGCGTTTTATAGGTTGGAGCCATTCGGGGAAGAATGGTTACAAACTAGCTATTTATGCAGCATTGTTTTAAACCTGGCTGCAAAGGAAACCGTAGATTTGGATCATTTTGTACCAGATTTTACCGAGAAGAAAAAAACCGTAGTTGATGACGAAGCACAAATGGCCGCTATGTATGGAGTAACAAGATAATGGCCCTATCCATTGGATCCATTGCAACAACGTTTGTAGTTAAAACTAAGCCGTTTGAATCTGGCGTAAAGCGGGCGAGCGCATCGGTTAAAAAAATGGGTAACGATGTACGTACAGCCGGACAGCGGGCTGCCGATGGTTTCCGCAAGTTTAGCAATAGCGTAGTTGTACAGGCGGCCAAGATAGCAACGGCGGTTGCTGCAATCGGTTTTGTGAAAATGGGCATTGGTGCAGCGGCCGCCATGCAACAGGATCTAATAACGATTAAAACGTTTGTCGGCAGCGCTGAAAAGGCGCGTGACGTTATGAAATCGTTGCGTGAGTTTGCTACAAAAACACCGTTTCAATTAAAGGATTTAATAGCGGCCACCAAAAACATGCTGGCGTTTGGTTTTGCCCAGGATGAAATAACCGACAAGTTATTTATATTTGGAAACCTGGCCGCCGCAGCAAACGTGCCCGTAGGAGAATTGACGCAGATATTCGGGAAGATAAAAGGCCAAGGTAAATTGATGGGCGAAACCCTAAACCAATTGGCAGAACGGGGGATTCCGGTTATATCAGCACTAGCGGAGCATTTCAAAGTACCGGAAACGGCTATACGTGAAATGGTAACCGCCGGCAAGGTTTCATTTGATGAAATGATGGCCGCCATGCAAGCGCTAGCGGGTGAGGGCGGTAAAATGGGTTCCCTGATGGAAGAACAGTCGAAAACCCTGGCGGGGCGTTGGTCAACTCTAAAGGATCAGTTTATGGACGTTGCCATAACCGTTGGAGAGGTATTAATTCCGGCGTTAGAAAAGTTGGTGCAAATAGGGTCTAGCGTTATCGCCTGGGTTAAAAACCTAGACGCCAGCGGTATTAAAATGAATTTAACTATTGCAGCTATGGCCGGATCATTTTTAATGATGCTAAAGTGGTTTCCTAAAATTATTAGGGGGCTAAAGCTGGTAATAACAACCCTAAAAGGTTTTGCGGCAGCTAGTGCGACGGCTAACGCATTTGCGATGAATTTTCCGGGATTGATAGCGGCAACAGCCGCGGCAGCGGCAGCGGGCGTTATTATATATAAGGCTATCGGCAGTATTGAAGATCAAGCAGAAGCGACCGCTAATAGTATGGATGATTTAATTAACAGTAGTAATCAGTTAAATAACGCTGCGGCCGGAGCGGGGATTGTTGGTCAAATAGCAAACCAAAACACCGAAGCTATTAAAACGGAAACCAACGCAATAGAAGAATTAAACGCCGAGCTAGATAAAACAGAACGTAAAGCTATAACGGTGGCGGTCAGGGGAACCGCTGCGGAGTTTTCCGCAAGACAACTGGCGGCAAGTGTTCTTGAGCGATTCCAGAAGGCACAACTAAAGGCGGCTGAAATGGCCAACAAGCATTTATACGCTATTAAAAAGAATACCGATAAACCACTAGCGGCGGCGGGGATCTAATGGCAGTTGTAAGCGTAAATATATTACATAATGGTTGGGGCGCGGCTGAGGACGTTGGTAAGAAAACCATTTTTACGGTTGTTTACCTGGTAGAAGTGGACGATAAAAATGACGGTGCGCTAGTCGTAATGGATGCCGATGATGGTACTATCCGCATACCGCGCCGGTTTGAAACGTACGCCGTTGGTAATGATTCCGATCCGTTTGCATTTGTTAAAAGTAAATCACCGACGCCGATAGACGATAAGTTTTGGCATGTTACCGTAACGTTTGGCCCTAATGAGCCAGCGGGGGCGGCTGATGGTGAGCAGTTAAGCGGATTAGATGAACAGTTAAACCCAACGGACGACCCAACCAGGGAAGTTATAGACGTTAGCGTAACCGTAGTAAGTGCAACCAGGGCAGCAGATAGGGGCGCGTACATTGGCCAGATTGATTTGCCTGTTGGTAATCAAAACGTAAACGACCCAGGGCATTTTAAAGCGGTTGGTTTCCGGCCAGGTAAACCGAAAAACGTTTTACAGGCGCACGGCAATGATTTAGGGCAAATTATAAACGGCGTTCCAATTACAAATTCAGTGTTTACGCCATTCGATCCACCGCCTGAAATCGCATACAATCAAATTCGCATTACTGCGGGCATGAATTGCGACCTTTACCCAGGTAGACTGGGAAAATTGGTAAATTCTGTCAATGATCGACAGGTTACCCTAGACGCTGGTTTCCCGTTTTTCCGTTTTGGATTTGGGGAAATATTCCCACCGTACACCGTACGCTTTATGGGATTTAATACGCAGAAAAGATTTAAAAACGGTTTCCCGTTTTGGCGGTTAGAAATAGAGTTTCTTGTTGACCGGCTATTTGGCTGGCGTTTGGATATATTAGACCGGGGCTATTGCGTCAATTCTAATAATAACAAGACAGTATCCGAAGGCGCACCCACAAAAAACAATATTGTCGACGGAAGCGGAAACCAAATCGCAGAGCCGGTTTTATTAGACGGCAATGGGGAAATGCTAGATTTGGAAACACACGCAGCAACATATTTACGCTATGCGGTATACCCTGAAATTGATTTTAGGGCCGCCGGCATTTCTAATTTTGACGGTTTAAAAATGGAGTTTACGGACAATGGCTAATAAGATTTTTACCGGGGCTACTTCGGGGGATTTTAGCGTGGCGGGGAATTGGTTAAGTGGTTCCGCACCAGTTGCGGCCGATAATCTATTTTTTATAGCGGATTATAATGTTGATTTAACAGCGGGATTAGATCAAACCGCCGTAACCTACGGCAAACTAATTGTTGAGGCAGGCTATACGGGAAAAATTGGGACTAAAATAGCATATTTACAAATACCCTGTACTGATGTGGATTTTAAGGGGTCTGGAGAATCCTATATAGACGTTTCAACGTCTGCTATAGATATTCGGGTAGATGGAACCGGGCCGGCTCCGACGGGCAAGAGCGGCCTATATTTAAAGGGATCCGCAATAGATGAAATTAATGTCATATCTGGCAGCGTTGGCGTAGCATCTAAAGCCGGGGAAACGGCAACGGTTACAACCATTGTTCTAAATGGCGGTGCTGTTGTAGTGGGTGATGGTTGCACATTAACTAACGCCACAGTTTACAGTGGCCAGTTAAATTCTCAGGCAAGCGTGACAACGTTAAAAATATATAATGGTAGTTCCGTATTGGTTGAAGCGGCGGCGGTTACAACGTTGAGTTTGTTTAACGGATCCCATACGCACAATGGCACCGGCACAATAGCAACGGCTAATATTGAGGGCGGTACATTGGATTTATTCCGCAGCGGATTAGCCAGGACGATTACAACGTTAAATTTAAACCCTGGCGGTAATGTTATTTATGACCCTGATTTAATAACGATCACAACGTTAAATATTACTGGCGGCCCTACTCAAATAAGTTCTAATAATGCCTGATGGTTTCCTGCTTACGGCCGAAGCGGTTAAAAAACTGCGCATCGATCACGCCACGCTGAAAAACAGGGTGCGCCGGTTAGAATCGTTGGTTTCCAATATCCGGCCTACAGGGGGCCGGGAGGATAGCGTTTTTGTAAAGGTAACTGAGGAAATTACGCCCAGGGTAACAACTACCCTGGGTAAAGGTAAAGCGGATATACAGGACATTCAAATAGATTCTAGCGACGTCGCAACCTATACGGATGCAACGGAGGTTAAAAGCTATGGCGCGGATCCAACAAACCGAAACATTGAGATTTACAATGATTCATTAATACCGATTGCGGTAGATTCCTATATCCGAGTTTCCCGTAATTTCAAAAGCGGGGCCTGGATGCCTAGCGCCGAAGTACAAACAATAATTGGTTATGCTTTAAACGGTGTACCGGGCAGAAGCGGCACAACAGCCGGCAGCGCTACAATCAAGGTTTACTATTTATTGGCGGGCGTTTTAGAGGATAGCGGCGAAACGATAACTGGGTATAATATTGCGGACGTGGCAATTGGCGTTGCGAGTTATGTAATGCTGAAAAAACACGCGCTATCTGAAAACTGGTTTATTGATTTTGCCGAGTGTTAAACTGCTATGCCTATATCAAGATTTGCGAACGGTTGCCATTGTGATTGCTGCTTGGTTTACGAATCCCGATATTGTGAATTTATCGGGGAAAACTTCCCAGACGACCACGCAAGCGGCGGCGCGTTTCCCGTACAGGGCGGCGTTTTAAATTTATCTGGTGTTTTTGATGACGTTGAAAACTGGACTTATCAACGTGATGTTTGCAATTCTGGCCTAAGTGATTGTATAGCGACGACCGACGCTAGAAGCGGGCTGAAATATTCTCCTAATACATATATTAGAGGTATCGAGAGCGCCGGCCCAAGTAACAACCGCGCTATTCTTGTAAATCCCCTGGATCAATTCCAGTGGTATACGTTGATGTCGTTTATGAAGTGCGAAACCTGCACAAGTGACCAAACAAATGCACTGTGGTTTTGTTTTGATTATGAAGATACTGAAAATTGGCTAGCGATTGAAATAAAATATGAGCCAGACCCGGATAGAGTTTTTTTAATTCAGTTATGGGAAAACGTAGCCGGAACAACTCAATTAGTTGATCCGACAGCCAGCGCCAAATCTATTAACCTGGGATCCGGTGCCAACCAGGTAGACGTATTTATAGAGATAACGGTAGAGCGGCGGAGCGTTGGCGATGATCTTTTGTTATTGAATCTGGGGTTAATCGGTAGTTCGCATGAATCGGCCGCGTATAGGTTCACACCTATTAACGGCGGAAAATTAGGATGGATTACCCGGTTTGCTAGTCAAGCTGAAGTAGGCGACGCCGGCTGTACTATTCCGGGTCATGGGGTTTATAGCAAACACCAACAAATTTTCAAAACCTCAATATGTCATTTGGCGTCAGATGTACCAGGCTGTTGCGAGGCGGCGCCACCGCCGGGCGAATGTTGCGATAATTGTAGCGACAATTTCCCAGGGTTATTTCATACGGGGGAATTTGACGCAACCATAAGCGGTTTTACCGATTCTGCCGATTGCTTAAATTGTGATTTTATAAACGATACATTTACGCTACAGTGCTTTCCGGTTTGGAATAGTTTGTGCACCACACTGGGCGAAGCTGCGCCAGATAATTTAGACGAGGATAAAGATGTTTGTACATGGGGCGTAATTTTCACCGATTACGACGGGGCTAGAGATTGCAGCAGCACCGTTATAGATGAAGCAACAGGGTACACAATTTATAAATACTGGGGGTGGCGTGGCTTACAATTAAATAAATACCCCATTCTCACCGGATCCGTTGAAAGTGACGAATGGCGGTTGCATCTTATTTATTTTATGGAAGTATCCATTACAGAAACGGTACTAGACCCAGACGGAAACCCCGTTATACGTGGTCGGTTTGCCGAAAAATGCTATAATCTATATTTAAAATATATCCCATCGACAAACCCTAGTATATGTCTATTGGATGGCACCGAAAGTTTTTCTCTGGTAAACGATATTGGTACCCTATCAGTGACTTGGGGTTCTTTATCAGCGTCTACAAGTTTCGCAGATTGGTGCGATTCTAGCGGAACGGGAACGGTTGAGGCAACGGAAATATGAAGTGCATATGGGAAAACCGGACAGATGGCGGCGTGGTTTGCGTGAACTGCGGACACAAAAAAAGGAAAAAAAGTTACCGCAATTGTGGTTTATCAAAGGGGTTAGGGGATTCCGTAGCCCGTTTTACATCGGCGGTAGGCCTGAAACCGTGCGGCGGCTGCAAGAGCCGCCAGGGTACATTAAACAAAAAGTTTGCCACGCCAGCGTTTAAAAACGCTCGGTTGATTCCTACCGTTGAACTAGTACACCAGGCCGTTAGATTTTGCGATAGTGTACCGCCGGAGATAGACGCCGTTTGTGCGGTGCCGCGTTCAGGCATGATTCCCGCCAGCGTGATAGCGGCCCATTTACATCTGCCATTATATAGCATCGACAAAAAACGCTACGTTACCAACGTTGGCCACGGTAACCGCATGAATGCAACCCCGGAGCCGTCACGGTTTTTATTTGTAGATGATACCGTAGCAAGCGGGGCAGCGATGCGGCAACTAGAGGCGTTTAGGGGCGTTACAGCGGCTATATATGTAAACCCCAGGGCCAAGAATAAGCCGGATCTATACGGGACAGAATTAGAATTACCGCACCTATTAGAATGGAATCTATTTAATAGCGGATATGTTAACCGTATGGCGTTTGATATGGACGGGGTATTGTGTCACGATATGCCATTTTCTAAACCGCTAGAAGTTGCGCGGCCGTACCATCTACCCAGGCGGGCAGAATTACCCGCAATAATTACCGGGCGGCTAGAAAAGGATAGAGGCATAACGGAAAGCTGGTTAAAGCGTTTTGGGATTCAATGCAAACGGTTGATAATGTTTCCTGGTAGCGATGCCGAGAGAATGAAACCCCGCGCTATTAGCGATTATAAAGCTGCGGAGTTTATAAAATTAAAGTTAGATTGGTTTGTTGAATCTTGCCCCATCCAGGCCGGTGAGATTGCCGAACGCACCGGGGCTTGGGTTATTTGTGCGGGAAACGGGGAGGTTTATTAAATGGGACGTAAAAAGAGAATACGAAACGCTGAAGGTAAATTGGTTATGGTTCCGGTGGATTCAAAAAAGGAATCGAGGCGGGAGGGCAAAGTTGATATAATTTTGGCTAAAGCAGAATTGAGTAAAGCGAAAGCAGAGAAACGTAAATGGCTAGTGCTGTTAATTGCTATAGCTTTAGGCGCTTATTTTGTTTTGACGAGTGGCGCGGGCAGTAGCGCGTTAAATATAATCAAAGGTTTTTTACCAGGGGGTGAATGATGTTCAAGGAAATCATTGCAGCGTTCAAGAGCAAGCGTACCATTGTGGCCATGATTACAGTATTGTTTGCGACAGTGAACGCGCAACTAACAGAACCGTTAGTTGATGAAGAATTATTAAACAAGTTGGTTGTAATCGTAACGGGGTTAATCGTTGGCGATAGTCTGCGCCCAGTTGCCAAGAAGGAAACCGACAGTGACGGATGATATAAAAGATTTACAAAAGCATATGCAGCGCATCGAAATTAAGGTTGAGCAGGTTTTAACCGAGCTACAGCCGATTTGTAAATTGCATCGGGGCAATGGCAAACCCGGTTTAGATGTTCGTATGAGCGTTGCGGAGTCAGAATTAGACGACGTTAAAAGTTCTACCCAATGGGCGTTTAGAACTGCGGTTACGGCGATTATTGGCGCGTTATCGTCAGTTGTTTTATATTTGTTAAAAAAATAATAACGTTTGCCCTTGCACAATGCCGATTAAATATATTAAGCTGCCCCCACGAAGTTTCAAACGAAGTTAAATTTATCAGAGGAGGCAAACGGGATGTTTGCATTTACACAAAGCCCCCGCTGGGCAACCGTTCCAGTACCGCCACAAGTTTGCAAAGACGCCAACACCTACGCAAAAATACAAGCGCAGGATTACCAGGCTAATTATGTCGGCCGCCAAAACGATTACGCAACTATTCTACTAGATTGCGTTTGCGGCTGGGCGTTTTCTAAGTGGTGCAATATAAATCATTTATGGCACGATCCGAATTACCTAGATGATAACGATATTGATTGCATCCTAGATTTTAAGGATGTAGGGCTAACGCCGGTTGTGATCGTTCCGAAATATTCCCAGGGGCCAGCAGACACCCCCGGAGCGTTGCGAATATCACATTGGCGTTTGAGTACCGAAAAACCCAACTACTACATAGCGGCGAGCCTGGCAGATTCTAAAGTAACCTTTTACGGCGGGGCTATTAAATATGATATTCTGGGCAGCTCGCATATATTCGAGACGCGGCCGCTTATCTACGAAGTACCAGAAACAGAATTAAACTTATCAATGGGTTGGTTTGCGAAATACGCCGTTAAAACTAACGAGCCGCAGGAAACGTTTTACAATATTTTTGATGAGGAATTGCAATAATGGCATTAGCATTAACCCGGAGACTAGGAAACCAAATATTAATTGGTGATGATATTATTATTACCGTTAAAAGACTAAGGGCGAGCAGCGTTGTATTAAGCGTTGATGCACCCAGCAATGTTAAGATTTTACGAAATGAAGTTTATCAGAGGGATTTGAACGATGCGAAAATTAAAAGCTAAACCGCCAGTAGGAAAAACCAAACGGGCGAAAATCATATTAAGCGGGCGGGCCGGAGTTGGTAAAACCTACTTTGCGCTAGACTTCCCCAGTTGCTACTATATAGACGTTGAAGGTTCCGCCGAGCGGGATCACTACGCCGATAAACTAGCAAAGGCCGGCGGGGTGTATTTTGGGCAGGACGAAGGCTCGCAGGATTACGATACTGTAATAGAGGAAATTGTAACCCTGGCTACCGTCGAGCATGAATACAAAACCGTTGTGATAGATTCATTTTCAAAGCTATATGCAACGGCCGCCGGCATAGCCGAAGAAAAAGTAGGTTCCGATTTTGGGCGGGATAAAAAAGAGGCCAACCGGCCAACCCGCCGATTGATCCGTTGGATTGATAGGCTAGATATGAATGTTATTCTCATTTGCCACCAGGCAGACCAATGGGGCAAGGATGCCAAAGGCGAACAATCCGTAATTGATAGCACATTTGACGGTATGAAACGTCTTGAATATGAATTAGATCTATGGATTGAGATATTAAAAGAGGGTAAGAGCCGTAAAGGCCGAGTACGCAAAAGCCGGCTATTAGGATTTGTCGAGGGTGAACGGTTTGATTTGGTATACAAAGATTTTGCCGAGTGTTACGGTAAGAAGCTAATAAACGCAGATCACCAGGTAACGCACCAAACAGCCACGCCGGAACAGGCCAGTAATTTAATTACGTTATGCCGTGATGCAGGGATTCCGACGACCACTATAGAAAAGTGGTGCGAAAAAGCGGGGGTAGAATCTGCGGAGTTATTACCGCCGGACGTTATGAATAAATGTCTAGAGTATGCGGAGGGGCGGTTGTCATGAAATCAACCAGAAAAATGATAGACGTTTGCAAAGCCTCAACCCAAATTTATGAACTGGGCGAAGCGTTAAACGGGCAGACATTAAAACAAATACGAATTATCGTTTGGCATTGTGCCGGCGTTAAACTTGGATGGGAAACTTTAACAAAACTATGTTATTTACACGGAGTAAAAATCAGATGGAATTTAAACCAGAGGACGCAGGAACAGGCATTTTATCGGCTGGGGAATACAATTTCGAGGTAGCCGCAGCGGAGGACACAATTAGCAAATTCAACGATGGGGAAGAACAGATACAATTAAACTTGCGAATCTTCCACGATGGCGGCGTTGTATTTCTCAATCAGTGGTTAAGCCCGTCAAAGACCTGGAAAATAAAACAATTTGCATATTCGGTTGGCATTGGTGGCCGGTTTGAATCTGGAAAAATAACGGCCGCTGATTGCCTAGATAAGGCCGGCAAACTAAAGCTAGGTCAATATGAGGATAAGAGCGGCACAACCCGCAATAGCGTTTTTAAATATCTAGAATCTGAAACCAGTTCAGCGGAGATAAAGGACGCCCTTAAAACGTTCAAAGCTACGGCTAAAGTTGAATCAGAACTACCGGACGATATGCCATTCTAAATTTATTGTTGAGGAGCAATAACATGATTTTATTACAGAATGAAAAACTTGTAATCGTTACGCCACCGCATACGGGTAGCGGGGCATTGCATAAAATACTATGTAGTCCAGAGCATGGCGGTATATGGGTTAATGGCCCAAACCCGGATGGCGGCATAGATCACCACTACGGGGCGATCCATCAAGGTTGGAAGCATGGAGGGTACAGCGTAGTCTTATTAATACGCGAGCCACACGCCAGGAAATATGGATTATATAAACACTATATTTGGTGGATGGAACGCCAGGGTTTAACGGTCGATGCACCTTATGAAAAGTACCTAGATAAATTGCCAGGGCATTTCATGCACCAGGAAACGCAGTTACAGTTTTACCAGCGCAATAGCCTGGAGGGTTGCCAGATTGTAACAACGGCCGAAATAGATGATGTTTTAGCGTTTGAATATGATATAGAGATCCGGCCGGCGTTCGATCATACGGCATTATTTAGCGGTGAAAATCCGGTGTTGTTAGATCACCCATATTTCAAAACGGATGATTGGGTAGCGGAAGTAAACTTTTGGAAACATTCCGGCAGCATTTAGCGGCCGGGGTTAATCGTTGTGCGACTCTTGACGCAGCGGTTTTTGGGATCCCCTGGCCGGAGTGTTTCCGGCTGGGGGTTTTTTATAGGGATGTAAAAAATGAATGGATTTATTAAGTTGCACCGACAAATAGAAAACAGCCAAGTTTTTGAAGATCCGCATTTACTCAAAACGTGGCTATGGATTCTATGCCGGGCAGTATGGAAACCCGTTAAAATGCGAGTTGGTATTGAGGTACAACCAGGGCAGTTTATAACCACCTACCGGCGAGCCGCTGAGGCGCTGAGCGTATCACCAGCAACGGTAAAAAGACACTTCAAACGGTTGGAATTTATGGAACAAATCACGCTAAAGAGTGACACACGTTTCACAGTGGTTTCAGTCTGCAATTATAGGGTATTTCAAACCGAGGGCGAAAAAGGCGGCGCAACAACGGCGCACGAGCGTACACACGGACGTACACACGAGCATACACACGGACGTATACAAGAAGAAGAAACTAAAGAAATTAAAGAAAGGGAAGAAGGGAAACCCCCCGTTTTTAATTTAAGGAAACAAACGTTCGTTGATTGGATCACATACAAACAAACGAGCGGGGCAGGGTATACGCCCCAGCAGTTGAAAGCATTTAAAAAAACAGTTGAGCATTTATCTGATAAGCAGTTACAATTAAAGGTGACCAAAGCAATAGCCAACGGGTGGAAGGGGCTAGGTAATTATGATAAAGAGGCAGAACCGCCACAGCCACGCCGTAAGCCGTCCAAAGAGGAAATACGGCAAGAGTTACGTGTCAGGGAGTTACGGCGGGAACTGGCAGCCCTCAGGGGGCTAGGCGAGGGCATGAGCGACGAAGCAGAAACCATTAAACAGGAGATGCAAAAATATGAGGGCTAGATACGTTTCAGATAATCGGGCGCGGGTGCGCATTTTTACTAACGATGTAACCATTTTAACTTACTTGCACCGGCGGTTAATCTCCGAGGGATTCCAACAGGTGAGTTTTATTAAATTCTGGGTGCATGTTCTAACGGCTGGGCGGCGCGGTTTTGTGGATCCGCTAGAGGAAGTCGAGCCGCTAAGGGTATTTGACGAAACTGAATATGTAGAATGATTGTGTTGAGTGTTGAAAAGTTGGTAATAGCTACGCCGGACGGATGCGAGGCCACCGCGTTACATGTTGAGTTATGTAGCGGGCGCGGTAATTATTGGATCCCCCAGGCCAACGGGATAGGCGGCTATGATGATTTTGGGGTAGGGATCCCGAAGCAATGGAAAGATTTTGATAGGGCGGTATTAGTCCGAAACCCGTACACCAGGTTGTTAGCGCTCAGGTATGATTATAACCGGCGCCGGCGGGCGGTAGGTAAAGAGCCGTTATCGTTGAGTGAATATGTAGATAAAATTAAAATGTTGCAGATACCGTTAATATCTGAATGGGCCGCGCCACTAGAACAGTACCACCAAATACATTATGAAAGCATCGAAAAGGATATGCGAAAATTAACCGGGTTGCGGATAGATTGCCAAGTAGACAAAAACGAAGGTTGGCGTCAACGGTTTGAAAAGCTAACGCCAGAACGGTTGGTTTTTTTGTTTCAATACCTGGTAGCGGATGTTGTAAAGTTTGGCTATACAACAAAGGCAATCGGGCCAATCGAGGCGCAAGCATTACGGGGGATATTTTGACCAATAGTAAGCAAAAAGGGAAAAGGGGCGAATTGTCTCTGGTGAAACGTTTGAAGGAAATTCTACCGGGGAAGGGTTGGCGTAGATCGCAACAGTTTTGCGGCTATACGGCCGAGGGTGAACCGGATATTGTGGGCGATGTTAAGGATTTGCACATTGAATGTAAACGGGTGGAGGCCGGTACAAAAACGGTTTACAAGTGGGTAGAACAAGCGGAGCGCGACGCCAACGGCGAGGTTCCCGTAGTCATGCACAAGGCCAACTTACAACCCTGGTTATGTATTGTGCCGCTGGATAGGTTGATAGAATTAAGCGCGATAATCCAAAGAGAATTAAAAGAGTGAACATTAACAACCTTAAACGACATAGCCGGCCAGGGGAACCGCTCGCAGATTGCCCGGTTTGCGGATCGCCAGCAAAAGAGGGTTACAATATGCACGGCTGTATAATCTATTGCACCCTGGTTAAGTGCGAAATTTCCCTGGGGCCGTGCTACAATTCATTATCTAGGGCAGATTTGGCCAAGCTATGGAATAGTATAGAGAGGGTAAAAAATGAAAAGTGCGAAACGACAACCGACATTTTACGAAGTTAAAAAGGTAGTAGATGCCAACCCGGATAAAGTTGATTCATTTATGAAGGTTGGCAAAAATTCCTACGTAATGAACAAAGGCCGTTACAACGGTCTGGGCATTATCTTTGTGTTAGATTTCGATGAATACGAAAAATTTACAATGTATCGGGCAACCAATACAACCAAGACCACCAAAGCCAGAACTTATAAATCTGAATAGACAGCCACAAAGAGGCTAAGATTTGGAAAACAATACCAATTCGATAGAACAATAATTCTGATTTGCTATGCTTCATAGATTTTACGTTTCATCCCGTCATTGTCTGCGGTAAATTCGATCCAGTAACCACCAAGCGGTCTAGGCCCTATCCCCTTTTCAATAGACCAACCGCCGGCCCCGTCTTTAAACTCATTTTTATACGTTCCGCATCGGATAAAATGGATAGATTTCGTTCTTACGTTCCCTGATTTGTTTAGATAGGCACGTTCAACCGGGAAAGTTTCCTTTTTATGGATATGCCCGGCGATATAAATATCCGCTTCCACCTGTTCCAGGTATTTTAAAAATGCGGTTGTCTGGCGCGACCAGGCACCACCGGCGCCGTATCCATGATGTGAATAGATGACATTAGAAAACCGGCTGCTATGCTTATTACCGTAAACCCTTATAAAATTACCGTAACCGCCAGCGGCAGTAATGCCGCCAACATCGCGCATCTTCATAGCGAAGCGGTCTATTAAATCTATTTCCTGGCGTTTAAGAATTGCCGTTTCATGGTTGCCAGGGCAAACTACAACTAGGTTTTTCGCGTAGGGCTTCCACCATTTAGCGGCGTTGGTCACTATACGGTCGAAATAATCCGGGTAATCGTCTTCGGGCCGAACCGCCCCAGGGCCGCGGGATTTCCTAGGATCATAGCTGCCCATCATGCAACAATGAAAATCGCCGAAAACGCAAATAGCTGCCTTGCGTTTAATGGCCTCGTCTAAATGTTCTTTGAGTAATTCCCGGTTACAACTGGGGTTATCAAAATGAATATCAGACAGGGCTAATATATATTGTTTCGTTTTGATGGTTGGAAACTTAAAACGGATTTCCTGGACATTGCGTGAAACTCTTTTAGATGTGAACATACTAAAATTCTAAATGTTATGTATGCCTGAGCCTATAGAACTTTTATAATGGGGCTTCCTCTGAGCCTGGCACGGGTCAACGGTCGAGTTAATCCCCGGCTGCCGTGCCGGGTTTTTTGCTTGTAATCATGGAGGTTTTCAGGTTATGGAGTTTTGTACAAATCCATTTAGGACGCTACATATTCACCCTCGCAGCTATATCATTTGCTGCCCTAGTTGGTTTAGCGATAAAGAGCAGATAGTAGTAAAGGGCGATTATAAAAATTTATGGGATGTATGGAACCATGAAAACTTCAAGCGCTTGCGGCGGTATTGGCTAGAGGGTAATAAATCCCTATGCGATAATTGCCCCCTGTTTTTAACCGAACCTAAATGGATCCAGGTTAAGCGGGATTATATGCGCGAGGAAATGACGGCCGCGCCCCAGGTGATTGTTTTCGCTAATGATGCCACCTGCAATTTGCATTGTTGGACATGCCGAAGTAAACCGATTATTGAGAAACGGCAAGAGCAA
>TARA_R110002020_G_scaffold16515_5_pt1 | contig 14882 bp, 17 predicted proteins | sample TARA_R110002020 | Tara Oceans TARA_R110002020 (sample SAMEA4396489) | marine metagenome | biome: Westerlies Biome; feature: [MES] marine water layer (ENVO:01000295) within the mesopelagic zone...; material: water (ENVO:00002006), including particulate matter (ENVO:01000060) such... | reverse complement strand
CAAGAGATGCCCAAATTCAACAACAAGAGAACGATAAGAAGCGTTCTGAAATCGTAAGTCAAATGAGGCATACTCTGGGTGCCACCGGTATGCGTTTTACTTTAGATCCGTCAGAAACTGCGGAAAGGTTGGCAAAAACGCCTGCGGCAATTGAAGGGAAGCTTTCGGCGACGAGGATTCAAGCATTACGAAGTGCTCATCGTCTGACTGGTGGAGACCCTGAGGACATGTCGATTGCAGATTTGACGGGCGACGACAAAATTACCGGTATAGCAGATGCTATGGGTCGGCTGGGTGAGCTCGCGCCGGGAGAGCAGTTTGACGCTGTACGTAGGGCAGCTCATAGTGGCAAAGAGAATATCACTGAAGCTGAATTTCAGAAGTTAGGTGATATCGGAATTCAGGATGTGAAGGCGTTTCAGGGTCATGTTGATGACTACCGGCTCGTAGATAAAGAGACCAAAAGAGCCGCTGTGCGGGCTCGTGAAGCTGATCTTGGTGATCCTTCAAAATCATTATCTGCAATTGGCGAGGCCATGGGGTTGCAAGGTGCAAGGCTTGAGGAGCTTCGGTCTAATCGCCGGTTAGGTGCTAAATTCGCAACAGGCGAGGGTCAGGCGTGGGCACGTGAGATAAGTGGAGCAACAACTGCTATCACTGGTGCCGCCGAGGAAGAAGGTAAAGATCCAAGTGAGGTTTACGCGGCTATACGAGATGTTGTGACAAGCGGCGCAGGATCACGTAGCGGGGCCATGGAGAAACTCAAAAAGATTACAGGCCGCACAGATGTTGGTGATTTGGTGAGTCAAGGCAGGTTGCTGGAGCATGGTGGTGTTTTAGAGCAGTTGTCTAAAGAGGGAGGCGTTTCTGATCCTGTGAAGCTCATCACAGAGGCGTTAGAGAAGTTGCAGAAGAGCGAGAGAACTGTAGAAGATGTCAAAGATCAGCATCTTACAATGAGTGGTGAGTTGACGCTTAAGGGTGGCGTTGGGTCAATTGCGGGTACAGCTGGCCTTAACACATCCGGACTAGGTTAGGGGGAATATTATGCCATCAATTTTTACGGGATCGCCTGTTGGTGCTGTGGCATTGGTTAAAGGATCTAAGACAGCGTCTTTTTCGCTTCTAGGTGTTACCCCCCAGACCCCCTCGAAAAAAGCTATTGTTACTGCCTTTTCGTGGCAGGATGGCGTGAACGTCCAATTTACCCATACGATGGGCGATGATGTTTACATGAATGTGTTTGGCAATCGCATGGGGACGCTTACTATTGATGGAGTAGCTTTTAATTCGGTAGCAAGAACCGGCGGAAATTGCGATAGCGATCCTCATGGAATTGTATCGATTATTGATTGGTACAAGGATAATCGGGCCTCTACTCGCGAGGCTTCAATTTTAGTGAAGATAGGGGGCTCGGCGTCTGTGTCCGGATATTTGGTATCTGCAAATTACATTACTAATAACGCCGAACATTGGATGGTAAACTACAAGTTACAAGTGGCTACAGTTCCAAGGTCATAGTTAATGTTTAATCACGCACGCACATTATTGCTCAATATTAGCGGATCTAATAATCCGGGTTCTTCCTATTTGGGGGAGGAACTTGTGCCTGCGGACTATGCAGCAATAACTCTCCCTAGTTACATAGAAAACGTAAGGCGTCCCTTGTTTGGTGCTGCCCCAGACCGTGCAATGCTTAATTACCGTATTCGTCAACTTTTAACGTTGATAGCGGATACTGACTTGCAGGAGTACATCGTTGGTTTAGACAGCCGAATCACATACGCCCTAGGGTCGGATAAAACATTTGCTGAGCACGGCACGTGGTCTCCTGTTCTTTCGCAATACGGGGGAACCTTAGATGATATTGCCACGATAGGGGGAACTGCGGCGCGCCCTGATTTAACGGGAAAAATGTTTTATCAGTTCAACATCGATATTTTGTCCCCTACGGTTATCCAGATATCACGACAGACACCGCCGCTTAAATCCCAGAATTTATCTCTGTCCCTGACGGGAGGTTTGTCAGAAGCGTACGATTTGTACTACACGGGACACACGTTACGTGTAAATACAGTTAATACGGGGGCCGCATGGACTGTGTCGGGGTACTTACGACCGCAGCTGTCTTTATCAGATATTGTGGCGCAATTAGATTCCTCAGGAGATGATGTTCTGACTGAGTTGTTCGGGACAAAGCGTATTGAGCCTTGGAATACTTTTAGAAACGCGTGGTACGATCACCCTGAATTACCGTACCGACTCGGAGGTCTTGTGCTCGCGATGATTTACCGCACAGATATTGTGAGGGGTGGGTCATAATGGTTGCAGGTAAAACAGGTGTAGGTAATGTCGCGTTAGCTCGGCTTTTTGATCCAGCTAAGAACACTCTGTGGCTCACTGTAGCGGGTAAAAATTACCTGCTGTCACAGTACAACGCTACTTTTGCCTTAAATGAAATTCCCAGCGCCTCTTGCACACTGGCGACGGGTGAAAAAGTCACTCCTGACAAGGGTGCCTTAGCTCTATCTGCTTCAGAAGATTTAGCCAAGGAGCTGAGTGGGGTAGGGCTCGCTCCTGCTACCGTTACGTTAGATCTGACTGGTAGTGACTGGGAGCCCAACAGCGATAATTTTCCTAACGGGTACTCAGGTAAAAAGGTCATTTTTGAAGGTTACTATGCTGGGTTATCTTACGCCCGTGTGTCGTCCAAAATTCAGCTGACAGTAAGTCTAGTACACAAGCTCGTGGACCTGACTTTTGGATCTATCTTCTCTAAAGATATGCACCCTTCTAATCCGTCATCCTTAATTGTTGATGCGGTGACAAAGCCACTAGGTGGCTGCGGAGGGGGCTTGGCAGGCGGAGGAGGAGTAAAGGGAGTTTGGACTAAGACAGCTTTTCTGGGTAAGGGTCTTCCACCCGCAGATTCATTCGGTGACTCCCTCATTGAGGTACTCAAGTGCATAGCGAAGTTAAATTTGTTTCAATTACGTTGCAACCGCGACATAGGGTCAAAAACCGGAAATGATGCCGCAACGGAACTGATAGAGGGGATGACTTCTCACACGGGAGAGCTTTCTGCCCCGCTCAATTCCAGTCCTTTTTCTACGTCTATTAGTAGTTATGTGGGAGCTCAGTTGAGCTCCTTTAAGGGAACTACTTTTTGGGATCTTTTGGTAAGTAAATGGTGTACAGATTTTATGATGGCTGTATCCCCGTTACCTAGCAAGGCTGACGGAGGACCGGATGGGAATTATGCGGCCATTATTCCAAATATCCCGACACTTAAAACTCCTTATAAAGAGCTGTATTTGAATGATTATGTAGACTTTGAGATGAAGTCAACGCAGCACAAGCCTTTAATGGCTGTGGGCATTTTTGCTCCTACGATGTCTACTACTGGCGCTAAATGGACGTCAGAACCGCAAGATCCGCCCGCAGGTTCTACCTGTATCGGGGGACAGTATCCGGTAGATAAAGTAAAAGCTACTGGGCAGTTTTTAGCGTTAAAAGCCCCCGCATGGATTCAAGCTGTATTAACATCCTCAGCCGGGGCAGGCGCTTATGTGAATGGGGGAAATACTGCTTCAAATCCCGCAGCCCAGAATGGTGCACGTCCAGTCACTTTTACTAAGAATAGAACTCAGATAAATAAAATTTTGGACAAGATAGCCCACACATACTATATGTCTAATGCACTACGTGGGCGCACTGGGTCTTTTGGCAGCAAACTACGGTTTGATATAGCTCCCGGGGCGACGCTGCTTTTGAAATCGACGAAAGCTCCCACAGCCAAGGGGGGATTTGTTAAAAGTCTGCCGACAGATCTTTATGTTCAGGTAGTTAGAATTACTTATAATATTGGTGCGGATACTCCAGTAGCAAGAACTAGTTATGACTGTGTTTCAATTAGAAACGAGCAAGAAAATGCTGATTCTGATTTCGCTGTAGATAAGCATCCTTTTTTTGAGGAAACGTGGGCTGGTGATACACTGGTTAAAGGCTGGGATTTTACAGCGTCATAGCATTAGCGAGAGCATTAAATGGATTATCTAGAACCAGAATATAGAGATGCTTACGAAGCATGGGAGCAAGATAAAACTCCTAAAGGAAATTCGGCAGTGTTGGGCGCTATTGACCCTGTCATAAGAAAAGGTACGTCGATGTATGGCGGTGATAGCCCCTTGTCGCGAAGTCGGGCAAGGAAACTAGCGCTGGAGGGACTGGGCACTTATGACCGCAATCGCTCTAGGCTCCAAAGTCATTTGATAAACCAGTTGAAAGGCCTTCATCGTATAACTAAGCAGCAACAAGAGGTAATACGTGCCCCAGAGCGTGTTTTGTTAGACAAGTCTAAATTACATCGATATGAGCAGGATTTTTTAGATAATCACGGAAGAGACGCTACTGATGATGAGTTATCAAATCAATCAGGATTCTCTTTGAAGCGTATAAAGCATATTCGTGGGTGGCATCCCGGTATGACAAGTGGTCAATTAGAGGATATAAGCCCCAACTTTGCCGGGGGTCAGTTTAGCGGAGATGAGGCAAGTCAGGCTGCTTGGTTGGAGGTAGTGTATGACAGTTTGACCCCGCTAGACCAGAAAGTCATGGAATTATCGCTAGGGCTGCACGGAAGGAAGGTACTTTCTAATCAGGAGATTGCTAAAAGGTTGAAACGCACACCCGGTGCTATCAGCCAGCGAAAAAAGAAGATACAAGAAATCATCAGAGAGGAAGAGGGGCTTTCCCCGTTCTTGAGGTAAACAATGGCAAGTAAGTCCACTATTTCTGATGTATTGCAGGAACTCATTTATGAGTTATCGACTGGTTGTCGCGCTGACGCGAAAGACCGTGTGGAGAATAAGGCGGTTAAGTGGCTGATGCCGCCTAAGGAAGACTGGGATGGTGATTTGTACAACTGGAGTGGCATATACTCTGCGTTTTCGTCGGACAAACCCAATGAAGAATTCATAGACAAGACGCTGAACCCGGATGATCCGGGCAATCATGGTGACATAATGATGTGTATCACGCAAATAGACTACTTGTCAGTCATGGAGCGTGCATTTAGAGCTAGACACACGGTAACTTTTCCTAGGAATGTCGCACATCATTGTTCTCGAAAAGAGGGAGAAGGCGATGAAGCGGGTCCGCTTCAGTATGGTGTTTTGGATTATTTGAAAGAACTAAAAAAGGTATCGGCAGGAAGCTAGGTCATGAGCACAGTTTCTGACTACAAAAATAGAACGGTTGATGTTGCCGCCTTTAAAGGTTGGAAACTGGGCAAGTCTACCGAGGTGGAGCAAAAACTTGTTCTGCCCGGTAAAAGTGGTGAGGTAATAGCAGGCATCGAGAAGCTGGTGCAGCGATTCACTATAGAACTGCTTACCGAGCTGGCCAGTATTCCATACCTTCCTACTCGTGGATCTACATTTATGCTGGATGCTCGTTCTGGGATATGGCAAACGGCTGGAGATGTTACAACATCATTTTCTCAAGCGATACTTACAGTAGCAGATAATTTAGGTGTTGAAGAAGCTGCGTCAGACCCCGCAGATGAGCGTTTTTCATCTGCCACGTTATTGTCAGTGTCCTTACTGGGTGATTCTGTCACTTTACAGATAGAGATTACAAGTGACGCTGGGACATCCTTTACGGCTTTGCTGCCTATAAACGTGGTTCCGTATTGAGGTAATTATAATGGTTTATGAAATTACAGATCTCAGGCAACTAAATTCAACAGACGTTGATGCGTTGCTCGTAAAACTCGCATCGGAACTGACTGAAGAAAACCCGGCGCTCGATTTAAAGCGTGGGGTATTTCACGATAGCGTTCTGTACTATCACGCGGTGCTGGAAACTGCTATTCGTGAAAATCTTAACAGATATCTGTCCGCACGTAGTTTGCAGCAAATTGAAGCGGACCCCACATTGGCAGACACAACAACTGTTGATGATGTTCTTAGTAATTGGGGAATTACTCGCAGAGAGGGCACCCAAGCAAAAGGTGAAGTAACAATTGTTGTTAGCAAATCTACCAGCGTTACGATCGCCGCAGGTGCGATATTTGAAGCCGACGGTGTTTCGTTTACTTCCGACCTTGGCTACACCTCTACAGCTAACCCGGCAGGGGTCGCCACTGCCGGTGACCGGTTAATGGTCGAACTAGCCGACGGGAACTGGGAATTCACTATTTTTGTAACCGCAATAACTGCGGGTTCCGGAGGTAGACTGACGGCTAATAAGGCGGTTGTACCGGAAGATGCTGTCACTAATTACGTATCTAGTTTTGCGACCACTGATTTTTCAGACGGGGTTGACACTGAAACTAATACAGAGCTTGTCAATCAATTACAGGACGGAATAGCAGCTAAAGCTATTTCTAATCGCGTCAATATGCGGTCGTTATTGCGATCGCTGCCTCAGTTTTCATCCGTGACTAGTCAGTCTATCGTCGGGTACGGCGATGCAGAGATGCTTCGTGATAAACATTCTATTTTCCCTATCAGCTATGGGGGACGTGTTGATTGGTATGTTCGTGGTCAGTCAGATCTACAAACGGTCACACTTACTAAAGAGGCGACCTTAATAAGTGTAGATTCTGATGGTAACGGAACATGGCAATTTCCATTGTTAAAGGATGACGCTCCGGGATTTTACGAGGTGTCTAGAATTTATTTACCGTCTGCGGACCCCGAAGAAACAGGAACTTTCAGCATTAGTAGCGATACGCGGGGATTAGATTTGACGGGAAGCGGGTTCATTCCTGATATTGCAACGCAGGCTGAGGGAGCATTTACGGCATATCAGACTGCGACGATTCAGTTTGTGGATACCGTTACAGATGCTTCAGCGATGTCGGCAGGCGATAAGCAAAATTACACTGTTGAAGTGCATAACACATCGTTTGTTAAAGAACTACAGGATTATATGAGCAGCAGAGATGTTCGGAGTTACGGAGGGGATATCTTAATGAAAGCCCCTATTCCGTGTTTTGTTCAGGTTTCGTGCGTGATTAATAAATCTTCCGGTGACTCCGATCCAGACATAACTGGAATTAAGTCAACGATAGCGAACCTTGTTAATAGTACTGGGTTTATTGGGCGGCTGGACGGTTCACGCGTGTTAGACGTAATTCACGGATATATCCAAAATGATGTAAGTGTTACTGACTTAGACATCCTAGGCAAAATTATTACGCCTGCGGGAACCACAACGTGGTTACATGATTCATCGTCTATTGTTGTAACAGACGATGCTGTCAATATGGTGACGTCTAAAACAGTTCAGTTCTTCACGTCTTCGGATGATATTTCTGTGGACATAAAGACAACAATTCCGACATTCACTTAATAAACTGGCGGGAACCGTAAAATGAAAAATACAAGATTTAAACTTACGAAGACGGATCTAACTAAGGTCGGTAAAGGAGTTTTAGTTGCTGTAGCTGGGGCTATTCTGACCTATTTAACCGAGTGGGCCGCCAGTACGGATTTCGGGTCTTACACACCTGTTATCGTGGCTGGACTTTCGATTTTGACTAATATAGTTCGAAAGTGGTCTACTCCTAGTCCAGAGTGATAGGAGAACCAATGAAATCTTTTCATAAGGCAGTTTGCGGGTCCGTAGGTGGCTCGTTGCTTCTTGCGTACGGCGGAAGTGCCGTAGCAGTTAGTAGATTTGTGGAGGTTGACACCAGTTTGACGTGGTGGGGGCAGTTATTAGCTGTACTTACTGCGGGTGTCGGATGTTTGGTATGGGGTATCCGCTCAACGTCGGAGAGGGGTGAAAACGATGTTGATGAGGCGCAAAGTCACGATACTCCCGGAACGTTTTTTTCTTCGAATTGTAAGACCGCAAAAGCTATTCACACATTGTCAAAGCGTATGTCGGATGCTAACGATTCTGAAGGTTTGGAGTTATGTCGTAAACTTCATGACAGCTTGTTTGTGATGGAGTATTCTTCTTGCGAGCCGTCAGACGAGACAGCTCACTTGGCCGGATGAGGAGGATCTATCATGCGAAAAGTATCAATACTTATATTTATGTGCGCTATGGCAACACTTTTTGGTTGTCTTTATCCGCCTGTTTCTCCCTCGTCGCCGGACTCTGTAATTGTCCCGAAGACATCTCCAGAAGATGACGTCGATAAAGATGCACCGTCAGCTGAGATGCAGGCTCTTGTTGGTCCGTTACGTGCGCTGGGTATGGAACAGAAGGACGCAGCCAAGGCCGCCAAATTCTTTCTAGACTTCGCCGATGTTATTAGTCGTGATGACTCGGTTCTAAAAACGACGGAGGATATTCGAGAAGGGTATATCCGCGCGGAAACGCTGATGCTGCAAAAAACAGAAATGGTGGGTAAGTACCCGGGGTTTGGCAAAGCAAAGGATGATATTTTAGCTGAGACCCTTGGACTTGATCGTGTTCTTTTAACCTCTGAAAAACGTTCTAAAGCTGTCGAAGTGTTTAAAGCGATGGCTTGGGCATTGGGAGGTTAATTATGGCTACAGATTTTCCAAACAATCCTACCCCCGCAGAATTGCGTAGAGCATATGCCGGGGGATTTGAGGGTTCCAAATGTAACCCTGAAGACCTTGCCGCCCTGCTGGGTGATTTGATACACCCACTTTTTGGGGTTGCGGCTTATACTCTCGCGAATGACGGTAAGGGAAAAGTTTCTCTACCGTTTAAGTCGTTATTAAAGTTTGATGCGGGTTTTGGCCCTTCGGAGAGCCAGACTACCGGAGATTGTGTCAGCCATGCCACTAGGAACGCCGTAGACATCACTAGAGCCGTTGAGATCGATATTAAGGGGGAAGAGGAGGGTTTCTTGCACCGTGGTGCTACAGAGGCCATATACGGCGCTAGGGGGCACGGCGGACAAGGAATGGCATGTTCAGAAGCCGCGCGTTTTGTTAGTCAAGATGGGGGAATTCTCCTCCGCAAGGACTACGGATATGTCGACTTTTCTGTATACAACAGCTCACTAGGTGCAAATTGGGGACGCAAAGGAATTCCTGACTCAGTCGAGAAGGAAGCACGGCGACACCAAGTAAACACCGCTTCTTTGGTGGTATCTGTTTCGGAAGCTAGAGATGCCTTAGCAAACGGCTATGCATTATCCGTGTGTAGTGGTGTGGGATTTTCATCGAAGCGAGATGAGAATGGTTATGCCCGTGCTCGTGGGTCGTGGAGTCATGCGATGGCGTGGATTGGCTGCAATGACACTAAGAAAAACGGGGGCCCCGGGTTTTTAGTGCAAAACAGTTGGGGGAAGTGGAATAGCGGCGGCAAAAAGTTTGATCAGCCTGACGGTAGCTTCTGGATTGACTATGATACGGCTGAAAAATTGATTAATGCGCGTGGTTCGTGGGTTTTTTCAGATGTAGACGGTTTCCCGCCACGAAAGTTACCTGATTACGGAAAATCATTATGGGGGTAGTACAATGGATGTACGAACCAAGGGATTTATTTTTAGTCTTCTTCTTTTGTTTGGCGGGTGCAATCAGCCTTTTCTTGAGGCGTATGCTGACAAGACGGATTGGATTCCCACTATTTCTGTCGCTTTAGCTGTGGCAACGTTAGACGTTCCGGCTCCTGACGACACCGCCCCAGAGCCTGATCCAGATCCGGCTAAGTGCCCGTGCAAAGGTACTGGTGTTATTACGCACGGAGATGGGCATACAACACCTTGCCCGTATCACGGCGAGGACAATAAGCCTGACGATCCTGTTGAGTCACATAAATGCAAATGTGACACAAAAAAGACGTACTGTAACTGCAAAGCGGCTTATGAAAAGTGTAATTGCGCTCCCAGAGCGATGAATACCTCTACTGCTTCAGTGTCGAAGTGGTCTTTATTTTGGGGACGCCTCTTTGGTTCTCGTGAACAGTGTGACTAGGAGAAGTGTGATGAGCTCAGATATAAGCGGTGGCGTGACAGAAGACGGGGAATTTGGTTTTGGACCTAAATTGCCCCCGATAGAGAACGCCAAAGAAACTATTGAGGCGATTGTGCAGCAGGTAGGGGAGATGCTTGGAGAAGGTTTGGGTGTCAACAACTACGTCAACATTAAAGGCGACGCGGCTTTGAATTTGACAGTTACAAGTGTTGCTGCCGAAGGAGATAGTCCTCCATTCCTTCAAGTTTCAATTCTTGACCCGCAGCCACGGTTGAATATTTTGGGCTGGATCAAGAGCAGATTGACGGGCGTAAAGGTGTCAGCAGAAAAAATTGATATCCAAATTGCCAAGTTCCCCGACTTAAAGATTGAGGTAAAATCATGAGCGAACCGCGATCTTTTGGTACAAATGATGTTCAAGCGTGGGTGTGCGATGAGTTAAAATACACAGGCGAAAAGAAGGAAATGGCTGCTCTTGCTACTGAAAAAGCTCTGGAGTGGTGGGTCCGGTGCGGAGATACGAAGTACGGGATGGGGTTAGCCACGCCAGCTTTGAAGAAATCTGCTGTGGAACGTTGGCACAAGGACGCTCACAAAGAATGTAAAGCCTATATCAAAGCAAACTACAAGCGTTATGGGTTCATATGGGGCCTTTTACTTTCAATCCTGCTTCAGGTAGTAATTAGCGCGGTGGCGAAAATTATTGTTGATTGGCTGTTTTCCAAGTTAGAGCCCCGAGTGTATTTTTCAGAGCAAGCGAAGACTTACAGGGATAACGTAGCCGCGAACGTGGATTGAAGTAAATATGCCGACTTATACTTACCCAACAAATGATTTAGATAACGCCGACACGCTTCTAGGCTTGTTGGGCAGTTATTGGTCAACTACGTATTTAGGCATGGATTTTTTGCAGGATGTTTTGCAGTCTAAAGCGCATTTAACTGCACAAACATGGCTGAATTTCATGGAGCTTATAGCTTCTGTTTCTAGATTCGATGTCCCTATCTTTCATCAGGAGAATTGGTATCCACTTGTTCTGAAAGAATCAGAGCTTAATAATTTTGACCTGTTGATTCCTGATTACAAGACTGGAACTTCTTATACGTATGATGTGTCTGCTGGTTTAGAGTATGGAAAAGCAGCCGAAATTGACGGATATTTTTCGGTTCCGCTTCCGCCTTCCGTAACTTCTGCAAAGACAATTTTGAATCATATTGTATCTCCTTCGGTAGTTTTTACAGAGGGTGTTGACTACTGGATTGAGAAGTCTGGCGTTCTTACGTTTAGTGAAAATCCTTTCAACAACAGCTCGATGACAATTCGAGATGTCCGCGAAAATAGCGCTGTTGTGGACAAAGAATGCGTCCTGTGGCTTTATCACGGTCAGTGGGATTGGGATACCATATATGAGCAGTTTGGCTATGTTTTGAATCTGCACATGGCGTCCAGCGAGGGGTATCGTGATATCGTTAATGCGGTATTGGATGCTTTTACCGGGGGCACGAGTTCAAAAGATATTCAGTTTGCTTGGTCAGCAATAACTGGAATTCCTCTTGTGGTAGGGCAGGAAGAAACGGTAGAGATTGTAGAGAAAGATTCCAGATCTCTGGCTGTCGTCACGGACAAAAACGCTTACAGCTTCCCCTTGAACTCGACGGCAGTTGTTTCGGCAGGGGACAAGGTACACGCAGGCGATGAGCTTGTAGACGCTGTTCAGATTTTTGAGTTTAACAGGGGCGGTATTCCTGCTGACCTGACTGGCTTAGTTCTGGGGCCCGGGCTTCTTTCTTTGGGTTTTTTCGGTGAGCTCGCTTTTGAAAACAAAGATGCGGTTATCGTTGTCGAGGAAAATGTAGAGGGCTACACGAAGGTTTCTTGGGATCTTGGTGGTTTTCCCGGGGACGTCGCCAAATTTTGGGAAGATACGCACGCCGCAGGCATAGCAACGGGCAAAACTTTGGCTATGTACTTGGATATTCGACCAAATCCGGTTGATCAGCCATCCGCAATTAATCTTCCGAGCACAATCAACTCTTTGGAGTTCCTTTGTGAGAATTTCCTGCGGTATAATACATTTTTGGTCAAAATTAAGTCAAATCAGCTGGGGGCTGACAAGTTCCCATCAATACCGGCAGAGTCGCTTAGGAAAATTATCCCGCCTCAAACGGCAATGATTGTCTTAGTTGAATTGGTCCACACCGACAATCCTGTTATTATGGACGGAGCGGGAAGTGCTTCTGATGCCGGATATGAGGAAGAATTAAGCGGCTTTCCGTGCATGCCGACATCCGAGAGCATGGTTGGAACTACCTACATCACCGAAGAAACTCGCCTAGTTCAGATTACTGGGCGCTGTCAATAGGGTAATCGAATGCCGAATTTAAATCGCTATGAGCGCGAAATTATTCCACCTCCTTCAGGTCGCGTACGCGCTTACAATTGCCCCGCACCATACGATTGTGATCATACCCCGTGGGAACGTAAGACCGACTGGCTGCCAAACCTTGTCGTATATGAATGGGCGTCTATCGTCGGTAATCTTCTGAACGGTACGGGATTGAATTATCGAGTTGGAGGTATGTACCTTGAATTTGATAACGGAGGCGGTCCTGTTACTCCTCCGGCATTCGATAGAACTCGTGACATTAGTTATTACAACAGTTTGTCAGGCACCCGAGATTATCTCCGTGTGGGATTGACGGCGGCACAACTCACGTCTTCCGATGAAACACTGTTTCCAAGCGGCAATAAGTGTACCTTCTTTTCCCGTAGTCAGGGCACTCAAGGTGTACATGGTACGACGTTTAGTAGCGGTGCCGGTTCCATTATTTTTGGGGCCTCGTTGGTTGCTTACGTCGATTCTACTGATGCAACACAAGATTTGATTCTTAGCAGCATGTATTTTGGTACTTCAGATCAACAAGACAAGCTGTCTACTAGTCAAATTGGACTAGAGTGGGAGCTCACACTGCAATAAGGAGCTCACGGATGAGCCTCGAACGATTTATTAAGTTCATTAAAGAAGGAGAGCCGGTTGCGCCCGGCACTCCTAACCGTCCCCTGCGGCAAATTGATCAGAACGTCCAGTACTTATGGGACGTAATTCAAGCGGCTGAACTTGGGTCGACGGTATATGCCCGAGAAGTAACAGTCGAATCTGCTGTTCAACTTGGAATGCCTGTTTACTGGAACGACAGTGAGGGCCAGTTTGAGCGTGCTGTAGTGGGCATGCAAACAGACGCAACAACAGGCTACCTCTCTCAGACGGATTCTTCTCAGGTATGGGGCATTGTCGCTGAGAAACACTCAGCAACCTCTGCGGACCTATTGTTATTTGGTTACGCAAATATTGATATATCTGCGGCCACGGGGTCTACGGGTGGGGTTCCTGCGGGTACTTACTATCTGTCAGGGACGGGCCTCGGAAAACTTACACCTCAAGTTCCTCCTGTCTCTGTTCCGGTTCTTCGGGCAGACGGTAACGAGAATGTTTTTGTTAACCCGTCGTTCGTAGATTCGTTGAGCAATCACCAGCATTACAAGTTTGATCTTGTGATGCTTCCAGCTGGGGATGTGTCGCCGCCTGCCGAAGGGGCTATCCACACGATCACCAACCCGGATTCCGATTTCACGGGCTGGTTACCAGCAGATGACGCCATATTCGAAAGCAAAGCTCCAACGGGGGCTAAGTTCGGCTACAACATCAGTGCTGATTATGATCTCAATAACCTGTGGCCTCCTATACCTGTTCAGAGTGCCGATGTAGAGCTTATACGGCCTTCTATTTATGACTCAGCAAGTTTGAAGCTTAGAGAGAAGCTTTCCGGTCAAGTTCTTAATGACATAGTGAAACTAGATAGCAACGGCATCTGGTGGATGACTGATTGTTATGACCAAGTGCCGTGGCCCACGGATTACACTACTGGCGACTCTTTGTCGTACTCGACAGATACGTGTCCGCAGGAATCTGTACCTGCGATGCTGCTGTACTTTGTTAAAGTCAACTTCGCTACGGACATCACGATTGTTCGTAGTTTGAAGTCTCTTGACGATAGGCTAAAGATCTATTGCGCAGGCACTACGAAAATAGATTCGGTTGGGGACTTGGAACTCGACTTGGATCTGAACTTTGTTGTTGGTGCAGATGATACTGCCGGGTATTTGGCATTCAAAGAGCTTGACGGTAGCAATTTCAAGCGTGGCCCTGTAGCTGAAGGTCTTTGGGCCGGAAATTCGAATGTTCTGCTAGACGGGGACGCTTCGCAGTCCGTGGTTATTGATGGTACTGCGAGAACTGTTTGGTATGGAAATATCAAAGTCAGTGTTTTGGAAGCACCGACACAAGAGCTTTCCAGCCAGCTTGTCCGTCTCGATGGCGTCACCGAAGAACACTATCCGGTGCTTTACTTAGGTTTCCCGAGCGACATAGAATCTAGTTTCATTGTCAAGTTTGAGGTGCCTTCGGACGCCCCGGCAGAGAACACGAAATTTAGATACCGACCAAGAATTATTGGTCGTGCTTCCGGAAACCTCCCAGATCTGTCGATTGAATATCAGGTGGCCGCACGACCGGCGGCGGCCTCTGAGGGCGATACGGGTGGTTCTGGTACTCTTGTGCCGACAGCTGCGATGGCAGCTATGACTGTGGACACATCTTTTGGTGGAATTACTGCCAATTATGCAATTGAGGCTTTAACTGACGATATCACAGTGGCTCCCGGTGACGTTGTGTATGTCAAAGTAACTCGGGTAGGTGATCCCACTACCGGTATAATCAGCGATGGTTACAGCGGTGAACTCGGGATCATGCAACAAAATGGAATTTTATCGTCAACCTGATAGGAGGTACGGATGCCTCTCTCGCAGTGGAATCTAGAGTGGTTAGATCACAACAGTCAACGGAACTATCCCTTAGCAGAGGATGCCACAGGAACTGACACTACAAGTAGTTTTAAGTTACCTGAGGATTTT
>TARA_R110002020_G_scaffold14091_1_pt1 | contig 14883 bp, 18 predicted proteins | sample TARA_R110002020 | Tara Oceans TARA_R110002020 (sample SAMEA4396489) | marine metagenome | biome: Westerlies Biome; feature: [MES] marine water layer (ENVO:01000295) within the mesopelagic zone...; material: water (ENVO:00002006), including particulate matter (ENVO:01000060) such... | reverse complement strand
GTGAATGCTAAATCTATCGGGTCACCCTTTGCAGTTTGACCAAATGCACCCATTTGAGGTAACTGTGGTGGGATTTCACCTAATGCTGAACCAGTGCCAGTTCGTGCGCCAGTTGAACCATCTACGGCCTCACCACTATTGCCTGAAGTTTGGTCATTTATTGCGGGTTGGTCATCTTGTGGTGTAGATTCAGCAAATGGTTCTTCTTCTACAGGTTTTGCTGATTGGATTTTTATATGTTGTAATCCAGCCCATTTCTTTTCACGTTCTTCACGATTAAGTTTCTTTGCCTCATTTTGCTTTTCATCACTAGATGGGTCACCGGGACCATATGATACATTCTCATCACGGTCAGAATTGCCTTCTATTAGTTCATCTGATTCAGAACGCGGATTGTATAACCGTGTGTCACCACCACGCATTCCACCCGCTTTTTTGACATTCATACATACTCACTCAACCCAATTTGAAACCTTTTGGTAATTTGCCCTGAGATATTAACTCATCTATTATACTTGCATTTCGGGGTGTTGTTCCAGCACCCATTGTTTGACCGGGTGCCGTTGCCTCATCTATTTCATGATGTTCTTCATCTTCAGGGTCTGCCCATTTCATTGCTTCTTTAAGTCCGTATGATGTTTGGTCTTGGAAATCATGGTGTTGCAATTCGGTTTCAATATCTGTTTTTTGTTGATGCAACTCTGATATCTGGTCTTTAATATCATCTAATAATATTTGTAATTCTTGTGGGGCCATATTAGCATAATCAGGGTGTTGTGGCACATCTTGCTCAAACTGTTTTCCTTCTCTTTTTTCTCTACTAGGGTCTAGTTCATCATGCAAAGATGTTTCTTCATCTTGCCATCCTTTTAGCATATACCACGCTTCGTTAAATGCACTCATATTCATTCCGCTCACTCCACCCCATGCAGTACTAGTTCAAAAGTTGCTCGGACACGACTACCTAAGTTATGATAGAAGTTTCTCACTGTTTCTGGCCCTGTAAATGGCCTTGCCATCTCATCTGCCATCTCATCAAACTGGTCAATCATCAATGCTAATTTTTGTCGCAATGGCCACGCAGTCACTGGGTCATCGTTATCATATACCTCTTCTAAAACCTCACCTAACATACTAACAAACTCATGACGAGGCTCAGCCCAATCATTCCTACTATGGGTAATTCTCCCTAGAAAATCAGCCCACACAGATACTGCTGCTTGAACAGTATTGAAAAACTCTGGTATTTCATCCATTTCTAATGCCCCTTCTTCTTGTAATAAATATGCAGATGGCATATCTACACACATTAAATCCGATACTGGGATTCCAACATAATTATTCATTCTTCATTCACCTCTATTATTTCTGTTTCGTTCTCTGTGTTTAACATACTTTTACGTACTCGTCTCCACACATCTGGAGATTCTTTTGCTAATTCTAATTTGATGATATTAATGGTATCTGCTTTCATAGTAGTTTCAGCAGCACCACCAATCGCCTGTTCTTGTACCTTCAAAATATCCTTAACAGTTTCACGAACTTCTTTACTAAGACCTGTCAGATTACGAACATATTGTGGGTCATTGCGGTCAGCATCATCTAACATCAATCCTAATTCACCATTCAATCGTTCCGCATTAGAACGTAATTGTTCAACTTCTTGACCAGCGGCTAATGCTACAATGGGGGCTGCTGATGATTGCACAATAGGTTTGAAATGATGTTTCATATGATGATATACTGTTGTTTCAGGACAATCAATATATGTTGCAATCTCTGAAGATGGCATACCTTCTAAACAATACCTGCTTTCTAATTCTGCTCGTTCTACGTGTGTGCATACAGAACATTGTGAATTGGAACCCATATGATAATCTCCCATATGATTTCTAAAATGGCGGTCAGATGAACCTTCACGCCATTGCATTTTTTTATCCATCTCTTTTGGCGTTACCATGCCATTGGTTAAATCTTCTTCTAATTTATCGCGTTCATCACAATTACAAAATCGGCAAGATTTACGAACTATGCGCTCCGCCATATATAACCGCACAAAGGTTCATCAATTGAACCTTGTGTCGAGTTAACATGAAGAGATTGCCTCGTGCGCCTAAACGGATTGGTGGTGTGCCAGTTACAAAACAAACAGGTAAGAACTTAGCAGGGGCAGCATTAGACATTATTCTGGGTCGTGCAGTTGGTGAAGAAATCGCCAAAGAAAGATTAGATATGTGCCAAAATTGTGAACTTTTTAATGGTAGTAGATGTCAAGCCTGTGGTTGTTTTATGAAAACCAAAGTCAGATTGCCGACTTCACATTGCCCATTGCATAAATGGACTCGCTAATACGATAAACGGCGATATACCCATCCAGCAAGAATAAAGAATCCCATAACTATACCTAAAGTCCATGTAAGAGCCTCTGGCCCCATTTTATACCCCTGTGTTCCTAATAATAAAAATGAACCCAATAGTAATGAAATGACTTGCACCATAATCAAATCTACCATTACGCTATGTGGTGTATCATGCATAGTAACTGCACCTGCAGCCAATGTTCCAATTAAACCACCTGCTTGTTTTGGCGAAGGGCCACCATTTCCATCCATTACCATTTCATTCACCTAATTCCTGCAAGTCCTCGTGCTACCCCACCAAAAGCCCCACCGACTTTTTCCATCATATTGGGGTCAGTTAATGCTGCATCAAGCGCACCTTGCATCATAGATTGTTGTGCCATCTGTAATGTTTGTTGTTGGTCGGTCAATGATTTTTGTACTGCTTGATTACATGATGCTTGAAGGGCTGTTAAATCTGCCATTACATTTTCTGGTGATAATGTTTGATATTCAGTAGGTAATGAAGTAATATCTACTACGAGTTCACCATCTTTATTTTCAACAAACTTTGCATTACGGAAGAACTCAACTAATGATAGATTCACAAGATTTGCAACAATACTAACAAGTAAATTAAGATTAGGTCCTGCCAAAAAACTATCTACTGGTGTTTGTTGGTTCAACAACATAGCAACAATTTCAAGTTCTGATGGTGGTGCTACTGGCTGTTGTGCATATTGTGGGTTGATGCCAGCCCCACCCATCATACCACTCATAAATGGATTTGCTTGTTGTGGTTGTTGTGCTCCCCATTGATTTTGAAATTGTGGGTGCGCTCCAAACCCATTTGATTGTGCAGGAGGGGTTGCACCAAATGACATTGGGGATTGCGCTACGGGTTGTTGTTTGAACGGCCACACCATATATCTCACTATCCCGGATGCTTATGTACTACATCATACTTGCGAAGGCACATCAGGTGCTGTAAACTCCTGTTCTCGTTGTTTAGATTCATCTAACATTCCTTGCAAACCAGCCACGACTGCTGCTTGTGCTACTGGCCCTGTTGATATTGCAGTGTTTGAAGCGGCGTGTAAAATTGGGCTATTATGACCTAATTGTTGAAACTGTCTCATATCAAATACCATAATAGTTAAATCATTCATACCAGATTCTTTATTATTAAAATGCATAATTGGAACTCCGTCTTTTCTAGCCATACGGAAAAACTCTTCATATTTCAATAATTTATCTGGAGTATTATCTTGTTTTTTAATTACACTAATTGGCACAGCCACCGTAGATACTCCACGTTTTAGTTTATCTTTGAGTGTTGATTTACCGCCTTCTTGTTCTTGTTCTTCTTCTGCTTCCCATTTACAAAGTAAATGATACAAATGTAAATGCTCAGGACAATACGTTGCATTAAGTGTGCGACCACTAGTTACCCCTTCACGAGCCAAGAAGGCTTGTGGTTGTTCAGTTACCGGGTCTGTGAAATATAAATCCCACAATGATTTACCAGTATCTTCATCACGGATTTCATCATATACATTTCCAACTGTTCGTAATAGATTTTCAACATTACAACCATCAATACAACATTGCGCCGTATTTTTAGCATATCTAAACTTACCACCAAACCACCATCTTCGGGGTGATAAACTACTACGCTTCATCGGTTTTAATAATCTATATGCTTGTTTGATATCTTGACGTCTGCGTTTATGAGATTTAACATGACGAGATGGATAAAAATTAACTTTTGGGATTTCAATATGTGGAGTTTCTTCAGCAATAGCATATGTAGCCCCTTGTGCCTGTGCTGCACTTTGTAATTGTTCATATGTCATATTTGTTTGTGCTGACAACTTCATTAATTCTGCTTCACTACTCATTGCGAGTGGTGTATTATATTGATTTCTTTGAAACATTATTATTACTCCTTTAACATTAAAAACATAGTTCTTTCTACATTCCATCCAATTCTTGTGCTCATCATTGATACCCTACATACAATTCCAGATTTTTGTAACCTAATCATTGCTGGTCTAAATGCATCAAATATCTTATGTTCGCGTAATCGTTGTTGTTGCCATAGAACATCTGCTTCATTATCCCACCATCTATCTGCTTTGTTAGCCACTAACCAAATAAACTTAGGGGCATACCGTTTTCCTTTGAATCGTGTTCGTAATCGTCTATATCGATATTGGCGTTTAATTATAGTATCAACTAAATATTCAAAACCAGCAATTGATTGTAGAGCAGCATTCCCACCATTTTTACAACGGTCATCATACATATACATCACACCTTCAACTTGTCTATCTACCATATCGTCAATCCATAACGACCAAAACTCTTTTTCTCCACCAACATCAGAAGAATGCACAACACGTTTTTCACCTTCATATTTAACGCGCTTCCGTGTTGGGTTTGGGAGAGCATAATCATTACCTATTAATTTTTTAATATGGCGAGTTCGTTCATTTTCTGGTATTTCTTCCATTTCACCCGGCGTAGTCATATATCGGTCAAGTGTAGTTTTCCCGACTTGTGTTGAACCGTAAATCCCAATTTTTCTTGGTTTCCAATAATGCCATACTTGTTGGCCAAAAATAGCGGCTCCTAATAGAATCGAACCTTCCATCCCTGCCATATATATTCACCATTAAAACAACCCTGTGATATATTCTAATACATATTGCAGTGTATTATTCCACAAACTTACACCAGTATAGTATTCAAAACCAGAAGTTATTATAATGGCAATAGAAGAAAAAATAACTGCTTTAATCCAACCAAATGTACGTTCATACACACGGTCAACTTGGTTGGCCATGTGTAGTTGTCGCAGTGTTCCTTCTACTGCATCATCACTTGGTGTTTTGAAAATCAATCCCATTATTGGGCCTCCACCTTATCTTTCTTAAATCTCTTATCAGGCGAACCATCTTTTTTCTTTGTTATATCTGTACCTAATGTTAATGGTTTATCAGGTTCTGATTTATGTTTAGGTGGTGGATTGAACTCTGTTGTTGGTTCTGTAAAAGGAATGGCCCCTATGTTCAAACCACTTACACCACCATTCATCATTTGTAAATATGCTTCGGGGTTTTCATCTAATACACGTAATTGACGCTCCATTGCTAATTGACGCGCTCGCAATTCTTGTTGTAATTGTGCATCAGCAAATTGGTCATTCATTTGTTGGATAGAGCGGTCACGGACACGTTGTGATTTAGTCCATTGTGCTTTAGTGTCCATACCTTCTTGCATTAACAATTTATAGAAAAAGTATGACATACCTTGTAATGTAAATGCACCCATAGTATATGTCATCGCATTTGTATATGTATCTGAAGTTCTTAACCAAAGCCCAGCATCAAAAACTGCAACTGCACTCCCTACTAAAATAGATACAAAACCTATGAATCCCATTATCCTTAAAATATCCTCATGTTGCCTGTTTTCACCAGCCATTCAACCGCCTCTCCAATAATGCGGATAAACACCTACCCATTAAACTATTTGTTGTGGTTGTATTAATAATATCAGGTATTATCCTGACTATAATACAGAGTAGTATTAGTACATACGATACCTGATATTATTGATACAACTATGGTGGACCGGGAGAGGGGAGAGACCAAATGGGAATGGAACCTCGCCCCGGTCCAACATTAAAATTAAAGTGCAAGGTATTTTATTTTATTCAATTACCGCGACCTTGAGCATCAGGCGCTCGAGCACCGGGGAATAAATTACCCGTAACCCCGACTTTTGCTGCCATTGTTTGACCGGGTGCGGTAGTAACACCCACCTTTTGCTTTTCACGCTGACCTAATAATGCTCTTAACTGTTGAACTTCTATCGGTGTATTTGGGTCACCTTCAGGAAACTGCTCTAATATTTGTTTTATTTGATGTGGTACTTCTGGCACACGACCCTCAGGATATATTTGTTCTTCTTCTCCAAGTGTTGGCATTTCATGAGCAGGTCCTGCCTGACCCATCAGGTTTTCTCTTTGCCATTCAGGAATTACTCTTGTTCCTCTAGGTGGTTGATGCGGACTAAATGCCTCTGATGGCGGTGAAGATGCCCATGTATCCCCTGTAGGCATATTATGGAAATCTTCTTGATTCCTCTTTGCTTGGATTATATCATGAAGTCCTCTTGCTACTTCATCTTTAGCCTCGCCTCTTACATTACCAACACTTAAATCATGTTCTTCAGGAGCATTTGCCATTGATTCATGATATAACTTAGACCCACCTTGAGGGTGTGGCCCATCCCTACCACCACCACCTAATCGTGGAGGGTCGCGTCCATGTGCTGCTGCAGCGAGTTCTGTTGGGGATAGTTCTTTCATTATCAAATCCCATGTATGGGTTGATAATATTGGCTGGGCTAATAGTGCCATCATGTAGTGCGAACAGGCTATAGGTTATGATATTAGCGCTAACTTCATAGGGTAATGCACCATCCCCTAGCATATCAGGTGTCGCCATGACTCGCGTTGTCAAAGTGTTAAAACGAGCAATGACTCCGCTGGCATTGCAACATAAACGCACATATGATACTAAATATGAACAATCACCAAAGCGTATCAAGTATCGTGAAGAACTCAATAGGGAGCGAAGAAAAAGAGGGATTTATGGTCATGGTGGCCCTGATGTATCACATACAACACAAAATACACTAGTTTTAGAAAACCCTCATTCAAATCGCGCTCGGCACTTTGCTGGTCATACATTGAAACCTGTGAAAAAAATGTCTGATGAAGAACTTTGGCAACAATGGGGAGTTGGCAAACAACCAAAAGATGTAACAGGGGGTTTTAGAGAAGAAGAAGAACCTATAGATAGTGCTTGGGATGAATTAGAATCTCAATTACGTGGTAAAACAAAACATATTACAGACCCACAAAGCAGACGTAAAATCCGTAGTATGGGTCAAAGAGAACGAGCACAAAATCCTTTAAGCACAAAACCACCGTCAGGTTGGACTAGAGAAATGTTAAGCCCATTTCCACATTATGGGAAAACCAGATATGGTAGAAGAAAAAAACCACCTATGCCTAAAGAAGAACAACATAGAAGGCAGCAAATGCTTGACCCAAATAAAGTTGGGCAAGGTGAAATGCATCCGGGTAGCCTCCGACATATGATTGATATGGAAGACGAACATAGCGCAGATGACCCAAACATTAAGGGTACTGGTGCAACCAATTTAATGAATGCACTTAGTGATAAATTAGATTATAATTATGATGATGATGCAATAATGGAGGCATTTTTTAATCATATGATGGCGGATAAAGATTTACCAGAAGGAGACCTACCAACAAAATGGCATGAAGAACTATTAGGTGGTGATAAAAAAGATGATAGGCGGAAGTTTCTAGAAGGACAAGATGCACAATCCAGAGGGATGAGAAGAATTACACCTACCGATGATAGAAGTTTAGAATCAGCGTTAAATGAAAATATAATGGAAAATCGGAGCAGAGGTCGAACAGTCAGACCGGGGAAAATGAATATTCAAGACCTTAATTCCTACTTGAGTGATGATGATGACAGCGATGATGATGTAGGTCGCATAATCAAACCTTCAATAGGTGAAGATGAATGGACGGAACTATTCAATAATTTATTAAATCCTGATACTGTTGAACATCTACAAAATGAATTAGGTATTGAGGATGACGAAGAATTACACGCACTATTTGATTCTGAAATGAGAGGTCGAAGTGTTATACCAGAAGCGACTAACACTTTTGTAGCACCTAGTCAGAGAGGCTTTCATGACGCCAATTTGAGAGATGCATGGCCATATGATGATTTAACAACATTGCCATCAGCACCATCTTTTCATGGAACACCATTTAACGAAAAAACAGGTTTCACAATGAGTGAAGATAGTCCGATTGATAATGCTTGGGGCATTATTAAACTTCAACAACAGGGCGGTGGTGATGGTGATGGTGGCTCTACATATAGTGGATATGGAGGTTCTAGAGCGCCAAAATGTCCAAAATGTGGAGCACTAATGCAAAGGATAGATTCTAAATGGGTTTGCCCATGTGGATATGTTTTGCCCGGATTTATGTAGAAGGATAATGAATATGTCTGATGATTGGTGGGTTCTCCTTAAACAGATGGAAAAACCATCATTATTTGGTAACCCCGACCCTATTCATTTAGCGGTTGTTGGTAGCCGACATTACGGCAACCCTCAATCATTTCCAGATGAACATGAATCTCATTACGAAGATTTCGCACAAAAACTAGATGAATGGGCAGATACAAATGGAACACCAACTCAAGTTATTTCAGGTGGTGCGCCCGGTGTTGATTCTATGAGCGAGCGATGGGCTGAAGAACGTGGCATAGACCACAAAGTACATCCTGCAGAATGGCGTAAATATGGTAGGCGAGCAGGGCCAATTCGCAATCAATTTATTCATGATGACGCTACACATGGAATGGCATTCATGGCTCCTAACAGCCGAGGCACAAAACATACAGTGAGTTTATTTCAACGGTCAGGAAAACCCCTAACACTTCACCATATCTAATTATTATCCTTCATCATCTGACAACCAAAACGAATCTTCGTTGTGCTATCTAATTTCCAAAATGAACCTTCACCGGGCGTGTTGGCTTCTATATGAGCGCATAATTCCCGTCTACTCATACTTTGTAATTCTTCATCAATCTCAACACCAAGTATAGTATGGTCATTGGGATATTTTACTCTAGCCTCAGCGAACAAATATAATTTTTCTAATGTTTTCATAACAACACGATAGATAAGTGGGCCTTGCGGCATCACTCATCTCTCCCGTATAAATGAAGTCCATTAATCAAATCAGATTCTAACTCTTCTGCGGTTATGTCAATATCCACATTCTCCCAACCGCTCAGTATAATATCCCAAAGAATCCATAGATAGACAGCAAAGAGAAGTCCTAATGATATAGCAATTATCATATTAATACCTCCTGTTTAGCAAGCGACTTAGCAATTTTCTCTGCATCTTTTATATCATCAAGGGTTACACCACAATCCAAACCCTCACGTTCTGCCCAAGAAATAATTTCACCTGTGCCGAGATTGCCACGACTACCTTTGACAAATGGGCAACCACCAAGACCTGCTATGCTAGTATCAAAATCTCGAATGCCTGATTCATATGCTATAGTTATATTTTGAAACATTTGTGACCTATCACTGCTATAATGAAGATGGAGAGCGGTATGTTTGTGTGATAAACCTAATACTTGTTTCATATTATCAGGAGAAGCATAACCATTAGTATCACACAATACTACCGTATCGCCAAGATATTCGGCTTTAGCAATTGATTTACTAAGTGAATCTAATGGACTATTAAACGCCATAGATAAATAAACTCGCACTTTTGAACTTGGAATACCAAACAACATTTCAGAATATGACTCTATTGCTTCATCTTGATAACAGCCGAGATTTCTCATATTGAAATCTTCATTAGGGGAGAAAAAGATATTAAAATGCTCTACGCCAGCATCTAATGCATCTTGCATACCCCGATTATTAGGGATAAGTGCAGCGAGATTTGCATTAGTATTATCACATTGGCGGAATAATTTTGACGCACCCATCATAGTTGGTACTCGATTAGGATTAACAAAAGAACCAAACTCAATATCTTTCAAACCAGCATTGGCAAGAGATTCAATTAACCTTACTCGGTCATTTATTGAAACGGTATGTTCTAAGTTCTGCAAACCATCTCTAGGGCCAACTTCATAGATTGAGATGTCGGTTGTCATATATTATCGGAGAGTGGTGTATAAATTAAACCAGTAGGTTTCTTAGATATCACTAAGTGTAATTAACAACACTAATTTGGTGCGGGTACTTCTGTAATCCCTTCAGGTAAATCTGGCCCAATAATTCTACCGCTTGGATGAGAATACCACATTCCACCTATTCCTTTGTATGCTTCTGTTTCTGCTTCTGCGCTCATTGTTTGTCCTCCTCTTCCACCAAATAATGATGGTTTTTCTGTTGTGGGGCTGCTAAATATTGATTTAGTCTCCTCAGCCAATTCTTGTCTTCGAGATTGTTCATCTTGAATAATTTTATCAACTGGTAAAAACTCTTTCATACTTTCAAGTTCTGCTTCTGCTGCTTGTGCTTCCGCATCATCACCATATCTAGTCTGTTCCCATAAATCTAATATATGTTCTTCCCACTCTTCACCAATATCATTTTTTAAAATTGCCCAAGCCAATTCAAATGGAGATAATGATTTTCTCCTTGCCACACCACGACGCGCTGTAGGTTTTTTCTTCCCTGATTCTGGTTCTGGTTCTGATGGTAATTCTATACGAACAGCATCTAATAGTTCTTGAAATCTATTATCCCATGATTCTTGTTCTCCCTCTACTCGTCTCCTATTATTAGGTGATATACCCTCACTTCTAATTTCAGGTCTTGGGCCTAGTTCTTGATTTACTATTTGACGTATCACACCAATATTTTGTTCCTCTTGAGTTGGTTCTGGTTTTGGTAGTGCTGGTGCTGGTTCAATTTCACTTACCTGTTCAGGTTTATTAAATACTTGAAATGGTTTGCCTTGCCCAGCATCTTCAGCATAATTAAAATGAACTGGTTTCCCACTTTGCATTGCTCGTTCCATATGACCATCAATTCCTTCAACATCAGGCATCATCATAAAATGTGTGCTACTTTTAAAACTTTTTTTGCTTGTAGGGCTATGAGGGATATTATTTTTCATAGCCCATAATTCTGCTAATAATGGAATACCACCTGATACTGGACTTGACATTTGACTAGGCATCCCATGTTCATCAACCCATTCTTGCATTTTTTGATTAAATGTATCTTTATCTTCAAACTTAACATCACCACCAAGAACTGTAAGATGATGACCAGTACCTTCATCTTCTTCACCACCAAATATTGACGGTTTTTCTGTTGGGCTATCACTTTCACCAAATATTGACGGTTTTTCATCCTTCAATAATTGATATGCAATTTCCATAGGTTCACTTGCATATTTGAGTTGTTCTTCATCTGAAAAGAAATCGGTATCAAAGGGGAAACCAGTATCTTCTTTAACTCGGGCTGTTCCTTCTTTTGCTGCTCGCATAGCAGCATCATACACACTAGCCAATTCAGGCCCGAAGAACTCTTCAAATCTATCTTCGGGAGAACCTGCTTCCATAAATGATGGTAAATTAGGATGGTCACGAGTTAATGATGTAACTAATTCCATAGCATCTTGTAATTGGCTTCTAGTCATACCCATTTCTGGTGTAGGGTAATCATCCTTCAATAATTGATAAGCGATTTCCATAGGTTCGCCTGTCGTAAATCCTGTATCTTCACTAAATGGAGTGCAACCTGCGTCTTTAGCCCACATTTCCCAATTTTCATGTATTCCAAAATGCTGCGCCCAATCTTCCATGAACCCATCGCAATTTCCTATGTATGATTCTATCTGGTCTGCTATCCAATCTTGTTCGTGGTCTACGCGTAACTCTTCTGCAAGGTGACGTATTATTTTATCACAACAATCATCTTCATCAACACCAACATCAGAATTGTATTTCACATCATCATCTACAGTGGGTTCCCAATCTTCACGATTAGCAACGTCATATCTAGATAAATCATTTTCCCCCCATTGAGGCATTGGTCTTTCTTTGAGGACACTAAACCAATCCATATCATTCACCCCTAGCAGCCTCTCATCTATAATATCTTCTATAAACTCACAATATTTCGTCTAGGTATTCCACCAGCCCTAACATTTGATGTTGTACCACTCAATGCTTGACCTAACTCACCCTCATCCAATTCACTTGGTTCAGATAACCCACCACCCCTAACACCAACAACACCAACTTTATCTGGTGATAATCCTAATTGTTTTGCGCGCTCTTGTGCAAATTGTAATGCACGTTGTCGCATTAGTGTAGTATAAACAATCTCATCTTCATCTTGTAAATGTTTAGGTATGCGATTTTTTGAACGACCTCTTGTGGAACCACCTCGGATGCCTTCTTCACTTAATACACCGGGCAAATCCATTGTACCATGATATTCAGTTACCGGCCCCTGTGATGATGGAAAATCCTCATGAAACTCTCCCAATTCTGTTTGGCGTTTGAGAAAATCAAATGATTTTTTCTCTGCACGTGGCAGGTCCATGATTGGTACAACATCAGGCATACGCACTGTTTGCTCTGGTGGAATATCTTGAGTAATAGCAACTGGCCCATGCGATGCCCAATCATCATTTTCCCAAGGATAATTCCCATCTCGGTCATGCATAGCGCGGTCTTTTATTGATTCATGTTGCCCTCTAATAGCCACGACACTAGACGGTATTGCTTCACGGAGTGTTTTTGTTTCAAAGTCAATCATTGGTTGGTATTTTTGGTCAGCCCACCATTGAGCATTTTCTTTTGCTTCCTCATGACCTTTCTTATTATGGGCTAACCATGCCCATACTGCATTATCAGGGCGCAATCTTTTATTTCCTGATTGAGTACCAAACCAATGCATTGCTTGAGTATCAGGGTCAGCACCATACTCGTCATAGACAATTGGTGCTCCTTTCAAACCCTCATGAATCATCTTATCACGTTGTTCATTAGATAATGCACGATAACCTGTCACAGGACCATGAGATGATGGAAAATCTGGGTGGAACTCGCCAAGTTCTGTTTGACGTTTCAATAACTGCATAGCAATATCCATTGGTTCGCCAGTTTGTACTATTTTACCTGACTGCTCATTAAAATCTGCTAATGCTGCTTTTGCTGCTTCTGCCGATGAATAGGTGGGTGGACTGTGCCGAGTTAATCCTTGAGTTCCTCTAGGGCGTCTTCGGCGGCGGTTTCGGTTGTGTGTCTCCATATCGCGACGTCGAATATCATCATACCATTTTTCATATTCACCTGTATTATCAAAATCACCAATCGTTCTTTGTAATGAGAGAGGTGTCCTATCTGGTTTCGCTTGTGGCTTTATTTTCATAGGCAATGTTGGTAATCTTTGTGCAGAAATACTACCCCATCGATGTTTTGGGTCTGTCATCCGGCGTGTATAATTATACCATGCATTTTCTTCATGGCCACCCTCCTGTGGGGAATGCCTATCTACATTAAATCCATGACCCATATTACGTTGGAATGCCTGATGAGCGCCAGTACTATGTTCATTGCGACTTCCAATACTTTTTAATCGCCCTTGGTCTCTAAGAATACTTGCTAACATTCTTTGATATAGGCCATGACCACGATGCGATGGGTCTACTTGCCCACTATTTATTTGGAATGTATCTGCATCATCTTCATCTAAAAAACCTGAAATCCTCCCTATTTGTTTTCCTTCTTTGTCACGTAAGGAATAAAACGGATGACTCTCGTCACCACTTCTTTGCATATGTACCTCCCCTAGTGGTTGTTTTTCAGTAGATTTAATACCGACTTGAGCAGGTATTGAGCCGTCTGGTTTGGAACCCAAATATGTATTATATTGTTGTTGCTGATTCGCGGCCTGAAGTTGGGCTTCCGAGAGACCGATGAGGGAGCGTCTCGGGGCGGGGTCTCTTATATCGAGGTCAATGACTTTACTAGCCCATTCTGCTGGGTCTCCCGATTTAAAATTAATTGGAATTGTGTTATCAGTGCCATAAGAGACGGGTATTGAGGTTCTGGTATTTTGAAATTGTTTTGCCCACTCAGCCGCGTTCTCACCATACATACTATTAGGGTCGTAATCAGTAAGTTGTTGCTGACCTTCTTGCCAGTCCTTGAGCAATTGATAAGCAATATCCATAGGTTCGCCTGCATTTTTTTGGTTCCAAGCATCCCAAGATTCATTGCTATACTGGTCATCTGTCATACCATACTCTGCTGGGGTAAGTGGGTCTACTAGGGCTTGCGCCCCGTATTCACTCATCTGATTATATTTTTGTTGATTAGGTGTCCCATCTGCATTTTGCCCTGCTGCTTCTCGTACTTCATCTTCTATTGCTGCATGGCCTTCTTCATGCCCAATTACTTTACCAAGCCTTTGTAATTCAAAATCAGTCGGCTCTGTATTTACATTTGCTATATTAGCACCAGTGTAATGCCCTTGTGGGTTTAAAGGAGTCTCAGGGCCAATAGTTTTCACACTTTCACCATGTTGTGATGCTGGTGGTTGAAGATTTTGATTGCGCCATATGTTACGTTTTAGGCGAGATGGAGGATAATGTACTCCTAACTCCCCTCTCGTATCATCAAAGTAAAAATCACTTTTGAGCGTCTGCCAAACACTATCTATAGGCAGGCTCATGGTATGCCGACAATGATTAGTTTAATTGATGTTGCTATTAAACTCAATTAGGCTGGGGCTGCTCGGTAATCGCGATGGCGAGGGTAGCCGCTCTCGATTAATGGCAGAAGTTCTTCTGTCCAAGGGGATTCGTAGTATCCCCCTGCCATTTCTTCGTATGCTAGTTCCTCTTG
>TARA_R110002020_G_scaffold355_3_pt1 | contig 14897 bp, 7 predicted proteins | sample TARA_R110002020 | Tara Oceans TARA_R110002020 (sample SAMEA4396489) | marine metagenome | biome: Westerlies Biome; feature: [MES] marine water layer (ENVO:01000295) within the mesopelagic zone...; material: water (ENVO:00002006), including particulate matter (ENVO:01000060) such... | reverse complement strand
AATAGTAGATAACAGAGGCTTGCTTCTGCGGGTTCGTAATCCCGACAAAATCACAACCGCTATCCCTTCCAGCCAACAAGTAAATAACACTGACGTACTTGTTAAATGGGGAGTAGACGAAGCAACAGTATTAAAAAACTTAAATGTTAAAGATGTCCCCTCTCCAATTTTAGGTAAGTATGATTGGCCCGGAAGATATAAACCTTTTGAGCATCAAAAAACGACAGCCTCTTTTCTTACTATGAATCGACGTGCGTTTTGTTTTAACGAACAAGGTACGGGAAAAACAGGATCGGCAATTTGGGCTTCTGATTTTCTTATTAAAGAAAAGTTAATCAAACGTGTTCTGATTATATGTCCTTTGTCAATTATGGAATCAGCATGGGCAGCAGACTTATTTAACTTTGCAATGCACCGTCGAATAGACGTAGCGCATGGAGCAAGAAAGAAAAGACAAGCTATTATTGAGGGAGACGCAGAGTACATTATCATAAACTATGATGGGGTAGAGATTGTAAAGGACGAAATTGAGGCAGGAGGATTTGATTTAATTATTGCAGACGAAGCTACTCATTACAAAAACGCGCAATCCAAACGATGGAAAATTTTGGCTAGTTTAATTAAACCAAATACATGGTTGTGGATGATGACCGGTACACCCGCTGCACAATCCCCAGTGGATGCGTATGGTTTAGCTAAACTTGTTAACCCTAAAGGAGTCCCTAAATTTTTTGGAGCCTTTCGGGAAATGGTAATGCAGAAAATTACTCAATTTAAATGGGTTCCTAAACCTCGCGCAGTAGATTTAGTTTTTAATGCACTTCAACCTGCTATACGTTTTACTAAAGAACAATGTCTCGATTTACCTGAAATGACTTACGTAAAGCGAGAAGTTGAATTGACCCCACAACAAAGAAAATATTACGACACCCTCCGCAAACAAATGGTAATGGTAGCAGCAGGGGAACAAATTACAGCCGCTAATGCAGCCGTTAATATGAATAAACTCTTACAAATTTCATGCGGTGCAGTGTATACAGACACAGGAGAAACCGTAGAGTTCGACATTAAAAATAGGTATAAAGTTTTACGTGAAGTTATAGATGAATCCAGTAAGAAAGTTTTAGTGTTTGTACCTTTTAAACATGTAATTGATCTTCTTAAAGACAAACTAACTAAAGACGGTATTACTAATGAAATGATTCGTGGAGATGTAAGTGCACCTAACCGTACGCGTATTTTTAAAGAGTTTCAAACGACAGACAACCCTCGTGTTTTAATTATACAACCACAAGCTGCCGCGCACGGAGTGACTTTAACCGCTGCTAACACCATTGTATGGTGGGGTCCAGTGTCTTCACTTGAAACATATGCTCAAGCTAACGCTCGTGTCCATCGGTCAGGACAAACTCATCCCTGTACTGTAGTTCAACTTCAAGGTTCTACGGTGGAAAAACGTATTTACACAATGTTAGATGAAAGAATAAATGTTCATACTAAAATGATAGATTTATACGAGGAAGTACTTGAAATATAAACAATACGTCACTATACTCTATCAAACGTTATATAAATGAGAGGAGAAAGTGAGTATGACGGTAACAAACACTACGGATATTAACCGTCTCGTACGAGTGTTCGTTAAGATTCGTGATAAAAAAGTAGAGCTGGCGAATAAGTTTCGTGAGGAAGAACAAGAACTTAACGAGCATCTCGGTAAGATAAAAAGTGAGTTGCTTAAACACTGCGAAGAGTTTGGAGAAGAATCTGTTCGCACAGAAGCAGGAACTTTCTATCGTTCAGTGAGGAATAAATATTGGACGGGGGATTGGGAGGCAATGAACAATTTCATGTTGGAACACCAATGTTTGGACTTGTTAGAGAAACGTATCCATCAAGGGAATATGAAGCAGTTTTTAGAAGAAAACCCTGATCTATTACCTCCCGGTTTAAATTGTGATAGCGAATACACTATAACAGTACGGAGAAAAAAATGAGCGACAGTTACGTTCCTATTGATGATTTGGCTGATTACCTAACAGTTAAGGCCAGTACCATAAGACAATGGGTTAACAAGGGGTATATTCCCAACACTACTTATATCAAAGTAGGATATACCTACCGTTTCAATATCCCTGAAGTAGTCTCTGCATTGAAACAAGAACCTCCTCCAGAAGAATTGAAAGAGGATAATCCTCCTGTGCAAATGGAGTTAGATTTTTCTGCGGAAGAAGATGTATGAGCACGGAGAACATACCAAACGAGTATCAAGATTTATTAGCAGAACTTGAAAGTACTACTAAAGTTTCACCTGTTGAGAAAGCAGGTTTGTTAAGACTTAGTATTCGTGGAAACGTGTTCCGTAAACTTGCAGATAATTACGAAGAAGAGTTAGATACTAACGCAATCAAAGTTGTAGTTGTGAAATCCGCGCCTATATCCCGTACATATTATGAGGGGGAATACGTAGTCGGTAAAAATAAACCTCCTACTTGTTGGTCAGCGGATACAGCAACAGGTAGACCTTTTAAGGACATACCTACTGATAATGTTCAATCTATTGCGTGCTTTGATTGTAAACAAAATATTAAGGGGTCAGGCGTAGGACAAACGCGTGCTTGTAAATACCAACAAAGAATAGCAGTACTACTAGCAGACGAAGAAGGTGACATATCTTCTAATGAAGTGTACCAATTACAACTTCCTGCTACGAGTTTGTTTGGTAAAGACACGCAAAAAATGTCTATGCAGACTTATGCACGTTTTTTAAATAACCAAGAGAAACCTGTGCCTTTGGCAGCGTTGCTCACAGAAATACGTTTTGATTCACAAAGTGTTACGCCTAAATTATTTTTTAAACCAATACGTGTATTAGAAGAAGGTGAGATTAAGTTAGCAAAAGAAGTACAAACTAATCCCGACACTGAAAATTTAGTGACACTTACTATTACACCTAGAGAACAAGTTTACTCCAACGTAGACAATGTGTTTGATGTTGTTGAAGGAGAAGGAGTATTTGTAAAAACCTTGTAGTACCAAAGTACGTAAACCATAACTTAGTTTTATAAACTAATGCTATTTTTAATAACCTTTTTAACGAGAGTGCCGATATGACTAAACCAACTTTTATGATTAACAATGTAGAAGCTCTTTATCCACGTCTAGATCAACCTTATCATTTCCAAACAGGAGGTGGTAAGAATGGATTAGGGGGGACTGTGCCATGTGATGTTTTAGCACAGAACGCAGAGTACACTACTAACTTTAAGATGACAGGAGCGCAAGCTAAAGAACTATTTAAAGCAATGGTTGCCGCTTACGAAGAATTTAAACAGGATTCATGGCCTGATTTAGAAATGCCTTTTAAGAAAGAAGAAAAATCTTTTATTGGTAAAGCTAAAATTCCTGCTGCGTTTAATGGTAAGGGTATTGAACCCCCGCGCCATTTTGATGCGAAGAACCAACGTTTAGAACCGGGCTTTCAACTCACTACAGGTAGCACAATAAAGTTGTTTGTGGAATTAGTTCCTTATAACGCTAGTATGGGTGCGGGTGTATCTTTACGTTTACGTGCAGTGCAAGTTATAAAGTACAAAGAGTTTGTTGCAGCTTCTCCATTTGAAGTTGAAGAAGGGTTTACCCAAGGAGATAGCTCTACTGGTGATGCAATAGATGATATTTTTGGGCCAGTAGATGAGCCTCAAGAAGCCGTAGAAGAGGAGCCACCAACGATTAAAGAACCCACTGTTAAAGTGTCTAAAAAGAAAAAAGCTGAACCAGCAGGGGAAGTTGATCTTGCTAGTATGCTTGATTCATTTGACGATTAGAATAATAAAAAATAAAAGGAGTGCCATCCGGTGCTCCTATTTTTTAACATGGGTTTGTTATGGAAACAAAAGAATTTTTGGGCACAGTATTGGGAGCGGAAGGGCAATACTGTGTTTTTGCACTTAAAGAGGGGTGCAATCCTAAAACTAAATTTTATGATTCTTTAGATAAAGTAGTTAGTACAAGTCAGTCGTTAGACACAGAGGGGTGGGATGCTTATTTTGCATTGGGTACATATAAGAATCCTGTGGACGGACGTACTGCTGACAACGTACAAGAACTTAAATCTTTTTTCTTAGACTTAGATTGTGGATCAACTAAAAAATACCCTAATCAAACAGATGCTCTTAAAGCGTTAATTGAATTTAATGCTAGTTACAAGTTACCACCACCTACCATAGTCGTTAATTCAGGACGTGGCCTTCATGTTTATTGGGCTTTAGATCGCGCTTACAGTAAGGTCGAATGGCTTGCGGTGGCAGCACGTTTAAAAGCTGCATGTATAGAAGCTAACTTACACGCAGATCATGGAGTGACAGCAGATTCTGCTCGTATTCTACGTGTGCCTAGCACGCACAACTATAAAGGTGACACTCCATTACCAGTAAAAATACTAGGAAGAATTAGAGAGGAGAAAATATTACTAGAGAAGTTTGCTGCACATCTCCCTGAAGTTGCTTTTTCATTTTCTGACATTCCAAAACTTAGTGCAGAAGATAAAGAAGATTTGCAGAACACTAGTGGTTTAAATAGTAACTACCAAAAGTCGTTTAAGAAACTTATTGAACTTACTCGTGATGGTAAAGGGTGTGGTCAATTTGCTAGAGCCATCCGCTTTCCCAACGATTTATCTTATGACGAATGGTTACATGTTCTTTCTATACCCAAACATTGTGATGTAGGTGGTAAAGATGGTATACATTTAATTTCTAAGCGTTATAAAGGGTATTCTGAAAAAGAAACTAATAACGTAGCCGAATCTATTGACTACCCTCACCTCTGTACTTCTTTTGAAATAAGTTATCCCGAAGCATGTAAAGATTGTATCCACAAAAAAGACCCCTTCTTTAAATCTCCTATTAAACTTTGCGTGGAAATTAAAGAAGCTGAAAGCAACGTAGTTGAAGTAGTTGTACCTACAATTACAGACGGGTTTGAAGATGATAGGATTGAACTTAAACCTCCTAAAACTCAGCAGCATACTATCCCTCCTTATCCGGGTAATTATTTTCGGGGGGCAAACGGAGGTATATATTTAAAAACAAAAGATAAAGATGGTAATGATGATGTAGCTGAAATTTATGATAGAGACTTATATGTTACCAAACGTTTGCGTGATCCTATAGATGGCCCATCTTATATGTTTGAACATCATACTGCACGCGAAGGGATACAAGAATTTGTTTTGAAAATGGAGCAATGTACAGGTCGAGAAGAATTTAGAAAGGCTATGGGTAAAAACGATATTTTTATTCTTACTAGTCAAACGGGTGGTTTGATGAGCTACATACAGAAATGGGTAAAACAATTAAATGAAACCGTAGACCTTATTGATGTCCGTACTCAATTTGGATGGACAGAAAACATGAAGTCTTATGTTATTGGGGACAAAGAAATTTTTGCTCATCGTGAAGTTAAAAATGTTCCAAGTGCCCGTACTTCACAATATATATCTTTGTTCAGTAGTAAAGGTTCATTAGACGGATGGAAACGCATAGCTAAATTTTATGATCGACCTAAGTTTGAAGAGCATCAAATGATGTTTGGTCTTTCATTTGGTTCACCTTTAATGAAGTTTGTTCCCGGTATTCCCGGTGCTATATTTCATTTGATGAGTGCAGAAACAGGCTATGGAAAAACTACAGGTATGAAAGGCGGTGCATCAGTATGGGGTAATCCTAACTCTAATCTTATCCTTAAAGGAAAAGATACAGGAAATTCTGGATGGCATAGAGCTGAAGTTTGGAAGAATCATGTTTTGTATATAGACGAAGTTTCTAATTATTTAGATAAAGAAGCAAGTGACTTTTGTTATGCAATAAGTGATGGTGAACAGAGAAATCGTCTGAGCAGCAAAGGAGAAAATGCAGAACGTTTTAGAGGTGAGCCGTGGGATTTAATGTGTGGTACATCAGGTAATTCTTCTTTAGTGGAATGTATGACTACCTTTAAATCTTTACCTCAAGGAGAAATAGCTAGGCTAATAGAAAGTCCTGTGGAGAAAAGATTGTTTACGACCCAAGAAGCTAACGAAGCAAATGATCTTCAAGACGATTTAGCTAATCATTATGGACATGCAGGAACTGTTTATATACAACGTGTTCTTCAAACTATGGAAGCTACTGAAGACTTAGTAATAGACACTAGAGATAGGATGCTTAAAGACGCAAAGTTAGAATCCCAACATCGCTACTGGGTAGCAGGAACGGCAGTTACATTTGCAGGGTTAACTATTGCTAAAGACGTAGGGCTAATAGATTGGGACTTAGAAGCTTTATATCGTTGGATCATTGGTAAATTAATTTCTTTGAGGCTAGAAATGAAAGGTATGATAATTAATATTGAGGAAATTGTAGCTGAGTTTTATCAAGATCATCCTCAAGGGTGGTTGCGAGTTACAATTCCTGATGAAAACGCGTTGATGATGCACACTAATCAACCTAGTTATTCATGGGTAGGTCGGGCTGAACCCACCGAAAATAAGTTATATATATTTCCTACCAAGCTTAAAAATTGGTGTGTTAAGAAAGGACATCATTATGCCGCAGTAAGACAATTAATCCTCACACAAATGAACGGAAGGGCGTACAGAATGAGAGCAGGGCGTGGAACACAGTTTGATGTAGGGACTCCTCACGTTTTGGAATGTTCATGGAGTCATCAGGATGATACATCAGAAGACGAGGTGGATAATGACACGAGTAATGTTCACTGATATTTCTCCCGATGGTGTACGAATAGTAGTTGATTGGGAAAAATTTGTCCCCGGCAGTTCTGTTTTTATCCCCTGTATTAATACAAGTAAAGCTCTTAAACACATTACCGAAGCTATTGATGTACACTTAAATGATTTAGAGAAACGTATTTGTGTAGAGAATGGGAAGTACGGAGTACGGGTGTGGAGAATAAAATAAATTTAATCTTTAAAGGCTTCGTCAAATTCTTTGTTTGACTGTATTATTTCTATAGCCTCACGTCTGTCAACAGGCCCACCACCTGTTATCTTCGCTGTTCCTGAGTTAGCTCTTTTAGCACGTAAGGAGGCCATTAAACTATCATTAGTTATACCCCGACTTGGATGATCCCCATTGAACTCTTTTATTCCTTCTACTGTTTCCTTTAATAGTTCAGGATCGGGGGGTCGTCCTGTCTTTGTATCCCCTAAAGCAAATGTATAAGCGTCTAACAATGCGCTTCTTCTGTTAGATGTACCTCTAGTTTTACGGAGGTTTAAAGAAAGTTTATCTCTTTCAAGTCTGTACGCAAATGGGGTAAAACCTAACCCTTGGAATATTGCATCCCCCACTCCCACTTCAGCAAGTACCGCATCTCCTCGTCTAGTTCGATACCCTTCGGATTGTATTCTTATACTTTTGAACACATTAGAAAAAGCAGCAGGAAGTAGGTCTTCACGAGCACGTTGGTTGTTAGTAGGGTCATCATCAAACATGTCTTTGAGGCCATCAAATGCTCTTGACATTACCGAATAAGCTGCTATTTGATCTGCAAATATTTCGGGAGTGGTTTTGTCTTGTCTGTAATTACCCGGATCACGAACCATAAGATTAGTTAAGTTAATACGTTGAGTTAAATCTATTTCAGGAGAAAGAAATTCTGCTACTGAACTGTCGAACCCGTAAATATCTCCTGTCGCTAACCATCCGTAGTAACCACTACCATATTTCTTAGCCATCATGGTATCAAAATCATCTTCGTCTTCTTCTAAACCCCAATCTATTACTTGAGATAGCACTCCGTACAAAGGTATACCTTGAGCACCTAATATTAAAGAACCACTAGCTGTTAGCCATATCAAAGTTTTTGCCAACGCTTTAGCTTCAGCACGTTCTTGGTCAGTTTTAGCTTCGTCAAGTGTTAATTTTTTTACTGCATTAAGCATAGAAGCTTGTTGGTACATGAACTGCATAGGAACACGTTTATACTGCATGACTAAACTACCCACAGCCTGTTGTGATAAACGCGATCCTGTAGTAAGTAAAGCAGAAGAGTTTACCCACAAAGTCGTATTGGTTGCGGTAGTAGCAGCTTGTTCACCAAGAGTTAATCCACTTACTGAATCTTTTTTGTTTAGTTCTTGCTCAGTTATTTCGCTAAACTTTTTACCGGTAAGTTTTTCCAATTCTAACATGTAAGTACTCATTCCACTTACTTGTCGAATAGCGCGTTCGTTATGGTTAAACAAAAATCCTGACCAATAACTAAGTTTTCTCATGAACCCAAAGCCTGACGCTTCAAGTTCAGAACTTTCCGCAGCAATGGTACGAGTATCAAACCCTAAGTTTTTAAATCTTTGTTTCAAAGGCCCAAATAATTTAAACCTGTCATCAAGATCAGTTGTTTCGTTAGTAAGACCAAACCCTCCTATCTTACTTTCTGGCCCAGTTAACCCTTCAGCTTCTCTATTACCCACTGTCATACCGTACAAGTATATGGCTTTACTAGTACTAACTGCTGCTTTAGTCGCCCCGTATTCTCCTGAAAGACGTGCTTGAAGTACCATTGGTAGGATAGAAGTGTTCACTGCCACTGAACTTATATTAAAACCTAACGTACCTACAAAAGTTGCCCCTCTTGCAAGCCGTACACCTTCAGGTAGATAAGGATTGTTACTAAACTCAAGGTAGCTAGGAAGACCAAATACTTTTTGGCCTCGTGTTGGCCCGACCAACATGTCAGCTATATCTCTGTAGAATACGTCTTCTTCTTCAACTAAGTTACGTCTGTCTTCTTCTACCCCACGGGCTGCAAGTTCTTTTTCTACTTGATACTTAACATTAGCGTAGCTTGTTATAAGCTGTGGCATACGTTTTTCAAACACTTCTAAACCGTTACGGTTAAAACCTAATATACCTCTACGTGCTTGACGTGCTTGAACTAAAGATTGTTCAGGTAAAGCTTTAAGAATAGCTTGTTCCATAAACTCTTGAACTTCAGTCCTTGCCGTTGTGTTATCAGTAGGGATAGTTTTGAGTACCTTATTAAGTTGATTTTGAAGGTCTATTAAAAAAGGAAGAGGAACCCCTTGGTAGCTGCCAGTTTTAACAGTATTTTTTACATCTTCTCTGCTCCTAAGACTAACGTCTATACCTTGATCTTGTAGTAACTTAAAAGCTTTTGCTCGTTCAGGTCTTGTTTTGTATGCACTTGTCCCATAGTCAACTTGCCCAGTTGCATCTGTATAAATAAATTCTAACCAGTACTCTCCATCTCTATACAAAGGAAAGTAAGGATCAATGTTTCCATATTCTAAACGTTGTTGAAACAAAGTATCTCTAATAGATTTTTTAACTCCATCTTCAACTTCAAGTTTTTGTATGTTAGCGTCCTGTGCTTCTTGTGTAAGAGTGTCCAATCTAAAATATTCATCCCGCATTTTTTTATAAGCGTCTTGTTGTTGCGGAGATAATTGACGGTATAAGGCTTCAGCTTGTTTTAAAGCATCTTGAGTTTCTGTTAAAGGACTTACCAAAATTATTTTGCCTTTAATGTTAGGATCGTTTTGTAATGCCGTTTGACGTTGAGTAGCTTGGCTTTCACTCCTAAAAAATTCTTCCTTACGGGTATTGTTTTGTCCATACCGCACTATAAAACTTTTATATTTTTTAGTTTTTTCAGCATTACTAATAGAAGGGTCAACTCGATCTGTAGTACTTACTGCTATTAAGTCGTTAAGAACTTCAATAGCTTGACTGTTAGGTAACCCTTCAGTACGGCCACTAAAAGCTTTGAGCACCGCAGAAAATACATCTGTAAATCGAATTGTTTCGTTATTACGAACCCCATCTATTTCATAAAATACTTCTTGAAGTCGAGCAGCATTAGGTAGTTTTTCTTTTCCTACGTCTACAATAGCTTCAAGTCCTACTCCGTTAAATAACATTGCTTTAGCTTTAGCAGGATAAGTATTCCAAGCAGAAGCTACCGCCGCCCATGTTCCACTTTTTTCACTAGGAGATAACCATTTTACTCCACCAGAAATAGCATGGTTAAACGCTTTATCAGGATTAGTAGCTGCTGCGTTACTTATCTCAGTGGCTGTACGGGTATAGGGAGAGGTCGCCAAGATAGTATTAATGTACTGTTGGGCTGCTTCGGCTGCTGTTTGAGTTCCACTGGGAAAACCTAAAAAGTCAGCGAGTGCTCTCCAAAACCTATTCCATGCTGTAAGTTTTCCACCGTTCGGTTTAAAGGCAGCAAGTTGTGATTGAAAATTAACATTGGTAAAAGCTTCAGCAACAAAGTCTTGTAGTGATTCCATTGCATAACCGTTAGGAACATTACCTTGAAGGTTGTTATACAACTTTGTAAGTTTTATAGTAACTGGATGAGAAGGGTTAGAAAGTACTTGTATAGTGGCAGCATGTGCACCTTCGTGTAAAAGTGCATGTGTGTTAAGAGGAACATTTAGATTAAGTTCAATGGTGTCAGTATTTCTGTTATACGCAGCCGCCGCTACTCGACCTAAAGGGTCAACTAACCCTTCTACAAAAGTAATTTTAGTGTTCCCTAATGCGTTAGCAATTTTACGGGCTGTAGTGCGAACACGTAAGTTAGGAGTATCTAGTGCTACCTGATTTATTGCTTCTTTAGTACGACCATCCAACGCCAAAGTGTTAACTTCATCAGAAGCTAAAGTCATACTGGCAGAAACAGCATCTTTAATAAGATATTCTTTATTTACTTTATTTTCATTTACAGCTTGCTGACTAAGTGCATCTGCTAAATTATTAGTCCCATTATCTACGTATTCGTCTATTTGTCGCTGCGCTTTTTGCATGTCATCTAAACGATTAAGAAACGTACGAGATTTAAACTCGGTTGTTTGAGCTTGAGGTATATGTTTCTCTAGTGCATTTATTGAAGTGGGGGAAAAGTTATTACGTACCCATTGAGCTGCTGCGTTGCCTCGTTTGTTATCTTTGACATATCCTTTTTCTTTTTTAAATCCTTTTTGCATGTTGCCTTTTATAGGAGTGCTTGTGTCATAAGCAATAGTTCGTAACATCATGTCTATATCATCACCAAATGCAGCTACGTAATATTGAATTGCTCCATCAGGTGTGTATTTATTTTTTCCAGTAACTACAGGCGCACGCCGTACTGTTTGTATGGCCTCCATATCAGATACTACTTCCCCTTCAGGTGAAGAAACATCAGGAGTGGTAGAGGGTTCTGCTTCTTGGGTTTCTTTGTTTCTTGCATTTTGCGCGATGAAGTCTCTAGGGGTAACTAATCTAGTTGACCCTGCGCCAGCTCCTGTACCAAAAGGTAAAGTAAGTTGTTCCCCTGTTTCGCCCGGTTGTGGAGTAGTCCCTACATCTGATGTAGGAGGGAGTAAAGAAGTAGAGGGTGCAGCATCTGGCTCACGAGGTACAGTAGGTATTTCTAACTGTACGCCACTTGCTTCATTGGGGTCTGTGCCTCTCGGTAACCGTCCGGTTCGATCAAGGCGTTCTCGATTAAGCCGACTTCGTTCCTGTGCTTGCAAATCTGGTTCCGCAGGAGGGGGTGGTTTAGGTTGTCTTTCAGGAATTAGAGCTTCTAAACTCTCTACACTTGAACCATCTGCTACTACTTCAGGTTCTACAACAGGTGAAGGACGCTTTCTTCTTAGAGCTTCAGCTATTTCACTTACTGTTGGTTGAGTTTCAGTTTCATAAATTTTACCTCGTTTTACTATTTCCTCGGCAAAACGGTTTTCTATATCTGCACTTTTGGATATGTCTAATATAGTTTTAGCTTCCTCTATATCGTTCTTAGCCTCAGTTACTACATCTTCATCAGCAAGTATTTCATCTAACACTTGCGCTCGTTCTCTTTTTTTACGTTGTTCTTCAAAGTCAGTTATAGCTGCATCTTTTTCTGCGGCTACTTTTCGTTTTTCTGCTTCTTCATCAGCCGCAATTAACGCTTCTATTTCTGCGGTTTCAGATTCATCTATTGCTTCGTCAATCGTTATTTGCTCTCTTACTTCTACTTCTATAGGGTCTTCTGCCGTTACCCCTGCAAGGTCTTCTACATCCATTAACTGTTCAGGTTCTGGGCCTTGACGTGCAGGAGCGTCTGGGAGCATATCACGAGTTTCACCTACAGGAACTTGTGCCATTGCTGTAGCAGCTTCTTCGGCTGTTTCAGGAGCTTCTTTGGCTGTTTCGAGAACTTCTTCGGCTTTTTTAGCAGCGCGGCGTTGTCGTCCCGGCAAAACAACTTCGCCTAAACCTTGTAGAAAACCGCCTACACCTGCGCCCATACCAAAAGATTCGCCAGTGCCAGTAAATACACCGCGTTCTGGATCGTATACACCTCGTTGAATAAGGTTTTGACCTACCTCACTTACAGCTTCTTGTATACCTTCTTCTACAGCAGCTCTTCCTACACGCCCTAATGGCGTTTTCTCTACTACCCCATAAATTTTTCGTATTATACTATTACTTAATTCTTCCCCTACTTCATCTGCATTAGAACCAAGCGTTTTCCGAAGACTCTTAGCAATCCTACCCGGAGCGATCATTTCCAACGCGCCCGGAATTGTACCTAATGCAGCCGCTGTGCTTATCTGCTCTTCAGTAGCACCTGCTGCTACTGCTCGTTGTGCAGCTTCTCCTGACCCTGCACTTACACCTAAACCAGTACCAAGTGCATACGCGCCGCGCCCTAAAAGAGCCGGGGCACTAAGTGCGCCAGCCGCAAGAAACGGTAAGGTAGTACCTAGGCCAGTTACAAAATCTAGATACGTACTATCTTTATAGGCTTCACCGGGAGCAAGAGCTTCCTGTACCCCGCCCCCAATTTCAGCAATACGAGCACGAGCCGCTTGTTCAGCTTCTTCTGGAAGAATAAAAGACGCACCTGTAGCGGCAGATTCTGCAAGACTTGCAGCTCCACCAAGAAGAGCTTTACCCGTTTCAAGTCCATACCCGAATAACGAAGTTTCTGCTTCTTCAGGAGGTAGACTGTCTACCATCCACCTTCCTTGGGCAAAATAAGCTCTTTCTCCTGTGTCAGGGTTAGTAGCTGTTTGTACAACAGGAACCCATTGGTTACCCACAAGAATAACTTGTTCCTCAGTTTCTGGATTAGTTGCTGTTTTAAACGGCATTGCAATCCTTACTAGTCAGTTACATACGGGCCGGGAGGTGGGGGTATTTCTCCACCCAACACGTTACTACCAAAATCTAGTTCCGGTACTTCCCCTGTATCTCCATAATCTTGTAAAGCTTCCGCATAATTTGCTGCGGTTCGTTGTAAATTATTTATAGAGTCTGCCAATAAGTCTGGAGGTATTTGTCCCAGTTGAGCTTGTGTTTGAAGATCAGTTATAGTCCTTTGAGTTGTGGTAAACATATTAGAAAGCGTTCTTGCCATGTTTGCTCTATGTGTACGTCCTTGAGCTTCAGTTAAATTAACTTCTTTAACCCGTGCTAGTTCTGCACGTAACTGGGCATCCAAAGCCCTAATTTGATTTGAACGGTCAGCAATTAAGAACTGTGTTTGTCTATTTAAAGCTCCTGTTTCTAGTTGAGCTAGAGTTTGCATAGCCTGATTAGTCTCAGCCGAGAACCTTTCGTAAGCTTTAGTACCTGCTTCCCATACTTTACCCAATGCGCCACGTTCTTGCGCTAACATGGCAAGCTCTACTTTATTAGGCTCAGTCACCCTACCTTCTTGTAACTGCCTCATTCTTTCTCTAAAAGCTGGGCCTTCTATTTGTTTGGCTCGTGCAGCATTTACTACAGAACCCGGCTCTAAAAGGATTCGCATTAGTGACTCACTTTCTAAACGTTTAACTTCTTCTGGATCGAGACGAGAATCATAAGACGCTTTAATAGCATCTCTGTTTTGCATCATTAGTTCTTTTTCTCTATCTGAAAGTTGATAGTAGTCACGAGCACGTTCCATACGTTCTTTTTCTAACTCTTCTCCATCTCTGTTTAATTGATCCGCTGCAAAACTTTTTGTTTCCTCGGCTGTTGTACTTTGAATTATTTCATCTATACCCGTAGGGGTAGTTTCAAACTCAGTAATTTGTTCTAACAATTCGCTTGTCTTATCCGAATTTACTACTGGGTTTGTAATGATTTCTTCTACTTCATCACGAGGTAAAAGTCTTTGAGGAGGATAAGGTGATTCCCCTCCACCTACTGTAGTTATAACTTCTTGCCCCGGTTCTGTAGATATAGATGCAGAAGTTTCGCCAGTAGGGTCATACTCTGTTACGGGAACAAAATTCTGTAACGCTACAAATATTTCGCTATCTGACATTCCCGTATCTTGTAACCTTTGATACTCTTCGTTTCTTAATCTGCGGTTTCTTTCTTCTTCTTCCTCTTCTCTTGCACGCCTAGCTGCTAAATTTCTCCAATATTCAGGATTTTTTCTACTTTCTACCAAACTCCCATCAGGCCCAGCAAAACCAACTATTCCACCACTAGCCATACCACCTTGTTGCCTTCTGCTCACTTCCTGCATCATGGCGGCGTACTGCGCCTCTGTCATGTTGCCACCTTCTTCTATGGGTCTAAGGGAGGCTAAAGTAATTCTAGCAAAAGCTTTTTCTTGGTCGGTAGAGGTGGCACTGTTAAGTATTGCTAGTTGTTTCATGTAACTGTCTGCTTCTGACAGTGGCCCACCTGCTGATTTACTAACTACTCCTCTACCCATAAGTATGTCTTTACGTGTAACTTTCCCATCACCACTTAAATCTGGAAAACCACCGTCTTTAAACGCCACAATACCACCCTGTGCAGCTCTTGGTAGATTAGAAGGCAGTTGCGGTAAACCTCCAGCCATAGGGGGTCTAGGTGCAGGAGCACGTTGCATAGCCATTT
>TARA_R110002020_G_scaffold3462_1_pt1 | contig 14901 bp, 9 predicted proteins | sample TARA_R110002020 | Tara Oceans TARA_R110002020 (sample SAMEA4396489) | marine metagenome | biome: Westerlies Biome; feature: [MES] marine water layer (ENVO:01000295) within the mesopelagic zone...; material: water (ENVO:00002006), including particulate matter (ENVO:01000060) such... | reverse complement strand
TTTTTTTTTGTTTACCCTAGAGTAATCCTAAACCCAGGAAACCATTTTCTAACCCAAATAGACCATAATCTAATTATGCCTTTGGCGATAATAGGATTAAAAGTATTTTTCACCGAATAAACATTTGCGTCTATTATCGTATTCACAACATTCCAATTTATTTTATCAACCCTTTTTAAACACTCAAACTATGAGAAAAAACTATTTTAAATTACTATTAACCTTACTTTTTGCCCTGTCTATTTCGCTTGTCAAGGCCCAATCTTATGTAGGAAGTACAGTTGATAATTATAGCGGTGTTCATTCCGTGCTTATCAATCCAGCAAATGCTGCAGATTCCAGAATGAAATTGGACATCAACCTTTTTTCTGTCAGTGCTTTCGTCGGAAATGACTTTATAAGCATCGACCTCAGTGATCTGAGTAGTTTCAATGATGGCTTTGATTTTAATACCGATGCGGAAAAGAATCCGATGGATAACAATAATTTCTTTGGTAATGTGGACATTCTAGGCCCCTCTGCCCTTTTCAATCTCAATGAAAAAAGTAGTATAGGAATCACTACGCGTGCGAGAGCATTTTTCAACATCCATAATATTGGCGGCGAGCTTTACGAAGTCACCTCTGGCGATGAGGATGTAGATAATTTCAATGTCTCGATGGATGATCTTTCAGGAGTCGTCCACGCTTGGGCAGAATTCGGACTTACTTACGGAAGAGTAGTTATGGAAAAGGATAAGCACTTCTTAAAGGCAGGTGCCACAATCAAATACCTAGCTGGTGCGGGTGGAGTTTTTGGATTTAGCCCAAATTTATCAGCTAATTACAATTCTACAAACGAAGCACTTACTACGGCAGGTAATCTGAATTATGGTTACACTTCTGGTTTTGACTCAGAGGAAATTGATTTTGCAGACATCACGGGTGGTTTTGGAGCAGATCTGGGAGTGGTGTATGAATTTAGAGATTCAGATAATTGGGATGAAAACCCTTATAAATTAAGAGTTGGGCTATCTGTCACGGATATCGGGGCTATTAATTACAGCGGCACAAGTAATTTCAGATATGACATGAATGCCACAATTGATGCTAATGAATTTGACGAAAAAGACCTAGAGGAAGTTCTTGCGGACAATTACCCAGGGTCAGAAACGTTAGAAAAAACTAAGTTTGGCCTACCAACAGCTATTCAAGTTTTTGCTGATTATAGCATCACCAATAGGTTTTTTGTGAGTGCCCAAGGAGCAATCTCTGTAAAAAAAGTATCAGATATTCCTGTCAGCAATATTATCAATGCATTCTCAGTCACTCCTCGATTTGAAATGAGATGGATAAGTGTTTACAGCCCTATTAGTGTAAGACAATACGATTCAAGCGTGGCTTGGGGTTTTGGTTTCCGGGCTGGTCCTGTAACCATAGGTTCAGGATCAATTTTGACAAATCTAATTTCCAGTTCTTCCAAAAGTGCTGATGTATATGTAGGCTTAAAAATTCCACTTTATAAGGTTTCTCCTTATTAATTCAAAAAGGTCAGGGGTTTCGAAATCCCTGACCTTTTTTACTTACTCTATGACTTTTCCGCCACTGTTTGTTTATCACTAACTGCAAAAATAGATCGTATTTTATCCATGCCATTTCGGTGCGTGGGACACGATCCGGGGCGCAAGTATTAATTCGGGGAGTGAGACACTCACCAAGGCAAAAATTTACAACTTGTTCCATAGAAAGACTTACCTTGGCTAATAATCAAATCTGAGCTCTTAGTAACTCCAAAAACTTCCGATCAAGTTTCTCACCGTACCAGTCTTCATATTCCACGTCTTTTCTACCGGAATTCATTACACCAAAGGTTCCTGAAAATTCCCAGATTCCAAACCCAATTCCATTTTCTTTCAGGACAGTTAGCACATCCCCAAACCAACTCAGAAATACCTCATGGGGAGTTTCATTATAGCAGCCGCATTCTCCGCAATGCACCCCAATTCCCTGATCAACTAAGGCTTTCCAAGGCGCATAATACCGTCTGATTTCCTCTATATCCAACATTCTTTCTCCCTGGGTCAAGGGCCAATCTACCGGAGGAACAGTTGAAGGATCTTTATACACCCAACCTGCTTTATAATGTGAAATCGGGAATGGGTGATACCCACGGCAACTTTGCGCCAGCTCCAAATCCGCAAATTCTGGCATTGCCGTACCTCCGCCACCATTTCCATCCGCTATCACTAATCGAGACTTTTTCACTGATTTGATCGTGTCTAACGCAGCTTCGGCGACCCGATGATAATCTACCACATCGACCGGACCTCCAGGGCTATGCTGATCATTGGGATCTTCACGCTGATAAGGCTCATTGACCAGATCAAAGCTTAATTTCTTTTTGGAGATTCCTTTATACCGCTTTGCCCACATCTCCCAATGTGCACAAAATGCATCTTGTGCTTCCTGATCTTTCCAGAGATTATAGGGTTCTACAAAGCCGGCATTGATGCAAAAACCAGGGGCACGGTGAAGATTTAAGCTTACATGTAAACCCTGAGAAATACATCGCTCGACTAGTTCGTCCACCTTTTCCAAGCGACTTTCGTCAAAATTCAAAACCTCGTCTGGACGAATCGGACGTGAGCGATCTATATCCAAATAGCTTGGATAAGAAATTGGAATTCGCGCAAAATCAAATCCCCAATCGGCTATCCATTTCACGTACTCCGGTTTAGTGGGTCTGCCCCGATCAGGATGATCTGAGAAAAAGTCGAGTAGATTAAAGCCTTTCCATGCTGGCAACTTGTTTTTGGACTTGGCAACTTCGGCAAAAGCCTGAAGTGAAGAACCAGCAGCCACGCTTAGTCCTGTGCCGAGTATGGCAGATTTTTTAAGAAAGTCCCTGCGGGAATCTGAGATGTTCATGGGTTTATTGAAGGTTTGAATAGCTTAAGATAAAGATTTCTTTGAAATCCAAAGTCTATGAATCAACCCTCCACCAGCCTCACCTTATAAAACAAGTTATAATCCCGCTCTACTTCTCCGTCGGCTGCTTTGATGATTAGCGTGCCATCTGGCAAACCAAGATTTACCGATCCTGCCACTGGGAACTCATTCAGGATTCCTATTTGACGATCTCCTTTCACGATTATATTTCGCAGTTTTCTATACTTGATCATTGCATCTCTATATTCAGGATCTGACTGGAAATTCTCTCCTTTGGCTCTAAAGCCATTATATATATCCTCAGGCATAGCTGTATAGAACTGCACTATTTGATAATCACCAAAAGCTTTGATATCAGCGAAACTTGGATAAATCATCGCTTCTTTTTCTGTATCTGCTACATGTCCCTCCCTATCTGGATGACTTAACTCTACTCCAGTTTCATAAATCAGTTCGTAACCATCCAACCTATACAAGCCCATTTGATTTCCTTTTACTGGCAAAGAAGCTACCTCTTTTGTTTTGGGATTGTAGCTTAAGAATGGATAACTCTCACCAACCCATTTCTGGGTATCCTTTGGCTCCCAACCCTCAGGATAGGTATTGACATAAGTTATTGAATCCTGATCTAGATCATATATAAATCCAGTGTTTGCCTGCTTATAAAAATCCGCTCCAATCTTCTCAGGATCAATAGCTGCCTTAGAATAGGAATTAGGCTCCTCACCTACTATAAATGATTTTCCCTCTTCTTCAAAAACAGAAAAAGACTGCTTATAATTATAAATGGATAGAGAATTCAATTCCACTAGGGTTCCATCAAATTTCTTGATCTTTTTGAAATCCAGATTGTACAAACTAAAATCCATGGTTCCGGAAAATTCTTTAAAGAGATACCCCTCCTCACCATAAAATCGGCCTTCAGCCACCATTTGAATCTGGTCAGGGCCTTCACCGGAAATATCACGATTGTCTATAATCTCACCTTCACCATTCACCAAGAAAATATTTCCTTTTCGAAGTTCCTTCATCAGATACAAATCCTTGGAAGGCAAATAATCCAAGACAGCTAACATTTCCAGCACATCAACCATAATGGAGTCTACTACTTCAAACTGAAGTTCTTGAGTTGGGTTAGTTGCAGTTGAAGTGGTTTCTTTTTCGGAACAGGAAAAAAGTACAGTTGCAAAAAGTGTGGTAAGGATCAAAAAAGGAGATTTAGTCATAGTAAAGAGTTTTGATTTTAAAGTTAGTCGGGAAAGGTGGCGATTATAGGACAATGACTTGCATAAAAAACAACCATCCCCGTGATATTAAAATAAATTTTTAAAATCACGGGGATGGGGTTATAGTTTTTAACCATAGAAACACTTAAAACCCAAAACCATTAACGCAGTTGATCGAGAATTAACCTTCTACACAAAACCTTCGAGGAGATTCCTCCTCCTTCGTCGTCGGAATGACACCTTAACCGTTATCTAACGCCGTGTCGCTGCGCCGCCGCGAGAAAACTCTAAAAAACCCCTTGCGCCTCCTCTGCACCTTGGCGGGAGCTATCTTTTCTATAATGGTTTTTTTCCACAACAACACCGGCAACACCCAAAACACCCCCACCATACTGAAAATCAATCCTCCGATAGTTCCTATAGCTAACGAGAACCAGAAAATCTCATTTTGCCCTTCTATAATAAATGGAATCAATCCAAAACAAGTGGACAAAATCGTGAGCAAAATTGGAATAGCTTTTCCGGCAACAGATTTCAAAACATTTCGATTGTATAATCCTTGACTTCTATTATTCAGGTCATTGACAATAAAAATCCCTGCATTCACAGCCAAGCCTCCCAACATCACAAATGCGGCATAACCTCCTTGATCAAAGTAAAAATCAAAGAGCGAGAAGATTAGAAACAGACCTATGAAACTAATCGGGATAATGGCAATGATATAAACTGGCTGCTTGAGGTTTTCAAACAATACCGAGCAAATCATAAAAATCCCAATAATAAGCAAGCCCAATAAGCCATATTGACGCTTTTGCTGATCATAATTCCAGCTATAGGAATCCTTCTTCGCTTCATACCCGATCGGCATAGTCATCTTCATTTCGTCGAGCACTTCATCCAGGTATTCATCACCAAACTTCCTCGAACCCATGTATTCAAAAGCCACAATTCGGATGTATTGCCTGTTTTCTTTATGAAGTGAATTGGTAGTCGTTTCTTTGGTCAACGTACCATAATCGGAGACTTTGTAGATTTTATTTTCACCTCCGATCAGTCCTTTCTGCTCCATGTCAAACTTACTGAAGTCGGCAGCATTACGTTCTCTAATCATCAAACCGTAATTTTTCTCCTCCAGTGTCAGAAAAGTCGACGTTCTCTCGGGCTTTGACATGTCCTGCAACGCAGTCAAAACCTCGTACTGGTTCGTCTGTCCCAGCGCCATTCGATTCTGATCCAAACGAAGTACATATTCCTCCGTTTTTTGCTCTCCGTAGCCAGCCCGCTCATTTGTTTTTACTTCTTGGATTCTCTTGTGAAGCAAAAGCTTTTCTGCCAAAACATTGGCTTGCCGCTCCAATTCATCAAAATTGTAGCCCTTCATTTTCACTCGATAGCTAGGAATCTGATCACTGGAACCTCCGGTATAGAACCCTTGCCCCACACCATAGATATTCCACTGAGCTCCAGACCAATCCGTTGACTTTACCGATAGTTTCCCCTTCAGCTGATAAGGCAAAGCACCATTTTCATAGGCTTCTTTAAACGTGATTTCTATACTCCCTTGCTGGCCATTATAAACTGAGGTAACGAATTGATCTATGCCCTGCACATCATCCAGGAAAGATTCGAACTCTCGCATAATAAAGTCCATCTGCTCGAGTGTATTACCAAAAGGAAGGCGACAGTACACGTATAGCTTCGTCTTTGCAGCCTCACGATAGCCACTTTTCTCATACACTCCCCGCACAAACATCCGCATGGATCCTCCCAGTGCTTTGTCTACATAAGGACGGATTTCCTCCTGATAGAAGGTATTACCCACGGTCTTGTTGTACCACTCGTGATCATCCCATTTGGCAGGGAGGAAAAATATTGGGGTTCCAAAAAGCAAAATAAGGAAGATGATAAATGTCTTTCTGTATTTTGCCGTCCAAGCTATACTTCTTTCGTAATTCCTCAAATACTTAACACGCTTCCGCAACTTGGGAAGCGTCAATTTGCGGCCTTGCTTCACAGACTCCTTGAACATCACCTGATAGAAGGCCGGCGTAAATACCAAGGCTATCAAAAGCGAAATACCCAACATAACCGAAACTACAATGGAAAATTCCGTAAGGTTTTTGCGGTCTTCCTCTGGCAAGAAAAAGACAATCATCAATGCAGCAATGGTGGTCATAGAAGCCGCCAAAAGCGCAAGAAACACCCTACGGTTTTTGTGCTTGTGCAAGTGATCAATCATGATGATCGCATTATCCACGATCAACCCAAAACTAATCGTCAATCCTGCCAAGGAGTACATGTGGATATCTACTTTCAGGAAATAAAGTACAATCGCACAAAGGCTCAAATTTGCCAAAATCCCTAAAAAGAGAATACTCAGGTATTTGATGTTTCTATTGATAAGAAAAATGAAAACCACCAAAATCAGGATCGAGAGTCCAGATCGCTTATAGATTTTATTCAGTTCCTTCTCTAAGTATTCCGTATCGTCGTTTTCCAATCGTACCTCAAACCCAGCTGGAAGTGATTTCCCAGCGTCCTCAATTGCCAATTTCAGCTGTTGAGCTAGTAGGACTTTATTCACTCCATCGCGGTTGTACACGGTAAGTGTCACCGAATTATTCCCATTGATCCTGTAGTACCTGGTCGCCTCAGCTTCTTCTAAGGTCATGCTTGCCACATCACGAAGTCGGACTTCTTTTCCGCCAGTTTCGCTGATGACCAAATTTTCCAGCTGATCCTTGTCCTGAAGTGAGCGGTCAACTTGTACGAAGAGCGTCTGGCCCTCATTATTCATCACTGCACCCGGAAATGTCAACCCAAAGGCACTCTGAATACTATTGGCCAACTGATTTCTGGTGACGCCAAAAGATTGCATCTTCTGGATATCGTAAGTGACAAAAAGCTGTAAGTTATTTGCACCCAGCACTTCCACTAGCTCCACCTCCTCGTAGCGCGTAAGAGCAGGCTTTAGGATATCCTCCGTTATTTTCTTGATTTCAAAAGAAGCAAATGGTCCATTCACACTATAGGTCAAAATCGGGGACTTCTCCTGCGAACTAGTCTGAGAAGATTGTGACACCGAAGGATAACCAACCCGCTGATCCATCTGTGGGTAAATCTGCCGGATCATGCTGGAGATCTCAAACTTCTTCATCTCCATATCAGCCTTCTTGTCGAAAGTCAGCGTAATGGAACCACTGTTGTAATTGGAACTTGAATTAATTTCCTTCAGCTCAGTTAATCTCGAGAAAGCACCTTCCAAGGGAGAAGTCGCCAGCTTCTCTACGATTTCAGGGGAAGCATTAGGAATGCTAAACCGCACTGATAAAATTGGTGATCGCGCTCTGGGATTGAGATCCACAGAAAGCATAGGGATCACTGCCAACCCAAGGATGGAAACGACTACAAAGACTATCAGAATTCTGAATGGAGTCATATTATGCCGTTTTCAATGATTTCTTAGAAACTGTAAACCAGTAAGCCAAAGGCACAAAATATAATGCGGTAAGTGTACCGATAGTCAGACCCCCAATCACTGCAAAGACCAAAGGCCGCTGCAAATCAGCTCCCAAGCCGCTGCTAAATACGATTGGAATCAATGCCAAAATAGTCGTAATCGAAGTCATCAAGATAGGCTTGAGACGAATCTGACCAGCTTTATGAAGTGCCATTTCAAGTGCTTGTGCGGCAGAAATATCATCCGACTCCACATAAGTTGTTCGAAGTCTATTAATGGTATCGATCTTCAAGATCGCATCATTTACCATGATTCCCAGCATCACCACCAGACCGATAGCAGACATCACATTTAGCGAAGCTCCGAAAATCCACAGTACCAAAAATGCTCCACCGATTCCCAAAGGAAGGGTAAACACCACGATCAATGGCTGGATAAAACTCTCAAACTGAGCTGCCAAAATAAAGTAAAGTAGCAACACAGATATCAACAAAATCCCTATCAACTGGCGGATATTCTCCTTGTCCTTGAAGTACTGACCGACTACAGTTACACCGAGATTTTTGTCCTGTCCCCAGCGATTGTATGCACTAGCGTTCTCATCCGGATTCTCTGCGGTCACATTCAGAGATTGATAAATACCTCCTTTATCAGCAGTCACATATTTGTAATGATCCTCGTATCCATATTCTACAAATTCGCCAAGAATATATGAAGTCGTATCCGAGGCCACCACTCTGGTAGTACGAAGGATATCTTCAAACCGTGCATTTGGCTCCTTCAATCGGATTGGAGTGATCTCTCCAAAGCGTCGAATATCGGTAATCGTATAACTTCCAAATAACCTGGAAATCAGCGTTTGAATAGCATCTACTGGAATCTGATAGGTAGCCATCTTATCTGCACGAAGCGTAAAGACCACTGAAGCTTCTTTCATCAACCCAGGTCCCCGCTCCCACTCTTGAGTTGGGAATTGACTGAGCCAAGGATCCATTTTATCCTCGGGAACTGGTTCCTTGGATGCCAGATCTTTCCATCTCACTTCGTAGAAAGGCATGTCAGAACTGAACAACTGATCAAAGGCATTTGGCGCATCACCCAGCGTAAAGGATGCTTCTGGATAATTTTTTTTCAATGTAGCTTCGAGATCTTTGATGGCCACTTCCTTTTCTTCTACAGATGGGAAAAGGAAATAGAGTAAGGATTGCTGAATGGAGTTTTCCCCATCGAAAAGTAAAAATTGCTTTACTCCCACATCTGCCTCGGCCTGAGAATAGGTTCCTTCCAGGCTTTTGAGGAGTGTCAAAACACGGTCTCTATTTTCTGAAGCTGAAATTGGCTCAGACCAATCCACATCGAGTGTCGCATCCAGCTTTTCTATCTCTGGGAGCCCGGTCGTTTTTAGCATCAAACTAACTCCCAACCCAAGTGGAATTAGTAATAAAAACACCAACATTGCAGTTTTTCTACTTCCACTTATTTTGCGGTAGCCAAATTCATACAATCCTAAAACCTTACTAAAAAACACGCCTTCTCCGTCATCATAAGCTTTCTTGCTCCGCGAAAACATCAGAAAATACAGCATGGGTAGCAGGATAAAAGCCACTGCTAGGGAAACTGAGAGAATTGCAGTCACCGCAACTGCCTGATCAAAAAACAAAGCACCAGAGATTCCACTCAAAAACACCAACGGCACAAACACTGCCAGCGTGGTCAATACAGAACTTATAAGCGCTCCCATCACCTCATCCACCCCTTCTACACAAGCTTCGAACAACGGTAAACCACTTTCCCTCTTCCTGGTAATATTATCCAAAACGATGATTGCGTTATCAATCAGCATCCCGATCCCAAGTGCCAAACCTGAGAGGGAAATGATATTGATCGAAAGATCAAAAAAGTAGAAAATCAGAAAGGAAATAAGCAAGGAAGACGGCAAACTCACCCCAATTATCAGCGGAAGTCGATAATCCTTCATAAAGAGGAAAAGCACAGCGAAAGCGAAAACACCTCCAAAAAGTAAGGAAGTTTCCAAGTTGGAAATGGCAGCATTCAGGAGATTTGACTGATCCTGAGTGATCTCAAAATCCACTTGGGGATAATCCTCTTTGAATAACTCGATCGCCTCTTTGAGTGCAGGAATCAACTCGTTCATTTTGGCAGAAGCCTGCTTGTGAACGGTAATCACCAGACTTTCCTGAGTACCAAAAAGGTGATACCCCAGCGTTTCTTGCGTCTCATAATTTACCTCGGCAAGTTTACCCAATGGAATAATCACACCTGAAGATGCCGCTACCGGCAAGCTCTCAATGTCTTTTGGTGTATCAACTCTCGTCGCCAAACGAAGGTAATAACGAAACTGCCCATCTTTTACTGAAATCCCCGGAAGCTCTGAATTACCGGATTGGATCGCCGAAATCACATTTTGCTGGGTCATACCTAAAGCGGACAATGCCTCCTCATTTGGCTTTACGGTGATAATCCTGTCCTTTTTTCCATTGATATCCACCAGAGAAACTCCGGGAAGCTGCTCTATTCTTTTCTTAAGGACATTTTCAGCCAATAAACTTACTTCTACTTCATCCGCTCCTTCTTTTGGCACCACCTGCACACGAGCGACAGGAATATCTGAAGTATTGATTCGGATGACCTCAGGACGTCCCAGATCTTGGGGAAGCCCATTGGTCAATCGGTCTATTTTTTCATTGACGTCGATGTAAGCTAACTCCATCTGCGTACTATAGTCAAAAGTCAAGCGGATCGTTCCCACTTCTGACCCTGCTTTAGAGTCCATTTCCTCCAGGCCGTTCAGCGTGATCAATCCTTCTCGGATGGGATTCAGGACATTTTGCTCTATAGCTTCGGGAGAAGCATTGGGATAACTGACCTTCACCACGATTTGCGGTACGTCGATCGGTGGCAAAAGCGAAATTGGCAGTGTGCGTAGGACGATGAAGGCAAATACCATCAAAGCCATAAAAGTCATAAAAACTGCAATCGGCCGGGCCAGTAAAAATCTAACCATGGCTTATTCTTTTACGATTTGAACCGGAGCTTGATGCGCAAGTTGAAGGTTGTTGGAAGTGATTACGGTGCTGTTTTCTTCAAGTCCTTCAAGAATCTCCACTTCCTCTCCATTGTCTTTGCCCACTTCTACATAATTCCATTTTGACTCTTTATTCTCTATAGAGAACACTACCGCTCTTCCTGATCTGTAGACTAGCGCATCTTTCGGAACTACTAAAGAATTACTTTGCGGAGCACGGATAATTGCCCGGGCATTCATTCCCGGCAGAAGATTTTTATTTGCTGCCAAAGTAATGGATACCTGCACTAATCCACTTTCATCTACTTTAGGATTAATTCCTGTCACGCGGCCACTGAGGGCAGTTTGGGTATTGGAAATTGGATAAACCTCAGCATTTTGGTTGATGGATATCAAGCTAATCTCAGATTCCAGCACTTTTACTTTCAAAATGAATTCATTGGTTCCTAAAATCTGGCAAAGCTCAGTACTTGCACCGACCAAACTTCCTGCTTTGTACTTGAGATCCGCCACCTGCCCTGAAATCGGAGCTTTTACGACGCTTCTATCAAATGCCATTTGGGCTTCTTTGAGCTCTACTTCACTAAGAAAAAGACCTGACTTGGCTCGAAGTTGTTCATCTACCACCTCTTTTTGGGCTTCATTATCTGAACTGAAAAGTGTTTCAAAACCCATCTTCTGGGATTCGTACTCAGCATTAGCATTGCGCAGAGAAATCTTTGCCTTCTCCAATCTGAATTCTGCTTCTGTAGCATCCAGCGTAGCTATAACATCTCCTTTCTTGACAAACTGCCCTTCCCGGACATTCACTTCAAGTAGGTAGCCCGCTTGTTCTATCACTGCTAGAACTTCGGCGCCCGCCTCAAGTTTCCCAGTAGCATTGATTAGGTAATCGAAGCTTTTGCGCTCAGCCGTGGCGACATTTACCTCAGTGGCAGCAACTTCGTTTCGAAAGGATTCTGTGGGAGCTTCTTCGACCTTTTCCTTATCTTCCTTACAGGCAGAAAATAGGACTATTAAAAAACCGAAAAGTAGTAGAGTAGAGTTTTTCATTGAAATAGTAGTTTCAGCTATTAAGAAACTAACTTATTCTTCAATGTCAAAATCTTTATTGTTGAAAGGATGTTAATGATTCTAAAATTCGGGTAAAGAAGTATCAAGTTCCTTGGATGGCGCGCCAATTGCAAGATCTACAGGCCTTAACCTCATGGTAGCAGGAGGATCGTCTCCAAAGTATTCGATGAGTCTATCGATCTCTTCAATGTTCTCCACCTCAATCCGCACTTTAGTAATTCCATCATCAAGCAAACCTAGTTGGGTACCCGCGGCTCTTGACAAATCAATAATACGTCTGGAAGTTCTGGGAAGTCTATCGTTGATCCTGACCCAGACAAATTCGCCATTATCTTCCCGGGTCACTTTGACTAGCGTATTGAAAGGCAAAGTCTTATGTGCAGCCGTTAAGCTATCCATATGAAAAATCTCCCCATTGGATGTTTTTTTCAAATGAAATCTGCGACCATAGAAACTGGCTGTCCCCTCTTGTATCAGCAAGGCATCCGGTGCCAAATCAGGCTGAGCATTTTCTGCTGGCATGAGTGACGCAACTAAAATAAGAAGCCAATTCCACATAGAATATCCTGAATTATCGCCTGCCATTCCAATAAAGATGCCAATTAATGTCAATTGTATCAAATGACTTGCAGCAAGTCCGCCACTGAAGTAACTTAGTTTTTCATTCATTTTTAGACTAAGCATGATCAAAATCCTCCACACAGCAGATTGGCATTTGGGAAAAAGGCTACAGGAATTCTCCCGACTGGAAGAGCAAAAACTGGTTCTGGAAGAAATCCAGCAGATCGCAGATCGTGAGAATGTAGATTTGATACTGCTAGCTGGCGATATTTTTGACACATTCAATCCAAGTCATGAAGCTGTAGAGTTGCTTTACAAATCACTTCGAAGACTCTCAAAAGGAGGAAAAAGGCCCATTATAGCCATCTCAGGAAATCATGATAGCACGCAATTCGTAGAAGCTCCGGATCCACTGGCCCGTGATATGGGGATCTTTTTCTATGGAAAATACGACACGATCATCCCAATCGGGAAACTGGACAATGGCATAGAAATCACACAATCTGATGAAGGTTTTGTAGAAATGAAATTGCCTGAAAATGACTTTCCTATTCGGGTGATTTTGGCGCCTTATGCAAATGAAGTTTCCATGAAGACTTATCTGGGTGAAGGAGATCGTGAGGAGGAATTCCGCAATGTGATGGGAGCTAATTGGAAGAAAATTGCTGATCAATATTGTAATGAGCAAGGAGTAAATCTCTTTGCAGGGCACTTTTTCTTTATGAAGGAAGGTGAGAAGCCTGAGCCTGAACCGGAATCCGAAAGACCAATTCTCCACGTGGGAGGAACGCAGGCTCTTTTCACCAGAAATATCCCGTCACAAATTCAATACGCGGCCTTGGGGCATTTGCATCGCTACCATGCAGTCGGACATGAGCACTGTCCAGTTGTTTATTCCAGTTCGCCTCTCGCCTATTCTTTTAGCGAAGCGGATCAGGAAAAGCAAGTGGTTATCATCGAAGGGGAGCCGGGAAAACCAGTGAATTACCGTCCAATAGGATTGAAGCAAGGAAGGCCTCTATTCCGCAGAACCTTCGATAACCTTCCCGATACCTTAGCTTGGCTGGAAGAAAACCCCTATTGTTTTGTGGAACTGACTTACATCACCGAAAACTCTATAGAAGCCGCAACCCGGAAAGCGATAATGAAAGCCCACGATGGTATTGTGAATTTGATTCCGCAGATCAAAAACCCTTTGGGTCGGGAAAACTCCAGTCTTCAGGTCGAAGACCTAGGAAAAGATATGGAAAGCCTTTTCAAACTTTTCTACCAAAGTGATAAGGGCCAGGAGCCAAATGTAGAGTTGCTCTCCATTTTCAAAGAAGTTATCAGCCAAAACGACGAAGTATGATCCCTATTAAACTTGAAATTCAGGGATTGTATTCCTACAAAGAAAAGCAGATTATAGAATTTGATAAGCTGACTGCGGCAGGATTATTTGGAATTTTCGGCGCGGTGGGAAGTGGGAAATCATCCATCCTGGAAGCTGTACTTTTAGCCCTTTACGGAAGTACAGAACGCCTTTCAGATCGTGGAGAAAAGAATAGCATGGTCAATCTCCAGAGTGATCTACTTCTTTTGAATTTTGAATTCAGCTCAGGGAAAAACAATGCAAAAACTTATTTGGCGCGCTATTCAGCAAAGAGAAATCCAAAGAATTTTGACGACATCAAGCCAGCTGAGCATACTTTCTATGAAAAAGTGGATGGCAATTGGGAACCAGTAACTGCCAGAGCGGAAGAAATTGTCGGCATGAAAAAGGAGCATTTCAAACAGACAGTCATTATCCCTCAAGGTAAATTCAGAGAGTTCATAGACCAAAAACCTTTGGATCAGGCAAAGATGATGAAGGAGCTTTTTGGTTTGGAGCGATTTGACTTATCCTTTAAGACCGGCTTAATTCTAAAGGCTGTGAAAGAGCAGAAAATCCGTTTGGAAACTCAATTGCAGGGCTTGGAAGAATATTCAGAAGAAGTACTGATAGAAAAGCAAGGTCATTTTTCTGAGCTAAAAACCCATGCAACTGACGCTTCGCAAAAGCTAAAAATTGCTGAAACTGAAATTCGGCTTCAAGAAAACCTGCGAGCTAAAAACCAGCAATTGCTGAAGTTCAGAACTGAGAGAGAAAGTTTGAATTTTCAACGTCCCGAAATTGAAAAACAGCGTCAGCTTCATTCTGAATTCATCAAAGCTAAGACACATCTTCGTCCTGTTTGGGATCTAATTCGTGACACCAACGCTGACTTGGAAAAGTATAAAGTAAGCGTAATTGACTGTGAGCGCTTTAAAATAGAGTTTGCAAAAGAAGTTGCTGATCTGGAAAAAGAAGAGGAAGAGCTCAAAAAAAAGAATCAGGAACGACCGCAAAGAGAAGCAAAAATCCGTGATTTGAAAAAAGTCATAGAAATCCAATTGCTAGAAACTCAGCGAGAAGTTGCGAATTCCACGCTGCTCAATTTGCACCCTTCAATCAAGACTAAAAAAGAGGCTCAAAAAACATTAGAATCAAAAATTGCTGAGCTAGAAACTGAGGCGGAAAAGATAAGCTCTACTGACAGCTCACAATTGGCAAACCTTATTAGCTCAGCTAAAGACTGGAAAACCCTC
>TARA_R110002020_G_scaffold17194_1_pt1 | contig 14913 bp, 26 predicted proteins | sample TARA_R110002020 | Tara Oceans TARA_R110002020 (sample SAMEA4396489) | marine metagenome | biome: Westerlies Biome; feature: [MES] marine water layer (ENVO:01000295) within the mesopelagic zone...; material: water (ENVO:00002006), including particulate matter (ENVO:01000060) such... | reverse complement strand
CGCTCTTGCATATAGAGATCCTGACCAGACAAAGAAGTACTGGACTAAATTAAAGCTCAAGGCCAAGTTCTATGATATAGAAGGAGCTCAATGTTATGTACTTGAAGATGCTAACAAAATCGTTGTGGCTTTTAGAGGTACAGAACCTAAAGAGTGGAACGATATCAAAGCTGACTTATCATTTAGAAAAACTTGGCATAAAGGTTCAGGTAAAGTCCATAGAGGATTTATGATTGAAGTGTGGAAGTTGATGGACAGTCTCACCACAAAAGTATACAAAACCAAAAAAACATTATACGTAACTGGACATTCATTAGGTGGAGCTATGGCTACGCTTTATGCTGATGTATGCCGGCCATCTGGTCATGTGGAAGTATTTACATATGGAGCTCCTAGATGTGGTGATGAAGATTTCTGCAGAACATATGTAAGACAACTGACAAGAGTAAGAAACAACAATGATATGGTACCAACTGTTCCACTTTGGAGTTTAGGTTTTAGGCACATTGGAGAAACACTATACATTAATCACTATGGAAATGTAAGAAATCTCACTGGTTGGCAAAAATGGAAAGATCGTTGGAGAGGTCGTTTTGCTGCATGGCGCAAGTTAGAGTTCTTTGATGGTATTATGGATCATGCTATAGATAAATATGTTTATGCTATGCACAAACACTGGAAGGAACAGTTTGCTTTATCCAATGAAAAGAAGTAAAGAGGACATAGAAACTGATTCGCCTTGCATTGGTACATGTACACTGGATGAGGATGATATTTGTATAGGATGTCATAGACACATAGATGAGATAATCGAAGCAGGAAGCTAATGCCAATAAGTTCAGACGATTGGGGCAGAGAAGAAATGATAACTCATGCAAGAGACCTTTCTTACTATACCCTAAAAGAAATGGAAACGAGCATAGAAAGAGCTCAAAAGCTATGGAACAAAAAGCTCCCAGTATTTGATAAATTATATCTACTTAATATAATTGAATACGGTGACCTTCAAAGGTATTATAAGAGGACTTAATTATGTTTGAACTTGATGGACCCATTGATCTTGAAAACTGGGTTTTTGATTGCACTCCATATGTAAAATATTCAGCTGATCAACAATTGAGAATGAAGCAGAGATTTTTATATGAAATGGATGTCAACAAAGATAATATTGTCACAAACAAAGTAGAACATTCTGGTAGAAAGTATGGTATAACTTCAGAAGGAATAGTAGGAAAGAAACCAGTTATGAATGGTTGGGGTAGAGTGCATGTTTTAGAACAACGCTCTGATCCTGATAGACCAAATGTGTTTAAAGAAGTTGTAAGTCAGCTGCCTGAGCTTCCAGAAGATAGATCGTGGAACTGGCAGTATTTTCTTGACAATACAGTACCATTTCATAAAGATCCAAGCACTCATTGTTGGTTAGGTATTATGGTTATGGGAGATCAAGACATCGAGTTTGCTATTGATGAAGGACCTAAACAAAAAGATGGTATATTCATAGGTAAAATTAACTACAAGGTAGCTTTGATAAATAGTAAGGAATTACACTCACCAGTATCTGATGGTAATTCAAGGTGCATTTTAAGGTATGTATTCTTAGAAACTTCATATAATGACGTAAAAAACCTACTAAAGGAGCATTTTAAATGTGGTTCTGGTTAATTTCAGCAATAGCAGGCAGTATAATAGGAAGTGCCACTGACAGCTGGTTCCGAGACACAAAGATGGGTGTTTGGTTCTATGCTAAAATTGATCAGCTATATACTTGGGCATGTATGAGGTATGGTATAAAAATACTAACCGATGAAGAAAAAAGAATGAAGAAGTTTCCTCATTTAGAAGAAAGATTACAACGAATAGAAACAATGCTAAAAGGGCACATCGACGATGGCAAATGAAGAACTACTGTACAAGAAACTAGACATTGCCATTGAAAGGCTCACAGATGTTAGTAACGAGATAAAACAAATACTTGTAGTACATGAAACAAAGTTAGATAATCAAGAAGCACTTAATGCTCAATACTATGATCAAATTGAAAAATTGCACTCAAGAATTGGTGATCTTCGTGATGAGTTGTTAAAGAAGATTGATGCTATTGAAAAGTGGAGATGGATTCTTATGGGTGGAGCAATCGTATTAGGAATGGTGATTGGTAATACGGAGATGCTTAAGCTATTTGGAGGCTAGTTATATTATGATTAAAGGAAACGTAGATGGCCATGTCCCAGAATGGCTGTACGAAGAAGTTGCTGATGACATAGATGTTGATCTACTAAGAAAAGAACTGTGGGAACACGAACCACACCTACCCTGGGAAGATTTCACAGAAGCACAAGACCTGGACACCGAAGTAGCTACTGCATGGAAAGATGCTACTGAGTCACAAGCTAGTAAGTGGTCAAAAGAATACAAAGGAGCCACTAGAGGTCGAAAGGCTAAGCTAAGAGATTATGGTGGCAAGAAGTATGTTGAGATGTATGCCTATCACATCAAGAAGAAATACAATTTGATAGGTGGCACTATTGCTATGCAAGATCCTAGAACAACCTATGCCTGGCACACAGACAAGTGTATGGGCTTTCAGGTTCCAATCATCACAAACAAAGATTGTGCATTCATCTTCAGATTAGGAGACAACACATATTCGTTTACTCCTAAGGAAGGCCGTGCATACTTAGTTAACAATTTTGTACCTCACACATTTATGAATGGAGGAGCAGTAGATAGATATATGCTTCTTCATATTATAAACCCTCCTCACTTAAATAATACTAGATACAATGACTATCTTGAAACATCAGGATGGACTTTCGATGATTATCAATTATCGAGAGAATACAGTTGACTAGTATTGGTAAATAAAATATAATTATAATAAAGCCGGAGTAGCTCAGTGGTAGAGCAGGGGTTTTGTAAACCTCTGGTCGGGAGTTCGACTCTCTCCTCCGGCACCATCTATAGGAGCACCCATGTTTAAAAAAATACTAAAATGGCTAGAGAAGTACACGGACAGTAAAGCCAAGTCGACCGAACTTGAGTCTCGGAGTGGAGCTGTCTTGAATAACATAAGAAGAGCAAAGAACATTCATCATGAGGATTTGTTGAAATAGATCATGTCATTTGTTGAGCGGAAGTATATATTATTACTATCAAATAGATTTAGAAACTTCAAGCAAAGAGAAAACACATTCAATTTCTCTTGTCCATACTGTGGTGACAGTCATAGGAATAAGTTTAAGGCACGTGGCTACTTCATAGAGAAGAAAGGCCATTACTTTTACTATTGCCATAACTGCAATATAAACAAGAATTTTGATAAATTTTTGTTTGAACAAGATGTTGTAATGCATCATCAGTATAAGATCGAAGCATTGAAAGAATCTTCCAATCTCGAGAAAACTGATAATATAAGTAATACTAATATTCAAAAGACATCTGCGTTTCCAGGGTTCAGACAAAAGACTAGCCCACTAAGGAAATTGAAGAAGGTCTCACAACTAGACTGGGATCATCCAGTCAAACAATATATACTACAACGCAAGATACCTAATAGGTATCATGCAAAACTGTTTTTCTGTCCAAGGTTCCACCGGTGGACCAATTCTATGGTCCCAGGTAAGTTCAGCGAGGTAAGAGATGAACCACGAATTGTTATACCTTTCATTGATAAGAAAGGAAAACTGTTTGGATACCAAGGACGCAGTCTACCTGGACAAAGCTCTCTTCGATACATTACGATAATGCTTGACGAATCACGTTCCAAGCTATTTGGCTTGGACGATGTTGATTCATCCAAACGTGTGTATGTAACTGAAGGACCTTTCGACAGTATGTTTGTTTATAATAGTGTTGCTATGGCAGGCTCTGATGCTAGTGTTCCCTTTGATAATGCTGTAATGATATACGACAACGAACCAAGAAGCAAAGAGATTATTGCAAAGATTGAGAAGAGTATTGAAGCTAGGCGGAAGGTTGTAATTTGGCCATCTGGTAATGAGTATAAAGATATTAATGAAATGGTTATGAAGAAGTATAGTATAGCAGACGTCAAGTTAATTATTGACGAGAACACATATGATGGCCTACCTGCAAGGATGGCATTGAGTGCATGGAGAAGAGTATGAACAATGTGAGGTTGATTAGTTATACTGAGGCAATTTCGGAGAGTTATGTTAAGGAGATGAATGTAGAAGGTTTGATTGCATATTGTGCAAGAGTTTCAAATCCTTCTAACCAGAACAATGAAGCAACTGCTCATAAGTTGATTAAGTATTTGATAAAGCATAAGCATTGGAGTCCATTAGAGATGGTCAATGTTTGTTTAGAGATAGAGACAACAAGAGATATAGGAAGACAGATACTAAGACATAGATCGTTTAGCTTTCAAGAGTTTAGTCAAAGGTATGCTGATCCTACAAAAGACTTAGAGTTTGTGACACGAGAGTGTAGACTACAAGATGATAAGAATAGACAAAATAGTATTGAATTGAGCACAAAGAACAAAGAACATAATGATTTAGTGGCTGGTTGGATACAGGCTCAAGAGAGAGTCATAGATGTTTGCAACAGCTACTATACGTGGGCTGAGATGAATGGTATTGCTAAAGAACAAGCTAGAGCACTACTACCAGAAGGCCTTACAATGAGTAGAATGTATATGAATGGTACACTTAGATCATGGGTGCATTATATTGAACTGAGAACTGATCCTAGTACTCAGAAAGAACATAGAGAGGTAGCACAAATGTGTGCTTTTGAAATTGCTAAAGTGTTTCCAATGATCAAAGAGATTCTCGAATGAGATATCTATTCAGAGGTACACCAATAACAGAGTTAGATGATGATAGGCTTCGTACTGCATTGGAGAAACATTTGCAGAAAGACCCGACGTGTAAAGAAGACGTATTTGTATATCATGCATTAATTGCTGAGTGGAATAAGAGGTACGATGAACGAGAAAGAATATATCAACAAGGAGAACAGGGATGAGCAACTATCTACCAACACAGTATCAAGAATATATCCACCTCAGCAGATACTCAAGGTGGTTACCAGAGGAAGGTCGAAGAGAGACGTGGCCTGAAACTGTAGGTAGATATTATGATTTCTTTGAGGCACACTTGAAGGACAACTATGACTATGACATCAATGGTCAGAGAGAAGAGTTGGAGGAAGCGACACTGAATCTTGAAGTGATGCCTTCTATGAGAGCTATGATGACTGCTGGTCCTGCCTTGCTAAGAGATAATATTGCTGGTTATAATTGTTCATATGTTGCTGTTGATCGTATTACTGCATTCGATGAAATCCTATATATACTAATGAATGGAACAGGAGTAGGGTTTAGCGTTGAACGTCAGTATGTTCAAAATTTACCTGTTATTGCTGATGAGTTTCATCCAAGTGATACTGTTATCGTTGTTGCTGACTCTAGGACTGGCTGGGCTAAGTCCTTAAAAGAATTGATTGCTAGTTTGTATGTTGGATTAATTCCTCAGTGGGATGTATCAAAAGTACGTCCGGCAGGAGCAGTCTTAAAGACGTTTGGAGGCCGTAGTTCTGGCCCAGAGCCTCTCGTTGACTTATTCAACTTCTGTGTAGATAAGTTCAATGGTGCTGCTGGTAGAAAACTTACGTCATTAGAATGTCATGACCTCGTATGTAAGATTGCTGAGATTGTTGTAGTAGGAGGAGTAAGAAGAAGTGCACTCATATCATTATCAAACTTATCCGATGACAGGATGCGTTCTGCTAAAGCAGGACAATGGTGGGAAAATGAAGGACAGCGAGCTCTGTCTAACAACTCCGCATGTTACACAGAGAAGCCAGAAGTTGGAGTATTCATGGCCGAGTGGAAAGCCTTATACGATTCGAAGTCAGGGGAACGTGGTCTATTTAACAGAGAGTCTGCCAAGAAACAAGTGGAGCGACTTGGTCGACGAGACCCAGACCATGACTTTGGAACCAATCCTTGCTCAGAGATCATCTTACGAAACAACGAGTTCTGCAACCTTACAGAAGTGGTTGTACGACCCACAGACAGTGAGAATGAGCTACAACGTAAAGTTCGATTGGCAGCCATCCTTGGGACCTGGCAATCAACCTTAACAAACTTCAAATATATATCTAAGAGATGGAAAGATAACTGTGAAGAAGAAAGACTGCTTGGTGTTTCTTTGACAGGTATCATGGACTGTACACTTACAAATGGAAAGGAAAAAGGAATTGAGCAACGACTCGAGCGACTCAGACATGCTGCAGTTGAAGCCAACAAAGCTATGGCAGGCGAGCTTGGCATTCCACAATCTGCAGCAGTTACTTGTGTTAAGCCTAGTGGGACTGTTAGTCAGCTTGTTGACTCTGCCAGTGGTATTCATGCACGCCATAACCCGTACTATATCAGAACGGTACGAGCGGACAAGAAGGATCCTTTGGCGCAGGCAATGGTCGAAGCAGGATTCCCAGTAGAAGAAGATGTAATGAAACCAGAGCACACCTATGTGTTCTCATTTCCAATGAAGGCTGACTCAGAGTCTGTGTTTAGAACCGACATGTCAGCAATTGAGCAACTTGAGTTGTGGTTGAAGTATCAGAAGCATTGGTGTGAGCATAAGCCATCAGTTACTATCTCTGTTAAGGAGCATGAGTGGCTAGAGGTTGGTGCTTGGTGTTATAAGAACTGGGACTGGATGAGTGGTGTTAGCTTCTTACCATTCTCAGACCATACATATAGACAAGCTCCTTATCAAGATTGTGAGAAGGATGACTATGACAAGTTTACTAAAGTCATGCCTACTGACGTCAATTGGATGGAGTTGTTGGCTAATTATGAATCAACAGATATGACCGAAGGGGCACAAGAGCTAGCATGTGTAGCTGGTGGATGTGAGATTTAATGGATCCAGATGAGGAAGAAGAATCACTTATAGAATGTATATCTTGCGAAGCTGAGTTCATTGTAAGAGGACTAAATAGTATAGCATGGGATGGAGAAGGCCCAGAGTTTTGTCCATACTGTGGCGCTGAATTATTTGAATTTGAGATTTATAATGATGACTCAGAAGATCCTGAATAACAATATAGCTGGAATTGACTATAGTACTACCAGCCCAGCTATATGCATCAAGGTGCAAGATAATTGGGACATCCACTTCCTCACATCTAAGAAGACTGTAGTAGATGAGTATTGGCATTCACCATTCTTATTCTTTGGTCATACCTTACCTAAGATTGATGTCCCAATAGCCAGATATAGATATATCTCATCATGGGCTGTAGATGTAATTGATAGCTATGATGTATGTGCTGTAATACTAGAAGATTATGCATATGCAGCTACAGGCAGAGTGTTCAACATAGGAGAGAACACTGGCATATTGAAATACAGACTGATGCATAAAGAGATACCATTCTATGAGATCCCACCAACAGTTATTAAGAAGTTTGCTACTGGCAAAGGCAATGCAAAGAAAGATATGATGCTATCAAACTTCATTACATCTACAGGAGTAGATATAAGAGAGGTTATGGACTATGCTGGTGACAATCCTATTAGTGATATTGTTGATAGCTTCTATGTGTGTGAGTATGCAATCAACAACGCAGATCAAATTGACTGTCCAATAATACAGAGTTTGCTATGAAAGACTATTACAAAATCATTGACTATGATATCCATGTACCATACATGAGATGGAACAAACAACGTATGGTTAAGTACTATAATGAGAAAGTCATTAAAGGACAGCAGTTGTGGAGACAATATGGTGAAGCAGCACACCGGTGGTCTTTGCATGATTTAGAAGAGGGTCCATGCCATTGGTTTTGGAGAGCATTAGAAAAGAGATATGGGTTGGAAGACATTGAGCCAGAGCAGCCTCCTTCAATATGGCTATTTCCTTCTGGTAGTAAGATACCAGCACACAGAGATCCTGATTCATTAGGATGGATAGGTGCATGTCTTATTGGAGACCAACCAATCGAGTTCTTCGATGACAATAAGAATAAGATCAAAGAACTTACATATGATCTCATCTGTGTCAACTCACAGAAATACCACAGAGCAAATGTACAAGGCAAAGAAAGAGTCTTATTACGTAAAGCGTTTATGAAAACACCTTACAGCGAGGTTGTTGGAAGGTTTAAATAATGTTTGACCTTATGGATCTATATAAAGAGGTAATCATAGATCATGGAAAGAATCCTCGTAACTCTGGTGTATTAGAAAACCATACTTGTACAACAGACGCACACAATCCTCTTTGTGGAGATCAAGTCACAGTATATTGTGATGTTAAAGATGGTGTAATCCAAGACGTAAGTTTCGAAGCAAGAGGATGTGCTATTAGTATTGCAAGCGCATCTATAATGTCTGAGATCATCAAAGGAAAGACTATAGAGGAAGTAAACTCTTTGTTTGATTACTTCCACAAGTTGTGTACTGGAGAAGAACCAGAAGCTATTGATAATGAAGACTACGAAAGGCTTCAAGTAATGTCAGGTGTAAGTAAGTTTCCAAGTAGAGTAAAATGTGCTACTATGAGTTGGCATGCTATGAAAGAGTGTATCGACTAATATATCTCATGCTTGTAGTTCTCACCTGACTGATTGTAGAACATCCACGTACCAACTCTCTTACCATGATCCATCATGCCTTCTTCCATAGGCTTACCATCTCTATAGTATATCGATACCATTCCATGCTCCACACCATCAACAAAGAATGGTTCCTTATATAACATACCATTCATATGGTACCAAGCACAATATCCAAACTTCTTAGTTGTGACAGGATCAAACTGTGGGTCAAACACATCATGGAAGTTGCCATTATGGAACTTGCCTTCGGTTCCTCCTCTATGGGTTATCTGTGTACCAATTTCAGCATTCGTTAGTCGTCCAGGTACACTCATATAGTTTCCTCTGAACTTCAATACTCTATACGTCCTCTTGTCAATCCATCTTTCAACATATACAGATAGGTTTGTGATCTTTCGAACGAATGTTAGGTTAGCTGGTGTCTCCAATAGGTCATACATTTTTCCATTCCTTGAGGACCATTCGTTGCTCACCTCTCCAGTCTAGTTGACCTAGAGCTGCCTTCTGAAACAATGACAGCTTACGTCTCTGGTTACTGGTCTTATGCCACAACATTCTACTAGAGGTAAAGTCGGTTGGTCCTTTGATTTCTGATTGGTTAGTTTTATATACTATGTCTCTGTTAAGATGAGGTGGATCAATATATGTCTTATCATTGAAGTACCTCACCCAGTCATGCTTTAGTGACATAGTCCTACCTATGTCTGGATCATAATCCATATCAAGCACTAAGCTCTTTTGATAGTCAATTAGGTCCTCATGACCCCACTTCTTATTGACTATCTCATAGAACTCATCCTTATGCTCTAACAGATATAGTATCAGAACGTCTTCAACCTCAGTCTTGACTAACTCACCATTGAACAGGAATGGTATGTAGTCTGTCCTGTTACCAGCTGCTAGCAGCTGTCTTAGATACTGTTCGTATTGCTCATTGAACTTCTCTCCTAGCTCACCTATGTTATCAATAACTTGTCGATAGAATGTCTCGTATGGTACATCATGTGTGAATCTCCAGTACATAGCAGTATGACGTAGGAGAGCCATATTGTGTAATGCCTGCAGCCACTTCGTATCGATATTCATATTGATCCAGTCTTCACGATCAAATGTCTTACAGCTGACTATGATGTCTGCTGCCTTATCGATAACCTCATCATGGTCCTTGAGCAGACGAGCCTGGTTGTAGATCACAGGCTTAGTCTCTATCTGCCACTCTTTGACATAGTCTGGATGAGCTGCTGGAGCATTGGGTAGTAGGTTATACCAATACACTTTAGTCTCACTATGGAATCCCCATTCGAATGTCTCACATAGCGATTGAAACCACTTTGCACGGGTGTCACCAGGCATGCCTAGTATCATCTGTGTATTGGTAGGTATGCCATTCTTCTGACATTCAGACCCTATGATTCTAAACTGATCTGGTTTGATATTGCCACGAACACTAGCTTCAAGCACATCCTTATGTGTATGTTGAATGCCAATATTGTATGTGTCAATCAACCCACCTTGATGTAGGATCTTAGCTATCTCAACATTACGCTTCCATGTGTTCTTAGATGTAGAGTAGTAGAATGCCTTAGGAAAGGACGTACGCTGCTTAGCTTTGACTAGATGATGAGAGATGTCTATGTCTCTGTCTGTTATACCAAAGTTAGCATCAGCATGGAACCAGAAGCTAGGTTGAAGCACATTACAGACAAAGTCTATCTCATCGAATGTTCTGTCTTGCTGGAAGTAATGAACCTTAGACTGTGTAGCACTACCCCAATCACAATATGCACAAGCGAATGGACATCCTCTGTTAGCCTCAAAGATAACTCCTAGAGCCATCTTACGTGCCTTTGCCTGCTCTCTCTGAGCTAGGAGCATGTCACGATTGTCTATGTATGGAGAGATCTCAAAGTCTGTCTTACGTGTGCTGTGAACGACATGTTCAGCAGTACCATCTAGTATCTGACGTACACCATGCTCAGCTTCACCCATGACGACATGGTCAAACCTATCATAGTACGGCTCATGGACTTGTGGTCCTCCACCTACGACAATGATGTCAGGGTTTATCTCTCGTGCACGATCAGCTAAGGCTAGCTGTAGCTCCCAGTTCCACACATAGCATGAGAGCATAAGAATGTCAGTCTGACGAAGAGTATCATCAAACTGACTTATATTCTTATGTGTGAAACGGTAGAAGATAGAGGGATGAAAGACACAATCATAGTCTTTTAATGACGTACGAATGATACAATCAATGTAACAATAATATCCGAAGTCATCAGAGATAGGTGGGCAGCTAACTAGTATCCTTTTCATCAACCCTTTGCTCGAGCTTATTAATCTCATCCTGTAGATATTTATCAATGACTTGGCCAAACGCATCCACGCTCTCTCTCCATACTTTTCTCTGAGTGAGTACGTGCTTGAATACGGAAAGTGTCATTAGGTCTATTGAACTTGCAGCCATTTGATTCCTCCGAGTATGAGTGGTAGTGCTATTCTGCTTTAACGATCTCGACTATCTCTTCACCATCAATATACTTAGTCTCTAATCTGATAATGCCTTCCTCTTCTAGCTGTGCAATCACACCTTCACAGCCAAGTAAGATTCCTCGGTCACGAGCTACCCAGTAGACTGCTGCTACCAATGCAGCAAGTAACGTAAGGAATAGAGTATTAGCTATTATGTCCATCAAAATATACCTTGTCCCACCAACCCTTGTAGCATGCCTTACGAAACTCAGGGTCATTGTGGAACTTGTGAAGTGATTGGATAGGCATGCTGTTTGCCACTCGTTTGAGGATGTCGAATTCCATCTCAGTCATGTTAGACCAAAACATTCCTTTGACATCATCTGGCATTAGCTCTTATCCTTTGCTGTGGGTTCGGGATCATCCTTCATAAGGTTCTCTCCCATTTTCTTGATATCAGTACCAATTCCGACGACTGTGTTACCACATCCGCCTAGAGCAATGCATGCAGCAATTGTAAGAGCTCCGACAATATATAGGTTATTAAACATCTCTACTCCATATCCTCCATTACCAACTCTTCAACCTGATCTTTCTCAAATCCCAGACGTTCCATTGAAGTCAGGAACTGATCATAGTTACCACTGTACTCATATTTTACGATAGCATTATCTACCATACGATTCCACATCTCACGAGCTGGTACTATGTTATTTGACGCTTGCATTATTCCACTCCTTGTTTGCTACGAAATCTCCCAGATAGTGGAAGATACCACTCAAGATTGCTGGGTCCATTACGAACACAGCTACTGCTGCTCCAGTTAGAGCACCAAAGACGAAATTCATTTCCTTCCTCCAATATATTCAACATATGTACTGGTCAGTGGCTTATCTGGACCAGCAAACTCACCTTCACCATCAGGGAACCACTGTTCAGTCTTAGTCACACGACGAACCTTAGAGCCCTCATGATAATACTCAACGGTTTCCCTTCTAACAAGGTTACGCACCGCTCGTTTTGGTATTGCACTCCCGGCTTTAATATTAAAGGACGACACTGGCTTGTTCCACAACTCTGCTGGAACATCCTCTCGCACAGGATACACATCCTCTTCTGCCATCTCGGCAGTCGACATGTCATCATACGAGTACATACTCCTCAGACCCTGCATAGGATCATTATATACCTGACCAGTGATGTTCAAAGGCTCTTGAGGACTGATAGTGACAGAGCCAGTCGTCAGAGTGTCGGTGTACTTCGACCAGTCCTCACCTGAGTATCCCTCAGAGAATTTAATTGTGTTATTTGCCATTTACTACTCCATCTATAACATTGTCCATAAACTCAAACTCAAGCTGGCATTCAGCTTTCAACGACTCAAGCTCTCTTTCTATGAAAGACCTATGCTTAAACGCATCCCACCAAAACTCACCGTGGCTGTCTTCGACAGCTATGATGAACTCAAGCAGATCCTCCATCTCCCAGATTCGCTGCTTCACCTCATCACTACGATCCTGTTCATTCCTCGTCTTTAGCTTAGTCAAAGACGTCTTTCCGCTAGTGATCCTCTTATGCAGGTTGTATGCCTGGTTGTGATCCAATAGCGAATGCTTATACTTGAAGATAGATTTAACACGTGGACGTGCCATTACGCATTCCTTGTACAAGTTACATCAGCAAGGTCAGTCCAGATATCAGGACTATCCTTACGCAATCCACCCAGCTTCAGAGCCATTCTCAACGACAGTTCTCTAAGGCTATCCTGGTGACTGTCTATATAATCCATCACATCCTTGATCTGGTCAACTGTCAAGTCCAGCTTGCGGAACAACCCTTGAGCAACAACCTGCTTGATACGAATGATGTAGTCCCGACGTGTAGTCATCTTCAGATCAATGTAGTGAGACCTACTTATCATTGCAGATGTATGGTCAACCAGCTTCTTAGCAGTGTTCTCAAAGTCAGTATTCGTAATGAATATGATAGTCCCATGGAAGTCCCATGTAGAAGGAATAGTCCCTAGCTCACCATCCGGAGAGATCTTATCGTTAGTCATGTACGAAATACTACGAGTCTCTGTAGTATCACACGCTGCTTTTAGTAGGCTGATACACTCAAGATCAAGCAGAATACTGTCACAATCATCAAAAACAATAACATCACCCTTAGTCCTATACTTATACAGAGTCCGTAGCAGACCTATCTTAGTCGATCCACCCTTTACAATAGTGTAGTTCTTAGCTGACTTAGCCAGAGCAGTCTCGACAGTGTACGACTTACCCAGGCCAGCCGGACCATAAACGATTAGTGAGCGAGCTGAACCATTCAAACAATGATCGGTCAGTGTCTCCAGCACACGGAATCGCTTCTCTAGCTTATTCCAGATCTCCATATCAGACTCAAATGCTTCTACATCATAGATTGGCATGTTCGTCTTGATGTCGTGTAGTGTTCCCAGCTTACGATATGTTCTGTGCTTCGTTCTCATTTCTATTCCCCTACCATTCCTGAACCATTCTTGAATCTATTCTCGTTTCATTCTCGAAATAGCCAAATAAACCTGGTTCTGTGTCTTCTCTCATCCTTCAATTGTCTTCTATATCTGTCTGCCAGTCAACATCTCTCTCAGGGGCGGCCAAGGGGAGCTGGGTGGAGAGAGACACCCAACCCCCCTGTGGATCAGGATCGCTTCAAGAAACTGGGAATTTCGAGCAGATCATCTGAGCCCTGGCCAACTGCAGCCTGCGCAATCGAGGCATTATCTATAGGAGAAGGCTGTGTGTTAGCTGTGACATACCGGCGAAGCTCAGGATCATTGGATAATACCTTGCCAATCATATCATTGGATCGCTTGTGTGCAGCTACAATCTTCTCCTCAATCTCCTTCTCGGTAATCTCCGGACTCCTATACTTTTGTCCGGTGACCGGGTCTGCTGCTTCATCCAGCATCTCCCGCATCAACTTCCCGGCAGCTGCTGCATCCAGCTCCTTCTTCCGGGCATGATAGATTGAGTTGTTCTCATTCGCATCGACCATCTTCTTAGGAGCCTTGCCTGTCAATTCAAACTCAGCGAGTTCCTTGGTCTGTTCCACATTCTGTTCTGAATCTGTTCCCGTTTCGTTCTCCCCAGCGAGCAGCTTCTTGATATTCCGCTCGAGTCCCATCAGGAGCAGTTCCTTCTGCCGGCATTCCTTCATCTCCCGGCGGACCGGTCCAGTCTTCTTCATCACCTCAACCTGGAAGGTGGTGAACTGGTCGGGGACATGTACGAATGTAGCTTTCTGGCCCTGCTTAGTTCTGCCATCGAAGTTGAAAGTCCCGACAACACGCTGAGTGTCACCAACTGGTTCTTTGTAGGCTATCTTTACTGAGTAGATCATTCTTCTCTCCTAATCATACTATAATCATATAATCACATCAAACGTGATACCGGTCAACAGGGTCGGGCTCAGCAGTGATTCGTTATGGAATCCTAGACCCCATCAGGGTCTCCAGAGTGCCCTTCCCAGCTGCCTACTTGGCAGCTACTGTCATTGAGACCTTCGTCTCAAGATACTTCTGAGCTTCATCAAAAGACCTGAAGAATCCTCGTGTATCCTCATCAACTTCCTCTTCATACTGATCCTCAACCAGAGCAGCATACCGAGCATACTCATTGATTCCATAATCAACGATGATCGTTCCGATCTGATCAGGGTCAGCATGGTTGGTCGATTTGAAGACCTGATAATCTCCGTCCTCGTGCACCATCTTAAATTCCATCATATCTCGTCTCTCTCTATCTGTTCTCTCACTATCCCTATCATCCCTCAGCCTAAGACCCCAGTCAACCC
>TARA_R110002020_G_scaffold114257_5_pt1 | contig 14915 bp, 17 predicted proteins | sample TARA_R110002020 | Tara Oceans TARA_R110002020 (sample SAMEA4396489) | marine metagenome | biome: Westerlies Biome; feature: [MES] marine water layer (ENVO:01000295) within the mesopelagic zone...; material: water (ENVO:00002006), including particulate matter (ENVO:01000060) such... | reverse complement strand
CAGTTCTTGAAGCGTTAGAAAACAGCCCCAAAGCTATGGAGGAACTGTACACATTAGCTGAGGATGTGTTGGGTGTTAGCTTCAGGGGCAGGCCAGTAGATGAGGTGTGGGACCTTATATCTTCCCACCTAATTGGTAACCCGGATGTACGTGCGGGGTTGTCACCTGAACAAAAAGAAGTAATGAGAAGCCTGTTTGGTAGGGTTGACAAAGGTGTTGGAAACGAACTCAATGAAGCTGCCGCTAATCAGGATGTACTTAACGGTGAGTTGTACAGGAAAATGGGGCTAAGCACCTCGTCGTTGAACCAACCCGGAACCGTGACTGAAGCAGGCGCTTCCCGAACCATCCTTGAGACGCTAAGCAAAGAGGGCCGGTACACGACTCCCGAGCAGCGCCCTATTGCTAAGGGGTTATCTGATTTCTTCCTAAGAAAGGGCATGACCCCACCGAGCATCCAGTTTGTAAGAGTCCCCCCCGCTGACGGATCGTGGGTCGGGACGTATCAGAGTGGTAGCCAGACTATTGTCATTAACCTCAACCGTACCAACAGTATGGGTGCGGCGGACACTATCTTGCGCGGCATGCTGGAGCACGTACTTAATGTGCAGTATGCGTCGAGCGACCCCCTCTCGAAGCAGACAAAAAAAATCATTGATGATTTGATCGCCGCCCACCCAGATGTAACTGGGCGCACGACAGAGGGAGTAGCTACTGATGCTGGTGACGTGGCTAGTATTATTAGTTTCGCTATGACTGACCCGGAACCTCACCTCGAAGCAGCCAAGCGTGGCACTAAGCCACTTGCTACCAAGATTTCGGATGCGCTTGCTGACCTGTTACAAATCCCGGTTCTGCCAGCTGATCTGTCACCTGTCGGCCGGAGCGATTCGTTTCAAGTACACCGCACACGTACACGTAGCGAAGAGAATGTGCGACCACCACTTGGTTTGGTCAACGAGGTCATGTCGTATGTGCCCGCTGGCGTTAAGGTTGTAGAGACTACTGATGAGTCAGGCCCGATGAAAGTCCGCAGCAACAGGCACGACACAATCTTTGTGAATGAAGAAAAACTAGCTGACTTGGTCGACGGGCTCAAGCCTAAGGCCAGAGAGATGGTGATCAAGACTATTATCAACCACGAGCTGTCACACCTCGCGTCCATCAGTTTACTCACTGATGCGCAGCGGAGGGCTGTGTACTTGGAGATGAGCAAGGACGACAGGGCCGAAGCTGAGGCACGCACACCAAATTCCCACCCAAGTGTGGTAGCAGAGGAGTACCTGCGTATGCAGGTGGAGCGCACCATGTTTGGTGCATCCACCGAGGACACTGTGCGCAACATACTTAGTTATGGCACGGGCCTACGTGGCAGGATTGTTAGTTACATCCAAAACTTCCTCACCAACTTGGTGAGGTTGTTTAGGCAGGGTCGACCAACTCCGCAGAACGCTGCCCATATTAGCAAGATCAGGCGTAGATTGAGCAGCATTAAGCGCACCGGAATCCCACTCCAGCCCATCGCTGACACTGATGCCACGACCCACTTGCTGGCACTGGAAGACAGACTTGACAACGGTGGCGACCGACAGTTCCACTCTATCCCGCTATTCGGAGAGGGCTCCGCTGTTTCCGAGACGTTCCGCCGCATCAAGAAGAAAACATTTGACCAGCAAGCTAAGGCAATCTTAGACGACCGTAAGAACGGTCAAAATAGAGCATTGTTCGTGGTTAACAACTTCCAGAAGACACTGGACAATGAGCTCGCTAGGCTACATAAGAAAGGCATAGTTGTTACCCAAGAACAGATGAATGACGCGATGGGTTACTCGGGCGTCATACTGAGCGACGAAGAAGTCACCCTACTAAGCAACACGTATGACCTAGAGATTGATGGGGGCATGGACCCAGACCTTGCGCTTGAACGACACGATGCACGCATCTCAAACGCGGAGAGAGACGCTGCGTCTTTGCTCCGCACTAAGAGGGAAGCCGCATCCGCCGAGATTGAAGCTGTGTCGCCACAGCTACACGCGATCATCGAGAACTTACGTGCAGAGATCGACGAACTCAGTGCCGAGGTGTCCATGTCTACTACTGACGCTCGCCTCAAGGCTACCATTGATAACAACATGGGGGTGTACCTCACGCGTGACTACCATATCTTTAACACCAGTGGGTGGACAGAGTCCGCTATGACTGGTGTGAACCAACTCTCGAATGACAGCAAAATTGATTTTGCGGCGTTACGCGTCGACGCTATTCACGCTGTGATGCACGAGTACAACACCGCTGGTCGGGGCATCACGCCAGAGCAGGCTGAGGACATACTTGATAGTATACTTCAGTCATTTGGCTCAGCAGATGGGTCGCTGGTTAGCACCACCGCTGCGGCTAAGAAGAATACTTCTATCTTCAAACAGAAGTCTGACTTACCAGAGGCGCTGCGTGAACTGATGGGTGAGGTGAAGACTCCAGTACTCAATGCGATCAGCACGTACAACAAGTTGGCGCACCACATGATTGCTGAGCGAACGCTCACCGCCATGTCGGAGCACCTTACATCTACGGGTATACTGTCTGACAAAAAAGATGGTGAGCATACTGAGCCTGTTCTGTCCAGTAACCCAGACAACCCAGCAATGGCACCATTCGCTGGGAAGTTCACTGACCCAGTCACAGCTGAGGCACTGAAGGCTGAGTTCGGACCACAAGGACGCGAAGCTTTGTCAGCTACCGAGGAGCAGGCACACGTTGCTGGCCGCATCATCATGGGCGTAGCTGGTGCATCTATCACACTCAAGACGTTGGGTTCACTTGGTTTCTACACACGTAACATCCTCAGTAACCACATATTCTTCCTTCCGTTCCAAGGGCTCATGCCTTTAGGTCAGCTTATTCATGGACGAGGTTCGTTGCAACTGTCGAAGGGCGCCTACTTCGAGTCGAAGGCAGGCAACAACACGCAGAAGATCAAGAGACTAATTGACTTGGGTATCCTACACGACGACGTGCAGGGCACCGCCATGATAGAGATCATCAAGAAGTTTCACGACAACCCATCCGAGTCGGTTGGTACATGGAACAGTGACATGCGTTCGTGGGCGAGTGGTGAACCACCCTCCACCCTGCTACAAAAGGCACTGAAGATCAAGGCTAACACAGCGGCCACAGCAGAGTGGTTAGCCAAGGCCAACAACATGTTCGATGGACACGCCAAGATCACACTGTTCGAGTACGAACTTTACGTGCTAAAGAAGGCACGCGACAAGGTGGGTGGTGTTGAGACTGACGCTGAGTTGGAGGAGAAGGCAGCGAGCAAAGTTAAGCGCACCATGCAGGGCCACAGTCAGGTGATTGCCCCAGTCAAATCTCTTACTGGGTCGAGTGTCGGCCTGCTTATTGCACCCTTCGCACGATTCAAGTCCGAAGTCTTTCGCATCATGTTTGAGACAAGGAAGGTAGCCTTTGAAGAACTCCGCGACCCCAACCCTATCATCAAGCAGCGTGGCGCCAAGCGGTTGGCGGGCTCCCTGTTCACACTCTTTGCCATGCCCGCCTTGCTCGTCAAGATGATCGACATGGTGTGGTCCTTGCTGTTCAAGTCTGAGGACGAAGAAGAGGATGCTGAGTTTGAGAACCTCAATGGTGCCGTTGGTGCCGCTATCCGTGACGGGCTGCCCTCGTGGCAGCGAGCACACACGGTGTTCGGCAAGGTGTCTGGCAAAGAACTCACCACCATTGACATGACGTACATTGATCCGTTCTCACTGGGCAAGGACCCGTTCCTAAACCTCATCGACCGCACCAAGACCGACGGTCTTGATGCTGGTGCGTCAGCATTTTTATCCAATGTCTTCCACGAGATTGTGGGTGAAGGTATTGCTATTGGTTCCTTGGTCAAGGTGTTGCAGAACAAGGACGACTACGGTAACGAGATTTCCCTTGGCACCGACAGCATGGCTACCGCAACCGCCAAGCGATTTGAGGCTTTGTACCACGGAGCGTTCGAGCCGGGTGTTTTGTCGAAAGGTGGGCAGGTAGTCAAGAGTATCAACCAACGCGGACGGGCCGTTGATGGTGACCGTGTGTACAACGCATGGGAGATCATTGTAGGTGAGGGACTGGGTGTGCGGCCACGCAGGCTTGACATGGATAAAATTATCAATCGGTCGGCCCGCTCCGTCAAGCGTGAGCTGGACCAGAACAAGCGGCAGCTCAGTCTATTCAACAGCTCCCGGTTCTTGGAGCACGAGGAAAAAGTGGAAGCGGTCCACTCATTCATGGAGGGGCACATTGAACTGATGAAGAGGCACGCCAGAAATGCTCGTGCATGGCAGACGTTGGGGTACAGCCCTGATGACTACATCAAGGAGATGGTCGACGTTGGCCACTCCACGGGTAAGTCCAGAGGGGCGATCCGATTCGGTGTTATTGATCGCGTCGTCCGCAACAGGGAGGGGCTTAAAGACTTCTACGATGCGGGTAACCAACCCGGCGCCGAGGGTGGTGACGAACGCATCGACTCATACGGTGACGGTGTGATGTTTTACCCCCACCCAATTCCCATCCGTTAACCGAGACATCAGGGCACAAAAAAACTCCCACCCGGCGTTAACCGGGTGGGAGCTGATTGTATATTGTGTGTTACTGTTAGATCACTCTGTCATAGTACCACCCCTTGCCATCTGCGATTACTTCGCCAAGTTGTTCTTCAACAAACTCACGGCCATCGTCGGAGTGGTGTCGGTGGATTGGTGTGCCGCCTTCGTTTTCTACTAGGGTTGGCTTGCACCAGCAGGTCCCTCTCCCGTTGACAGTGTGGTCTCTGTCATCGTCGCAGGGTAGAATGTGGTAGCATTTAATTTCGTCCATGCTTACCACACGAGGGGGTCGAGGGCTTGGTCAAGTTCTTTGCCATGCCAGCGGTACGTGGCCAAGGCAATCAGTACCTTGGTGGTGAACCGTGCGACCCTGCTATGGATAACCAGCGAGGACTTCGCGGACACCCCCTCTATTTGGAACCACACCTGCTTGAAGGGTGGCGCGTCCTCATTGAAGTTAGGCTTGGACTGCACCTCTATGTGCACCCCCTTCTTGAATCGTTTGTTTCTGCTGCCTAGTTGCAGCGAGCTAATTGTAGTTGGTTTGATAGGTGTTGATGTCATTTGTATATTTCTTGTATGTGTTTCTTGGCCCACTGTACGTCTGCCTTCACCTTCCGGGTTACTAAGCCCTTGAGTGTGCGTCTGTGTTGCGGGGTTAGTCTCCCGTGCTTGGTCATGTACGTCACGGCCACGGAGCTGGGGGTCACGAATGGGTGAGCCTTGCCGTGTGGCGTTTCGGTCCAGTTCAGGAGGAGGACACCTGCTCGTATGTAGGTCAGGTCGTCGTCGGTTATCTTGTCGTCGTTCGGGTCGTCGAGTAGTTGGTTTATTCTTACTTCATCTTTAGTCATGGGTTCCAGAAGTTAGACGTCACACGTCTCTTCTTAATTGGTTCTGGTTTCGAGATAGCTACTGTTACTGTGTGTGTCAGTTCATATACAATGAACACAAACAGCAGCGCACCCCCTATTGTTAGGATTATAACACTGTCTCCTTTCTGTGTTGGTGGGTCATAGCTTCATTTTAGTTTGATTGCGGCGAACTCCCCCCAAGGGAAGTGGGACTCAGGTCTTTGGTACGACAACCACAACACCGGGTAAGGTGGTGGCGCCATGTCTTTGTGGTCGTTGCACTGACCATCTGTGAAGTAGATCAGTAGCAGTGGGTTATCATGGTGTGTTTCTTCAATGTGGTCGAAGGCTACCTTAAACGAGGTACCCCCGCCACCCTTTAGTTTGTCGGGTACCGTGTCCCCGTATTGGAGAACGGTGCTGTCTACCACTCGGTGTGACACCGAGATAAGGTGCAGGTTGTCAGGCTTCACTTCGTCTAGTGTGTACTGGGCGAGGCTCATGAACCTCCGCCACGCTTCCGCACCAATGGATGCGGAGCTGTCCACTACTAACACGATGTCGCCTACCTTCCTGCCCTCTCGTCCCGGCGACACGGTACCAGTGGAACAGTAGAACGGTGCGTTGAATGGTCGCAGCCACCCGTGTTCGCACCGTGTGTCAATGAACTGAGTGGCGTAGCTCACCCAGTCTTGTTCTTGTACAGGGTCACGCTCTTTAGCTAACCGCTCCGATGCTTCGCCGTTGTTTCCGCACGCGTTGTTGTCGAGTGCGTCGACTGTCATCAGTCGGTCGTTGGTTTCTTGGGCGTCACTCTCGGCTTTATGTTCTGCTTGTACCTGCGTCTCGTCGCCCTCGGCAACGACTCGGGGTTTAAAGGTGTCAGCTGAGCCATCCCCCGGTAGGTTTTTTTCTTCCACTCCTTGTGTGCCACCACCCACCCCCGGATTATCAGCGCCGCCACTGGAGTCCCGATCAGGTACCCCAGTACCATCAGCGTGTACTGAGTGTTGGTCCGGGTCACCGTTTCTGGGATCAGGGCTCCCGTCTCCGGTGCCGCCGCCATTGCCGTCACCATCAGGGCCACTGCTGCCGCTGCCTGTGTCGTCACTTTCATCGTTGCTGTCTTTGTCTGGGTCATGTTGGGGTTGCGCCTTAGGTTGTGGCGGTGGTGGGTTCTTCTTAATGTATTGGTACAGTTGCTCAGTTGAATGTGGCTCAGACATCTTGAGGTCGAACAGGCACCACTTAGGGAGCGGGAACTTAACCACGCCCGACTCCACGTTACGTTGGTGCACCATCTCATTGACCTTGTAGTCGGCCGCTTTGTTCGCAGCTTCCTTATCGGCCAGCTTGGATAGCCTCCACCCGTGGTTGAGGATACCATGAGCACCCTCGTGTACCAGCAGGAACGCCACGTATCCTACAGCGTCCACCCCCGCCGACACCCCCTCGCTACTGAGGGTGTCGACTCCGGTCGGGTTGAGGAACAGTGACGTACCATCCGTGGCACCATACGGTATAGGTATGGGGCTAAGTGGGTGGCGCCCGTCAGCGTCTGTCCAGTACCAGTCCATGCACAATAGCTTGGAGTATACCACTGGCCAGTATCGGGCGCACCGTCTGGTGGCTCGGCTTAGCACGTGGGTCTTACCCAGTGCTGATATGTCTACGATGTTGTTGGTCATAGTTAGAAGGGATTGTTATCTTTGTTTCTATTCAATGCTCTGTCTAGTTGCCACCTCTCGATGCTGGATGGGCTGTGCCCTGCTCGGGCACGTTGTCCGGTCCAGATAGCGGCCTGTGTTTCAGCGGGTGTCCAGCTTAGTTGGTTGGCCACCCACTTGATTCGTTTCTCTGATTCTTGTTGTATACTTTTGTTACGCAGTCTGGCAGCTGGCACACCAAGGGCGTACCCCATGTGGGTATCAAGGACCACGGCTCCGGGGTCACCCATCAGTGCGTCAGCGAAGCGACCCGTCTTTGGACCCTTGATACACTCCCTCCGGTAGCCACCCTTGATAAGGTTCTCGAAGGATATGTTCACGGAGCGCATAAGGTTAGGCGGCACCTGACACATGAACCACCCCACTGCGAGGTGCATGTTCTGATACACGCTGATCTGTGGCGACAGCACAGCTAGGCCACATATAAACTTGTCAGTGTCCACGTCATGGGTGTGGCAGAACTCTCCTATACACTTTCTCGCTGTCTTGTACCAGTGCCTACCCCCGATACCTTCAACGGCTAACTGTAGCAACTTCTGTTTAGATGTCATAGCTTTAGAGGGTGACACCTAAGGAGGCAAGGGCTTTAGTAGTAGAAGACACCAGACCTTTGGCTTGCACCTCAAGCTTGCGTCGTTCGCCGTCGTCGGCGCGTGCACTGTCAAGGTCAGCTGTTGCTAACGGTTTGAGTGCATCAATAACCTCATTGACCTCGGGTAGGTTGAGGTAGTTAAGGTCGCGGGCTTCTTCCAACCTCTTGGCGAGACCGTTGAACCGACCGGACTTGATGGTGCAGTCGGAACCAAGCACACCTAAGATACCCACGTCCTTACCGTTACCAGTAACGAACCCGAGTAGTTCTTTGACAAGCCCAGCGTGTGCGTCACGCAACGAGTTGTCCCTCGTCTTGTCAGCTTGGGCACGTACCTTGGCGGCTACCTCCTCGGCTACCCCGTCGAGCACGATGGCACCTGCCGTCGGGTCGGGGGTGTAGTCTAGTTGGTGGGAGAACTTACCTGCTGTCTCCTCCGGGTCGGGGAACTCAATACCATCAGCCGCGGTACCAAGCCTGAGCCTAGACTGAGCGATCAGTGCCGGGAACTTGATGCGCAGCTCGCCACGCTGGCGCTCCAGCTCATCGTCAGCCTCGTCGTATAGTTTCCTGATGTGCTCCAGCTTGCTGGCCCTTACTAGGTAGCCACCAGTTGGTAGCTTCAATCCGCACCGGGAGATGTCGACCCTCGTCTTGGCGAAGAGAGAAAGGATGCGCCCCACTGGGGTGTCCTTACTCTCGAACAGTCGGGCCACTGTGCGCAGCGACTTGGGGTCGGCCCCCGTGGTGGCACATGTGTGGTCCGTGATGGGCCTGTGTGTCACCGTGGTTGGTGCGCGGTGTGTGCCGTAGTGCACGAGCACGTTACCTGTTGATTTAATTCCGTCTTGATTCGTTTGTGTTGTGTTTACTTCAGTCATAATATTTGTGTTGTGTTTAGTTGTGTTTAGTTGTGTTGGTTTGGTGTTGGTTTGGTGTTGGGTTAACCTCGGGTTAACCCTACCAGTACCCACCACCTACTTCGATGCGTGGTTTGTTGCCGAGTCCTATGAAAAGCCATGCCCACCAAGCGTGGCTGATTGGTTGTTCATGATGCCCGTCTTTTCGTGGTACCCCAACCATGAACCCTGTGTGGGTGTATGGGTTGTACGTCACAGGGTGCTGGAGCATGCTGCCCCGACCCGGCGGCATCTGCACAATGTGCTCGCTGTGTTTACAGGTGACGAAGGCGTGCACATTCTTGCGCCCTTCTGACCTCACCCGTTTCCTTCCCCCCTCCTGTACCACGAAGGATGGTTGATGAATCAGGACACAGGAAGCATGGCTAACTACCTTGCCCCCCTTCCTGATACTGAACACTTTCTTGTGTAAGTTGTAGTATACCTCAGTTCTCATGTTACCCTAGTAGGTTGGTGTACAGTTTGGTGTCGCGTTCTTCGAGTTTGATCCCCCGCCGGGTAGCTGAGCTTAGCCCATACGCTGCGACCTCAGGCTTGAGGCGTGACAGTCCGGTAAGCAACCAGTCGAAGTCACCAGCATGCACACCAGCATGTACGTCGGACACCCCCACCTTGGATAGCACCAGCGCAGCTGATGCCAGCAGGAACTGATCCGATGTACCAGCGGGTACGGTGAACGTGTCGGGGCTAGCCTTCATGTCACCCACCGAGGGGAGGGATTCCATCAGCTCAAGGAAACCATACAAGGCATCGGCCGCCTTGTCTCCTACCCTACCACGTACGAATACACGGGCCGTGCCCGGGTCGACTTCCCCCTTGTTCACGTGGTGCAGCACCTTCATGACCTCCACCCAACTACGTGGGTTGGGTAGTGGGTTGGGGTTGATGGCGTCAAACTCGACGGGGTCTCCACAGAAGTGGTTGCGGTCGGTGGTCTTGCCACCAATACTTGCCCCGAACGCGATGAACGAGGGCACGTGAGTGTCACCGAACCCGGGGGTTTCTTCGGCCCACTGCCACCATGCCGCCGGGTCGGGTAGCAAGGTGACAATAGTTGACCGCGCAATCTCTGGGATAGAGAACCTACCCACTGCTGCCCCGTCCTGTCGTCGGTTGGATGTGATAATAATCTTGACGTTGGGGCCAATGGTGTGGGTACCCAGTCGTCGGTGCTGCCCATCAGGCGGCGCGACGACACTGTGGAAGGTGGCCCGGTTCTCGGGTGACCAGTTGGCCCACTCGTCGAGTATCCACCACACTTCCTTGTCACCTACCTTGTCTAGGGTTGGTATCATCTCAGCTTCAGAGAACTTCATGACGAGCTTACCCTTATTTGTCTCACTTGGTACGCCGTACCCGGTGATCTCGACAGGACTCTTGTCGCTGCCGTTGAACACCCACACGTCGACACCCTTCTTGTTACCCAACACGACGGGGATGGTAGTCTTACCAATCCCCGACTGACCCAGCACGTGAAGTGATGAGCCAGTCAATGCCGCTAGGTTAATCTGATCCTTGTACTGTGTTACGTTTACTGGGTTGTTGTCTTGTTTGTGTTTCATATTAGTATTATTGTTCGATGTTGTTTGTCGTTTCTCCTAGATGATCATGGATGCTATCTCTAATCTTAATAAATAAATCGTCAGATATATCCATCAGTTCGCACACATCATCAGGAACGGTGGCGCAGGCGATCCTCGCCATCTCTAGTATTTGGTTTCCGTATTTCATTTCTTTTGTTTGTTCCATGTCTAGTTGTAGCAGGTATAGCCTGCCAAGTCTTTGGCACTGCCAGTCAATGGCGGCGCGTTGGTTTCTTTCTGCGTGTTTACTCGCTGTCACTATGTTTACTCGCCGTCACTAGTGACACCGCGCTGTCACTGAGCCATACATTTTTGTTTTCATACAAGCTCCACACCGCTTCTTGTTCGTATTGTTTCGCTAAACATATTGCCTCGTCTAGTGAGTGGGTAACAAGTGCTATGTCTAGCACCAGCGTGTCGTCGCACACCCAACCCCCCAGTCGATACTTCCCGCTGTTTAGTGGGGTAGAGTGGCGTGTAATGTAATCAAACAATACAGCCCCCCAACCCCCTCTTAGTCCAAATGTGGGGGATATTCCAAACTCCTCGGAACACCCCAACACACCGACACTGTACCCGCCCACTTCCTCGATACCCGAGGGGCGAAGCGTGAACCCGGGGTACGGGTCTTTGTTTAGTGCGCTGTTTATTAACTTGAGTGCGGCTACAGTAGCTAGGTATTTACAGTCGTATGTGTTTAACGGGTAGTTAAACGTGGTTAAGGTAACAGGTCGTTCACCCTTCGGTGTGTTGTCACTCACCCACGTTGCTCGGGGAACCGTACTGCTACGCTTCCGGTTTCCTTTGTAGTCTTCCGTCAGTACCACCCCGTTGTCAGTGATGGATACAAACCTACCCCCCGGTATTATTATTTCTGCCGTGTCAGCGGCGGTGCTGGCTGTGGTTACTTGATGTACTTGTGGCATTGTTTAGTTTAGTTTGGTTTGGTGTTGGGTTAACCTAGAGTTAACCCCGTTTCGTTCGCTGTTTGGTTTACGCTATGCCCAGTGCTTGCTTAGGGAAGCGGATTAGTTTTGTTGATGACCGCCCACGACCCAAGATTCCTTGGGTCGCAGGCACCAGTACACGGCCAACAATAATGTTACCCTCTCGGGCCTCAACGGTTACTGGTCGGTAGTTGGTTACGAGGGGGACGCGGTCCCCGATACGTACGGCCCACCCATGGTGGGTGTGTGCTATTGCTTGTGGTGTGTGTGTCATGGTGTTAGTCTTTGAGGTCAGCCGACTTGAGTACGTGTTCGGTGAGTGCGGCGAGCGCCGCTGTCACCTGCACCCTGTTCGAGTAGTCGAACAGCGTGATCTCTGCGACACGCTTGCCACTCAGCGTGGCGATGTACGACCCGTGCTCATCCTCACCCAGCGTGAAGTCGGTACGTGCCTCCGGTCTGTCGCCGCTCCAGTAGGACTCGACGATCTCGTCGAGTAGGTCATCATGTACTGTGCAAGTGCCGTCCTTATGGTCGAGCAGATCCTGTAGGCACACACCGAACAACTCGATAGTCTCAAGGAAGAACTCACGTTGGAACTCATCCTCCCGGTACGAGACGCACTTGGTGTCACGGTACCGGGCCGAGTGGAGGATTACGGAGACGACGTCCCCTCCATCCGTCCGAATAACATTCAAACTACACCTCCGTTTGGGTACTGTTCCATTGGAGGTAGCTGATGCGTTGATTGCGTTGATTACTTTTAGGTCGTTCATTGTATTAGTTGTTGTTGTTGTTGGTTGTTGTTGGTTGTTGTTGTTGCTTACTGGTTGAGGAACCTCATCACTTTGCGGGCCACCTCTTTGTCAGGTAGCGTGGAATGCACCACGCCCCGGTTCTTATACGTCCAAACAGAAACGTCAAGAGTTTCCGGTGATTCTTTTTCAAACGAGATACGCATCGAGCGTTGACGTATGGGATCGAACAGCACCAGCACGTTGTGTGTCTGTCTGTCACGGACATGGGGCTGAGCCACGGCGAGGATTCTCACGAACCTCTCCACCACACTGAGTAGTGCGTTGGATGATGGGGCAGTGGCGTCGCCGCGCTTAGTAGTTGTAGCTTCGTTGTTGTGTTGTGTAGTCATATTCATACTTCTTTTTTCTGTTACCCATAACGGGTGGTATGAGCTGGGTTAACTTGAGGTTAACCCAGCCCAACCCACCGACTAGTGGTTAGTTAAAGGAACTCCTACGCCACCGTGCTTGTCGTGTTCAGCGATCATGCGTCTCGCCAGTGGCACGTTCAGTGCCGCGCCCCACGGTGCGGCGCTTCCTGATCGGTACGCCACTGACACAGTATCATCAGGGTGTACCCTCATCTCATGCTGACGCACGTTGATGACATCTACTACGGGCTTCTCTTTGCACAGTTTATTTTTAATACTCATTTTGTTTAGTTGTGTTGTTGTTGGGTTAAGTGTTGGTTAACTGGGTTACTTGCACAGTGTGGTTGCTTTGTTAGTAATCTTATCCAACTGACGTGCAAAGTCAGCTAGTGCCGCGATACCGTCGGTGCCAAGCATGATGTCATCCTTGGTCCGTTGGAGCAGGACTCGGAGCGCCTCCTCTTGGATTTCAAGTTTACTGATTCGCTTGGAGTTAACCTTATCAAGTGCGCCTTTCTCCTTGCGGAGCTTATCAATCTCAGCGTGGTGTTCGTTGGTTACCAAATCAGCCAACTCAATATTATTGTAGCGACTGAACAGGCGTGGGTCGTCGGCGATAGCATCTGCTACCACCTTACGTAGCACCGCTGCGCTTGCTGGTCTGTTTTGCTTGCCATTTTTGATAAGGGCTTCGATCTCATTATCAATCTCACCGCTCCGCTCCGCATCAGGGTGGGTGCGGCTCATGTTAATCAACTCACTGTGTGCGTTGGAGTATTGACTCTGAATTCTTTCGAGGGCGTATCTCTTTTGTGTTGTGTTCATGTTGTTGTTGTTTTGTTTCTTGCTCATGTGTTGTTGTTGTTTTTGTTTCTGTTACGGTTACCATTTAACATGGAACCTGCTGCCGCCACCCTTGCCCCGTGACGGAACAAGGATGACGGGTACAGGGTTCACGTTAACTGTCTCGTAGTGGCACGCTGAATGCGTCCCCGATATGGGACGGTGGGGTATGCAAGACCGTGCGTATGCGGCACCCACTCTTATACAACTCCCGAAACACGCCTCTGAGTAACAGAGCGTGTTCCTTGGTAAGGCCCAGATCCACCCGGTCCTGCTCTGATGTTCGCCCCAACAGACTAAACAGGGCGGTTAACTCTTCGCCGCTAATCGTGGCGGTTATTTCCATTGGTTTTACTTTTGTTGCTATCATGTTGTGTTGTTGTGTTGTTGTTGGGTTAAGTGTGGGTTAACTCGTGACCATACCCTCCAATACCTTGACGAGTTCTTTGATAGGGGAGGGGGGATGGGTGGTAGTTGGTTTATTGTCGCACGCCTTGGCGCAGTAGTCCGCATACTCTTGAGAGACTACAGAGTAGTGTGACGGTTCGTTACAGTAGTGGTCGGAGAACGTCTGCCAGCCCTCCATTGCATGGGGAACGCCACTCAACTGAGAGGCTGTCCTAGCGGCGAGTCACGTATAGGCGCTGTTGAGCTGGATAGCAAGAGTGGGGTCCTTGTGTGCAAGGTTACGAGCGTGGTCTAGTAGCTGTTGGTTTGTGAGTAACATGATAGTGTTAGGCTGTGTGTTGACCAACGGCCTTGAGGTGGCGAATAGCTTCGCCCCATGTGCCGCCTGTGTCTTGGATGTTTTGCACCTCATCCCACTCTTCGGGGCAGTTTCCACCAAGATAGTCGGTGACGTCGTGGGTTTCAGACCACACGCTACTTATACCGTCCCCTCCAACGGTGGACATGTCTACTCCGAGACGCTGGAATGCTTGTCCGAAGATGCACCCTTTGTTGGGTTCACCTCCTAGAACTCCTTGGTCATAGTAGCACCCCGTCCCTTCCTTAAGTGTGTTGTAGACAAAGTCTGGGGACTCTGCCGCTAGGACGCGGATTGCTGTGTCTACTTCGCCGATGGTCAGTGTGCTGATGTCTCTTTTCATGTTGGTTTGTTGTTGCGTTGTTGTTGGGTTAAGCTGGGGTTAACGCGATAGCCCGAAACGAGCCAGCTCCTCTAACTCTTCGCTAGGGACGGTGCGCTCCCCTTCTAGGTTGGTGGGATCGGGAAGGGTCGGGTCGAGGTATAGCTCGGCGGGACCAGTGGGGTTGCCTTCTAGTATGGTAGCTAGGAGTATGAGGAACGCCTCCTCGGAGGGGGTGGCGAATTCATGGTCCGAGCTGCCCAGCGCAGCAATGTCCTCCAACAGCGCGGTGAGGGTGAACCGTGGGTCCGGTATGAGTATGGTCTCCTCATCGACTGAGCAGTTGCACTTTGCTGCTTCTTCCACCACGCCCCATTCTTCACGGGACAGGCCGACTGATGACAGCTTGATTTCTTTGATGTTCATTTTGTTTTGTTGTTACGGTATGCAGTTTATCTTGCACCCTGTGCCGGGTTAACACTAGGTTAACCCGACTCAGGACTCAGGATACGAGGTAGTGTCCCCAACCATACGCATCAACGTATGATTGGAACGATTGCTTGTAGTGTAGCCACATGTGTTTGCAGTA
>TARA_R110002020_G_scaffold176756_16_pt1 | contig 14918 bp, 14 predicted proteins | sample TARA_R110002020 | Tara Oceans TARA_R110002020 (sample SAMEA4396489) | marine metagenome | biome: Westerlies Biome; feature: [MES] marine water layer (ENVO:01000295) within the mesopelagic zone...; material: water (ENVO:00002006), including particulate matter (ENVO:01000060)... | reverse complement strand
TGGCCTACGGCGTGGGCGCGGGCGGCGCCGCCGGGGCCGACCGGGCCTTCGATATACTGGAGCTGGAGCTTGTCCGCGCCCTCGGTCAGCTTGGCACGCCCTCCTTTACCGATATCGGTCCGTCCCAGCTTGGCCCGTCGTTTCGGACCTGATTTCGGGAGCCCGTCATCCGGCGAAAGCGCCAGTCCGGCTCGCAACTAGTGCTATGTCTCGTCTTCATGCGTCTGGCCCGGAAGCGTGCGACGAAGATCGAAGGTGTTACCTGTCTTCCCCAGCAAATGTCAGGTGGATCTTGACCGAACGTGTCCGGTCCGCAGCGGCGGCGAAGGCGTCCGCGGCCTGATCCAGCGGATACCGGCCGGTGATGATCGGGCGCGGGTCGATCTGCCCCAAGGTGATCATGGCCACGGCATCAGCGAATTCCGCGTCGAAGCGATGCGAGCCCTGCAGGCGGATCTCCTTCGCGACCATCATGTTGACCGGCATCGGCGTGTCGCCGGTGACACCCACCTGCACAAGCACGCCGCGCGGACGCAGTGCGGCAATCGCGGATGTGATGGCGGGCGCGGCGGCGGAGCATTCGAAGGCGAGGTCGAAATGGCCTTTGTTCTCGGCATAACTAGCCATTTCCGCACCGCCGCGGGCAACATTGATCGTCCGGGTTGCGCCCATCTGGCGGGCGATGTCCAGCACGGTGTCTTCAAGATCGGTCACGACCACCTCGGCCGCGCCGGCCTCCGCCGCGATGGCGGCGCACAGGATACCGATGGGGCCGGACCCGGTGACGAGAACGCGCTTGCCGGCGATCTCTCCGCCCATTTTCGCGGCATGAAGGCACACGGCCAGCGGTTCGGCGCAGGCCACGGCTCCCAGGTCGGCCCCTTCCGGCAGCGCGATGCACTGCGCCGCGTCCACCACGATCCGGTCGCGGAACAGCCCCTGTTCATGGGGCAAGCGCATGGCCGAGCCGTTGAACCGCATGTTCAGGCAATGCATCGGCAGGCCTTCCGCACAATACATGCACTCCCCGCAGGGGCGGCTGGGATTGATGGCCACGGCGGTGCCCTGCGTCAGTCCGGTGACGCCCGGCCCCATCTCCAGCACCCGGCCCGAGGCCTCGTGCCCAAGGATGATCGGTTCGCGCACGCGGATCGTGCCGATCCCGCCATGGGACAGGTAATGCATGTCCGACCCGCAGATGCCGCCCGCCGCGATGGCCAGCAGGACCTGGCCTTCGCCCGGCGCCGGCGCGTCTTCGGTTTCGATGCGCAGGTCATTCTGACCGTACAGGCGGCAGACACGTGTGTTCATGGCAGACCTCATTTGGCCAGAAGGGACGGCAGCCAGGTTGCCAGCGCCGGGATGTACGACACGGCAAGCAGGACGGCGATGTTGGTCAGCAGGAAGGGCAGGATCGCGACGACGACAGGGCCCAGCGGCAGACGCGCGATCCCGGCGCAGACAAACAGGCAGACGCCAACCGGCGGTGTGGTCAGCCCGATCATCAGGTTCAGAACCGCGAAAGTGGCGAAATGCAGCGGATCGATTCCTACCGCCTGCGCCAGTGACAGCAGCGGCACGAACAGGATGATGAGGGCGGCGATGGTCTCCATGAACATGCCGACGAACAGCAACAGCAGGTTCAGGAGCAGGATCACGACGTACCTGTTGTCCGTCATGCTCAGCACGCCATTGGCGATGGCCTGCGGGATACGCTCGGACACGAGAATCCAGCCGAAGACATTTGCAAAGCCCACGAGCGCCAGGATACCGGCGGCCGAGACGGCACTTTCGACGATGATCCGCGGCACCTTGGAGATCGGCAACTCACGGTAGATGAACGCGCCCACGAAGAACGCGTAGACCGAGGCGACAATCGCCGTCTCGGTTGGGGTCGCGAGGCCGGACAGCAGGCCGTAGATGATCAGGAAGGTCATCGCCAGCGCCCAGAACGCGCCACCGAAGGACCGGACGACCTCGCCCGTGCCCTGCCATTCCTGACGCGGAAAGTTCTTGCGCGCCGAGATGACATAGGCCGTCACCATCATCGCGAGCCCCATCAGGATGCCGGGAACCGCACCCGCCAGGAACATCTGGCCGACCGAGATGCCGGAGAGCGCGCCCACGATGATCATCGGCACCGACGGCGGGATGATCGGCCCGACGGTGGACGAGGCCGCGGTGACCGCCGCCGAGAAATCCGCAGGGTATCCCGCCTTCTTCATGCCGGGAATCATCACGCCGCCGATGGACGCCGCGTCGGCCACCGCCGTGCCGGTGATGCCACCGAACAGCATCGAAGCCGCGATGTTCGTCAGGCCCAGTCCGCCCTTGATCCAGCCCACCAGCGAATTCGCAAAACGGATGATCCGGTGCGTGATGCCGCCCCGGTTCATCAGGTTCCCCGCCAAGATGAATCCGGGGATCGACAGCAGCACAAACACATCCATGCCCGCATACATCTTCTGCGGCATGACCACCGGCGGGATGCCCGCCAGCAGCAGGTAGGACAGCGACGACAGGCCCAGCGTGACGGCGACCGGAATGCCGAGCGCAAGCCCGCCGACGAAGACCGAAAAGAGGACAGCAACTTCCATGTGTCAGAGATCCTCGTCAGCCTTGAACGGCTTGCCATCGGTTGCGCCCGCCACCATGTCCAGCACCCGCAGCGCGGCAAAGATCGCGAGCAACACCAGCATCAGCCAGACGGTCACGTGAATGAAATCCATGCGCACCCCAAGCGCGGCCGAGGTCTGCATCTTGCCGATGGACACGAACCGCCACGCATGGGGCAGAAGATAAATCGCCAGCCCCGCCGTGGCGCAGGCCGCCACCAGTCGCAGGACCCAGGGACCGCGTCCGGGCAGCGATTCACAGATCACATCGACATTCACCAGATCGCCGGTCTGAAAGGCGAGACCGGAGCCGAAAGCCACGGTGAACAACAGGGCGTATCTTGTCAGCTCCTCGGTCCAGACAGCGGGAAACCCGGTCAGGCGGCCCACGACCTGGATCAGTACGGCGGCGATCAGCACGGCAAAGGAAATTCCCGTCCCCCACTGGGCGATCCGGGTGATCAGGCGGGTGATCTTTTCTGCGTATCTCACGGCATGCCTCGGGACGGAACGGAAAGGACCGGCCCCGCGGGGTGGCGGGGCCGGACGGCGTGGGTTTACTGCTCGAACAGGCTTTCCACGGTCGGCTTGATCTCGTCACTGACGTTCATCAGCACGGCATCCTTGGCCGCTGCCTGGAACGCGGCTCCGTCGACCTCGACAAAGGTCATGCCTTTTTCTTCAAGATACGCACGGTCGGCGGCGAGGCTTTCCTCGAACAGCTCACGCTCGTAGGCCTGCGCGATAGCCGCGGCTTCCATGACGGCGTCCTGGTCTTCCGGGCTCAGCTTCTGCCACGTGCTTTCGGCGATGGCGAGAATGGCCCACGAGCGCACATGCTCGGTCAGGTTTACGTGGCTCTGCACTTCGTCGAAGCTGGCCGAACGGATCAGCGCCAGCGGGTTCTCCTGCGCTTCGATGGTGCCATTCTGGAGGCTGGTGAAGACCTCGGAGAACGCCATCGGGCCGGGGTTCGCACCAAGCGCTTTCCAGGTGTCGACGAACAGCGGCACGTTCGGCACCCTCATCTTCAGACCGTTCAGGTCCGCCGGTGTGGTGATCGGGCGGTTCGACGTCAGGTTCCGCGGACCACGCGCAAAATAGGCGATCGGGTGGACCTGGGCTTTTTCGATGATCTCAGCGTTGATTTGGTCGCCGATCTCTCCCGAAGCGACTTCGTCCATGTGCTCGATGGATCTGTACGCGTATGGAATGGCCAGCAGCGCCGCCATCGGGGCCCAGTTCTGCAGGCTTTCGCCGGTGATCGCCATGTCGACGGTGCCAAGCTGCATGCCGTTGATCAGGTCGATTTCCTTGCCGAGGCTTTCGTTCGGGAACACTTCGACGACGATCCGGCCGTCTGTCAGCGCCGCCAGTTCCTCGCCGAACTTGACCGAGGCAAGGTGCCACGGGTTGTCCTCGTTGGCGAGGTGACCCAGCTTCAGGGTCATGTCCTGTGCCATTGCGGGCAATGCTGTCAGCGCGGCGACCGTCGCGGCGACGGCTGTCTTTTTCCAGTTAAAGGTCATTATCCACTCCTCCTTGGATTGGTGCATTCACCGGCACGGGAAGATCCCCCGCCGGCACGTTGAAAAAGTCGGGATTGGCCGCAAGGATCTGCGGCAGGTCGCTCAGGACCTCGCGCAGGTGGTGCCTTATGGCCGCATTGGCCCCTTGCGGGTCGCCAATCTCGATACGGTCCACGACCGCCTTGTGCTGCGCTATGAGCTTCTTCACCGGGAACTGGCCCAGCGACAGGAAGCGCACCCGGTCCATCTGCGATTTCAGGCCCTCGATCAGCCGCCATGCCCCGGCCTTCCCGGCGGCATCGGCCAGCGTCCGGTGAAACCGCTCGTCCAACCCAATGAAATCCAGCGGATCGGTCAGGATCACCGCGGCCTGTGCGTCCAGCTGGCCGCGCAGTTCGCGGATCAGGGCGGGGTCGGGGTGCGTCGACAGGATCGCCACGATGTCGGCCTCGATCGCCTCGCGCAGGAACCGCGCGTCGAGCACGGCGCTGTAGCCGATCTTGGTGATGACGGTGCCCCGTTGCGGCAGGATGGCCAGCAGCCCTTCGCCGGCGAGCTTGATGAAGGCTTCGCGCACCGGCTGGCGGCTCACATCGCAGGCGCGGGCAATCTCGCTTTCCGAGATACGGTCGCCCGGGGCAAACCGGTTGCGGATGATGGCATCGCGCAGATGCGCGTAAATCTGCGGAGAGATCGCCGCTGACGGATCGAGTCTGTGAGCGAAAATGCTGTGTACAGTCATGATTCGTCCTCCTCCCGCCGTCGTCTTACCATACTTCCATACTAGTCAGCAACGCGCCGTGATGATACACGTTCCGGGGCGACTCGGGAGGAAATCAGATGAAGCAGACGTGGCGGTGGTTCGGACCAAAGGATCTGGTGTCCATCGAAGATACCTTGCAGGCGGGGGTCGAAGGCATCGTTTCCGCCCTTCATCACGTCCCCACGGGCGCGGTCTGGACCCCGGACGAGATCGCCCAACGTCAGCACGAGATCGCGACCATTGCCGATGGCCAGCCGTCCGGGTTGCGCTGGGACGTGGTAGAAAGCCTTCCGGTGTCCGAAGACATCAAGAAGCAACAGGGCGCGTGGCGAGATCATGTCGCCGCCTACACGGAAAGCCTGCGCAACCTTGCCGCCGCGGGCATCGAGGTGATCTGCTACAACTTCATGCCGGTGCTCGACTGGACACGCACCGATCTGGCGTGGCGCCGCCCTTCGGGCGCGACCTGTATGCGGTTCGACCTGACGGATTTCGCGGCCTTCGACCTGCATATTCTTGAACGACCGGGTGCCGAGGCGGATTTCGACGACGATCTTCGCAAAGCCGCCGCCGAACGCTTCGCTTCGATGACCGAGGCGCGGCGCACCGGCCTTGCCCGGAACGTCGTCTTCGGGCTGCCGGGCGCGGCGGAAAGTTTCAGCCTGGAAGACGTGCGCCGGCATATCGCGGAATATGCCAGCATCGACGAGGCCCGGCTGCGGTCCCATCTGGTGGATTTCCTGTCCGAGGTGGTGCCCGTCGCCGAAGAGCTTGGCCTGCGGCTGTGCTGCCACCCCGACGACCCGCCGGTGCCCCTGCTGGGCCTGCCGCGCATCATGTCGACCGAGGCGCATTTCGCAGCCGTCATGCAGGCGGTGGACCGGCCCGCCAACGGCATCACGCTGTGTTCCGGCTCGCTCGGTGCCCGGCCCGACAACGACCTGCCGGGCATGATGGACCGGCTGGGCGACCGGGTGCATTTCCTGCACCTGCGCAACGTCAAGCGCCAGTCGCCCGACATCCGGGGCTCGTTCTTCGAAGACGAACACCTTGCGGGCGACACGGACATGGTGGCGCTGGTCGCAGCCTGCCTGCGCGAAGAAGCGCGGCGCAAGGCGAACGGGCGAGCGGACTGGTCGATCCCCTTCCGCCCGGACCACGGTCAGGACATCCTCGACGACCTGCGCCGCAAGGCGCAGCCCGGCTACCCGTCCATCGGGCGGCTGAAAGGGCTGGCCGAACTGCGCGGCGTGATCGCAGGGCTCCAGCATGGAATGGCCGCCCGATGACGGCGCGGCTGACAAGCGTCACGGACCTGCCTGAAGGGGTCCAAAGGCCTGCCTATGTCCGCGAAGACCACGGCACGGGGATCGTTCACATCGGCCTTGGCGCGTTCCACAAGGCGCATCAGGCGGTCTGTACGGATGACGCGCTTGCCGCCTCGGGCGGTGACTGGCGCATCATGGGCGTCAGCCTGCGCAGCGCCGAGCCGGCCGCAGAACTGACGCCGCAGGGCGGGCTTTATTTCGTCATCGCCCGCGATTCCTCGGGCAGCCGGGCGCGTGTCATCGGTTCGATCGCAAACGCCGGTTGCTTCGGGACCGACCGGCAGCCGGTGCTGGACGCGCTCTGCGCGCCGCAAACCCGGATCGTGTCGATCACCGTGACCGAAAAGGGCTATGGCATCGACCGGACGACTGGCGGGATCGACCGGACCCATCCGGCCATCGCAGCGGATCTTGCCACCCCGGACGCGCCGCAGGGGCTGGCCGGGCTGCTGGTCTGGGCGCTTGGCCAGAGGCGACGGGCCGGGGTGCCACCCTTCACCGTCCTGTCCTGTGACAACCTGCCGGAAAACGGCGCGCTGACCCGCGGGCTGCTGGCCGATTTCGCGCGCCATGCCGCGCCGGATCTGGTCGGCCATATCCTTGATGATGTCGCCTTTCCGGGCACCATGGTCGACCGCATCACGCCGACCCGCAGCGCCGACACCCTCGCGCTCGCCCGCGAGATGACGGGCCATGACGATGCCGCTGCCATCGAGACCGAGACGTTCAGCCAATGGGTGATCGAGGACGATTTCCCGACCGGGCGCCCCAACTGGGAAGCCGGTGGCGCGATCTTCGTGACCGATGTGCGCCCCTACGAGACGATGAAACTGCGCATGCTCAACGGCGCCCATTCGATGCTGGCCTATGCAGGCTTCGCCGCCGGGCATCGCTACGTGCGCGATGTCATGGCCGACCGCGCGCTGGCGTCTCTTGTCGGCCGTCATCTGCGCGCCGCGGCGGCAACATTGCCAATCTTGCCGGGCGTCGATTTCGACCAATACGCGGCCCAATTGGAAGAGCGGTTCCGCAACCCGCACCTGGCGCACGAAACGTTCCAGATCGCGATGGACGGTTCCGAAAAGATGCCGCAGCGCATCTTCGCGGCCATACCGGACGCGCGTGAATACGGCGTGGACACCCGCGCCTTCGCCTTCGCCAACGCCGCGTGGCTGCGCCACCTGTCCTTGTCGACCCACGATTGCGCGCCCTATGAATTGCGCGACCCCCGGGCCAAAGACCTGACCGCAATGGCGTCGGGCCGCCCTGCCCCCGACATCGTGCGGGAGGTTCGCACCGCCGGGTTCGTCACGAACGCCGTGTCGCGTGACGATGCGTTCTGGACCGAGGTGACCGCCCTTCTGGACGACATGCTGACCCGTCCGATGACCGAGATCATCGCGGGAGAGGCCGGATGAAACGCTTCGTCTCCATCGGGGAATGCATGATCGAGCTTTCCGGCGCCGAAGATGACCTCTGGCGCATGGGGATAGCGGGCGACACGCTCAACACCGCATGGTATGCGCGCGCCTGCCTGCCTGCAGACTGGGCCGTGGCCTACGGCACATGCATCGGAGCCAACGAGATTTCGTCCCGCGTTCCGGCCTTTCTGGCCGAAAACGGCATCGAAACCGACCGCATCTTCACGCATCCGTCCCGGTCCATCGGCCTTTACGTCATTTCCCTGCAGGACGGGGAGCGCAGTTTCTCCTATTGGCGCGACACCTCGGCGGCGCGGACATTGGCGGACGATCCTGACCGGTTGGTCGCCATGACGGCGGAGGCGCAGGTCATTCATGTCTCGGGGATCACGCTCGCCATCCTGCCGCCTGCGGGCCGGGAGACCCTTCTCGACGTTCTGCGCCAGCGCCGACGCGAAGGCGCGACGATCGCGTTCGATCCGAACCTGAGGCCCGCGCTTTGGGAAGACCTCCCGACCGCGGCGGATACGATGAAAGACGCCGCACGTGTCGCCAGCGTTGTTCTGCCCTCTTTCGACGATGAGGTTCTGGCTTTCGGCGACCGGACGCCGGACGACACCATCGACCGCTATGCCGGGCTGGGCGCCGAGATCGTCGCGGTGAAGAATGGCGGGTCCAAAATGCACATTTTCAAGGACGGGGACCGACAGGTCTTCCATCCGCCGGCGCGTCTGGACCCCGTCGATACGACCGGCGCCGGTGACAGCTTCAACGGCGCGTTCCTTGCCGCCTTGGCCTGCGGCGCATCGCTGCAAAACGCCCTGGCCTCCGGGCATCGCGTTGCCCGGTCCGTGGTCAACCGGCACGGCGCCCTGATGCCGATGGACCTTGTGCGAGAGATACAGGCCGCGGACACAGCCTCGCAGAATTGAGACGGGATTCTGGCTGCGACCCGAACCATTGCAGGATTCTGGATGTGCAGGGCCTCCGAAGGCTTGAGGTTCGCCCTGCCCGCGACTTCAGAGCATGCTGTTCAGCAATTCTTCCTGGCGAATGACGCCGATGATGTCGCCGTCTTTCCGGACAGCCATCGGTTCCGGACTTGCGGTCATGAGCTTCGCGACCTCGCGGATCGGGGTCTCGGCGTCGCAGGTCCGGCCCTCGGTCCATGCGCCCGGAAGGCTCGAGGGCGGCACCATGATGTCGCGCGCCCGTAGCACGTTGAGAGGGTTCATGTGGCTGACGAAATCGGCGACATAGTCGGTTGCCGGCGCCTTCACGATCTCCTGCGGGGTGCCAAGCTGGATGACCCGCCCGCCTTCCATGATCGCGATGCGCGAGCCGATCTTCGCGGCTTCGTCCAGATCGTGGCTGACGAATATGATGGTCCGGTTCAGTTCCTTCTGCAGGTCGAGCAATTCATCCTGCAGCTTGTCGCGGATCAGCGGATCGAGCGCGGAGAACGGTTCGTCCATCAGTAGGAGCGGCGCATCGGTGGCAAAGGCGCGCGCAAGGCCCACGCGCTGCTGCATCCCGCCTGACAGTTCGTGCACGTATTTCTCGCCCCAGCCGGTAAGGCCCACCAGCTTCAACTGGGCCTGCACCTTGGCGGCCCGCTCCTTCTGCGGCATCCCGGCCAGTTCCAGTCCAAGGCCCACGTTTTCGGCCACGGTGCGCCAGGGCAGCAGGCCGAACTGCTGGAAGACCATGCCGATGCGGTGACGGCGCAGGGCCCGCAGATCGCTTTCCGAACAGGTTTCGGGGTTGATGTAGCGGGTGCCGTCATGAACCTGCACCTCGCCCCGGATCACCGGGTTCAACCCGTTGACCGCCCGCAGAAGCGTTGATTTGCCGGAGCCGGAGAGGCCCATCAGGACGATGACCTCGCCCTCGTGCACCTCGAAGCTTGCGCCTGTCACGCCCAGGATCTGCCCGGTTTCGGCCTGGATCTCCTGGCGTGTCTTGCCGGCGTCGATCAGCGGCAGGGCGGATTTCGGCTTGTCGCCGAAGACGATATCGGTGTTTTTGAAGATGACGACGGGCGTGGACGCATTCATCCCTTGCCGCCTTCCCGGGTCCGGAAGAACCGATCGAGCACGATGGCGATCAGGACGATACACACCCCGACCTCGAAGCCTTGCGCGATGTTGACCGTGTTGAGCGCCCGCAAGGTCGGCACGCCCAGACCGTCGGCGCCGACCAGCGCCGCGATCACGACCATCGACAGCGACAGCATGATCGTCTGGGTCAGCCCGGCCATGATCTGCGGCAGGGCATAGGGCAGTTCGATCTTCCACAGAAGCTGGCGCTTGGTGGCGCCGAAGGCCTGGCCAGCTTCGATCAGGGCCGTGGGTGTCGAGGATACGCCAAGCTGCGCCAGACGGATCGGCGCCGGGATGGCAAAGATCACCGTGGCGATCAGGCCCGGCACCATGCCAAGGCCGAACAGGATCAGCGCAGGGATCAGGTAGACGAAGGTCGGGATCGTCTGCATCAGGTCAAGCACCGGACGGATCGCGGCATAGAACCGGGGATTGTGCGCGCCCAGCACGCCCACGGGCACGCCAACCGCCATGCAGACGGCCGTGGCCGCGATGACCAGCGAAAGCGTTTCGGTGGTTTCTTCCCAGTAGCCCTGGTTGATGATCAGCAGCAACGAAACGGCGACGAAGGCGGCAAAGGCTATCGTGCGGTGCACGGCATAGCCGATGGCCACCGCGATCAGCACGATGACAAGCGGATGCGGCGTCTGGAGCAGCCACAGGATGCCGTCGATCAGGGATTCCAGCGCGTAGGAAATACTGTCGAATATCCAGTAGGCATTGTCGGTCAGCCAATCGACAAGGGCACTGGCCCACGCGCCGATCGGCAGCTTGTAGTCCGTCAGCCAGTCCACTCTGCCGCTCCGAAGCTGTTGGTGTTGCCAGAAGGCGTGGGCGCCGGCCGGGGGTCCCGTGCCGGCGCCCTGCGTCGCTTAGAGACCCAGCGCGCTCTTCACGGCCGGGACACTGTCGCCGCCGTCAAGGGTCGTCACGCCGTCCAGCCAGCCTTCGAAGGCCTCCGGGTTGGCCTTCAGCCAGGCAGAGGCCGCGGCGTCGGGCTGTTCGCCGTCATTCAGGATCGCGCCCATGATCTCGTTTTCCATGGCCAGCGAGAATTCGAGGTTTTCCAGCAGCTTGCCCACGTTGGGGCATTCCTCGGTATAGCCCGCGCGGACGTTGGTATAGACCGTGGCACCGCCATAGTTCGGGCCGAACACGTCATCGCCGCCATCAAGGTACGCCATGTCGAAATTGGCGTTCATCGGGTGCGGTTCCCAGCCAAGAAAGACGATGTCTTCTTCCCGGCGCTCGGAGCGCGCCACCTGGGCCAGCATGCCCTGCTCGGAGGATTCAACCACGTCAAAGCCTTCAAGACCGAACGTGTTGTCGTCGATCATGCCGATGATCAGGCGGTTGCCGTCATTGCCCGGCTCGATCCCGTAGATCTTGCCGTCGAGATCGTCCTTGAACTTGGCAATGTCCTGAAAGCTCTTCAGGCCCTTGTCGTAGGTGTATTGCGGGACGGCCAACGTGTACTTGGCGCCTTCCAGGTTGGCACGGACGGTCTCGACCGATCCATCCTCGCGATAGGCCTTGATGTCGCCTTCCATGGTCGGCATCCAGTTGCCAAGGAAGATGTCGATATCCTTGTTCTTCAGCGACGCGTAGGTCACCGGAACGGACAGGATCTTCGTCTCGGGTTCGTATCCCAGCGCGTCCAGAACAACCGAGGTCGCCGCGGTGGTCGCGGTGATGTCGGTCCAGCCGACGTCGGAGAAACGGACGATCTTGCAGCTTTCGGGGTCACTTGCCAGCGCGGCCGCCGGCAGCGTCAGGCCAAGCGCCAGACATCCAGCAAATTTGGCTGCGATATTCATAGGAGTACCTCCATCAGGAATGTTCGTTCTTGTCGTTGTTCCGGGGGCGGGTACCAGATAATCCTTTTGGCGCTCGGCCCCACTGCCAACTGCGTGTCCGAAGACCATCCAAACACCCACCACATTCGATTGCAAGTTTCATTAATTGACTGATCAAGCAAAATAAATTTTCACGTGAGGGCACCGCGCGCCACGGGAGGATGGAATGCCCAAGGTCGGAATGGAAGAGATGCGGCGGCTCAGCCTGATCAAGGCGACGGTCGAGACGATTCACCCGCGCGGCTAAAGCGATGTCATCATGTCCCGGATCGCAAAGCGCGCCGGCGTGTCGGGCGGGCTTGTGCATCACTATTTCGGGTCGAAGGATCAGTTGCTTGCGGCACCTGCTGACACAGCTGGGCAGGATGGCGCAGCCCGACGGATGGCAAGCGGCCCGGTACGGCAGTTTCGGCCGGAAACGGTTTCAGCCCCGCGCCCACTCCGCCAGCTTGCGCAGGGCGAACTCGTAGCCGCGGATACCGAAGCCTTCGACCTTAGCCGCCGCCGCCCGGGAAACGTGGCTGGGATGGCGGAAGTCGTCCCGTTTGAAGAGTGGCGAGATGTGGACCTCAATGATCGGCCGGTCATAGATCAGCAAGCTGTCGAGGATCGCGATGGAGGTCGACGTGAACCCCGCCGGGTTGATCAACAGCCCCGCAGTGGTGCCGCGCCCCTGCTTGATCCACTTCATGATCTCGGCCTCGCTGTCGCTTTGGCGGAAGTCGATGGAGATCCCTTCGTCTTCCGCGGTGCGCTGGCACAGGGCTTCGACATCGGCCAGCGTGTCGTGGCCGTAGACCTCGGGCTGGCGGGTGCCCAGCATGTCGAGATTGGGGCCGTTTATGATCAGGATCGTGTCGGTCATGGGGGTCTCAGCCGTTGTAGCCGTAAAGGCGCGGAAGCCAGAGCACGAGCCCGGGCAGGAAGGTGATGATCGCCAGCCCCGCGATCATGATCGCAAGGAAGGGCAGAAGGTGCTTGATCGTGTCGCGGATCGGCGCCTTGGTGATCGACGTCACGACGAACAGCAACAGCCCGTAAGGTGGCGTGGCCAGCCCGATCATCGTGTTGACGACGACGATCACGCCGAAATGGATGGGGTCGATCCCCAGCGCGATGGCCGTGGGCAGGAAGATCGGCACGATCACCAGAAGGATCGCGTTTGCTTCCAGCAGGCAGCCCAGCAGCAACAGGATGACGTTGACCAGCAGCAGGAAGGTGATGCGCGTCAGCTCGGTATCGCCAAGCGCGTCGCGGATGACGTTCGGGACCTGTTCGATGGTGACAACATAGTTGAACGCCAGCGCGCCGGCGATCAGGAAGCCCACGGCAGCGGTTGACTTGGCGCTTTGGCGGACCGTGTCATAGGCCATGCGCAACGTGACGGAGCGGTAGAAAACCGTCGAGATCACGAAGGCGTAGAGCGCCGCCAGCGCCGCGGCCTCGGTCGGCGTAGTGACGCCACCATAGATGCCGACCAGCAGGATCACGGGCATCAGCAGCGCTGGCACCGCGCGCAGGGTTACCTTGGGCAGTTCGCGCAGGGGGACGGGTTCTTCCACCGGATAATCGTGGATACGCGCCTGCCAGGCGTTCATCGCCATCAACAGCACGCCCAGCACCAGCCCCGGCGCCACGCCCCCCAGAAACAGGAACCCGATCGAGGTGTCGGAGACGAGCGCATACAGCACCATCGGGATCGATGGCGGTATGATCGGCCCGATGATGGCGGATGCGGCGGTGATCGCCCCGGCATAGGCGCCGGGATATTTTCCGTCCTTCGTCATCAGGTTGATGATGATCCGCCCCATGCCCACGGCATCGGCGATGGCCGATCCGGACATGCCGGAGAAGATCAGCGACGACACGACATTCACATGTCCCAGCCCTCCGCGGAACCGGCCCACCAGCGCGCGGCAGAAATCCAGCAGCTTGTCGGAGAGAGAGCCCACGTTCATCAGATCGGCCGCGAAGATGAACAGCGGGATGGCCAGCAGCACGTAGGAACCATAAAGCCCCGTCAGCAACTGTTCGAACGCGATGGACATGTCCTGCCCCTGCAGCAGCAGGTAGAAGACCGACGAGGCCAGCATCGCATGCCCGATGGGCAGCCCGATGATCGCAGTCAGAACAATGATGGCGACGGCGACGCCGAATTCCCAGCTCATTCCGAAAAATCCTTGCGGCCGATGTCATCGGCAATATCCAGCCCGGTGTTCCGGCCCTGCGCCGCGGTCCAGAAGATCCACGCATAACGCAGGATCGACACGACCGAGAAGATCAGCGCGATGGAATAGACCCAGTTGAACCGGATGTTCAGGTACGTGGTTTTCTGGATCTTCATGAAGGTCACGAAATCCCACAAAGCGGGCAGCGACCACGCATAGACCCCCACCAGGAAGATCGAGAAGACAACGCGGAACCAGCGCCGCACTTCGGGCCGGACGCTTCCGTAGACGATGTCGAACCGGATCTCGTCACTTTCCTGCGCCGAGACGGACTGGCCCCAAAGCAGGATCCACAGCCACGCGATAACGCAGACCTCGACCGTCCAGCCGATGGGGTCGTCCATGACGTAGCGCATGAAGACCTGGATGATGAAGCAGACGAACATCGCCGCCAGCAGCACGGCCGGCACCGCGTCGGCCAAGGCGCGCAGCATCCGGATGGATCGAGACGGTGGGGTCATGGGCACTTTCCGGTGGCATCGGGCCCGGTGGCGGACCCGATGCCGAAGTTACGACAGGCTCAGTTCGAGAGCGCGTTGATCTTTTCGACCATGCCATCGGGCCAGTCGGCCGCGAAGTCGGATTCAAGATACTTCTTCTGGGCATAGTCGCGGAAAGCGATCCGGTCTGGCTCGTACACCTTCAGGCCCTCGTCCTTGAAGAACTGCACCAGCTCCGCCTCGCGGTCCAGGTGGGCCTGGGTCGACTTGGCGATGGCCTCGTCGACGGCCGTCTGCAGGGTTTCCTGCTGCTCGGGCGTCATGTCGTTCCACAGCTCGGCGCTGATGGTGAGCACGTCGAAGCCCACAAGATGGCCCGTCAGCACGATCTGCTTCGTCACCTCGTAGAACTTCATGTTGTAATCGTTGGGCAGAGGGTTGTCCTGCCCGTCGATGGCGCCGGTCTGAAGCGCGGTGTAGACCTCGGCATAGGCGAGGGGCGTGGGGTTGGCGCCGATCGCCTCGCCCAGGAACTGCCAGGCGGCGCCGCCGGGCATCCGCATGGTGATGCCGTTCAGGTCCTCGGGCTTCATCACCTCGATATCGGGCGCAAGGTTCACCTGCCGTGTGCCGAAA
>TARA_R110002020_G_scaffold14829_6_pt1 | contig 14926 bp, 8 predicted proteins | sample TARA_R110002020 | Tara Oceans TARA_R110002020 (sample SAMEA4396489) | marine metagenome | biome: Westerlies Biome; feature: [MES] marine water layer (ENVO:01000295) within the mesopelagic zone...; material: water (ENVO:00002006), including particulate matter (ENVO:01000060) such... | reverse complement strand
GCTTCTTCAATATACCAATCATGCTGAAGATTAGGTTGATTATACCCGTCTTCCATATCAATAGTAGGGCCAGTCCTAGGGGTGCCTATAGTAGTCCCAGGTAAATTATATAATCTCTTCATAAAGAAGGAATTAAAGTATTGAACTTCTACTGTAATTGCCATATATTTATAATTACTTGTTTTTCTCTATTTTTAGTCTATACCAATACAATCAGTACATGGATCATATGCGCCGCCTGTATCAGGATAATATAAATCATCCCATTCAGCATAAAAAGAAACATTAGTTAAAGTAGCGCCACCACATCCTGATCCACTTATAACATTTGTAATAACTGCATATTCCCCTGCATCATCAAAATGATAAACCCGTGGTGTAATAGCATCTGGAGCAGCCCCACTTACACTTGCATTTACTCCTGTAGTAATACTTAAAGGAGATCCTGGGGATGTAGGTGATATAAAAGTGCCAGCCCCAACAGGTGTTGCAGCCTGCCATGATCCCCCTGATGGCCTATATAATATAGTGTAATTAACAGAGTAATTAACGGCAGATCCTGTAACTGTTTTTTCAAAATTAATTGTAATTTTTGCCCCTGAAGTTGGCATTACTTGCGCAGTAGTATAAGCTGCTGGCCAAGGGGCGCAGGCTCCTGGATTATAATTTGTTGTTTTAACATTATAAAATTCTGTAGCTGGAATTCCAGTTGAAGGAAATACAGCTGTAGTTCCGCTAGCAAGAGAATCTGTATAATTTTCAGGTCCAAAATAATATTCAATAGATTCAGAACATGATGGTTTTAAACCTGCAGCTGGATTTAATCCTGCGCATATAGCTTTTGGTGCATGTGCATAACCAACAGTAAATGTAATAGTACATAGTCCTGATTCTAAAGATCCAGCCCCAAAATTACCAAATGGATCTGTTGTATCATGAACTTTTACTGAAATTTCATAATCTCCATAAGCTAATGTGCCGCTTAGGACTTGTAAAATTCCACTAGCTCCTCCAACTACTGGTGTTTCAATCCCAGCATCAAATCCAAATACTGCTGTTGTTAAAGTTCCTGGAATTAAAGGGGTAAATATTACACTTGTAAGTTCATAAAATAATTGTGAAGCATCATTCACTCCTCCTATATTTGATCCATTTGTTGCGGTATAAGTATAAAATTCTACTTGAGATGGTGTATAACTACCACTTGCCGGATAGGTAGGAGGGCAAAGAGAGGTTAAAGTTGGAGCCACATTAGTTAATACTAATGAACTTCCAGTAATCTCATCTTCATAAATTGTACCACTATCATCCCATCGAGTTTGGAATACAATTGTAAAATTACCTTGTACACCAGACTCAGTTCCATACCAAAAATATGTACTTGCGCTTGTTCTAAATTTAAAAGTTCCTAGCGTTGCGCCTGCTACTAACTCAAATTGACTTGTAACATCATCGCCATTTCCATCTGTTATTGTATAAGATAGAACAGATATACTAGCCCCAGTTATTTGAGACCCTGCAGAATCTAAAAAACTAAAATCAGGTGTTATATCAGTTAAGGGCGCTACACTTTCATCAAAATATTCTAGCCCTAGTTCTGATCCTATAACCCCACCGTAAACATTACTAATTTGTCTATTTAGGGTTACTACATCTCCTGTGTCTCCAGTTTCCCAAAATAAAGGTAAAATACTTTCTACAGGTTCTGTTTCTGAAACTGATAAAAATGGTCTCATTGAAGCAGTTTGGCCTGCTGCTCCAGCCCCACCAATAGATGTTACTAAAGCGCCTAAATTATAAATCCCAAGAGCATCACTACCTACTTCTTGTGAAAGATTAGGTTGGTTTTCTTTACTCCCAACTTTTATTTGAACAACTAATACATTTGATTCTACTCCATAAAAAGCTTGATTTGCACCACCCACACCTCCAACACCCGTAGCAGAAGTAAAAGGTAACATAGGGGCTAATGCAGTCCCCGGTACAGCTGCAGGGTCTGAAGTGTAATTATTATTAAAAGCACCCCATATGGCTTGATCATTAAAAGGAGAATTTGCTATTTCAAATCCATTATACCCAATAAGTCCAATTTGTACAGCAGTATCATTTATTCTACCGGGATAATATTGACAATTCCATGGTTCTCCATCAGAATTCCAAGGAAGAACTGGACCTACTGGTTCATAAAAATTATCAGGATTATTTATTCTACCATATAATTTTACCCCACTATTAAATACATTATCTTTAGGGCCTACTTCACTTAAATTTCGTGGAACTTTTTGTATATTATCCGCTAATAAAACAGCAAAAGATGTTTCTCCTGCTTCATTCCCATAATTATAATTTATTGGAGGAGGGACTGCAACATAACGTAAGCTAGTATTAGGCCACCCTCTGGTAAAGCCTGGGAAATATACATTATAATATTCTTGTTCTTGTTGTTTAACTACAAACTTATATGAATACCAGCCTAAAACATTAGGAGGATTTACTGTAACTTGAATAATAGCATTATTACCCCCACCATCAACTCTTAATAATTGTCCATCAGCATACCCAGTTCCATGTTTTGTTATTCTTATTCCAGCTATAACGCCTGCAGCTACACTAGTTATTTCTACTTCTAAGCCACTACCAAGTCCAGGTCCTTCGCCTGTAAGTGCATTATTATAAGAAGTAGTTACATTAGCTGCTACTACATATCCAGTTCCTCCTACAGAAAGAGTTATAGAATCTACAGTTGTATTTTCATATGCTTTTTGAGTTCCAGGTTCGCCTGTAGCATTATTAGCTAACGCAGGGCCTATACCAGCATTAATTTTCATTCTCATTATATCCCCTAGCCATTCATAGGTAGATAAAGCTTGTACATCTGAGTAAGATTTATAAGGAGCATAAACAGTGGAACCATTAACACTTTCTTTATTATCATTTACTGATAATATAACAGAAGATTGTCTACCATATTTATCCCCTAAAACCCATCCAACTTGATAATTTCTATTTTGTTTTAAAGTACTATTAGGATATTGAGTGTAATTATTATATACCTCATTAGCTAAATTAATTACAGCTCTATTATCAACAGTTATTTCATAATTAATATTTATTGGAGGTGTGTAGGATTCTAGATAATTTCCATAAGTTATTCTATTTCCTGTAATTTCTTGTGCTAAAGCTTTAACCGGAACTTTATCATATACTCGGGTTGTTTGCTTTTCAGGTAAAGTTTTATAAGCTTTAGTAGATTTATAATCAAAATTATAATAATATCTTATATCTTCATTAGTAGCGCTATAAGGACCGGGTATAATACTTAAATCGGCAGCAGTTATAATATTTAACGGCATTGTATCTACTACTTTAATAGAAGTACCATCCGATTCTTTATATAAAATATCTATAGCTTTTACTTTATAATTATCAATTAAATAATCTAAAGTTTCTTGATCAGTTTTACCAATTCCAGGTGAAAGAGGTAAAGGTATTTTTAATCCTACATTGTCTATTCTATTTTCAAACCAATTAACAATTGTAGATTTAAAGGTTTCATCCATATCAACAACACTAGATTGTTGTCCAGCTCCAAATAAACCTAATTGTTTTGGAATAAAACATATTTGACTAAAAGGCGCAATTAAAGAATATTCATTATCAATAAATTTAAATCTATAACTAAATCTTACAAATATATCTTCTAATAAATCAGGATCACCTCCCCAATCATTTTTATAATCTGGATTATTTCCTATATTTAATTCATCTGGCCCAGGGGCCCAAGGAATAGTAATATCTTTAGTTAAAGTAAGTCCTAACCGCATAACGCCTGCTCCTGGTGGAGAAATATGTGAAACTGATGCAATTCTAACATTTGTATCTAACCCCGGGGTTATAGTCCCATCACTTAAAGGAACTGCACCCGCTGTTGCTTCATTCCAACCGGTAATAGTAGCACTTGTAACTAAATCACCCACTTGAGGTATAGGAAAACTATTAGTACCATCAGGCTGAGTATAAACTGTACTTACTGGATCCCCGGCAATAACATCTATAGGTCCTGGGCCAGCAGGATAAAGTATTTCGGCAGGAAGATAATTTTCATTAACAGGGTCACCTTGATTTGTTTGGGTGGGGCGACTAAAAGTTAAATCTCTAGGCGCTGGAATTCCAGTAAACGGAGTATCATATAATTGATTATAAATAACTATTTGCGTATTTAATAAAGCCATACCACCTACTCCTATATTAGTTACTGGTCCTATTGTAGTAACTTTCCATACTTCTTGTTGAGGATCTGCACCACCCCAAGTTCTAGCTATAAATCCTGTAACTATATCTCCAATTTTTATATTAGAATCTACAGGGTCAGTCATAGTTAATATATACCCCCGTGGATCTATACCAATAGTAGAAAAAGCTCCACTAGCGGCCTCTTGAACTACTTGTTCTAATATTTTAGGGCTTTCATAAGGATAATATTTAGCTACTGAAATAGAGTCTTCATTTGTATAATAAGTAGGATGATCAACTGGAGAAGGATTAGCTAAAGTAACATTTATTTTTCTTGGTTGATTTCTATTATCAGTCCAGAATAATAAATCTTCTAATAAGTTTACACCATATATTCTATTTAATGTACTAAAGTTTAAAAATCCTCCTTCAACTAATAAAGTAAGAGTTTGTGTTCGGGTATTAAAAACATGTATTTTATTACACCATCCAATAGTAAAAGGTCTCCCATGTCCAGGAATCATACTACTAATACCTGCCCAACTTGTTGTTATATACCCTGGATTAAGCCCAACTGGACCAACTACAGCAGTAACATAAGGGTCGTAATCAGGGCCATTCCCCGATTCATCTACGGCAGTCCCCCAACATAACATTCCAACTTCTATACCCAAAACAGTAGGATCTAATACATTACCAGCGCCATCATATAAGGACCAATTAGGACTTACCGGCGGTGTTGCCCCAGGGTCAGTAAAAACATGTATATCCCTGCGACTACCTGTATGAACAGCACTAAATGTATATATATTAGCATTTGCTTCATCAGTATATTGCCCAATTACTTTACCTGCATAAGATTCTACATTTAAAATAGCATCTCTTTTAGATCCTAATTTTAAATAACCTAAAGAAGTATTTCCTAACATAGTTTCAAATTCCCCTACATCTGAGCTATCTGATCTACTTATTTGTAAGTTTAAAGCATCTCTATACTCGCCATTTGGTATTAATCTATCATCCAAGTCTTTATTCATCTTGGCTTTTAGAAAAGTATTTTTTATTTCTGGCATTTAATTAGTGTTTTATTGTTTCCAATTACCTCCTCGTGCAAAAGCAATCATTCTATCTTTTGCTTTTTTCCCATGGAATTTATATACTTCATTTCTTTCTTTAGCTTGTTCATAGGTTTGATTTGACCAATTACCACTCTCATCTCTATAGATAGATGCCCATGCTTCGTCTTCATTATCATCGGCCATTAAATGACTAGATTGTTTATGACCTTCATACTGAGGCTTATCATGAAATTGATAATTTCCTAAATTACCAGTTACATAAGTTATATTACCTCCTCTAGATCTTCTAGCGTGGCGTTTTTTAAATAATGGCGGAAAAAGTTTTGACATAATTAATGTTTTATCCATTTAGATTTTCCACGCATTACTTGTACTATTTCATCTAATTTAATATTAGATAATCTAATTTTAGCATTTCTTAATTTAGCACTACGTTCTTTCTTTAATCTAGCTATAACATATTCAGGTTGATTAATTCGACTTCCTAAAATTGCATGAATTATCCATGCATAAATAGCATCTTCAGCTAATTTAGGAATTCTAATATCTTCATCATAAGCCAACCCATCTGAAATATAATCTAATATTATTATTCTTCCATCAACTAAATTACTAGAAAAAGCAATTTTACCTTCTCTTTCATTTAAATTAAACCAACCATTCATTTGGGTAGTTTGAGGATTCAATCCATACCTTTGACCTAATTGTGTTAACCATAAATAAGGATAGCCATCAAACCAAAAATCTGTATTATAAGTAAAATTAATCCACCAATTTCCTGTTATTAAACGAGTATTAGCAGCCCTCCATCTAGCATCAGTAATAGATGTGCCTTCCATCATATTCATATTAGCGTCCGACATAGGTATACCTGTTGAATCTTGTAACGGTCTTTGATAAGGTGAAGAAGTTAAATTATCTGCTGGATAAATAGGGTGTTTAACGCCTAATCCGTCTACATAAGATAAACCAACATAATTTACATAATCAGGAGGTAATGGAATTTGCCCAGAAGGAGGAAGAGATAATTCTTGAGATTTAATTGATTTTAATGTATCATAACTAAATTCTTGTAAACCTCTTTTAGCATGAAATATAACTTCATTTCTACCTACATTTGATATTAATTTTTGATATCCTACATAAGCAAACATAAAGTTATTAATAACATCCTCTAAACTTATATAAGCATAATTTCCATAATTTTCCCATAATTGTTCGTTCCTTAATTTAACCATAAAAACATTAGCAGCTACTAATGGTGTAGTTAATGCAATGCTATTTCCAGTTACTGTAACTGTATATAAAGGATTAGCCTGTATAGTATAAGGGGTAAAAGTAATTCCTCCATCTACACTTAAAAACATATCAAAATTATTTAAAGGGAAATTAAGCGCTGTAGTATCATTAGTATAATATATTAAATCAGTATTAAAAGTAGTAACAAACGGCCCAGATAAGGCAGCTGGATCTACTACAAATAATTGCTCTCCAATATAATATTGAGTATTGTTTTCTGTTATAAGTGCCATCTAATTATGATTTTTCATTTTGATCTTCTGCTTGAACTATTCCGGCAGCTAATTGAATAACACTTGGGTCTTCAACTACTATTCCTGCATATACTAATATTCTTAATATAATTTCAGTTTGTTCAGAAATATGTAATTCAAAGTCCTGACTACCATTAGCATTGTAAATATATTGTCCTTGACCTCCTGTAGTATAATTCCATACCACATCTAAAGGTGTTCTTATATAAGATACAGTAATTCCAGTTTGGATAGTTGTAGGATAAACAAATAAACCCCCTTGTTCATATAAATATACAGGAAACATTTCTGTAGGTTTTGTAATAGGAGATAATTCTTGTTTAATTAATTCATTTCTTTGTATATATTCAGTTTCTTTTGCTACCCCATAAGGATTTGTATATATTACACTCCCAATTCTATAAAATTGATTCGGAAATAATTGTATTAATATTACATCCCCTACGGCTGGTATTGCTAACATTTGAAGAATATTACTATTAGAACTCCATGTGTAAAGTCCTGCTGCTACTTCAGCTCCATTTAAAAATACTTTAATATCAGCATTTTGAGACTGGGCTGTAGTCCAAGTTGTTACAGTAAATGCGCTTACTATCGCATCACCTATAAATGTTTGTGTGAAGGCTGGAATTGTTGCAATACCTGGAGGGGTAAATCGATCAACATTAAATGTAGCTGGCCCTATAGTTTGGAAAGGCTCTAACATTTGATCTACATTTTTAATTCGATTACCATATTCGGTATCATTTTGAGGAAGACGGTACTGTTGATTTAAATCACTTGCATACCCTTCGAACATTGTTCGTTGAACTTGAGTCCCAAATTTATTAAATTCATCTGGTGTAATATATCCTCTTTGTTGTTGGTTAAGGATTAATAAAACCGTTTTATAGACTATATCTACGTTTACCGCCATTATAATTTCTTTATAATAAAAAGGCGGCGTGATGCCGCCTCTCTATTGTTATTTATTAGATGATCTTTTTTTCGATCGTCTTATATACTTCTACTCCTTCATCGGTTTTAAACCATGCAGCTAATGCTGAATATGGATTTTCATCAAAAGGAATTGTCATTAATTTACGATCATTAGTTCCCCACATAAAGTATCTTTGATCTTGTGATAATTTTACTATGTGTTGTTCTGTTGCTTTAATCGCAAAGTTTCTTAATTCGACATTTTCATCTTGTACAAGATTAATAAATAAAGCAGGATTTGCTTTTGCCATTCTTAAAATATCTCTTCGAATTTCTTTAGAAGACATATTGGCAACTTTAGTTCCCATTTCTACTCTTAAAATAGCTTCTGCATGATCTACTTCAATATCTCTAGCGGCATTAAGTGCCATGATTTCCATCTCTAGATCTACTAAATCGTCTTTTGCTTCTGTTACTGCATTATATTCATCATAATCTTTTCCTTTTCTTGGATGATATAATGATAATAATTTTTGTAAATTTACTTTTTCTTTAGGTACAAATAATGTTCCGTCTTTAAAAACGATATGTTGCAAAGTTGCTTCACCTTTCTGCTCATCTTGAAAAGGAGATGGCTGATTAGTAGCATATCGTAATGCTCTCTGTTCTTTTTTTACCGTATCAAAATACAAAAGAGGATGTCTTGTTGTATGTTTACTCGGTATAGTATAAGTTACAGGTGTATGATGAGTTCTTAAGTAATAAGTTCTATCTTTTACTTCCCAGCCATCATTCTGAGTTTCTTGAGTTTCTTTACTCTTTTTTGCCATGATATAATATAATTAAATAGTTAAAAATAAAGGCACTGGGTGCCGAAGCACCCGTTACCTTATAAATAATTATGCACTGAATAGTACAAAGTTATTAGCTGCCTGTACACAAAGACATCTTTCTGATAAGAAGTTTACTTGCATAACGTCAACGTCAGAGGTGTAAGCACCACCAACAGATCCAGTTAACCAAGATTTCATTCTTCTATCATCAGCTTGAGAAGCTCTATATCTTACGTGTAAGAAAGGACGTCTAATGTTTGTACCAAGAACTTGGTCATAAACAGTAGATGTTCCAGCAGGAACTAATACTCCTTCAACATTGCTAGCTCCATTAAAATTAGTGGAACCACCTCTTGTAGAAGCATCATTTAGATATTTCCATGAAGTTTTATAGAAGTCATAAGAACCTCTTCTAAAACCAGAAAAGCCTAAATTAAGTGCCATTTCTTCAGAGTTTTCAAATACACCATAAGATGTACCTCCAGCTCCGTAAGAATTTTGCACAGCTAACATATTATCAAAATTTAACTCAGTAGCTCTATCTAAGAAAAGCATGTTTTCTTCAATAGCACCCTGAGAATCTAAGTTTTGAAGAATAGCATCAAAGTCAGCCATTCCACCAGCAAAACCAGTCATCACGTTACCTCGAGCTTGAATAGCATCGAACATACCTTGAGTACCTAATTGGTTACCTGCAGCAAATGCAGAGAAACCAGTGTTATTAGCTGCTGGGATTGCCCCACCAATAGCCGCTGCATAGAATCCACCTGGTGCGCCAGCTGGTCCTGATGTAGCATCAGAAATTTGGCCTTCAATAACGACCATTTCTAAATAATCTTCAAATCTTAATCTAGTTTCACCTTCAGCTTTTAGATACCATAAAAAACCTCCAACTCCATCTTCTGCAGAAACCTCAACCCAACCGATTTGAGCTGTATCAGAACCAGATATTGCATATCTATCTCTGATAATTATAGGTTTGTTAGAAAATTGAGTGAAAGCTGGATCTATGTTTTCAGTAACTAAACCAGTACCGTCAACGCCCGCTGGTGATAAACCAGATGCTTTTCCAAATTCAGAACCATAAACATATGTTTTAAGTCCTGCAGCACCAGCACCGAAAGCTGCTTGTAAGCTTGCTTGCTGATATGGATATGCTGTTAAAACCGTACCAACTACTCCAGACACGAATGCCTTTACTGTAGCAGCAGGGTTTAAGGGATCCATAATAACTACTGTCATATTTGGTGTAATAACGTTATTAACGCCCGCAACAACGGGTAAGTTAATATCGACTGTGTTTACACCTGTTAATGTACAGCTGTCATATGAAATGTGTAATCTATTTTGTTCAGACCAGATTACTTGGTCACTTGTCATTGGTAATTCAGCTCCAACCATTCTCAAAAATCCACCTAACGTTCTATTACCATATCTTTCGACTTCAGCTTCGTATACTTCAGGAAGATACTGCTGAGCAAAGTTTCCACCTGCCGCGCCGTCAAATACTAAATAGTTTGTGTTAAGGACTTGTTGAGTTTGAGAAGGTACTATACTACCAAATTGAGGTGTTAATACTCCCATTTCAAATTAATTTTTAATTGTTAAAATTTACGTGTTTTTATTCTAAGTTTCGAAGAATCATCACCACTCACAACCCTCATCTTAATTCCACCAACATTTACATTAGGAGAACTCTCTCTCACTTTTGTACTAATGTTTTTAGAAGATGCATTTATATCTCTAGTTGCATCGGCTTTGCCTTGCTCATAGAAATGATGTGCAATTTGATCAGCATTGGTTGCAGAATAAATAGCTTTATGATAACCTAAAGGGTCTGTTACATTGCCCTCCTTATCCAAGAACTTTTGAGTGAAAGTACTAATGTCCTTTTGATTATCTGCCAACTCCAACGGGTTTTTAATTTTATATCTAAATCTTTTATCTCCGACATTATATTCGAAACCTTCGAATTCATCAGATAAAAGAGTTTTAGTTTCATCTAAAAACTTTTCATGTTGTTGTTGCCCTATTTCTTGATTCTCGTGATAGCGATTGAAAAAGTCCATTGCCTTCTGTTGTTCTTGGGTAACGCCGGGTCTCAACTTGATTTCGTCGTAATATTTAACCTTCAGATCTTCTAGGAAGTTCTTTGCTTTTGCAATTGCTTCTTTTTTAGCGAGTTGTTTTATTTTGACGTCTCGCTCCTCGTCAATCTCAGTATCAAATTTAAAGTTTTCTTCCATAATGAAATTAACTTCGTCATTATTCAAATGAGGTTTTGTTTTCATGTAATACTCTTTTAATAGCACATCTTCATTAATATTAGAATAATCTGCATTGAGCCTTACATAATCCTCAACATTACCACCAGTTTCTTCCATAAAAGAAACAAGTTTTTCAACATTTTCTGGTAATTTTCTTTGAGGTATATTTTGTTTAACTGATTCTGTAGTTTTAGTTTTAACCGGTGCAGGCTTTTTTTCCTCCACTTTTATTTCTTCAAGTACATCTTTTGTCTCTACTTTTTCTTTTTTACTTTCTTCGGTAGGTTTTTCATCTGTTGACTCGATGTCTCTGATCTCCACCTTTTGAACATCTTTGGGCGGTTGATGAGCATCCATATCAATTGACTTCGACTCTTGAATGGCATCTTTAACTTTTTCTACTGGGTCTTTGACCTCTGATTTAACTTCTTTTTTTACTTTTTCTTTTTTAACCGGTAGTTTAGATAAATCTACTTTAGTTATTTCCGGTTCAACACTAAGTGCTTTTTTAGGTACCTTTATTTTGGTTACCTCTTGTTTTGTCTTTGACATAATAAAATATTATAAAATTAATAAAATAATTATCTAGGTATAAATTGTTCTAAATTTAATCCTGATAATCCATCATTTTCCGATTCAAAATTTTTCGGTAATAAATCGTTTTGGCGTTGTGAAATCATTTCACTTTGTTGAGTAGCTTGAATTTTAGTACGCTTATCTTTCCTGTCTTCAATATATCTTTCTTTAGATTCTTCATTTTGTCTTTGCATACCTGCTAATCTTAATTGATATTGAAATTCTATTTCCATCAATTCTTTTTTAATTGCAGCTTCTGTTTCTAATTTTTGAATTTCTAATTGAGCTTCACCTTGTTTTATTTGAAGTTCTTTTTGTGCTAAAGCTTCTTGCTTTTGCACTTCATACATAGCTGCTTGTTCAGTCGCTTGTGCATTTGCTGCAGCTTGAGCTTGAATATTAGCTTGCTGCATTTCTTGATCTTTTGCTTGCTTTTGTTTACGTTTTAATTTAAGTAATTGATTTGCTAACTTTAAATTCTTAACTTGTCTAATATCAATTGCGTCTTCTATATCTATACTTTGTTGTTGAAGTCCCATTTGTATATTAGTCTCTAATACAGCTTTTTCTTCTTCATCTGGTTCTAATTCTAAATAAATACCAAAATCAAATAAATTAAGATTTTTCATTTCTTCTAATGAACCAGTATTAAATCTACTTATTGCATTAGTTAAAGATTCTGCAGTTAAAGCATAATCTAATACATCAGCAATACGTAAAGAAATATTTTCAGCTATTCTTACACTCATATATAACATGGATTGTAATATATGACGTGTAGCTACATTTGAGGCTGCAGCTGCTAATTTTTGTAAACCAACTAATGCATATTGATCTGGATTACTAGCATCTCGTGCTTCATTTAACCCGGTTACATCTCTTATCATTTGTAAATAATATTGATAAGTACTAATTAAAGAAGAAATTTTAGCTTGCGATGCTGAGGTTTGTAATTCTTGAATTGGAACCATTCCTCTATTTGGATCTCCATCTTGTGTTTGTGATCTACCTACAATACTACCAGTTTGGAAATACATATTTAATGCTTCCTGTGGATTATAGTTTGTTCCATTCCCTAAGTCTACTTCTGATAACCCATCTACATCCACAAATACTCCATCAGGTACCATACGAGATATTACTTGTTGAAGTTTTAAATGCGTTAATTGGATCATATCCGCAAATCCAGTACATTTACTTACTACCGATTCTACTCTACCTCTATAAATTCTTGGAGCTGTAATAACATAATTCATTCTACATTTAGTAGTATCAGCTGCTGGACGAGTCATATTTTCTGCCATTCTCCATTCTAGCATATTCTCAATACCTAATACTTTAACTCCTGAATATAATACTTCAATTTTTCTACTTACTTTATCAAATTTATCACTTGGAGGCGGATCAAAGAAATCTGTCTTTTTAAGAGATTTTTGTAATCCCTGATCTGTTTGTTTTATTTTCCATACTTGTTCTGAATAAGTTTTATATTCAAAATATAATAATTGAATTATATCAGGATCTTCATTCCAATTTCTTAAATAATTTTGTGTACCAGGAAATTTCTGGATTTTATCCATTTCCTCTACAGTTAAATGTGGAAATTGTTTGGCTAATTCTGCAATACTTACTGATTTAACTTCTCCTACATAATATATATCTTCAAAATTTGGATCTTCTGTATAAGAATATACTAAATTAGCAGGGTCTACATAATCAACTGTAATTCCATTAGAAGTATTATAATTAGTTTTAGAACAAGCAATACCTAAAACGACAAGATCATATAGTAATCTTCTTTTTGTTTCATGATATTTATTATTAGCTAATACATTTGCAATAGCTTCTTCTTCTGCTATTTCAATACTTTGCTTATAACTAAGTTGCATGTGTAAACTTAATTCTTCTTTATTTTCTGGTAACTGCTCTGGATTTGCAGTTTGGAACATATTTACACCAGTATCTTTTTGTATCATCTCAATAAAACTCCTTGCATTCATATCTCTTAAAAGAGTTTCTGCATAAGTAGTTCTTTTCTTTTGAGACTCAGGATCTTGAGCATAAGACTTTATTTCATAATTTCTTTGGGACATTCCATTAACTACTATATCCACAAATTTAGATATAATAGGTACTGGTTTCCAGTCTAAATTAAGATAAGATAAATCGCCATTAATAGCTAGTTCATCTTTATATTTTTGGATAGGTTGCTCTCCTCTTGCATATAATCTACGAGTATGAAATTGATTAAAATTAACAATAAATCTATCTCCACCACCTCGTGTATTTCTAAACCATTCATTTTCAATAGCTCGTCCTACCAATGTTCCATATTCCAACGACGCCTTTTCTTCATCTGGTACTACCTGACTTGGAAAGCTACTGTTATAATTAGTTGTTATCATTTATTTTATTAATTTTGATAAATTTTTACCCGTACTATTATCATATTTTGCAAAATTTAAAAGAACCTCCTGTTTTTCAATTTTAGCATGAGGTCTATATCTATGCTGATTACACGCCATTAAGGCTAACCCAGAACTAATAGAGGCATCATGTGATGTTCTATTATTTATATTAAATCTTGCCCAATCCTCTAAAGTTCTTTGGAAATACAAATCTCCATAAGTTTCCCCTAAATTGCCAACAAAAGTTTCAATATAAGTTTCAATAGCTGCGGCATGAGCTTGCTTTATATCTTCACTTGAATTTGGTATCCCACCAATTTCTCTTTCTGTTACTGATAATTTAGTTAGAGCTTTATCTGGCCTATTAATAGAAAAATGCCTATATCCCCTGCGACGTAAATAATACAAAAGTCTAGGTTTGTTATTTTCCGCTAAGATAGGCATTCCATAGAAGATTAGTGCCATAAGCACATCCTCAAAAAATATTTCAGCCGTTTGTGGTCTAGCTATATATTCTAAAAAGAAATGATTTGCAGGAACATTTTCCATAGACCATTTAGTTAATCCATGTAATGATCCATTTGAACCTCGTTTATCCACTGTTCCTGATATATCATAAGGGTCACATCCAAATGCGCCAAGATGTTTATTACCAGGATATTTCATTCCTCTTTTTATAATTACACTATTTTGAAGATTTTTAGGGGGTAGCCAGGAAATATGAAATTTTCCTTTTGGATTTGGCATAAATAATACGCGACTATCTCTGATACTATCTTCCCATATAAAATTTCCTTTAGTAATTATATTATTATAATTTATATCTTCATTCCAATCTATTTGTTCATAGATTCTAGTTAAATTAAATAAAGATTCTTTAGTTTCGTCTCTAAATGCATGTTTTGTAGTCCTTGGGAATTGACGATAAAATTCATTTAATCCATCTGCATCATCTTTTAATCCATCTACTTCATTTTCCCAATAGTTAATAACTCCAATTTTAATTCTTCCTCCATAGGGTCCAAAACTCGGGGTTTTGGGGGTTTCGAATACAGGTAT
>TARA_R110002020_G_scaffold95937_6_pt1 | contig 14931 bp, 19 predicted proteins | sample TARA_R110002020 | Tara Oceans TARA_R110002020 (sample SAMEA4396489) | marine metagenome | biome: Westerlies Biome; feature: [MES] marine water layer (ENVO:01000295) within the mesopelagic zone...; material: water (ENVO:00002006), including particulate matter (ENVO:01000060) such... | reverse complement strand
CGGGGTGGTGATGGCACCGGTGCGCGCGCGCCCGTCTGTGGCATCAATCCGGTATGAAAATGCGGTCATGTTCGGCCCCTCGCGCTGTTGCTGGGTTGCCCTAGCGCGTTGCGCGCCGTCTTGCAATCGACGCGCAGCACCCGCACAGTGGCGCGACCGATTTAATAAGGATGAATCCGTTGAACATCGAAGACATGCTGTTGGGCCTGCTGCAAGACAATCTGGGCTGGATCTTGCTGGCGCTGTTGCTGATTGCGGTGGTGTTCAAAGGGGTCAAAATCGTTCCCCAGTCCGAACAGCATGTGGTCGAGCGTTTTGGCCGTCTGCGCGCGGTGCTTGGGCCCGGCATCAACCTGATCGTGCCCTTCTTTGACAAGATCGCGCATGAGATTTCGATCCTCGAACGCCAGCTGCCTACCGCCAGCCAGGATGCCATCACCCGCGACAACGTGCTGGTGCAGGTCGACACATCGGTTTTCTACCGCATCATCGAGCCTGAAAAGACCGTCTACCGCATCCGCGACGTTGATAGCGCCATCGCCACAACCGTTGCAGGCATCGTGCGCGCCGAGATCGGCAAAATGGATCTGGACGAAGTGCAGGCCAACCGCTCCGCGCTGATTGCGACGATCAAGACAAACGTGGTGGAATCGGTCGAGAACTGGGGGATCGAGGTGACGCGCGCCGAGATCCTCGACGTGAACCTTGATGCCGCCACCCGTGCCGCCATGATGCAGCAGCTCAACGCCGAACGTGCGCGCCGTGCGCAGGTGACCGAGGCCGAGGGGCGCAAACGCGCAGTGGAGCTGGCCGCCGATGCGGAGCTTTATGCCTCCGAGCAGACCGCAAAAGCCCGGCGTGTGCTGGCTGATGCGGAGGCCTACGCCACGCAGATCGTCGCCGTGGCCATCAACGAGAACGGGCTTGAGGCCGCGCAATACCAGATCGCGCTAAAACAGGTCGAGGCGCTGGGCGTCATGAGCAGCGGACAGGGTACGCAAACCATCGTTGTCCCCTCCGAGGCGCTGGCCGCCTTTGGCGATGCGTTCAAACTGCTGCGCGGGCGCGGCTGATGGAGGGGCTGCTGCAGATCTGGTGGGTCTGGCTGTCCGCGGCACTGGTGCTGGCGCTGGTTGAGCTGATGGTGCCCGCTTCGGTGTTTCTGGGCTTTGCGCTGGGGGCGCTGGCGATGGCGGGCGTTGTGGCGACAGGGTTGGTCACTCATACCCCCATCCTGCTGGCCGTGTTCGCGGCACTGTCGCTGGTGGCATGGATCGTGCTGAAACGCATTTTCCGCAACCAGACGACAGCCGCGCGCATCGTCACCCGCGATATCAATGAAAACTGATTTTCCCTTGGCACCGGATTGATTTCGCCCTCCCTCTGGACGTTGGCCACCCCAAACCATATATAAATAGTCAAGTTTAAAGACGAGGCGCAGATGACCCAATCAATACCCCCCTTGGAAGGCACGCCGCTGATTGCACCTTCCAGCACTGATCATCCGCTCTACGAGCAGGTTGTAGAGGCCTGCCGGTCGGTCTATGACCCTGAAATTCCGGTAAATATCTACGAGCTGGGGCTGATCTACACCATCGACATCAACGAAGCGAACGAGGTCGACATCAAGATGTCGCTGACCGCCCCCGGCTGTCCCGTTGCAGGCGAAATGCCTGGTTGGGTCGCCGATGCGGTGGAACCCATCGCCGGTGTCAAACAGGTGGATGTGGCCCTGGTGTGGGAGCCGCCGTGGGGCATGGACATGATGTCCGACGAGGCGCGGCTGGAACTCGGCTTCATGTAAGCCGCTTTCGATAGTTTTTTCTCGGGCCGTCCTGTGCACAGGGCGGCCCGTTTGTTTTCAAGGTCCAAGGCCGCAGTATTGCCCCTGCCCGCACAGCCTGTCAGACTGTCCGTGCAAAGAGCCACACCAAAGGACGACAATGCAGAACTGGGCGGTTTTCACCGGCGACATCGTGCGCTCCACTGATCTGGGGGCACAGGCCCTGTCTGATGTGATGGATGTGCTGGTTGAAACGGCGCAGGCCATCGGGAACTGGCCCGACAGCACGTCCGCTTTTGTCCGCTTTCGCGGGGATGGCTGGCAGATGGCGTTGCCGCCGCTTTATGCCATGCGCGCGGCCCTTGTGATACGCGCCGCTGTGCGCGCCACCGGCAAGGGGCACGACACACGGATCGGTATCGGCATTGGCGCGGGCACCATCGTGGACGGCGATTTGGCCCGAGCGGACGGACCTGCGTTTGTCGCCTCGGGTCATGCGCTGGACGCGCTCACCCGTACGCCGCGTCTGGCGGCACCAGGTGCGCCGCAATTCCTGCGCACCGCCCTGCCCCTTGCCGACCGGATCGCGCAGGGCTGGACGCCGAAACAGGCGCAGGTGGTGCAGGTCATGCTATCGCCCTTGGCCAGCACGCAGGACGCACTGGCCCAAACCCTTGGGCGCAGCCGCCAGATGATACAAAAACAGGCCGATGCCGCAGGGCTGGATGCCCTTCTGGCCTGCTGTGAGGCTTGCGAGACGCCAAATGCGCAACCAAATTAGGTTGCATTTCATGAAAGCAACCCTTTTGATATGAGCCTACCCATCGTCCCCTTGCTCACGATCGAGCTTCTGATCGCGCTGGTTACGGCGCATCTGCTGGCCGATTTCGTGTTTCAGACAACATATATGGTCCTTAACAAACAGCGTCCTTTGATCATGCTGATGCACGGCGTGCATGTGTTTGCGCTCACCGCGCTGCTGTCGGGGGGTGCGATGCTGCTGAGCCTCGGCATCGCCCTCAGCCACATCGCCATCGACACGGTCAAGATCAGATGGGCGCCGGATACACTGCGCACTTATCTGCTGGATCAGGGCGCGCATCTGGCGGTGATCCTCTGCGCGGTGGTCTGGCTGCCCATGTGGGTGCTGGCGCCATGGTGGCCGCCGCTGTCTGCGGACATGATCCACATAGCCCTCGTGCTCAGCGGGCTGATCACCGCCACGATGGCAGGCGGCGTGGCCGTGGGGCACCTGATGAGACGCTACAAATCAGACGCCCAGCCAGAGGGGCTGGAATACGCAGGCCGTATGATCGGGCTGATGGAACGCGGCCTGATCTTTCTAATGGTCATGATCGGAGAGCCGTCGGGCATCGGCTTTCTCATCGCTGCCAAATCCATTTTGCGCTTTGACACCGTATCGCGCGACCAGAAGATGAGCGAATATGTCATCATCGGCACGCTCGCTTCTTTCGGCTGGGCGCTGGCTGCAAGTTTTGCTACCATGGCTGTGACACGCGCGCTGGGCTACTAGTCCCTTGAGATTACGCCCCTCCGCTCTTATCTATGATGCAAAGGAGCTCCAATATGTTCGGTATTCCAGGCAAGCAAGCGGTCAGCATGACCGACAAGGCAGCAGCACAGATCATCAAGCTGATGACATCCAAGGGCCACGCGGGCCTGCGCATCGGTGTGAAAAAAGGTGGGTGCGCGGGCATGGAGTATACCATGGAATATGTGGATGACGCCGATCCCAACGACGAGGTCGTGGAACAGGACGGCGCACGCGTCATGATCGCACCCATGGCGCAGATGTTTCTGTTCGGCACCCAGATCGACTATGAAACGTCGCTGCTGGAAAGCGGGTTCAAGTTCAACAACCCCAACGTGACCGAGGCCTGCGGCTGTGGCGAATCGATCAAATTCGACGAAACGCTCTTCGCCAAGTAATCCGCACTGCCCTAGGCGGACGCGTTGTCCTTCTTCAGGTGCAGATAGGTCTCGCCGAACCGTGCGGCCAGATGATCGCCTGCGAGTACCACACGTCCCGATCCCAAGGGCGCCACATTGGTGTCATGCGACGGGTTAAAGAACAGAGGCACCGAAACCCGCTCGGCCAGGCCGCCCACCACACGGTGAGGCGTCGCGCGCACGGCTCCGTCGGTCCACTCCTCCATCATCTCTCCGAAGTTGATCACGAATGTGCCCGGCTCCGCACTCACCTGAATCCAGCCACCGCCGCGCTTGCGCACTTCCAGACCGGGCGAGCCGTCCGTGGCCAGCAGCGTGAGACAGCCATAATCCGTGTGGGTGGCAATGCCAAAATCCTTGGCCCCCGCCCAATCGGGCCGCGCGGGGTAGTAGTTGCCGCGCAGCAGCGCCATCGGCACGTCGAACCCCGCATCAAACGCATCGCGCGGCGCTCCGATGGATTGGGCCACCCCGCGCAACACCGCCATCGCCACCCCCCGCGCATCGTCGTAATAGGCGCTGATCACCCGCGCAAAGCCTTCGGGCGCTGCGGGCCAGATGTTGGGTGCATAGACCGCCATCTCGCGGCGCGCATCGCTCTCAGGAAGGGTAACACCGCTGTCGAAATATTGCTTGTAATCAGGGTTTGCATCCGGATCGACCCGCTCAGTCCCCGCTGCGCCCCAGCCGCGGTTGGCCCCTGTGCCTGCCATGCTGTAGGGCTGCTTTTGCGCGTCCGGCAGTTTGAAAAACGCGCGGTATGTCTCGATCACTTCACGCACCCGCGCACCCGACAGAGCTGTGTTGTGCACGGTGGCAAAGCCCACACCGGTAGCCGCCTCACGCATGGCGTCCAAAGCCGCAGGCGTGCCCGCGCTCAGCGCTTCGAGATCAATCGAGGGGATCATCTGCTTCTCCTTGCATCCATGCCACCCTCATATCGCGTCCCGCGCCCGGACACCAACCCTGTCGTTGTGCTGCGCCTGCACGGGTGCTAGAAAACCGACAGGCAAAACAAGGGACAGCACATGCGACGCAAACTGGCAGCAGGCAACTGGAAGATGAACGGCAATGCGGCCAGCCTGTCCGAGCTGCAGACACTCCACAGCCTGATGCCCGACAATCCGCCGCAAGTGGTGATCTGCCCGCCTGCCCCGCTGCTGTTTCGCGCAACAGAGGCCGCGCGCGGCACCGGCATCCAGATCGGCGCGCAGGACTGCCACATGCAGCACAACGGTGCCTTCACCGGCGACATCTCCTCCGAGCTGATCGCGGACACCGGCGCCACCTTCGTCATCGTCGGCCATTCCGAGCGGCGCGACGCCCATGAGGAGCGCGACCGCGACGTGCGCAAGAAGGCGAAATCGGCGTGGGAGTCCGGCCTCACCGCCATCATCTGCATCGGCGAGACACTGGAAGACCATGAGGCGAACAACACCCTCGACATTATCGCAGGTCAACTGGCAGGCTCGCTGCCCGACGGGGCGAATGCCACAAACACCGTCGTCGCATACGAGCCGATCTGGGCCATCGGCACCGGCAAGGTCCCAACCCTGCCGCAAATCATCGAAGTCCATGATTTCATCCGCAGCAAGCTGACCACCCGCTACGGCGCGGACATCGCCGATATGATCCCGCTGCTCTACGGCGGCTCGGTCAAACCGGACAATGCCCAGACCATCTTCAAGGCCGACAATGTCGACGGCGCGCTGGTGGGCGGTGCATCCCTCAAGGCAGAGGATTTCGCCCCGATCATCGCGGCCCTCGCCAACAGTTAGGCCAAAGGACCACTGCGCTCTACCCCCCTAGAGCGGCAGCATAGTCGTGGATTTGATCTGCTCCATCGACAGGAGTGCGGTAACATTATGCACCCGCACCTCCGAGATCAGAGCCTGATAGAAACGGTCATAGGCGCGGGCATTCTCGACGCGGACCTTCAGAATATAGTCGATGTCACCCGCCAGCCGGTGCGCCTCCTGTACCTCGGGGCGATCCTGTAGCGTTTTCAAAAACTTCGCCTGCCATTCCGCCTCATGCTCGGAGGTGCGGATGAGTACGAAAAAACACGCCTCCAGCCCCAACGCATCCGCATCCAGAACAACAGTGTGCTGGCCGATCACGCCCGCCTCGCGCAGCTTGCGAATCCGGTTCCACACCGGCGTCTTGCTGGAGCCTACCTCGCGCGCGATATCGTCGAGCGACTGGCTGGCATCGCGTTGAAGTGCCGCCAGAATTTTCCTGTCAGTTGCGTCTATGCGGACAGCCATTCCCGTTTCCCTCTCATTCCCAGACACCTGTTCCAAATCACAATCACATTGGAACGTTTGTCCTTATGTACCGCGCCATATGGTGAAGTAACAGAACAATATTCTATATTGAGGGTCAAGCAGCAGAGGACGCCACGCCATGGACCACTTTCCGATTTTCATAGCCACGCAAACCGCGCGCATTATCGTCTCGGGTAGCGGTGATGCGGCATTGGCAAAGCTGCGCCTGCTGATGAAAACCCGCGCGAAGATCACTGTCTTTGCCGCTGATCCCGCGCAGGAGATCACGCAGTGGCACCATGCGGGCAAGCTGACGCTGGTCCCACGCGCGATGGATTACGGCGATGCGGTCTGCGCGCGGCTGTTCTATGGCGCGAACGAGGATGCAGAGGAGGATGCGCGCGCGGCGCACCTGGCGCTGACCTGCGGTGCGCTGATCAACATCGTGGACAACCTCGAGGACAGCCAGTTCATCACACCCGCCATTGTGGACCGTGATCCTGTCACCATCGCCATCGGCACCGAAGGAGCAGCACCCGTTCTGGCCCGCGCGATCAAAGCCGATCTGGAAGAGCGCCTGCCACAGTCCCTCGGCACGCTGGCGCGGATTGGCAAGACCTTCCGCCGCGCGTCCTATGCCCTGCCCTTTGGCCGTGCGCGCCGCGATTTCTGGCGCGACTTCTATTTCAATGCAGGCCCCAAGGCGATTGCAGAGGGCGAGGACCGCGTGCGCCCCGCGCTGGACACGCTGCTGGAGAGCCATCTGGGCAAGCCCGCCCGCGAAGGCCACATCGCCTTTGTCGGCGGCGGGCCGGGTGACCCGGAACTGCTGACGCTGAAAGCGCGCCGGGCGCTGGATGAGGCGGATGTGGTGATCTATGACCGCCTGATCACGCCCGAGATCCTCGAGCTGGCCCGCCGCGAGGCACTTATGATCGACGTGGGCAAAGAAGGCTTTGGCCCCTCCACATCGCAGGACCACATCAACGCCCTGCTGGTGGAGCACGCGCAATCGGGCGCGCAAGTGGTGAGGCTCAAATCCGGTGATGCCACCGTTTTCGGCCGGCTGGACGAGGAGATCGACGCCGTGGATGCCCACGGCATTGGCTGGCACATCGTGCCTGGCATCACCTCGGCCTCTGCGGCTGTGGCCGCTCTGGGCCAGAGCATGACCAAACGCGGACGCAACACCGCTGTGCGGTTCATCACCGGCCATGACACCCGTGGCTTTGCCGATCACGACTGGAAGACACTGGCGCGGCGCGGCGAGGTGGCGGCGATCTATATGGGCAAGAAATCCGCCCGTTTCATTCAGGGCCGTCTGCTCATGCATGGCGCGGACCGGCACACGCCTGTCACCCTGATCGAGAACGCAAGTCGCCCCGACCAGCGGATCATCGAGACAACGCTTGCGGCGCTGCCGACAACGCTAGACTCGGCAGCACTGGCCGGACCTGCGCTCACGTTTCTGGGCCTCGCCCCGCGCGCTGCGGTGGCGGCCCTCCCTGCTCTCCCTCAAGAGGAATTCGCAAATGCCTAAGTCTTTTCAACCGTCTGTTATTACTGCCAATGATCTGCTGAAAGGTGATGTCGTCTATCTGCACGGCGACGCATGGGTGCGTGATCTGGCACAGGCCGAGGTGCTGACCGATGAGGCGGACGCAGAGATCCGCCTGCTGGAAGCCGCAGCACAGGTGGCGGAGGTTGTCGGCGTCTACCTCGCGCCCGTGGACACCACGGACGGCATCCAGACCACCCATTTCCGCGAGACCTTCCGCGCGACCGGCCCCTCCAACTACGCCCACGGCAAACAGGAGCACGCATAATGTACGCCTATACCGATTTTGACGCCAACTTCATCACCGCCCGCAACGCGCAGTTCCGCGATCAGGTCGCACGGCGTATTGACGGCAGCCTGACCGAGGACGAGTTCAAGCCCCTGCGCCTGATGAACGGGCTCTACCTGCAACTGCACGCCTATATGCTGCGCGTGGCCATTCCCTATGGCACGCTCAACAGCGCGCAGATGGACCGGCTCGCCTATATCGCGGAGCGGTGGGACAAGGGCTATGGCCATTTCACCACGCGGCAGAACATCCAGTACAACTGGCCGGAGCTGCGCGATGTGCCCGACATGCTCGATGCGCTGGCCGAGGTGAACATGCACGCGATCCAGACCTCGGGCAACACCATCCGCAACGTGACCGCAGACCATTTCGCAGGGGCTGCAGCGGACGAGATTGCCGATCCGCGCCCGGTGGCCGAGCTGATCCGGCAATGGTCCACCGACCACCCGGAGTTCCAGTTCCTGCCGCGCAAGTTCAAGGTGGCTGTGTCCGGTGCTGCGCATGACCGTGCGGTGCTGCGCGCCCATGACATCGGCTTGCAAATTGTAGATCAGGACGGCGCACAGGGCTACCGCGTCATCGTCGGCGGCGGTCTGGGCCGCACGCCGATGATCGGCAAGGTGCTTTATGATTTCGTCGCCTCGGAAGATCTGCTGCCCACGCTTGAAGCCATCGTGTCAGTCTACAACCTGCTGGGCCGCCGCGACAACAAATACAAGGCGCGGATCAAGATCACCGTGCACGAGAATGGCATCGAGGACATCCGCGCCCGCGTTGACGCGCGTTATGCGCTGATCCGTCCGCAATTCACCGGCGTGGACCAGCAGATGCTGGCACGGATCGAAGCGGATTTTGCCCTGCCAGCGTTCAAAACAGCCCCATTGGATGCCTATGATGCTGCCTATGCGGCGGACCCTGTGTTCCGCGCTTGGGCAGACACCAACCTGCACCCCCACCGTGCGGAGGGCTATGCCATCGTGTCCATCTCGCTCAAGGCGCATGGCGCCACGCCGGGCGATGCGACAGCCGCGCAGATGCGCGAGATGGCGGGGCTGGCGCGAGCTTACGGCCATGACGAGCTGCGGATTTCCCACGAGCAGAATGTGATCCTGCCCCATGTCCACCGCAGCGATCTGCCCGATTTGCATGCACGGCTGAAGTTGGCGGGCCTTGGCACGGCCAACATCGGCTTGATCAGTGACATCATCGCCTGCCCCGGCATGGACTATTGCGCGCTGGCCACCGCACGCTCGATCCCCATCGCGCAAGAGATTGCGACCCGCTTTGACGATCTGAAGCTGGAGCATGATATCGGTCCGCTCAAGATCAAGATTTCGGGCTGCATCAACGCCTGCGGGCATCACCATGTGGGGCATATCGGCATCCTTGGCCTCGACCGCGCGGGCGTGGAGAACTACCAGATCACGCTGGGCGGGGATGGCACCGAGGATGCGGCCATTGGCGAACGCGCAGGGCCCGGTTTCTCGGCGGAAGAGATCATCCCCGCGATCGAGCGTATCGTGATGACCTATCTGGACCTGCGCCGTGAGAAGGCGGAGACGTTTTTGCAAACCTACCGCCGTCTGGGGCTGGCGCCCTTCAAGGCGGCGCTCTATCCGGAGGCAAAGGCCGATGCCGCTTGATGATCCTCTATCGCTGCGTGTTGGCGCGCTCAACACAAGGCTAAAGCATCACGCGGCAGCGGATGTGCTGCGCCATGCTTTCGAGGCGGCGCCGAATCTGGCGCTTGTGTCGAGCTTTGGCGCAGAGAGCGTTGCACTGCTGCATCTGGCCGCGACGGTGAAGCGCGATGTGCAGGTGCTGTTCATTGACACGATGCTGCTGTTCCCCGAGACGCTGGTCTATCAGCGCGATGTGGCGCGGCGGCTGGGTCTGCGCCGCGTTCGGGTGATCCGTGCAGATACCAGCGTGGCGGACCCTGATGACACGCTCCACCAGCGCGACCCGGACGCCTGCTGTGACCTACGCAAGACGCAAGTGCTGAACACCGCGCTGGAGGGGTTTGATGGCTGGATCACGGGGCGCAAGCGCTTCCAGTCCGGCCAGCGGGCCGAGCTTCCGCCTTTCGAGGTGGAGGAAGCCACGGGCCGGATCAAGGTCAACCCGCTGGCCCACTGGAGTGCGGCGGATGTGCAGGACTACATCGCCGAGAACAACTTGCCGCGGCATCCGCTGGTGGCGCGCGGCTATCCCTCCATCGGCTGTGCGCCTTGCACAACACCAGTGGCCGAGGGCGAAGACCCGCGCGCAGGACGCTGGCGCGGTAAAGACAAGGATGAATGCGGCATCCATTTTGTGAACGGCAAAATGGTGCGAACAGGAGCGACAACATGAGTGTGATTGTAAACGACAACGGCTTTGCACCCGATGACTGGGCCGGGGAATTTTGCAAGGACGGCGCCGCAAATGATTGCGCGGCACTTGATCTGCCCTCGGATACGGCACCTGAAAACGTGACCCTGACGCCGAGCGTCAAAATGATCCGCATCGATTTCCCCTCTTCCGCTGACGGGCGCGGCTTTACCATTGCGCGCGCCCTGCGTCTGCGCGGCTACACGGGTCGTTTGCGCGCGCGCGGGCATGTACTGGCCGATCAATACGCGATGGCGCGGCGCAGCGGTTTCGACGAGGTCGAGATTGACGAGGCGCTGGCCGCGCGCCAACCGCAGGCCCAATGGCAGTTCCGCGCCGATTGGCAGGCCCATGACTACCAGTCGCGTTTGCGCGGATAATCCCCGCCAACTTGATCCAGCGCATTGTATGCGCCCTCGACCCTCTCTAGAAAAGGACTGCGGAGCCTCGGCTCTGCGGAGAAATTATGACCGAGCATACCCCCGTGACCCTTGATACCGCCAAAGCCGTCCCCACTCTGCCTGATGCGCAGACAGTCACATCTGTGAAACACTGGACGGACCGTCTGTTCTCATTTCGCGTGACACGGCCTGCCTCGCTGCGCTTTCGTTCGGGCGAGTTTGTGATGATCGGGCTGATGGGCGATCCACACCCCGAAACCGGCAAGGTCAAGCCGCTGCTGCGCGCCTATTCCATCGCGTCCCCCTCATGGGATGAAGAGCTGGAGTTCTACTCGATCAAGGTGCAGGACGGCCCGCTGACCTCGCGGTTGCAGCACATTCAGCCGGGCGATGAAATCATCCTTCGGCCCAAGCCTGTGGGCACGCTGGTGCATGACGCGCTGCTGCCCGGCAACCGGATCTGGTTCTTCGCCACCGGCACCGGCTTTGCGCCTTTTGCCTCGCTGCTGCGCGACCCCGAAACCTACGAAAAGTTCGACGAGGTCATCATCACCCACACCTGCCGCGATGTGGCAGAGCTGGAATATTCCCGCACGCTTATCGCGGATCTGAAGGCTGACGAGATGATGCAGGAGCTGATCGGCGCAGAGAATCTGGCCAAGATCCGCTATTATCCCACCACCACCCGTGAACAAAGCCCCAAGATGGGCCGCATCACGGATCTGTTGAAAGACGGCACCGTGTTCCGCGATCTTGGCATTGACGGCATCACCGTAGACACCGACCGCGCCATGGTCTGCGGCTCCATGGGGCTGAATCTGGACATCAAGGAAATACTTGAAAGCTTCGGTCTGGAGGAAGGGGCGAATTCCGACCCCAAACACTATGTGGTTGAAAAGGCCTTTGTCGGCTAGGATCTTGCGGCGCTGTGAATTGACATTTGCAGCGCCGCTATGCGTCATGGCGCTATGCGGTTTCTCTCCTCACATTGGCAGTTGCTGGCGCTGACGGCTGTCCTTTTCGCACTGTGGCACACGCCTGTCGTAGTGCCGCTCAAAATTCTTATCGTTTTCCTGCATGAATTCGCCCATGCCGCCGCCGCATGGCTGACCGGCGGCTGGGTCGAGCAGATTTCCCTGTCGCCGGATCAGGGCGGCTTTACGATCACGCGCGGTGGAAACCGCTTTGCGATCCTCTCGGCCGGCTACCTGGGCTCGCTATCGATCGGGGTGGTCCTGCTGATGCTGGCCCTGCGCAGTGACGCTGACCGTTTGGTGACAGGCGCACTGGGGCTTATTCTACTTCTGGTAACAGTATTTTATGTGCGCGACATCTTTGCGGCAACGTTCTGCATTGCCACAGGCGCTGGCTTGCTGGGCATGGCGCGGTTTATGGGCCATGCGCCAAACGATATGGCTCTGCGGGTGATCGGTCTTGGCAGCCTGATATATGTGCCCTTTGATATCTTCGATGACACCATCGCACGCGCGGGTCTGCCGTCAGATGCGCACATGCTCGGGGCAGAATTCGGCGGGCCTACCGTGCTCTGGGGCGCAATCTGGCTGGCGCTCAGTCTGGCAGTGACCTTCGGCTGCCTGCGCTACATTCTGGGCAGAGATACAAACCTCCGATTTGACCGAACCACATGAAAAAGCCGCCCCCCTTCGGGGAGCGGCTTTGATCTCGACAGACGCGTTTGGCTTACATGCCAAGTGCTTGGCGGATGTTGTCCAGAATTGTCTCCAACACTTCGGGGCTGTCCTGTGCGGATTGCACCCCGTTGGTCAGAACCATTTTCTGGGTTGCGCCCAGATCAGAGTTTTCGATCATCGTGGTTACCTGTTCGAGGTTGAATCCCTCCACGGTCAGCAACTCATTCAGGGTTTCGCCTGCGCCGGTTGCTGCATCCGTCGCCGCTGCGGCTGCCTCGCTAGAGGCTTCATCGGCAGCGGTCGCTGCGGCTTCCGCTTCTGCTACTGCTGCATCTGCGGCTTCATTGGTGGTCGCTGATGCTGCACTTTCGGCTGCTGCTGCGGCATCTGCTGCCTGATTGGCGGCCTCTGTTGCTTCGGCTTCGGCTGCGGCGCGGGCTGCTTCGGCTGCTGCTTCGGTCTCGGCTGCTGCCTCGGCGGCCAGTGCTTCGGCCTCAGCTGCCGCTTCCTGTGCAGCGGTCTCAGCGGCTTCAGCGGCCTGTGCTGCTTCTTGCTCAGCTTCTGCGGCAGCTTGTGCCGCTGCTGCTTCGGCGGCGGCCTCTGCTTCAGCGCGCTCTGCCTCGGCGGCGGCAGCGGCTTCTTCTGCCTCACGCTCTGCGGTGGCTACCGCCTCTGCTGCCGCTTCTTCCGCGGCATCCGCAGCGTTTGATGCAGCTTCCGCGGCATCGTTTGCAGCAGTGGTCGCTGTTTCAGTTACGTCGGTGGCAATTTCCTGAACGCTGCGACCGGAGTACAGGACATAGCCCCCGACAGCGATGAGTGCAGCCACGATGACCCAGACAAGATTCTTCATAGTATTTTCCCTTTTCCAGATGCGAAGAACGGTAAAACACCGATTTCAGCGCAATTACCGACCAAATGCGCATCCCTCTGCCCCAGTACAAGGGGAAAATGCGCGCATCCATCACAGGACAGCATGATTTTGACCTTGAAGGGCAGGCATCACGGGTCTATTTTATGAAATCTGATATTCAACCATTAAAGGACCATCATCATCGCTCGCAGACCCCATAACGCACCGCCGCAACGTGACACCGGCCCGCGCGTCAATGAAAACATCCGCTCCAATGAAATCCGCCTGATTGGCGCTGATGGCGAAAACGTCGGCGTTGTGACGCCCTCGCGAGCCATGATGATGGCAGAAGAGGCTGGTTTGGATCTGGTCGAAATCTCGCCCAATGCCAACCCGCCCGTTTGCAAGATCATGGATTTCGGCAAATTCAAGTACGAGACGCAAAAGCGTGAAGCAGAAGCACGCAAGAAGCAGAAGATCATCGAGATCAAAGAGATCAAGTTCCGCCCCAATACTGACAGCGGCGACTACGAGATCAAGATGCGAAATGTTTTCAAGTTTCTGGCCAACGGCGACAAGGTGAAGATCACGCTGCGATTCCGTGGCCGTGAGATGGCGCACCAGAATCTGGGGCGCGAGCTGCTTGAACGTGTCGCCGCCGACACGAAAGATCATGGCAAGGTTGAAAACTTCCCCAAAATGGAAGGCCGCCAGATGGTCATGTTGATCGGGCCACTGCCCAGCAAATAATCCGCTGACCGCAGCGGCTAGAGTAAACGCCCCGTCTCGAAAAGACGGGGCGTTTTGCGTTTAAACTCCCGCCTAGCCGCTGATTGCGGCCACAGCGCGTTTGGTCATCACGCCGGTCAGATGCGCGCGGTAGGCACCTGTGCCGTGCAGATCACTGATCATCGCCGACCCGTCCGCTTTCAGACCCGCAACAGCATCCGCAGAGAAATTCGCATTCAGCGCATCTTCGGCTTCGGTCCAGCGGAACACGCCGTTCTCGGACGCGCCGGTGACGGCCACACGCACACCATCGGCAAACTTTGCGACAAACACAGCCACCAGCGGAAAGCGCGATGCAGGCTGGATGTGTTTTTCGTAATGCGCGGCCTCTGGCACAGGGAAACGCACTTCGGTAACAATCTCACCCTCTTCAAGCGCGGTTTCGAACATCCCCAGAAAATAATCATCTGCCGCGATCTCGCGGGTGTTGGTCACCACGGTTGCACCGGAGGCCAGCACAGCCGCAGGATAGCACGCAGATGGATCGTTATTGGCGACCGATCCACCAATGGTCCCACGGTTGCGCACTGCCGGATCCCCGATCCGCGCTGCCAGAGACGCAAGCCCCGGATACCGCTCCGCCGTCTCGCGCGCGACTGTCGCGTGGGTGGTTGCCCCCCCGATGCACAGCTGCCCCGCGTCATTGGTGCACACGCCCTTCATCTCGGACACGCCATGCAGCGACACCAGCACTGAAGGTGCTGCCAGACGCGCCTTTAGTGTCGGAATCAGGGTCTGTCCGCCACTGATCGGCTGCGCTTCCTCGCGCCCGAGCGCCTTGACCGCATCGGCAATCGTCGTGGGCATTTCAACATCGAAATTATACATCTTCTCTTCCTTCTTGGTGCAGGTCGTCCCCCGTGCACCCTTTTTCATAACCCAATGAACAAGCGATGCCCCCCGTGAGGCACCGCTTGCCGGTGAGGCTCAGCCCTGCATTGCTTGCCAGACACGGTGCGGTGACACGGGCATATCGATGTGATCGACCTTGCTGC
>TARA_R110002020_G_scaffold27552_23_pt1 | contig 14936 bp, 14 predicted proteins | sample TARA_R110002020 | Tara Oceans TARA_R110002020 (sample SAMEA4396489) | marine metagenome | biome: Westerlies Biome; feature: [MES] marine water layer (ENVO:01000295) within the mesopelagic zone...; material: water (ENVO:00002006), including particulate matter (ENVO:01000060) such... | reverse complement strand
CCGGGCGCCGCGCGCCGTGTCGGTGTCGCTGGCCGGGTCGGGCACGCGGTCGGTGATCGGCAGCGCATCCTCCGGACTGGTGCCCCAGGTGACGAAGGGGGCGAGACCGGAGACGTCGATGCGTTCGGTCCGGTCGTAGACCGCGTCCGGGTCGGCGGGCAGGGTCCGCCAGTGGGCGACCGCCCGATCCCAAAGGTCGCCCGCCGGTGCCATCGGCCGGCCTTCAAGGTACGCGAACGTGGTCTCGTCGGGCGCGACCAGGCCGACGCGGGCACCGCATTCGATGGTCATGTTGCAGAGGGTCATCCGCTCGGCCATCGACATGCCGGCGATCACCGGGCCGGCGTATTCGACCGCGTGGCCGGCGGCGCCGTTCGCGCCGATGCGGCTGATGACGGCCAGCGCGACATCCTTGGCGGAGACCCACGGACTGCGGCTCCCGCCCACCACGACGCGCATGGTCTTCGCCTTGCGCTGGCGGATGCACTGGGTGGCCATGACGATCCCGCACTCGCTGGCGCCGACGCCGAAGGCGAGGGTGCCGAAGGCACCATGGGTGGAGGTGTGGCTGTCGCCGCAGGCGAGCGTCGCGCCGGGCAGGGTGAAGCCCTGCTCGGGGCCGATGATGTGGACGATGCCCTGGCGCGGGTCGTCGAGGGGAATGTAGGGGATCCGGTGGCGCGCGACGTTCCGGGCCAGCCGGTCGGTCTGGGCGCGCGCCTGCGGATCGGCGATCGGCCCGCCCCGGTCCCGGGTCGGGACGGCGTGGTCGGGCACCGCCAGGTTGGCGGCCGGACGGCGCACGGACCGGCCGCGCGCCTCGATCGCCAGGAACGACTGCGGCGTGCTCACCTCGTGAAGAAGGTGGCGGTCGACGTAGATGAGCGCCGAGCCGTCGCCGTAGTCGCGAACGACGTGGCTGGCCCAGAGCTTTTCGTAGAGCGTCGACCCGGTCATCTCGGCTGCTCCGCGCCCGGGCTAGGTGGTCTCGGCGAACTTCTCCTCGAAGGCCCAGACGTCCTCGAAGCCGAGAAGCGTGTTGAACTCGGAGAAGTCGTAGAGGTCGATGGCGTCGGTCGTCTCGCCGTTGTCGCGCAGGTCGGTATAGGCCTTGCGCAGCGCGGCGCCCATCGACAGGAAGCCGACCGCCGGGTGGATGGCGATGGAGTAGCCGAGGTCCTTCAGCGTCGCCGCCGACAGCAGCGGCGTCCGGCCGCCGTTGACCATGTTGGCGAACAGCGGCGCGTCGATCTCGTCGGCGACCCGGCGCATCTCCTCCTCCGATTCCGGCGACTCCACGAAGACCACGTCGGCGCCGGCCGCCGCGAAGGCCTTGCCGCGCCGGATCGCCTCGTCGAGGCCGAGCCCGGTGCGCGAGTCGGTGCGGGCGATGATCAGAAAGTCGTCGCTCTTGCGGCTGTCGACGGCGACCTCGATCTTGCGGACCATGTCCTCCAGCGGCACCACGCGCCGGTTCTTGGTGTGGCCGCACTTCTTCGGGAATTCCTGGTCTTCCATCTGGATCGCGGAGACGCCGGCGTCCTCGTAGCCGCGGATGGTGTGGCGCACGTTGAGCAGGCCGCCGTAGCCGGTGTCGGCGTCGGCGATCACCGGGGTCTCGGTCCGCGCGACGATGGTGGCGATCCGCTCGATCATGTCGCGGTAGGTGGCCAGCCCCGCATCCGGCAGCCCGAGATAGGACGCGACGGTGCCGTAGCCGGTCACGTACAGCGCCTGGAAGCCGACGCGGTCGGCGATCAGCGCCGAGATCAGCTCGAACACGCCGGGCGCCAGCACCAGTTCGCCGGAGGTGATCGCGGCCTTGAGTTTCGGGTCTGCCATCGGTTGGTACCTTTGTCTTGATGCTGCCTGCGCGGGTCGCGTCAGTGGAGCCGCAGCAGGCGTCCGTAAGTGTCGAAGCGGTCGTCGATGCCGGCGGCGCGCAGCATCGCCCAGAAGGTCGCCTGGTTGGAGGTGACCACCGGCACGCCGAGTTCGGCCTCCAGCGCCGGAACGATCGGCAGCGTCGGAAAGTCGGTGCAGGTGATCAGCAGCGCGTCGCTGCCCTGTACGAAGGCGGCGCGGGCGTGGTCGGCGACGGCGGCGAGCGGGGTTTCGGCGATGCGGGGATACTCCTGCGGTCCGCCGGCGCCGATGCCGAGGCCCGCGAGCCGGTCGACGGTGAAGCCGTGGTCCTGGAGGAAATGGGTCTCGTGGTCGTTCAGGGCCTGGGCGTAGGGGGTCGCCACCGACAGGCGCTTCGCGCCCAGCGCCCGGAGCGCCGCGACGAGGGCGGCGGAGGTGGTGATCACCGGCCCGCCGGTCCGCGCGCTGAGGGTGTCGGGCAATGCCGTCGCCGGCGAGATCATCGAGCCGGCCGTGCAGGCGTAGGCGACGGCGTCGACGCGGGCCTGCCGGAGCAGCCCGATGACGCCCTCCAGGTCGGCGAGCAGGGCCGCGTGCCCCTCCTTGGTACTGGTATTGGCGTGGAGCGGCATGCGATGGGTATGGACCGTGATCCCGTCCGGCACCATGCGGCCCCACTCGGCCTCGTTCACCGTGTTGGTCGGCGGAACGATCAGGCCCAGCTTGGCGCGGTGGCTGTAGGTCGACCTGTGGCGGGGCGCGGTCACGACGGGATCCTGCGGGACGGTGTGATAAAGTACGGACTATATTCCATAAGGATATTATAAATGTCCATACAAATTAATGGAGGCGGCCTGCCGGGGCGCCTTGATCGGGAAAGCGCACGCGATCCGTGACTCCGCCCGGGCAACGCGCTACCCAGAGCCTGGGCCCGCAGGGGCAGCGACGCACGGGGGTTGGTCGACAGGTGGCCGGCACGCATTCCAACAGCAAGTCCAGCGACACCGGGCCGCGTTATGCGCGGATCCAGCGGGTGCTCGAAGATCGGCTGAAGTCCGGCTTCTATCCGGTCGGCGGTCTGATGCCGACGGAGATCGAGCTGGCGGCGGAGTTCGACACCAGCCGCTTCACCATCCGCGAGGCGCTGCGCTACCTGACCGAGCACGGCTACGTGGAGCGTCGGCAGGGGGTCGGCACGCGGGTGATCTCGACCCGGCCGATCGCCAGCTTCTACCAGTCGTTCGGCTCGCTGGAGGAGCTGTTCCAGGTGGCCGTCGACACCTGGTACGTGGTGCTCGGCACCGAGCTGGTCCGGCTGTCGGCGGACGTGGCCGAGCGGGTCGGCGGCCTTCCCGACGAGGAATGGTACCGGATCGACGGGATGCGCTGGACCGAGCCCGGCGGCCGGCCGATCTGCTACATCCAGAGCTACGTGCCGGCGCGCTTCCGCGAGGCGATCCCCAAGTTCGCCACCCACCAGGGCCCGTTCTTCGCGCTGCTCGAGCAGTATTCCGACGGGCCCATCGAGGAGGCCGTGCAGGAGATCCGCGCGATGGCCATGCCGGCCGAGGTCGAGCGCATGCTGGGCCTGCGGCCGGGCTCGTGGTCGCTGCAGATCCTGCGCCGCTACGTCGCCGAGAGCGGCGTGCTGATCGCCTCGTTCAACTGGCACCCCGCCGACCAGATGACCTACGTCATGCACATCCAGCGCAGCCGCCAGGGCGACGGATCCCAGGGCGGCTGACACGGCGATTCGGCCGGCCGGGCACCGGCTGACCGGCCGATCCCGCGTCCATCGCCGGCGGCTGCGGGCGCGGCTCACACGAACTCCGGCCGGAACCCGTCCCGCTTGCGGATGGCCCGCATGGCCATGCTGCCGCGCAGATGCGCCGGCACCAGCAACATGCCGTCGTCGGCGGACCGGGCGCACAGTTCGAAGCGGAGGTCGGCGGCCGCCTTGCGGTCGAAGCAGAAGCGGCTGGACCAGTCCGGCCGCAGCACCTGCAGCGGCGAGTGGAACGCGTCGCCGCAAAACAGCGCCCGCCGGCCGGGCGCGACCGCGAGCTCCAGCCCCACCTGTCCCGGTGAATGGCCGGCCAGCGGCACGATGGTCATGCCGGGGGCGAGGGCGAAGCCGTCGTCGACCTCCTCGCACAGGCCGGCCTCGAGGATCGGCAGCACGCTGTCGGCGTAGGAGCTGTGGTTGGCCGCGCCAGGGCGGGTCCGTTCGGCGTCCTGCCAGTGGCGCAGCTCGGTGCGGCCGATCAGATAGCGGGCGTTGGGGAAGGTGGGCACCCAGCGGCCGTTCTCCAGCCGGGTGTTCCAGCCGACGTGGTCGGCGTGCAGATGGGTGCACAGCACGATGTCGATGTCCGCGGGCTCCAGGCCGGCGGCGGCGAGCGCCGGCAGGTAGGGACCGCCGTCGCGTCGGTGCCAGTCCGCGCGGACCGGCCGTTCCTTGTGCTCGCCCACGCAGGTGTCGATCAGGATGGTGAGTGGCCCCGACCGGACGACGAGGCTGTGCACGCCGAGCAGCACCGTACCGGCCGCGCGGTCGATGTGGTCCTCGGTGAGGCACGCGATGTCGTCGCCCAGCGCGTCCAGATCGGCGCCCGGGATCAGCAGGTCGAGGGGCAGCGCGAACGGGTCCAGGTCGACGATCTTGCGGACGGTTGTGTCGCCGAGGACCAGCATGGCGCTCACATGATCGCGGGCTTGTCGACGTGGGGCGACCGCGCGCCTTCGGCGGCCTCCGCCGGGTCAAGCGTCTCGTCCCACAGGCGCGCGATGAACCGCGCCCCGGTCACGCCGTTGGAGGCGTCGGAGGCGAGCCAGCCGATGCCCCGGCGCATGATCGCTGCCGGCAGCAGGTTGCCGTCCGCGCCCTTTCTGTCGGCGCTCGGGGGCAGAAGGTCCGTGTCGGCCGCCCCGCCGGGCAGGTAGACGTTGACGTCCACGCCGGTGCCGGCGAGGTCCTGGGACCAGCAGCGCGACGCCGCCTCGATCGCCGCCTTCGACGGGCCGTAGGGGGCGTAGCCCCTGCGCACCATGGTCTGGTCGCTGGTCGACACGTTGATGATCTTGCCGAAGCCGCGTTCGATCATGCCGGGGGTCACCGCGGCCGCCATGTAGAAGGTGCCGTTGACGTTGGCGTCGACGATGGCCCGCCATTTGGCCGGGTCGGTCTCCCAGAAGCGCGTCGGTTCCACGTTGAAGCGCTCGCTGACGATCCGCATTCCCAGCCCGGCGTTGTTGACCAGCACGTCGATCCGGCCGAACGCTGACAGGGTCTGGTCGACCATCTCCCGGCAGGCGTCCGGGTCGGCGACATCGCCGGTGACCGACAGGGTCTCGCCGCCGTCCGACACCGCGGCAGCCTCGGCGGTTGTCTCGCGCAGCGCCGCGCTGTCGCGCGATCCGGCCAGCGCGACCGTTGCGCCGGCGGCCGCCAGCTCCAGCGCCATCTCCCGTCCGAGACCGCGCGAGGCACCGGTGACGAGGACGACGCGGCCGTTCAGCGAGGGGTGTCGATACATGTCCGTTCCAAGCGTCCGTTGGATGCCGCCGCGTGCCGGCGACGGTCAGGCGGTGATCGGGAAGTCCGCGCCGAGCCGCGGCTTGGTCGACAGCACGTGCCCGGCCATCGCCGTTTCCGCCCACTGGCTGTTGCGCTGGGTGAGGGCGGCCAGGATGTCGCGGTGCTGGGCGTTCGATCGGGCGATGTTGATCGGCTGGTCGCAGACGAACTGCTTGATCATCACCAGCGGCAGCGCCGCCGCCTGCGCGGTGATGGTCAGCAGCTGGCGCGACCGGGTCGCCTCCACGATGATCGTGTGAAACTCGCTGTTGAGGTGGACGAAGGCCTCCGCGGCCGCGTCGTCGGCCCGGTCGCCGAGCTCGTCGATCTTCAGGATCAGCCCTTCCAGGCGGGAAAGTTCGGCGTCGGTGATGCTGTGGGCGGCAAGCGACGCCGCATAGGCGTCGAGCTTGGCGCGGATGTCGAAGATCACCCCGACCTCGCTGGTCGAGAAATCGGTGACGTAGCGGTGCCGGTTCTCCACCGTCGCCAGCCCTTCGGCGACGAGTCGGCGCAGCGCCTCGCGCACCGGCGTGCGGCTGGTGCCGGTCAGCTGGGCCAGCGACTCCTCGCGCAGGTGCTCGCCGCCCTTCAGCGCCTTGGTCAGGATCGCCCGCCGGATGCCCTGGTAGGCGCGCTCGGCCGGCTTCTGGAGCTCGACATCGGCAAGGTCGGGCAACCCCGCCGGCTGTTCCACCCACTCGGTCGCATCCGCGAGCATCCGGTTGGGCCGTCCGGTCACCTCGGCTCCGTCGGATCGATGTGCGACTGATGCGTCTGTAGATACCATTCCGCAATCTCCTCGCGCGTGGCGAACCACACGTCGTCGAACGTCTTTGCGTAGCGGATAAAGTCGCGCAATGCGCGAATCCTGAAGGGCTGCCCGATGACATGCGGGTGAAGGCCGATGTTCATGAAGCGGCCGCTTGCGGCACTTTCGGCGTACAGCCAGTCGAACTGCTCCTTGAACATCTGCAGCCCGGTGTCGGCGCTCAGCCCCTGGCGGAGGAAGCTGAAGTCGTTGACCTCCGAGGTGTACGACACCGAGACCATCGGACGGCCGCTGCGGGTGTGGACGAGGTAGGGCTGGTCGTCGTTGAGGAGGTCGGTGACGAACAGCAGGCCCTCCTCGGCGAGGATGTCGATGGTGTTCAGGGTCGAGCGCAGCGAACTCGACAGCCAGCCGCGCGCCTTGCGGCCGCAGACCTCCTCGTAGATGTCCAGAGTGCGGCGGATCACCCGGCTCTCGGCGTCCTCGTCGAACATGTAGTCGGTGAGCAGCTCGTCCTGCACGTAGTTGTGGGCGACGATCTCGAAGTTGCGCTCCAGCGCGGCGTCGACGATCTCGCGGCGCTCGACGGCGATCTTGGCGTTGATGGTGCAGCTCGACGGCACGCCCTCGGCGTCGAAGACGTCGAACATGCGCCAGACGCCGACGCGCTGGCCGTACTCGCGCCAGGTGAAGTTGGGGTTGTCGTAGACGTTGCCGGGCAGGTCGCCGCCGACGATTCCGGGGCCGCCGGGATAGTATTTCTTGTCGGAGTCCTGGACCGGATCCCAATATTCCAGGTTGGTCGTGAGGATCACGGCAAGCCGCTTGCCGTCCGGCCATTTCAGCGGCTTGCGCCGCGGCATCGGAACGAAATCGTAGTGCATCGGTGCGCGGCTCCCGTGCCCGGTCGGGTCCTCAGTAGTGCGACAGCAGGGACCCGAAGCCCTGGATCTTGTCGTCGATGCCGTTCATGCGCAGCGCGTGCCAGTAGGTCGCCGTGTTGATGGCGATGACCGGCTTGTCGAGCCAGAACTCGGCGATGCCGCCGACCCGGGCCATGGCGAGGTTGGTGCCGGCCTGGACGATGGCCTCCACGCCGCTGTCGTTGACCTCGATGATGGCGTCGCGGAGCGTCTTCTCGGTCTCGTGGGCGATCAGCATCGGGCTCGCGCACTTGAGGCCCTTCACGGTGACGACCTCGTAGCCGCAGTCGGTGAAGAAGCGTTCCACCTGGGCGTCGCCGATCGGCATGTAGGGGGTGATGACGGCGATGCGCTTGATGTCGCCGAAGCGGGAGAGGGCGGCCTGGCAGGCATCCGACCCCATGGCGACGTTCATGCCGGCCCGGTCCTCGATCTCCGCCTTCAGCGTGTCGGCCCGCTCCTTGCCGTCCCAGAACGTCTCGGCCGACATCCCCATCACCAGGGCGCCGGGCGAGCAGGTCTTCACCGCGTCGATCGCGTCCATCGTGGCGGCGCGGATGCGCATGACCAGCTCGTTGAAGTCCGCGTCGGTGTGCACCGGGTCGTCCGGGATGACGATGCGGGAGAAGTGGTTGGTCACGCCGACCGGGCGCATTGCGTCGAACTCGGGCTGGACGGACGTGTTCGTCGACGGCGCGATGACGCCGAACTTCATGCGGTAGCCGAGACTGTCCACCATCGGGGGCTTCTCCTTGCGGACGTTGGGCGGGGCGCGCGATGCGTCAGGCGACGGCTTCGAGGTCCCGCAGCGACTGGATCATCGACGAGCGCAGCAGGTAGTCGCGGTGGGCCTTGGGGTCGGCGACCGTCCGGCGCAGCTCGTCGTGGTAGGCCCGGCGCGCCTCCGGCGACCGCTCGGCCATCATCTTGCGGTTGCGCAGGGTCTGGGCCTGGACGGTCTCCAGCGCGACCTTGCGGCGCTGGCGCTCGTAGCGCGCCATGCTGTCCAGCGGCGCGCCGTGCCAGACCTCGGTGAGCTTCTCAGACAGGTTCACCGCGTCGTGGATGCCGCCGTTCATGCCCATCCCGCCGAGCGGGTTGTTCAGGTGCGCCGCGTCGCCGGCGAGGAACACCCGGCCGGCGACGTAGCGGTTGGCGATGCGCTCGTGGACCCGGTAGGCGGTCGAATGGGCGATGTCGTAGCCCGCCGCGTTCAGGCACAGCCGCTGCAGGCGCTTCTCCATCACCGCCTTGTCGGTGATCTCGGCTTCCGACAGGTTCGGGTCGGTCGGCAGCAGCACCCGCCACAGGCTCGGCGTCCGCAGCAGCACCGCCCACTCTTCCGGATCGGTCAGGTAGGCGATGGGCGCCAGGTCCGCGATTGCCTCGTCGAAGGCGAAATGGGTGGACATGGAGAGGAAGATCTCCGGGATCGTCAGCCCCTCCAGCTCGATGCCGACCGATTTGCGGATGGCGCTGCGGGCGCCGTCGGCGGCGACCAGGTAGCGGCCGCGGAAGTGTTCCTCCGACCCGTCGGGCCGGACGATGCGCAGCGTCACGCCGTCGTCGTCCTGGGTGACGCCCACCGCTTCCGCCTCGTAGACGATGTCGGTCAGGCTGCTCGCCTCCACCCGGGCCCGCAGAAGCTCGGCGAGCTTCCACTGTTCGCACTGGAGCCGGTAGGGGTGGGCGGTGTCGGCCGCCAGCAGGCCGAGGTCGAAGGTGGCGACGATGCCTTCCTTGCGGTCGCGGAACTGCCATTGGGGGCAGACCAGGCCGCGCTCGATCAGCCGGTCGGTGATGCCGAAGCGGTCGAGCATGTCGAGGGTCGGCGGGTGGAAGGTCGAGGCGCGCAGATCCTGCGGCAGGCCGCGGCTGATCTCGAAGACCTTCGACGGTATTCCCTGCTCTGCCAGCGCCGTGGCCGCGACGAGCCCGACAGGCCCGGCGCCCACGATCAATACCTGTTCCTGCGCATCGCCCATCCTGCCGACAGCCCCCGATGATTTGCCTTGACAACGCTGAGATCGGTTTTCATTGTGTACAAGTTGTCAGGACATATCAAGCTGGTTTCGCCGTTTGTGTTCCTGACAATGTGGTGGCCCCGGTCGACGTGGAGTGCCTTGAAACCTGCCGGGGTGGCGGGCGTCGGGTGGTCGGTCGGGGGTGCCGAAACGGGGAAATGACGGCCGAAAACGGCCGCAGCCTAGACTTCCAGAGCATTCGGGAACGGTGGCGCGTATCGCATTCCTGTCCCCTCTGCATTCTGCCGGATCGCGAGCTGGCTCGGGATCCGTTCATGATTGCGCCCGTGCCGGGCGCATTCTGGATACAGGATCGGCGGCGTCGGGCCGCCGGGTAGGCCGTCATTTGTATACATATGACGCGCCGGATGGGAGGTTGCGAATGCTGCTCGTTCAGCAGTTCGTCAACAGTCTGATGCTGGGCAGCGTCTACGTGACGGTGGCCGTGGCCTTCACGTTGACGATCGGCGTGCTCAACTTCCTGAACTTCACCATCCCGACCCTGTTCATGGTCGCCGGCATGGTCGGCTGGGCCACCGCCTACTGGGGGTTGCCGCTCGGTTTGTCCGGACCTTTGCCCTGGCCGGTGGCGCTATTGGTCGGCATCGGCGTCGCCATCCTCGCCTCGCTGGTCGTCGAGCGCTTCACCTTCCGCTACCTGAAGACCCGCTACGGCGACGCCACCGAGCACGCCATCCCGCTGGTCAGCTCCCTCGGCTTCCTGCTCATCCTGGAAAACCTCGTCCGCATCGCCTACGGCACCGACGCCCAGCGCTTTCCCGGCCCCTCCACCGACCTCACCCTCAACGTCTCCGGCATCTTCATCCGCATCCCGCAGATGCTCAGCCTGGTCGTGGTGCTGGCGATCGTCGTCGGGCTGACCTGGCTGTTGCGCCGCAGCAGCCTCGGCCGCGCGCTCCGGGCGATCGCGGAAAACCCCGACGCCGCCAACATCCTCGGCGTCGACATCCACCGCATCGTGCCGGTGGTGTTCATGCTGACCGGGCTGTTGTGCGGGCTCGCCGGCTCGCTGTTCGCCGTCAACTACGGCGAGGTCTCGCCGATGATGGGCGAGGACATCGGCACCAAGGCGATCGCCGGCATGGTGGTCGGCGGCCTCGGCTCCATCTGGGGCGCCGTGCTGGGCGGGCTCATCGTCGGGCTGACCGAGACCATGACCATCAACTTCTTCGGCGCCGACACCGTTCAGGTCGCCGTGTGGGGCATGCTGCTTCTGACCCTGTTCGTCCGTCCCCAGGGGCTGTTCGGCCACAACGCCATCGGCAAGGGGAAGCTGTGATGAGCGGCTACTGGGCGGGCATCCTGTCGATCCTGGCGATCAACGTGGTCTTCGCCTACGGGATCTTCCTGCCGGTCGCCACGGGTCAGCTCAATCTCGGCGGGGCGGGGTTCCAGGCGATCGGCGCCTACGCGGCCGCCTACCTGTCGGCGACCTACGGGTTCGCGGTGCCGGTCACCATCGGCGTCGGCATCGTGCTGGCCGGCGTCGTCGGCTTCCTGATCGCGTTCCCGATCCTGCGCATGAGCGGGGTTTACCTGGTGCTGGCCACCTTCGCCTTCGCCGAGGTGGTGGCGGGCCTGATCCTCAACTCCGAAACGCTGGGCGGCGCGATCGGGCTGTCGGTGCCGGCCTACGTCGACTACCAGGTGCCGCTGGCGGCGGCCTTCGTCGTCACCCTGTTCGTCTTCTACCTGATGTCGACGCGCTTCGGCCTCGTCATGCGGGCGGTCCACGACGACGCCGTGGTCTCCGACCTGATGGGCGTCAGCGTGCGCGGCGTGAAGGTGTGCGCCTTCGCCATCGGCGCGGCGCTCGCCGGTCTCGCCGGCGGCCTCTACGCCCACACCTTCAACTTCGTCGAGATCCAGGGCTTCAACGCGCTGATGTCGATCTACGTGCTGCTCTACGTGCTCCTCGGCGGCACCCAGACGGCGTGGGGGCCGCTTGCCGGCGCCACCTTCTTCACCCTGCTGCCGGAGGGGCTGCGCGTCGCCGTCCCGGCGGTGAAGCAGGGGGGTGCCAGCCTGCTCGGCCTGGAGGGTGCGGTGAGCCCGCCCGACGAGTCCTGGCGTTTCGTCATCCTCGGCGTGCTCACGGTCCTGATGATGGTGTTCCGACCCGAGGGCCTGATCACCCGCACCATGGTCGAGCGGCTGCGGCCCCGGCGGCGGAGCCCGGCAGCCGCCCGCGGGGTGGCGGCATGAGCGGCCCCCTTCTCGCCCTCGACGGCGTGTCCAAGCACTTCGGCGGCCTGACCGTCGTCTCCGACGTGAGCTTCGAGGTCCGTCCCGGCAGCCGCACCGCGCTGATCGGCCCGAACGGCGCCGGAAAGACCACGGTCTTCAACCTGGTCTCCGGGGTCTATCGCCAGGACGCGGGCACCATCCGGCTCGATGGCCGCGAGATCTCCGACGTGCCGTCGCGCCGCCGCATCGGCCTCGGGATGGCGCGCAGCTTCCAGAACATCCGGCTGATGCCGCACCTGTCGGTGGTGGAGAACATCATGCTGGGCCAGCAGGCCCAGGCGGGCGGGCTCGCCGGGGCGGTCACGCCGCTGTCGCTGTTCGGCCGGTCCCGGTGGCGGCGCGAGGCGGAGGACCTGCTGGCGCTCATGTCCATCGGGACCATGCCTGGCGAGACGGTGGCGACGCTGCCCTACGGGATCCGCAAGAAGATCGAGGTGGTGCGGGCGCTGGCGTCCTCGCCGCGGCTGCTGATGCTGGACGAGCCGGCCGCCGGCCTCAATCCCACCGAGACGGCGAGCCTGCGCGACTTCCTGCTGGAACTGTCGGACAGCGGCATCACGCTGCTGGTGGTCGAGCACGACATGGGGCTGGTGCGCAGCCTCTGCGACCACGCCGTGGTGCTGAATTTCGGGCGCAAGGTCTACGACGGCCCCACCGACCGGGTGCAGGAGGACCCGCAGGTTCTCGAGGCCTATCTCGGTCCCCGCTACGGCGACGGCCACCGCGTGGGCGCGGCGGGAGAGGGCGGCCATGTTGCTTGATGTCACCGGCCTCGACGTCACCTACGGCCGCACCCGCGCCGTCAAGAGCGCCGACCTGGCGGTGGGCGAGGGCGAGATCGTCGCGGTCCTCGGCGCCAACGGCGCCGGCAAGACCTCGCTGCTGCGCGCCCTGCAGGGGGCGGCGCGTCCGTCCGGCGGGCGCATCCTGCTCGAGGGCCGCGATCTCACCTATGCCAGTTCCGCCGCCCGGGTCCGCGCCGGCATGATGCTGGTGCCGGAAGGCCGGCAGATCTTCGTCTCCATGACGGTGCACGAGAACCTGCTGATGGGCTCCTATCTGCGGCGCGACGCCGCCGTCGACCGCGACATCGACGCGATCTACGACCGCTTTCCGAATCTCGCCGAGCGGCGCGACATGAAGGCCAGCGTCCTGTCGGGCGGCGAGCAGCAGATGCTCGCCATCGGCCGCGCCATGCTCGGCCGCCCCCGCCTGATGATGCTCGACGAACCGTCGCTCGGGCTGTCGCCGCTGTTCGTGGCGCGGCTCTTCGACCTCCTTCTCGAACTCAACCGGGACGGGCTGGCGATCCTGCTCGTCGAACAGAACACCACCATGGCGCTCGAGATCGGATCCCGGGCGTACGTCTTCGAACTCGGTTCGGTCGTGCTGGAGGGCACGGCGGAATCCCTGCTGAACGACGAGGCGCTCACCGAGGCCTATCTCGGCGGCGGCTCGGCGGAGACCGCACGGACCGCCGCCGGGGCCGGATGAGGCCGGGCGCGCGGAAACTGACCGCAGCAAAGAAGGGGAGCGCGGAATGAACGGGTTTGGATCACGTCTCGCAGTGACGGGCATCGCGGCGGCCATCGGCCTCGCGTCATCGCTTGCGCCGACCCTGGCGCAGGACACCATCAGGATCGGCAACATCGTGGCCACCGCCGGACCGCTGAAGAGCGCGGCGGAGCCGACCGTGGTCGCCGTGGACATCGCGGTGGAGGAGATCAACGCCAACGGCGGCATCAACGGCAAGCCTATCGAGATTGTCCGCTTCGACACCGGCTCGGATCCCAAGCAGGCCTCCGTCGGCGCCCGCAAGCTGATCCAGGACGATGAGGTGCTGGCGATCGTCGGGCCGTTCTCGTCGAGCGAGACCCGGGTGGCGCTCAACGACGCCGAACGCTTCAAGACGCTGATGCTGCCGACCTCGTCGTCGGCGCCGGGGCTGGCCGAGGGCAAGACCTATCTCTACCGGCTCTCGGAGGACGAGGCCGTTCAGTTCGGCCGTCTGCTCGACACCATCAAGAAGGCCGGCTTCAAGGCCGAGACCGCCGAGATCGTCTACATCTCCGACGACGTGGTCTCCAACATCGCCGGCACCAAGCTGTATCCGGCGCTCTTCGACCAGGCCGGCATCAAGGCCGGCGACCCGATCCCGGTCCAGTTCAAGAGCTTCGACATGTCGGCGCAGTCGGCGAAGATCGTCCAGGAGAACCCGGACATCGTCGCCATCGCCGGACTGCCGGAGCAGGCCTCGAAGGTGATCAAGGAGCTGCGCCGCCAGGGTTATGAGGGCCGCATCATCGGCTCGCAGATCTTTGCCGACCCGAACGTCGTGGAGCTGTTCGGACCGGAAGGCGACGGCACGCTGCTGGTCGCCGGCTTCTGGAAGGGCCGCACCGACGCCTCCGCGGCCTTCAACGAGAAGTTCGTGGCGGAGGCGGAGAAGCGGGGGATCCACAAGCTGGGCGCCCACCACTCCGACGCCCAGGCCTACGACATCCTGTTCCTGCTGAAGCAGGCCATGGAAGCGGCGGACGTCACCGGCGATCCGGCCCGGCTCGACGAGGAGCGGCAGGCCATTGTCGAGGCCATGGACGGCATCGCCTTCTCCGGGATCATCGGCGACGACATCTGCTTCCAGCGGCATGACGCGCAGCTGCCCGGCTACATCATCGAGATCAAGGACGGTGCCTGGACCAAGTTCGACGAGGTCCCCGCCGACCCCTGCGAGTAGCGGCGTATCCGGCCGCCGTCCGGCGGCCGGCCCATCGTTTCAACCAGCCCGTCGGGCGGCCAGAATGGACTGCCGCGACGGCCCCGGTCCATGAGAGGAATGTCCCATGTTGAAATCCTTTGCCTTCGCAGCCGTCGTCACCGCCGCCTCCCTCGGCGCGGCGTCGGCCCAGACCGTCGGCATCGGCACCACCCAGGGCGGTGCCACCAACCAGCTGGCCACCGCCATCGCCAACGTGGTCTCGGCCGACGGCGAGGTGCAGATGCGCCCGCAGATCGCCGCCAACACCTCCCAGTACATCCCGCTGGTCAATGCCGGGAAGCTGGAGTTCGGCGTCGCGAACTACCCGCAGACCTGGTACGCGATCCAGGGCACCGGCATGTCCCGCGAGCCCAATCCGAACCTGCGGATCGTCTCCTCGCTGTTCCCGTTCGTCGCCGGCCTGGTGGTGACCGAGGATTCCGGCATCGACAGCTTCGCCGACCTCAAGGGCAAGGGCGTGCCGCGTTTCCCCGACAACTCGCTCGGCGACTACGTGATCCGCCTCGGCCTCGGTGCCGGCGGGCTCACCTACGACGACGTCGTCGAGGTGCCGGTGGCAAACTTCGGGCGCATGTACGAGGCGCTTAAGCAGGGTCAGACGGCGGTGTCCATTTCGGCGCTGGGCGCCCGTCCGACCTTCGATCTGGAAGCGTCGCTGGGCGACATCAAGTTCCTCTCCTTCAGCGAGGAGAACCTGGCCGGCATGAAGGAGCTGATGCCCGGCATC
>TARA_R110002020_G_scaffold470154_1_pt1 | contig 14950 bp, 19 predicted proteins | sample TARA_R110002020 | Tara Oceans TARA_R110002020 (sample SAMEA4396489) | marine metagenome | biome: Westerlies Biome; feature: [MES] marine water layer (ENVO:01000295) within the mesopelagic zone...; material: water (ENVO:00002006), including particulate matter (ENVO:01000060) such... | reverse complement strand
GTCATTTGAGTTTTGTGAAGAAACATTACAGTATTATATAGCAAAAATAAAGAGAGGTCAAGCCCCTCTCTGTATTATTCACTACTTTTTTGTCTAATGTATGCTCTACCTTGCTCATCAAATCCATCAATATCAATGCATACAGGTTCACCAGTGAAGTTATCTACAGGGGCAATTAGTAAGTACGGACCAGGAACTCTATCAGTTCGTATATCGTAAGTTCTAAAATTAGTAGGATGAAAATGAATCGTAACTACCTTCTTACCAGGATTGCGACAAGTGTATTCAAGTTCTCTCATGTGATATGTAATCTTATTATCACATCCAGGCTTACCCATCGTATAATTCATACTATCAGATGTTGATATCGGAGTTTTAAAAATCCAAGAGTCTTGTGATGCAGAATTATCATATGGTTCAATCTCCCAATTCTTACCATCCTTGGTAGATATCTCCCACCGACTCAAGGCATAAAATTGCTTTGACATATCAAGACTTTTAAAAAATCGAAGAGTATCATCAAAAATAATATCCGCATTTGCAACTACACAGATTTGATCTTCCAATTCTTGATTACAGAAATCAAAAAGATCTTTATACGTTGGTCTATTTTCTCTCACTATTCTATGAATCTTAGAAGAATTGAAATTGAGTTCAGCATCATCTTCCATGAAGAGATATACATTATCAATTAACTCATTCGCAAGGTTTTGATGAAGACAATAGAGATACTCTCCATTTCTCATATGATTACGAGAGTTAAAATATTCTATAATTAAATTCATTGTCCAGAGATCCAATCCATTAAGTTTACTTTTGGTTCCCAACCAAAAGTTCTTTTTAATTTATCATTCTTAGCAAGAGTAATTCTAGACTCACCAATTCTTGAAGGAATGTTTACTTGTTTATCAGAAATTGCATTAGCAATCTCATTAATGGAATAATTTACACCATTACCTACATTGTATAATTGCCCATAGTTCATCTCATGAACTTCTTCTGTTGCTGCGAGAATATTAGCAGATACTACATCAGACACATGAGTAAAATCTCTACGTTGCTCTCCATCACCAACGATTGTGAGAGATTCTTTATTATCACGTTGACGTAGAAAGATGCCTATTACAGGAGCATACTGACCCTTTAGAGGTTGTCTTTCCCCATACACATTAAAGTATCTAAGAAAAACTGTTTTCAATCCAAACAAGTTAGTATACATCTTACAAAGTTTTTCACCAGTAACTTTAGATACTGAATAAGGATTCAAACAATCATCACTCTGAAGTTCATCATTAGGAGGTTCATTAAATCCATAACCCGATGAAGTAGAGGAATAGATTACTTTCTTTACACCTGCCTCACGGGCACACTGAAGAACAGTAACCGTACCCACACAGTTTACACTAACTGCCTCAATAGGATTCAAAATAGCAGGTTGAATTCTAGACTCTGCAGCAAGATGAAACACATAATCTATATTAATCATTGAGTTTTTCAGTAACTTATAATCTCTAATATCACCTTTTATATTGTAAGCCTTAGGATTTCTATAAAACTTTTCATTAGATTCTGCACTCTCATTATCATAGCAAACAACTTCATGACCCATCTCAAGAAGTTTATCTACAATGTGAGACCCAATAAATCCTGCTCCACCCGTTACTAATGATTTCATAATTCAGATTTAGAAAAAATAACATCAACTTGAAACAAATCACCTTTCTTTAAATTATCAGTATCTTCATCCATCCAGATATTTTCACCAATAATTTCATGATTAGTAAATCCAATACCACTCATATATTCAATAACTTCATCAAACAAAGGAGATCCTTCATTATATTGCAAGATTGAAACTTCCATTATTATATAAGAAGCTTTTTGAATAGTATTCAATCCACCTCTAATAATATCCAATTCAGATCCTTGAGTGTCTATCTTAATAAGATCAAAACTTTTTCCAACTTCTTCAGTAACTTCATCTAGTGTATATGTGTTCCTCTTAACTTTTATACTATCATTATAGTATTTGGTATTTTCTTTTAAGTAAGATGTCCCAGTACACGTAGGATTTTTTGGATTCAAATGTAGAGTAACCTCTTTATTAGAATCACTCAAAAGAACAATACAATGAGAAAATGGTAAATTTTCTAGATACTCATCACAATTTTCATTTCCCTCTAACATTAAGGAGTCTACATTTTTCCATAGTTTTTTACAAAACATAGAAAAGTTACCATGATGAGCTCCAATATCTAATAGAGTATTTGGAGTATAATTTTTAGATAGATTGATTAAGTAATTCTCAACACTCATAAATAAACTTCCTTAAATTTTTGACAGACTTTTTGTGGAGTATAATCCTGATAACAATTCCATTCTAATGAATTTATTTCTTTCTTATCCAAATTTCTTAAAATATGTAAGATATCAGATTCGGTTTTAAAATATATCCCCTTCTCTCCAAGTGTATCTATATGATTTCTTTCTGGTGATTTTTCATAAGTAATGATGGGTTTATTTCTAATTGAAAACTCAGCACAGGATAATCCAAATGATTCACCGATATACCTAGCATGAAGCATAGCATCACATGTATTGATAAACTTCACTTTAGTATTCATATCAGAAGTCCCAGGCAAGTATATCACTCTTTCGTGTTCAATGAAAGGTTCTGTGAACTGAAAAACAAACCAAATGTCAGATCTTTCAGTCAAAACTTGTTGTATTGCTTTCTTTACAAAAGGCAAATCAAAAGTTTCCCATCCACCATTTCTACCAAGCACTAATTCTTCTTTGGGAATAGACAATTCTTCTCTCATATCCTCCTCCATATCAGGAAGATATACCATATAAGGAACATAAGGAATTTTATATCCAGTTATCTTCGATAACCACTTTGACCCCATAGCATAAATGTCACCGTGAACCCAGTCGGGAGTCCAGTTTCCTGATATTGCATTAACAAGATTCTTACTGACTGAAGAGATAACTCCATCCGGAGCACCTCCCTTTTCCATTAGAAAATATTCACATTGATTATTAGTTAGAATATCATCTATTTCATTATTATTGTTGTAAGAAAAAACTGTAAACTCACTTTCAAACTTCCTCAAAACATCAGCATTATTAGCAGGGTGAGTAGAAGGATACATGATGATTGGATCAATATTTAAATAATATCTTGTCCAATAAGCCCAGTCATAGATTGCGACCGTAGTGCCTCTCAATGAAAGAGAGTTGTCATGAAATGCTATTTTCATTTTATTATAATAGAATTGATTAGTTTATTTCTAATTACTGGATTATCCCAACTGATATTATTCTTATTGAGATGATGTTTAACCAAACCTTCTCCAACAAATTGTTTCCAACCATCCTGTTTGTACTTTTTAAAATTATCATATAAGGATGAATAGATATCCATATTTTTTGATGAAGAAATTGCCAAATCACTATTTGGAGATTCTTTCATAGCATAGCAATTTACATAATCCATAGATAAATTATACAAATCAATATCAAATTTAATTATCTCAATATCAAATCTACACCTAATAACAATATCATATAAAAAAGAATTCTCTTTTTCATATTGCATTTTTAATTGATTGGATCTTTGTATAGAAAAAAACATACTATGAACATTAGATGGTCTTGCTAATTCATAGTTAACATCATTAAAAGTATCAAAAACAATTTGAGGTTCATATAAAAATATTGCGGGTTTATAGATTTTTTTAATTACATCTATAGTGTCGTCTTTCCAGTAATATGTTCTACCATATGATAATGTTGCAGGTAATTCCATTCTTTTATTTGACATAGAATTATCCCACCAGGTATGTACAAAGACATCAGGTGAATATTTTTGTAATATGTTTTTGTTTATATGTGCATAACCCTCCTCAAGATACCTTGGTTGTCCAGAAATACAAAGTGCTACTTTCATTTTAAATTGTTAACATAATCACTACAGACAGCATAACAGTTAGTCACTTTTAATATATCCCAATTAATATTACATTCTTCTGGCATAACAATGACTGTCGATGAAGTATAAGTTTTTCCAGGATAAGACCATATATGCCCATGACTCGTCATAGTATAATCATCACTTTGATGCCAAAAATAATTAAATTTTGTTTTAGTCATAAAATCTAGTGTGGCAATATCTTTACAATGAATCCAAAGATATTGAGACATTTTTGCCAATTCAATAAAAGTAATAGTATTTTTTGGTTCATTATGTCCCAACCAGAACGTTTGAGATACTACATCATATCTCAAATCAATCTCTACATCATAACCATTTTCTATACATTTGTCAATCTGCCCAACTGTATTTTCAACATTTCTATTAGGTCCATCAATGTTACCACGATGTGCTATGAGTTTCATACAATATATTTGTCTGAAGGAATGGAAGGCCATCTCACAACAATCAAGTCAGAATCTTCAAGAAATTCCACATTAGAAATTTCATTCGGTTCATAAATCCACATGTCTCCGGCACTCATAAGTTTACCATTTACTTTAAGTTCTCCAGATACAATATAATTCAACTCTGTTGTAACCTTATGAGTATGCGGAAATGTTTGGCATCCTTTTTTGTGGTTATGATGTGCTACTTCAAAGAATGGATTTTTAAATAAAGATGGATTAAAATCCCCAACAAACCATCCCCCCTTATAATCTTTAATATTAGATTCAATCATTTTTCTAACTCCTGAATACGAATCTGATGCCTACCTCCGTCAAAAGTATTTGAGGAGCAAATTTTAATGTAATTATCTAATACATCATAGTTTACACCCTTTGCAGGAATTGAAAAGAAGTTTGCACAATTGTGACGTATTGCCATTTCCATAGCAAACTCATCATAAACAAGTGCAGAACGAATACCTTTGTTTTTATTAGCACAGATATTCACTCCCTGTCCGGTGCGGCAGAATCCAAAACCATAATCACAATCCCTTTCTCCAATAGATTTAACTGCCTGTGCAATGTAATCTCGATAATCACAATCCTTATTCAGAATAGTTCCAAAATCAATATATTCTAAATGATGCTTATCTAAAACTTGTTTAAGAATTTCCTTTGCTTCAAATCCAGAATGATCAGAACAAATGGCAATAGGTTTATCACCAATACGACGAGTAACATTATCTTTATAGAAATGGAATTCATCAGGTGTTCCAAATACATGCATTTTCTCCACAGATTCAGTAAAAATCTTTTTATCATCTTCAATAAGAAGATTATAGAGAGGTGAAATATAGAACTCATTCTTAGTTCTCAGATCACGAGTAATCATCTCTCTCGCATACTTACAGAAATCAGATCCTTTCTTAAATCCATAAATTCCCACACATGCATTATTACTAATTGCTTTCTTTTCCGCTGTTTCAGTTACGTATCCATTTAAATCAACTTTTGCATAACTATAATTTGAGGAATTTGATTTAAATGTTAATAGTAGTCCATCTCCATTCAAATCATTTATACTATGCGGATCAAATACTGGTCTAAACTCAATATCCAAAGTGTGAATTACTAAAGGTGCGTCATTGTCAATATATTCTTCTGCATAAAGACAACTACATACCGATCCATCTGTAAGTTTATCAAGAATAACTACTTTAATTTCATCACCAAACTTCTTACGTAAAAGTTCGTCCATATGAAAATTATATACAGTCTCATCTCTAACTACAAAAATAAGATTACAACCCTCATAATTTAAACAATCTAAAGAAATATCAATAAGATGTTTATCTTTAATATTAATCAGTTGTTTAGGAACTTTAAATCCTTCTTTAATAAATCGACTTCCCAATCCTGCCATGGGAATAAGAATATTCGGTTTCATATTTACTTACCAATAATTTCAGTTGTAGTTAAATGTGCGTATTCAATCCAGTCGCGGATATCTCCATATCCCTCTAGTAATTTATAAAGAAAACAAGATGCAAATATATCACCAGCACCAAGAACATTAACGTTCTTTAGAATTAATTCTTCTGGTAATTTGTAGAAAAATTTCTCTTCCCCATTAGATACGACGCTTCCAGATGCACTATGGAGAATCACCCATCCTTTTGTAGAGTTAGTATATTCTAAAAAACTATCGTTAATATCTTCATCAGAGATGAATAGATAGTCCACATACTGAAGAATTTCCATATTAACTTGTTTACCAGCACATATATCTGCGGTGATAATACCATCCAAAACAGGGATAAAATCGTTTCGTGTCAGTTCATTTAGATAGATCAAATGACTAATTTTAGAACTAACCATCTTTACCTGATGCTGCACCAAACTTAAGTTGACCTTTGAATATCTTTTAGCAGCAGGTTTGTCAATATAGATGAGTGCTTGACCAATATCAATCGGAGACAATCCAATATCAATTGTTGGATCAATCTCAAGCAATGCCTTCCAAACATTTGCCATCGACCCTAGAGTTTTCTTTTCTGTGTCACCATCAATAATGGTATCAATAGTCAGATGTCCGTAAAGAGCAATATCCTTCATTAAAATTTTTCCTTCAAGTCAAGTTCATAGATCTTATCTATTACTTTATCATAAGAAACACAAGGAAGCAATCCATCTATTTCAAGTGTGTCGAATAGTGTCATAACTACATTTTCACCACCCTTAACTGACAGAACCTTTGCAACCTGCTTTACTATTCTTGGAGAATCCAACATACAAACAGGATATCTTACCTTCTTCATAATACCAATATCAAAAAGATCATCCCCAACATAAGCAGTATCTTTCTCTGTGCAATTATATTGCTTCAAGATATCATCAAGATAGTTTGCCTTATCACTATGGAAACCAGACCCACGATTAGCAATAACGTGCAGATTTCTGTTCTCAAGAATACTAACATTATACGGATCACCAGTCAGGAATACAACATTAACTCCAATTGCACGAAATCTTTTTATTGCAGTCCAATCTTTATCACAGAATGTTTTTAATTTAACTGTTCCCTCACGGTCATAGTATTTTATGCCATCTGTCATGACACCATCAACATCAAGAATTAAGAGTTTTATCATATTTAATCAAAAGCAAAGGATCTATAATTGGCTCTATATGCCAATTCTGTAGTTATATTTGGTAGTGATATTTTATTTTTCACAGAACCAATATCTATTTCATCTGGATACTCACATTCTACAGGAGATTCTGTAGGAATAACATTGAGACCAATATCATTTAAATATATTCCAAGTAAGGACTCTGGATGAGGATTTCCAGTATGCATTGTGGGAACTTTGTACACATACTTATTGATATTTTTAAATAAATTAGCATACTTGGACATTGATATACTTGTTCCCATACCAATTATATCACTTTTTCCCATAGGATGAATTTGTGAAAAATTCCATCTAGAAGGAATCATAACACAATTATCATCCATTTCTTCTAAATTTAAATCAATACTCTCCAACGTTCTAAGAAAGAAAAAATCTGGTCTCAGTCTAAACACATAATCATATTTAAAATTATTTTCTTTTTCATATTCCTCCCTCAATCTATTTGCATTGTAAATATTACACCACATTTTAGATATGGGTCCTCCAAATTTATGTTCAGAATCTAAGTGATCATAATAATCATGATCATTAATGATCATTTTTTTTGGTTTATATAACCTATCAAATTCCAATAGATTCTGATCTCGTCCATTTCTGTTTGGAGATCCAAAAAAGAAGGTGTCAACTTCATAGATATCAAAAAAATTTTTCTTGAAGTATGGAAAAGTATCTTCAAAATTCCTAATTCTTCCAGAAAAACATGCAGCAATTTTCATGTCAAAACTCCGGTCATTTGTTCAAATACACCTTCTAAAGTGGGTTTCTTTTCAAATAAAGATTCCTTAAGAATAGATTGATAAAGGTTATTATCATTATCTATTTTAATAATATCCTCTAACATAGATTCCATATCAGAATAATTACTCAGATTTAAAAAACCTTTTGTATTGAAATCTCTATGACATTCTGTATCAGAATAATAAATTGGAATATTACCTGCTATCTTTGCATGTAGTAGTTTTTCAGTATACCATCCACCGGGAGCAGCATTTTCAAAACAAATTGAAAACTTATAATCGGAAATTACTTCCATCTTTTCAAGTTCTCCGGCATGACTATTGTTTTGAGGAATCTGCATCTTGTGACACTTTCCATAACAATCAACATCCTTATATTGGTTGACCATATCTATCATATCAATTCTATTCTGATATGGCACACTAAAAACTGTACTACAAAATTTAGTTTTTTCTTTTGATGCAAATGGATTCTCTTCAGTAAAATAATCGACAGGTATCAACCATCCAGGATTACCCCATGTTCCGGTATTAAACCAATCAACATAAAACATCCATAAAGGAATTCTAATATTCTTAGAATCATACGAGTCAAAGAAACTAGTGATAGAATAATCACATTCATTAAAGTTTGGTCTTGGAGAACTTTCTCCATTAAAAAATATTTTTATACAATCATTATATGATCTATAAGATTGTCCAAAGATATTATAAATTAAACAATCACAATCTTCAGGATTACTAACAGATATGTCTTCAAATACTTCCTTGAATAAAAATGTTATAAGGTTATGGTTATAATCAAACCCTGGCCAAAAGTCAGAAAAAGAAATTTTCATAATCAGTTTTGTATAGTTGTTTTAAATTCAGGACTTTGTATCGCAAGTGCTGGTTCGAACCAATAATTGTTTAAAGAAAATTTATCAATCAGATAATTATAATACCAATCTGCACCATTGTTACAATACCTCAATTCTTCTAATATCTTTTTAGATCCAGATTTACTTATAAGATAGGCATGTGTACATCTAGATCCTTTTATTTTTGCTATTCTCAAATCTTTTTTTGGAGTTGCATGTAAATCACAACAAGTTCCAACCCACGCCATGTCCCAATCTTCTGGAAGTTGTTCAAAAGACTTCTTAAACTCATCTAAGAAATCATCACAAAGAACTACATCATCTTCTAATACTAAAGCATAATCATATTTTTCAGAAACCTCTTTGACTATCTTAATATGCTTTAATACCAAAGAAATTTCTGAGATCTTTAATTGTCTTCCTTGAGGATTTTTACCAAAAATATTGGGGAAGTTTTTTTCTATTTCATCAGTGTCCCAATTATCAGAACTATAATCTTCCACAAATTCATAGTCTACGATATTCTCTTCCTTCAAAACTTCTAACAGATGAGATTTCCTTTCTGTAAGTTTATTCCAATGACATATAAATGTTTTCATTTATTGAACCACTCCTCTCTCCATTTTTGACCACCAGCAAAATGACGAATAATCACATCGTCTTTCTCCACCCTATTAATTAAAAACTGACAATCAGATTCACCTTCCATCTCCGTGACATTCCATGCTGTAGGAAGAATCTCTACATGTTCATAAAGTTCATCTAAAGAATATTCAGTCCATTCAGTTTTATCAGAATGCCACCCATAATCCGGTAGATTCCAAAAAGGTTCATCAGAATGTCTCTTGATACCTGCAAGAGAATACCAAGATGCTTGCTCTCTAAACTCATGCCAGAAACTATTAACATACCCAAACCTTTCGTGCCTGGATACAACATCATTCAATCCCCTGTATCTATCCTCCGAAAGAATGTTATCGATTAACTTCCTAGACCATTCATTAATCTTGATAGAATAGTTACCCATACAATGAGTATTACCAGAGTCAATCGCATATGAAAAAGATTTGTTTGTCTGATACAGTTCATCAATATTTGCGATGCACATATCAGCATCCAAATGAGTAACAATATCTCCGTCAGTTACGTATCCTTCCTCAAGCATCTGCTCAAGAATAGTGAACTTCAACCAAGTATAATTTCCACGATACTTATAGAGATTATCTTTCAGTTCAAGATATTCAAAACCATGCTTATCAGCATACTCCTGATTCCTTGGAGACATATAAGTATCAAAAAATTGCTGCCTTTGATCAGCATAAGAACCAAAAACTAATAATACTTTTTTCATCCAACCCTTTTGATAATATTATTAAAGACACCCTGAAGAGAAAAGTAATCTTGATAGAGTTCTTGACCCCTTTGTAACATCTCATTGTATGTATCATCAGAAATACCCTTCAAAATATCATAGGTATTTCTAATATTGTCCTCATCAATTATAACACAGAATTCTTCCCAATCCAATTCATCAGACCAGGGAAGTGCATGATCATCAGAAATGTACACAGGAACAGTATTCAATTGGAAAGACTCATAAAGTCTGAAGCTAGTAGTTCCATAACCTCTAGGACATAGAGAAAACTTAGAAGCAGACATGACATCAAGAAAGGTATTCAACTTCTCTTCTCCAACATTAATATCCCAGTTACCTGCTTTAACAAGACAATCATCCTTACCACGAAATGCTTTTACCATATCAGTTCTAACCCAATAAGTATTAGAACCAATGAAGGAAGCAAAGTATTTGTGTTCCTGCTTAGAAGTTTCTGGAATAGAAGAACATACTAATGGAATAGGAATCACATTCCCCTTCTTACGGTTACCACCAGCACAGAAGATCATAGTATCCTCAGGAAAATCTTCAAATGGTCCATCGTCCTGCTGACAGATGGTAAAGTAAGATCCATCAGAACTCAAAGTTTCATAAAGTAAATTTTGAAGGTCTGGATAAGGTTGTCCTCCCCAGATACGATTACAAAAAAGATTTGACCAGAAGATATCAATGTATTCTCTTTGAGGTTTATCTTCTAACTCTTGGTAATGACTGTAAAAATACTCCTCAAGATATTCTCCCTGATGATATGGAGGATATGTTGGTGTAAGAGAGTTTGGTCTCAAATAATCTTCCTTCAAATAAACCATAGTCCCTCCTCCTTAAACTTATTGATTTTAGTCTCTACACCAACCATCCAATTGTTATGAACTATCATAGCATTTTCTTTTTTACCTTGCTGATAATACACATTACCATTAGGAAATAAATCCTCAGATAGTAGTGCTATATTATCATTATACTTTGTAAGTCCAATACGATTCATAATAAGTTGATCATCATCAGAGTCATCTGCACCACACTCCTCCACTAACTGACGGCATTCAATGGTCTCATTAAATACCATAAATCCAGTGCAGATTGTAGACCCAGGAGCATCAGTTTGAAATAATACTTCTTCATGACCAGTAAGAATTTCTACGGGATTTTCTTTAAAAACAATGTCAGTATCTACCCACATTAGATTGGGATGTTCTTTATGAACTTGGTTGATAATTTTCCACTTATGACGAACTACATTTCTAAATCCACTATTACTATCAAAAGTCCAATCCTGATATTCTTTTAGATTACTATTCATATAAAGAAAAGCACCCTTATATCCTTCAAGAATAAAAGACTTATAAACTTCCTCATCCATACAAGCAATTATAAAGTCGTCCATATTAATACCTACATTTTCAGCAGACTTCAACATATTCAGACAAATATCATGACACCCGTAATTTAAAAATGTAAGAAATTTCATTGATCTTTATACCACTCATAAGTTGTTTCGATTCCCTTTTGGAGAGAAATTTTTGGTCTCCAACCAAGAGATTTAATTTTAGTCACATCTAAAAGTTTTCTTGGAGTTCCATTAGGTTTAGTAGTATCCCATGTAGTTTCTCCCGGATATCCTACAATATCAGAAATTATATTTGAAAGTTCTTTGATTGTAAGGTCTTCACCAGTTCCAACATTAATAATATCTGGATCATTATAATCCCTCATGCAAGTATAACATGCTTCTGCAAGATCATCAACATGAAGAAACTCTCTATATGCTGAACCATCACCCCACAGTTTTACATCTGGCCACCAAGGTCCACCCATATCAATAGTATAACCATTGGTTGTTGCATCATGATATTTTGCAATCATAGCAGGAAGAACATGAGAAGTTTCTAAATCAAAATTATCATTAGGACCATATAGATTTGTAGGCATTAACGAGATAGCATTGAATCCATACTGTTGACGATATGCCTGACACATCTTAATACCAGCAATCTTTGCAATCGCATAAGAGTCATTACTAGGTTCAAGAGGACTACCCATCAAGTATTCTTCCTTAATTGGTTGTGTACATAACTTCGGATAAATGCATGAAGAACCAAGGAACAGAAGTTTCTTAACACCAAACTTACGTGCAGTATGAATGATGTTTGATTGAATCATTAAGTTGTCATAAATGAAATGTCCAGGTTGATATTTGTTTGCACCAATACCACCCACCTTTGCAGCAGCAAGATAAACATACTCTGGTTCGTTGATTCGAAAAAACCTTTCAACATCTTCCTGACGACGTAAATCCCAATAAGAAGATGGTGATGAAAGAATATTAGTATATCCTTTCCAATGAAGCATACGAACAATTGCTGATCCTACAAGTCCGGTATTACCAGCAACGTAAATTTTAGATTCAGTATTCATAATTTCTCTAAGATACAGTGTAATAATTCAATTTCTTTGTCTCCAACAAAATGATTGTTTCCCAAATAAATTCCGTTATAATGAACAAAATCAACATTTAAGTTTTGTTTTTGAGTTTCAATACCATATTCACTAAGAAATGGTTGTCTCAAAAGATTACCTCCAATAATAGGTCTATGTTCAATATTATTTTCATCAAACTTTTTCCTTAGAGTATTTGCTTGTTTTTTATCCTTACATAGTAAAGGTAAACAAAAATTACTGACATTATCATTATAATCTGGAACTATAAAATAGTCAGAATAATTCTTTATCAAATTTATAAATTTTAGATAGTTTTGATTTCGTATTTCAATATACTTATCAAGTCTTTTCAACTGAGACATTCCCAATACTGCTCCCAGTTCATTATTTCTAAAGTTATATCCATCAGTTACAAACATAAACTGTTTGGATATTTCTGGATACTGAAAAATATAACCTTCAAATCTTTCAGACTCTCTTGCTAGTCCATGTGATCTCTTCATTCTCATCAAATCATACAAATCAAAATTATCGGTAGAAATCATTCCTCCTTCAATTGTTGATATATGATGCCCAAAATAAAAACTAAAGGTAGCACCTAAACTATTAGATCCTATCTTAGATCCGTCAGGATTCTTACATCCGTGCGATTCGCATACATCATCCAAAAGTAATGCTTTAGGAAATAGTTCAGAATACTTATCTCTGTTTGCAGGATATCCTATAAGGTGCGTAATAAAGATAAGTTTTATATCAGGATGTTTATCTGCGATATATTTTAAGTTCTCTTCACAAAAACTAAAATTATTTAAGTTAATATCACAAAAAATAGGAGTAAGTCCTAATTGAATTACGGGTCCGACATTTGTTACCCATGTATTGGAAGGAACTAAAACTTTATCTCCGTCCTTTAACCCATAGAGTTCCTTTACAGACGAGAGGAGAAGATAGTTAGCAGTACTTCCGGATGAAACATATAAAGAATACTTAGATCCTAACCACTTACTCCATTTAGATTCAAACTGTTTAACTTTTGGTCCATTAGTAAATCTATTAGAAAATAAACAAAAAGATGCCATTTTGACTCTATCAGATAATGTTAAATTATCTTTCATCAATGGCCACTTATTATTACTCATGAATACACATATCCTGAACTAATTGTTTAAAAGAAATCTTAGGTTCCCAATCCAACTTTTCTTTTGCCTTGGTGGCATCACCTAATAAAGTTTCGACTTCAGCAGGTCTGAAATATTTAGAGTGAATTTTAATAACCTCTTTTCCGGTAAATACATCATATCCGATTTCATCCAATCCTTCACCTCTCCATATAATTTGCATTCCGAAATAGGATGCTGATTCCTCAACAAACTTGCGAACTGAATATTGTTTACCAGTAGCAATCACAAAGTCTTCAGGTTCTTCTTGTTGAAGCATTAACCACATTGCTTCAACATAATCTTTAGCATGTCCCCAATCACGAAGTGCATCAAGATTACCCAGATATAAACACTCTTGCTTACCCTCAAAAATTGCTTTCAGACCGATTGTAATCTTACGAGTTACAAATGTTTCACCACGTCTTGGTGATTCATGATTAAAAAGAATACCACTACAAGCATACATTCCATATGACTCACGATAGTTCTTTACAATCCAATACCCATAGAGTTTTGCAACACCATAAGGAGAACGTGGATAGAAAGGTGTAGTTTCAGTCTGCGGAGTTTCTTGCACCAGTCCATAAAGTTCACTAGTAGATGCCTGATAGATACGAACCCTGTCTTCCATACCAAGCAAACGGACTGCCTCAAGCACTCTCAGGGTGCCTATGGCATCTGTCTGACCCGTGTACTCAGGCATTTCAAATGATACCTTTACATGACTTTGTGCCCCAAGATTGTAAATTTCATCTGGTCGAACCTGCTGAATAACCCTTACTAAATTTGTAGAGTCTGTTAGATCACCATAATGAAGTTTCAATTGTTCATAAATGTGGTCAATACGATGTGTGTTGATCAAAGAGGCACGACGCACAATACCATGAACTTCATACCCTTTCTCAAGAAGAAGTTCTGCTAAGTATGAACCATCTTGACCTGTAATTCCTGTTATTAAAGCAACTTTCATATACTATAGTATCATTATAATATTATACCAAAAAAGGAGAGTTTATGCAACTCTCCTTATAGGGGTCTTGCCATGCCGCGCCACTTGCTTTTTAACCAGAAGCAAGAAACTGGGCAGTAGTAACTCACCCGCACCAACGACATTTGAGAGATGCCGTAAACTCATAATAGGGTCTTATGACTCCACCAGGGTTTTTAAAGTCTTTCCATGACTACAATCAAACAACCTCAACAGAAATTTTTAGATCAGAATACAAACAGTCCATCA
>TARA_R110002020_G_scaffold53860_10_pt1 | contig 14955 bp, 3 predicted proteins | sample TARA_R110002020 | Tara Oceans TARA_R110002020 (sample SAMEA4396489) | marine metagenome | biome: Westerlies Biome; feature: [MES] marine water layer (ENVO:01000295) within the mesopelagic zone...; material: water (ENVO:00002006), including particulate matter (ENVO:01000060) such... | reverse complement strand
ATCAAATATTCGGCGAGTTGACTTTGGTGTCTCTGGCTCTGGTGCCTCTGGCTCTGGTGCCTCTGGTGTTGGTGCCTTACCAGTAAACTTGTCCGTCAACCCTTGATCTAGTTGCTTGGCTCCTTTCTTGACTTCTCTTGATAATACATCTGACATCCCCTCAGAACCTGATCTTCCCATGAGAACATCAGTAGAAAAATCTTTTACTGCTTTTGTAGCCGGTACAAGACCCAAGGCGACACTTACTCCAGGCAGACCAAACTTGGAAGCCGTTTTTACCCTCTCTGCACTTCTATCGTATAGTTTTTTGGGCGAGAATTTACCGGATTGTGCATCTTTAAAAGTTCTAGTAATCACACCAATATTAGGGAAGATTTCTCTAGCTGATCCATCATCACTAGTAAACATATCCCCAATTCCAAGACGTTCGGCACTCCTTTGGGCTGCCACGTTTCCGAGAGAGCCTGCCGCACCCAGAGCCTCCCCAGCCCCGATTGCTTTCATCATAGGTCTTATTTGTGATCTATAGATTTTCTGTTTAATCGACCCCAATTCTGGATTATTCTTAATCTGAGTTTTAAGTTCCCTTGTAAGAGGAGCAGCAGCTCCAAGATTATCCTTCTTCGGGGAGACAAGACCCTTAGTTAGCCTACTTAATTGTTTTCTAAAAGGAACCACGTCAACAGGACCATAGAAAGATCTATAAGCACCTTTAAGTCCACGCCCTACTTCCTTTGCAGTTGTTTTTGTTGCAGCCCGAACTTTCTCTCCTGCAGGACCGGGTGTGATTTTTCTAACTGCCACTGCGGCGTCGGTTGCCAATTTTTCTGCGGCATCAATACTACGAGCAGCTACACTTTGTGCCTTTTTAGCTGCGGCAGCTACAAATGGTGATTTTGGTTGGGTTTTTGGTTCGGCAGTCAATGTTGAACTTTTAACTGGTTGATTACCTTTTCCTGGAACTTTAACAGCACCCAACTCATCTCTCACAAGTCTAGATGTTGTTTTTGGTGTTCCTCTAACCGCCGTTGTTACTGCTCTGACTCCTTTAACTAAAGGAATTCCTGCAGTGGACATTAGTGCATCAGGACCAACAGCAGCAGCAATTGGATCTCTTTTCTTTAGTTCTTCGAATGGTTTATTAAGGGCAGCACTGGCTGCCTGTGAAGCAGCAATTTTCTTTTGACGATCTTGTAATACTTTATAATCACGTTGTGTTGGGTCTATAATGGAAGCACTTGCCATTCCAGTTTTTGGTCTACGAACTATATTAGGATCTATTTTAAAAAAAGATGGATCCACCATAGTTGGAGGAGCCATTTGTTCATTCATATCACCGTTCTCTTCTTCGTCTTCTTCTTTGGCTTTCTTTTTATCATCAATACTCTTATATGATGCAATGAGACCGTGTAGATCTTTCACACCTCGAATAAGCTCGGCAACTTTTACATCCTCAGAAACATCTTCTTGTCCAGTAATAATTCTTTTGCTGACAGTCTCATGGATCGCAGCTTTATATACTTCCTGCAACCCTTGGTTCATGACATCATAGATGCACTGCTGGTGTAATTCACTGCCTTCAGTAAATTTACCACACTTGTTTCTCATGTTTGCGCCTGGGTGTTGAAATCTATTTGTTTGTGTCTTGATAGACTTTGCTGAAGACTGAATGGATTCTTCCATGTCCTCACATCCACAAGATTTAGATTTTTTACTTTTCAGTTCTTTCAAAACTGTACTTAAAAGTTCATTTTTCATTCTTATTTCCCTAATAGAGGTATTCCCAGACTAAATATATAGTAATATCAAGGAGTGAATAAACTATGCCGATGTATGATTATAAATGTGAAAAGTGTGATGAAAAGTGGGAAGAGAATCTGACAATGGCAAACAGAGAAAAGCCATGTAAGAAAAAATGTCCCCACTGCAACGAATCAGGTACAGTAAAGAAAGATGTTGCAGGCTTCCCAGGTCTCAATGTTGACACCACACTAACACCAGACAAGAAAACTGATGGTATGTGGAGTGAAGTGATGAATAAGATCAATAATGGTCTTCCAGATAGACACCAAATGGGCAATGACATGAGTGGTCATAGATGGAGAGGCTGAATGAGTCATAGGTACAGATCAAGTTGCTGTTGCGATAGTCCAGATACATTAGGAACATGTTTTACTGGATTTGGTGCTGTGCCCAAGACAGGTCTCAATGTTGATAATTGCAATTCTGGTCATACAGAGTTCAATAGATTCGACAACTGGGAAGTATGTGGTCACGATAATCAAGAAGAGCTGTTAGTGAAAATAGACAGATCTCCTTGGACAGCAGACACTGTTATTGGAGCATACCCGTCCGATCCATGTGTTAGCTGTTCTTCTTGTCCATTCCAAAATATAGGTTATGGTGCGAATGGTGAAGTTCCCATTTACACTTGGTATGCATCTTGGTCTAGTAAAAAAATACAGGATGAGCCTGGTGCAAACTTAGCAGATTTCTATGACGGAGGAACTCAGCCAGGTGGTGAAGAACAAGTTTACACTTGGTATCACACAGCAGATAATTTACAGGGTCTAAGACAGGGGGGAGGTGATGGATATCCAGACAGAAGCAAGTATAAAGGAGCATTAAACCTATACACACTACCACTGACACCAAACCCCAGAGATCTTGAAAGTGTTAATCCCGCAGCTTTTCCTCCCGGAACCGAACACCCTTGTTGCTGTCATAGTTTTCGTGGTAATGTAGATTGTCCTGATCTGATGTGTAGACGAGATTTCTACTCATTCTGTGCTCAAGCACCCAACTTGCTGATACAACCATTCGGAGCAGTATTTTCTACTCCAATACCAATCACAGAAGGACAGTTTCAACTAATCGGTGATTATTTAGATGTTGACAGATGGAGAACAAGTAATTATGGTTGGTTGAGATCACGAGATCACAGAGAACCCTGTGAATTTAGAGAGCGTAAAGAGTGCCTCCACGGTGGAAATTATTTTTGGCTTCAGGACATCGTTGCTCAATCAACTTTCGCCGGTGTCGATAAGTTTTACCCACACTGGGAAGTTTCATTAGGCAGTGACGGTGGGGCTTCTATAAATCAAGTATATTCATTCGGTGAATGTGGAGAAAATCCATCAAACGCACAGGCTCCATACTATGGTTGGCCTCTAGGAAGAACGCTAATTTCAGTTTTCCATAAAGAGAAGTGGTATCAAAGATATTGGAGTTCCATTGACGAGAATGATGTTTGTCCTCCCGGTGATCCAAACTGTGGTAGTTGTGTATTAGATGATGATTTTAATTGTGTGGATCCGAATTTCAGTTCCACCACTCTTGACATATATCCAGGTCACTTTGCTGCTTGCAGAACACCTAAATTCATAGGTTTTGCATGTGCAGGCATTCCTGTGTTTTCTCATGAGATCATGACAAACACCACACTACTGGGAACACCGCCTCCAGACAATATCTACAAAGACGTTTATGGTCCAGATAATGCTGCTGAATATATTATGTTTGCCTGTAAGTTCGACTTGCCTATACCAAGTTATATAACTGCTATAATGGAAGAACAAGAGATCCTTCCAGATCCCAATCCCAATTTAACAGAAACTGATGGCGAAGAAGTTGCATATAGAATATTTAAAAAACCACTCAGACATTTAGGTGGAAGTGATCCAGATGGAGTTACGACTGGAAGATGTTGTTTAAATTTAGATGAGTTTGATAAGGGCACTCCTGATGATCAAATCATACCTCCATTTGAAAACTGTGGTGTTTTATCTTCAGACAGACCTGAAGGAGAACTTGAATGTGGATGTATAGATCCTGAATGCACTCTCTGGTCCATACCGACTTGGGATGAAGAATTGGCAGGGATACCTAAAGATCAAGCTACTCAGGCTGAGTTAGCAGATATAAGCAACTATTCTTGTTTTGGTGGTTTGGTTACTGGAAATAACTGTTACTGTCTTGGTTGTGGACAAAAAGATCTCTTTGACATAGAAGGAGATTCTTGGAATGAGGACTGTCTTAATCAAATTTTTGCTTTAGGAAGCACCTATTGTTTCCCTAGCACTCTCTGCATTCCAAACATTTCTGAGTTTGCATGTGAAATAGGATTTGGTGGACAGTACACACCGGGAACTGATTTCGGTTCCGGATGTACCATGCAAGACGACCAAGGAAATGAACTCGCTAGCTGTAATGACTTACGCAACGATGCTATAATAGGATCATGTTGTTTTTATCAAGCTGGTTCCATGGGTCCTGGCGGTGAACAATCAGAAGGAAGTCCTATACATTGTCTTGAGATGTCTGAGCAAGCATGTACTGATGTTTTGACACCCGGAGGTTTTGGGGTCAATTTTGATGTTAATTGTACCGAACTAACAAATGTTGCTCCTGGATATATTGAAGTAGAATGTGATGGTCTTGAAAGGCTTGCTGGTCAAATAGGTAACGGACTGACAACTAGTTGGACTGCACTACGAAATTGTCAGCCAGTAGAAGATGACAATGAAGGTCCTAATGGACTATTAAATGAATGTACTTTTCAGTGCAACAGTGAATCTTCAGAAGATAATTGTGTAAGTGAGTTGGATCAGGTGTTTAGCTCACCCGGAGATCCCTGTCAGGTAGGTTATACAACAGAGTATGAATACTTCTATGGAAGACCTGGCGGATGGACATGGGTTTGTCCCGGAGATATGAATCAGATAAATGGTGAGAATTTCCCACAAGTCCCCAGACTTGGCTCTGGATGTGGCTGTCAGACACCTGCATGTGATCCTCTGTCCTCGGACAGTCCACAACAGTGTGGATCAGAAGGAGGTCCAAATGAATCTTGTAATGTGTCACCCGGTGGAGGACCAGGATGTTTCAGTGCAGGTCCATACCCACAAGCAACATATACAACTCCTCAAAGGCAGTGTTGTTGTGGATGCGAAACCAGTGGATATGATCAAGGATTTGCAGATCCCGGAGAGTTCGGACCCATTGGAGGAGGAGGCGGAGTTGGTGAAGGTGGAGGTCATGGAGATGATGGTCAAGGAGGAGGTGGCGGAGAAGAAGGTGAAGACGATGATGACGGCGGACCAGTTGAGGGTCCCGGAGATGCAGATCCAGAAATAGATCCAGATCCGGGAGATGATGGTGATCCGGGAGTAGATCCCGGAGGCGGAAGTGAAGATCCACCCGGAGAGGGACCTGAAGGTCCTGTACAAGGTCCGGGACAAGGTCCTACAATCATAATTAATCCAGAAGAAGATCCACCTACAGATGGCGGTGATCCTGGAGATCCAGACCCACCGGATCCACCGGATCCACCAGATCCACCGGATCCACCAATTGTGGAGCCAGTAGGCTGTAGAACTGATGCTGACTGTGCAACTGGCGATCCGTGTTATGTAGGTAGATGTATTGATGATCGTTGTGTCAGAGAATTTAACCCTAATTGTGGTGATGATCCATCAGGATGTCCTCCTCCTTGTGACGAGTGTCAGTGTAATAATTGTGGTCTGTATGGAGAAGTAACATTCCCACCAGAGGCAGCATGTCCAGCCGGAACTGTTCCTTGTAGACCTCCAATATCAAACATATGCGGATCTGGATGTGATCGTCTAGGTGATGACTTTGGTGGTGCTGCATGTCAACCCGCAGACAGTGGTGTTGGTAGTATTGGTGTAGAATCGCAAGATTTCTGTACCAATATGGCAATATCACAAACATGTGATGGTGCATGGTTCAAACAGATCCACACAGGGCTGAGATATGATCCTAACAGTCAAAACCCAGACGGACTCGGATATGACTGTCAATACGAAAACAATGCATTTTTCCTGAGAGTTCCGTGTCCAGATAAAAATGAAGTAGAATGGACCGGTCCTGCTTGTGAAAAATATTGTGCAGAGTATGACATATCATGGGAAGAAGTTGTAATTGATGGATCAGGCGGAGAAGTTAGTTATATTCCTAGTATAAATGGGGTGACTATTGATATAAATGGAGAAGGTACGCCCGCAGGTGGTGTAAATGTTTCCATAGAGTTTTATGCAGATTGCATCCATAGCATTTATCAAAGAGATTCATCTAACGCAAATCCAAAGTTTGCAAATTGCATTAGATTTGAAACAGTAAACGGAGATCCAGTAGACAATAATGTGCTTGGGTATGGTTGTCCTCCGGGAAATGGAACATGTACAGATGGAATAAATGGTGGTTGTGGTACTCCCGGCTGTGCTATAGACAATAGTTGTGACCTAGTGTTCGGTAGAGACATGGAAACTCAAGTAACTGCTTCTACTCCACCTGAAGGAGTTATTGAACCCAGTCAAAGAGTCAATATGGTTCTGACGGTGACTCCACCCGATGAAGAAAATGACATAGAAATAAGAATACCTGCAACAGTTATTCTAAACCCCAACAAGAATCCCCATACAAACATAAGTGGTTTAGGTGATTACCAGTGGTATCATTTACCAATAAACAGACACAAAGCAACATCAAGTGCTGCGTTTGCTAATAACGACAGTCCAAACTGCTGTGCATGTTGTGGAAGTGAATTGGGGATTGGTTCCCCTCTGTGTGAAAGAAGAAAAGGACAAAAAGATGGTTCGAGTGAAGGTGGTCCCAAATGTGGATTCATCAGAAAACCAAGTTCAGGTGAAGACATCCCCGATCCTAGATGTGGAAATTTATGCGAACCGGGATATTACTGCTGTCCTCTGACTGGTCAGTGTCTTCCTAAAGTAGGACTGCCAGGTGAAGATGGTGATATTCTTTATTGTGAAAAATGTCCAGTTCCATGTCCAGAGGGACAAAATTGTTGTATAACTTACGTTCTTGGTTCTGATCCACCTGTGTATAGACCGCAATGTGTGGTTGGTGAATGTAGTGATTTTGATGAAACAACAACTCCTCCGGGAAATTATACGTTTAGTTTCGAGAATGGCGTATGTCCGCCTGGAAATTCATCTCCTCCAAATTGTGAATTTAGATATAATACACCCATAACTATAATAGCGGAGTTAACTTAATGGCGATTACTTATTATTTTGAATTTGTATTAACAGATCCAAGTGATCCTGATGCAGATCCCGTAGTGCGAGAGGTGATATCGGCTAGTGATACTGTTGAATTTACTCCATTGGAAGAAGATTTCGGCAAAGAGTTGACAACACGACTAACGGTCGTAAATCAATTTGGTTCTTCTTTTCAACAAGAAAAGCTAGGAAGAATTATAGATGCATTTGCTGCTATAGTTATATCTGGAGGTACATTTACAGGATCACCGAGAGTCAATAGCACTGTAACTGTTGCACCAATATACTCTGGAGGAAATCCAGAAACTCCTGTAATTCAATATAACTTTGTGGATGACACAGGAGCGAGTCTTCAGGATAGCACTAGTTCTTCATATACAATGACACCTGATGATTTAGGTAAGCAACTGAGTATAATAATGAAAATTACTGATATTGATGGTAGAGAGTCTAATGAATTCTTTTTACCCATAGGTTTGGTAGCAGACGAGTTTTCCAACCCCGTCATAAACTTTATCACAGTTACTGGAGCAGCAAGATTAGGAAATACTGTAACAGTTACTAACGTGGATTATGCTGGAGGTAATCCAGACAACCCTGTGTTTGAGTATGAATTTGTCTCTAGAGATTTAGATGGAACTGAGCAAAGTCTCCAATTATCTGACGAGGCTTCCTATGATATACCAGAATTTGATCCCGACAGTGAAGATGATGATGAATTATTGGGTAAGAGATTGCTTGTACGAGTAAAAGTTATTGATGTTGATGGTAGAGAGTCTAACATAGAAACAGAATCATTGGGAGTTATTGATGATTTAGATACGCCAGCTATAGAAAGTCTCACATTTACTGGGGAGATTAAATTAGGAGATACTATAGAAATTACTGAAGTAAATTATACTGGAGGTAATCAAAACGATCCCCCATCTATTAACTATAAATTCTTTGTGGATGATGTTCAACAAACTAGTGATGGATCATCCTATGAAATACCAGTAGACTTTGATTTGATAGGAAAAATATTTAGTGTAGAAGTACAAGTTACTGACGCTGATGGCAGAGAGTCTCAGCCTTACACTTCGAAGCTTGGTCAAATACTAGATCAGTACACAGCTCCAGAAATAACATTTGTAAGTGTTGACGGTGTTGCTGTCCTAGGAACAACTGTAACAGTTACTAATGTAAATTATTCAGGAGGCAATCCAAGTAATCCTACAGTTGAATATCGATTTGTTGCCAGAGATTCAAATGCGAATGAAGAAACTCTTCAACTGTCTGATAATCCTTCATATGAAATACCAGAATTTGATCCCGAAAGTCAAGAGGATGATAATATTTTAGGTAAAAGGTTACTTGTAGACACAAAAATTACTGACACAGATGGCAGGGTGTCTAATACATTCCGAGTAAATAAAGGTATTATTTCGGACGCATATGATCCTATTACAATTCAGAGTATTGATATTGATGGAAATCTATATCCCGGTCAAACTATAACAGCAACAATAAATTACACAGGAGGTAATCCAAACAGTCCTACTTTTGATTACAGGTTTACCGATAGTGAGGGAGTTTTTGAAGAAGATCTTGATAGCGATGATCCCTTCTCGACATACACAATAGACGAGGGTATTGAGATGGTAGGCACTAGTATAACTGTAGAAGCAACCGTTGAAGACATCGATGGTAGAGTGGCATCTTTAGCGATTAATACAGACGCTATTGAATTACCACCTACCATTCCAGAAATAACTGCCATAGAATTTACTGGAAATTTCAACCCAGGTCAAGAAATACAAGTCATACCCGAATATATTGGTGGTGAAGCACCATACACAATTCAATATGAATTTATTGATCAAGACGGAACTGTACTTCAATCAGGTTCAAGTGATTCATCGTACACAATACAAGTAGCAGACTTAGGAAAATCTCTTGCAGTTAAAGTCATAGTCACTGATGTTTACGGTAGACCATCAGAAGAAGTATTAGCAATACTAGGAGAAGTTGTTACTACGATAAGTTTGGACATAACCACGGATGTGGACAATGATGAAAAGGCAGATATATATGATGACGAAGTAAAAATTCAGTCCCCGGATGTTCCAAGCGGAAAACTAATACCGAAATGGTTTATGAAGTATAGAGGATAGCAGATGTATATATTTGGATATCATTATAATCAATCGTTTTATGACATTTACGATTATGACTGGGCAAATAGAGATCTCTGGCAATATTACGAGCCCCCACCAGTAAGAACTGATAGCTTTGGTTCGTCACTTCCAATAGGATGGAGCACTAATGAAAAATCAATTGCTCCGTTAGGTGCAGATAGATCTCCTCCGTGGTATCAAGCCAGTGTTCCTCCACGAGCTTACGGAGGTTTTTCTGTCAAAGGTGTTCCTGGAAATTTGTTTGCGTGGGAAAATAAAGATAATCCATTAAACCCTGCGTTGGGTGGGGATCGTATTAATTATTATAATAATAATATTAGATCTTCTGTTGTCATAGCAGAAACACATTTACTATTCACACATCACGTTTTGGTGTTTGGTTCACCCAGCGATGGAGGGTTTCCCGAAAATGACGGCATTATTACACAATACTTTATGAATCCAAGTGGAGAGATGTTCCTAGTCACCTGTAAAAGACCATCGGAAATGACAAGATCTGCCACCAATCCAAATCCAGATAATGGATCTATTATTGGATTCACCCCAGAAGAAATTAGAAGTGACAGAACTTTTCCCAGTTACCCTCAAGAAAATCCACGCGATTATGATATTCTAATATTGGAAATTGACAAAATAGAGAAAATGGTGCCAACCAATAACAATAGACTTGGTTGGCAGCTAGAGGGTTCCGCTCCGTATGCTAGCATGACAGCCGCAGGAATACCTCCCATAACTAAATTTGCAAAGATAAGGTCATCGGATAATTACACTGTACCTAAAGAACCATTTCCACTATGGACGCTAGACAACCAAGGTAGATGTGTGGTATCCTATAACTCTTGGAGTCCCACTGACACTAGACTAGCCGTCCATCCCTATTTTGCATTAAAGAGAAATGACAATCCCAACGGCAGAACTGCAAACACAGATTATGTTCTTCCTTACAGGGGAGATAGTGGAAGTTCTACATGGATTAACACGGTAGAACATGGATTCGTATATGCATACGAAGCAGATGGTGCAGAATTTATACAGGATCAAGATGAATTAGATGCTCTTCTTGACGTAATATACATCGAGGGATTGGATCAAATAGAATTTATAGATCTAAATGAAGTTACCATAAAATATGAATGGGAACATCCAGACATTGATTACAAAAGCACTGACAATGATAATGAAACTTTAGTTCCTGTACTAGGAAATAATTCTGTTAGAGTTGAATCGTCATTTGTTGATGATAATAATGAAGATATAAACTATAATGTCGAATCGAATTCAATTGATGTTGAATTTAACAACACAAAGTTAATAGAACCGGGTTCATTTAAAACAGATTTTACAGACAAAATTAATTTCAACCAAGAAACAATTTATACAGATGTTCCACCTTTAGGTATTAATTTTCTTATCAACAATCCCGATAATGCAGATCTTAGACTATATTCTATCTACACTGATTCAATAGATTCATATAGACATCCATCTAACAAAGATTCTATTATCCAAGTAAAATTGCTTGCGGATGGAGAAGAAGCAGAATTAATTAATCTTTTCGGAGACAGAGTATTTAATGATACATTGTTTGATGTTAAGCTCAATCCCAGTTTACTTAACCTAGATGATACTACTGAAGATGGATATGTTATCAATCATTATTTCAATGTAGAAACACGAGGTATTGATTCGGTTTCTGGTGAAAGAGGATTCTTTGCTGATAAAAATTTTGGAGAATCTTTTGACTTGACTATACAAGTAAGTCAATCAGACTCAACGGACGATCCAGCAACAATTAATATTGGAACTATTACAAAATCAGCACCACCTCTCGGAGTAGCTGTTGAATACGATGCAAGTGAAATTTATCCAGGAAATGTTGTAGATTTCACCATAACAACTACAAATACTCCAATACCTGACGACGTGTCATTTATATCTCCCGAAGACAGTCCCGGAGCTTTTATTTTCTATCCTGAGAATTTTCCAAACGCACCAAAAATTTCCGAGCCTGTAAATTGTAGTATTCAAAGCAATACACAAAAAACCTTAAAAGTACTAATAGATGGCAGTGAAGATGACCGGATAAATCTTAAACTTTTCTATTATTGGGCAGTGAATGACCCAACCAATGTGGGTGGACAATTTCCATATTCCTTTACGCTTGTACCCAATGATGAAGGTGTTCCAGAAGTTGGTGGTTTCATTGAAATAGATGCTGTAATAATAGAAGAATCTGCAACTAATCCTGCAACCAATCTTAGATTGGAACTCGAAAATGATGACGATCTATATTCAGGAAATGAGAACATAAACTTAAAATTAAGATGGGACGGAACTGATGTAAATCCAGTACCTAGCTTTATAGAATCTATATCGTTTAGTACTTTACCATTCTCACCATCTCAATACTTTAGTAATTTACAATACATTGATGCAGAAACAATTTCTGTAGATTTATCATCAGAAACTCCACCGGGCACTCAGGTGCAAGCTACTGCTATTAATGCTTTCAATGGACCATATAACACAGAGACTGTAGAATTTAGTGGAACTGTATTTGGAGTTCCGACTATAGTCTTCACTGATGATTCTACAGAAGAAAACTATGAAGCTGCTATAGGTGATACAATACTTCTTGAAGCAGAATTGGATTATTATATTGGTGGAACTATTACTGCATCTATAAGCATAGATGGATCTCAAGTTGCATCAGAGACAATAACAAACGCACAAGAACTAGCTGGAGATGTTTACAGTCTAAGCTATGTTGTGACAGAAGACGATATAGATCGCCCAACAGTTTGGAGTTACACAATAAGTGCCAGTAATCCTGCAGGAGATTCTCTAGTACAAACAAGATCTGGATCTATAGAACAAATACCGACTATATTCTTCACTAATGATTCTACAGATGATGGAGAAGAAGTTACCGTAGGCGATGAAATACTCCTTGAGGCAAACTTAGACTATTATATTGAAGGAAGTATTACTGCGTCCATAAACATAGATGGAAATTCAGTTGTCTCAGAAACCATAACCGATGCGACAGAACTCGATAGTGATATTTATAGTCTAACCTATGTTGTTACTCAGGACGATATAGATCAAAATGTAGCCTGGAGTTACTCAATAGTTGTAGGTAATTCTTCAGGATTCTCTCCGTTTAAAACTAGATCTGGTACTATTAAACAACTTCCAAGAATAAACGTAAATCCCACAACCACAGCTCCGGGTGTAGTCCTGACTAATGGTGATAACATCGTGATTGACGTAAATCTGGTGAACATGGACGCAAACGGAACTGCAACTGCAAACATAGTGGTGGATGGAGATATCGTAGAAACAACTACATTAACATCAGGAGAATCTTCATTAAATCTAACTCATACTGTAGCAAACATAGAAAGCGACACCACATGGAGTCTAGATGTAACTCTAACTAATGATTTTGATTCTGTTGGTGTATTTTATAGTACAGAAGGTACAGTTGATGTATTGGAAACTCCTACTATTATAGTAAACGATGCAGTTTCTACTAGTGGAACAATTGTTCGAGGCAATACTATAGTGTTAGAGGCAACAATAGGAAACTACAATTCCGTTGAAGGTTCTATAACCATAAACGGAATTGACACTGGTGCGTCTGGTACATTAACTGGAGACCTGTATAGGATAGAATACACAACTACACAGGATGAAGTAGATTCTACTGCAAATTGGGTTTCTAGTATAACAGCTTTCAATGCAAGTGAATCTATAACAGCAACCAGAGATGGATCGATATTTGTTTCTACAGAGGATGTACCTTTATTAGAAGTAGGTACTTTATTGCCTGGACAATGGACAGACACGGAGCAACCAGATTCTTATTCTGATGGTGGTGATCATCCTGCAGATCAGGAGACTTTGCCCATAGCGAGATGGAATATTATTCCAATGCGAGTTGTGCCTTCGGGTGGATTTGAAATTGGTGTCGTTGCTTTCCATGCAAATGGAATTGACAGAGTAGAATTTCAAGCAAACGGCGGATCTGTTGCAATCGTAAATGAAATGACACTGAACACTAGAACTGGTAATCGTGAGTATTCAGTAAATCTTAATATGTCTAGTGGAGATCAACTAGTAGAACTCCGTGCAATAGTATATCCAAAATTCCAAGGAAAACCATTCGTTCTCCAGAACTCAGAGTTTAGTTATCAAGATACAGCAGAAGAATTTTCACGTCCGGATTACTTAGGAAGTCCAGATCATTTATTTACACTCGTAAATACTCTTACATTCGAAATCCCGGATGATGAGGGTGGTCCACCAGAAATTCGAGATGCAGCTCCCACAGTTCTAAGTGAAGGCCAACACTCTATGTTCTTGTGGGGACCGAACAAATACTCAGATGCTCCAACATTATATGTAACACCATCTACTGGATCTTCTGATGGACCCGGAACTATAGATCAGCCATACGATACTTTAAAGAATGCATGGAACGAAAATAAAACATCTCTCCGAAATGCGACTATAATACTAACGGAACCAGGTCGGTATGACATGCGTCACGAAAACAATGGCATGAATAATGGAAACGATAATGATGGATGGGCAACAATTGCTGCCAGTCCAGAATTAAATCAACAAGTCTTTGAGGATAGAGTTATTCTGTACAATAGTGGTGAGGACGGCGAGACTTATAACCCCGGTAGAATCAAGTCTAAAGCAATACATTTTAAAAATCTTTGTTTTGAAGCGACTGCCATGAAATTTATTATGCCGGGTATGGGTGATGGCACATATTTCTGGTTTGATAATACATATCATACGGACGATGAAGGTCGCTTTACAACAAATCCCAGGTTTTCTAGTGGTCTAGTAAATAGCAATCAAAAAAGAATTGCTCTATATGTCGATGGCGCTCTTTTCTACGACAGAAGAAAATCATGTGGTGGATGTATGATTGTCAGAAACACAGAATTCCACAAATCCGCAGATACCGACATATACAGTATATCATCTATGGTTCTAGATTGCACTGTGCATGATTCTGAAATAACTCCTGATAGCGATGCTCATATGGATATATGGCAGTGGACTGGTGGTCAGAAGTATAATGAAACTTACATAGATGTTAGAAATAAAATTTGTTTTGGTCTTCGTGGTTGGGATCAGCATGACATGCAACCAATGATTCTCGATCAAACCAGATCAGCGTTCTATGGAATTGCTATAGTTGATTTTGCATGTGATCGACAAGAATCGTCGCAGACTCACGGAATTAACTTCGAAAGCTATAAAGATCATGTCATCATGTCAAACTGTGCATTCGATCAATTCCTCAAATTTGATGGTACTTATAATAACTCATTGCTTCAAAATACCACATGGAATGATAATAACAGTGAAACTGCATATAAATATTCGTTACCCTCTGGTCTGTGGGCAAAAAATTGTCTGAATAAAAATGGTAACTCTCTAGAAGGAGACGGAAATCCAACTGATGAGGGTAGATGGGAAAACATATTACAAGCTGATTTTACGTTAGAACACGATGGCACTGATCTTCGTCTTTCTGGTCCGGGTTGGGATCTAGCAGAGGCTCTTGGTGGAGTTCCATTGCCAGGATTTAATGATGATCCACCAATCGGACATTTTCAAATCAACGATCAACCACCAGTTCCTATTCTTAATGTAAAAGAAGAATCTACACCAAACGGAGAAATTGAACCGGGAACTGAAATAAA
>TARA_R110002020_G_scaffold224993_1_pt1 | contig 14956 bp, 15 predicted proteins | sample TARA_R110002020 | Tara Oceans TARA_R110002020 (sample SAMEA4396489) | marine metagenome | biome: Westerlies Biome; feature: [MES] marine water layer (ENVO:01000295) within the mesopelagic zone...; material: water (ENVO:00002006), including particulate matter (ENVO:01000060) such... | reverse complement strand
CCGCCGGGCCCATAGAACGGTTTTACTGCTCCTCGCGAACCGTCTGCCATCTTAACTCGACCTCTTCCAACTGTACCTCCAGCAGACAATGGCTTTCGAGGTTCATATCCTCCAGCCATAGCTTCTTGAGATAGACCCTTAGGAACGACTACGGTTCCCGGAGGCAAGTCCATTGGAAAAGTATCTCTATTTCCACTACCCGGAACAACACTTGTATTTCTTTTATTTAAAGATCTTACTGCACCTACATTGCCCGCACTAATTTGTCTGGCTATTGCTGGATTAGCATTATAAGAGACAAGTTCTCCCGGCATTAATATAGCCTTCAGGTTTCCGTCGTCCGTCCAATAATCCGGATCGTTTACTTGCGATTTTTGTAAGCCCCTTGCAGCGGCAGTCAACTTCATTGATGGCGGTCTCGTCTGACCGGCAAACTTGGCCTTCGCGCGGAGTGCTCGTTTTTTCGCAGCGTCAGATTGTTTCGCCTTATAGCCTGTAGGATCTAAGAAGAAAGATTCGCGGTCTTGAAGACTATTCTTCCCTTTCTTTATCATGCTAAGGATACTGTCCATGTTTATACTTCTCTTGACGTCTGTTGGTATCTTGCCCAGTTTACCACCGTGTGCGGGAAACGCCTTCGTCAGACCCCCAATTCCTTTCGGATAATCAAAAATAGCATTAGATTTCCCTTTACCCTTTGTAAAGGAACTACCTACATCCATAAGCGCAAGTTCAAATAAGTTTCCTGAGATAGTTTCAAAATTTATATCAGCCTTTTTAGGATCTAAATTAGAGGCCATTGGTGGTAATTTAACTAGCTTGTATAGGCTCTTGGCAGCATTGTTTGTAGTGGCTGAAAGTCCAGCAGAGATATCCTCCTCAAACTTCTCTCCTATTTTTTTATTCAACGTATCGGTATAGATTTGAATAGTTGCTGTATCTGATGAAGGGGTACCACGCCCCTGCCGATAAGACCCGGCGACGCGACTCCCCGCTTCAGCAATCAAGGCCTTGCTTGGCGTATTAATACCAAGACCCGGCCGAGGCTTGCCTTCTGCGTCTGGACCGTAGCTTCCAAATTTAATTGTTGAATAGAAAGCCTTTAGGGGATTTGCTCCACCTTTGACATCTTGACCCCCTATCCCACTCCCGAGTGCATCAAGCATAGATATCGCACCGAAAGTTGTTGAGCTTCTAGCCTGAGGACTTACCCCTTTTTTAATGTTAACGACTGTCTTTTTCATTCCGGTACGCCCACCACTCTTCGACGACAGGAGCTCAGTTCCAGTCTGGCGATAGTTTGGATATAACCTATTGCTCATTAGATTAGGGCTTTGTGGAACTCGAGGAACAGAGGGAGTCTTAAACCTTACTCTACTTCCCCCACGGGAAGGCACCCTTCCTCCTCCACTAAGACCTACACGCCCTCGACGAGTCCCACCAGAAGAACCGCCCCCATAATAGGAAGCCGAAGGTGGCCTCACCCTAGATATAGCAGCCAGCCTTCTTATCTCATCCTTTAAAGCATACATTGCTGTATTTAACTTTGTGAAATCCCCGGATAAAGAAGACAAGGGTTTAAGGGAAGAAGAAAGTACAGACAAAGCGCTAGTATTCTTGCCTAATGCACCAGTATTAGTCATGGTGCTTTGCTTCGCTCCAGCAGCACCCCCACCGCTACCGGAAACTAAAGAGCCTGCTCTAGCTCCTGCTCCTTGTGCACCCATTCCCTTAGTAGAACTGAAAAATCCTTGACCGAAAGAGAAGGCCCCTTTTGCTAGCTTCATTGCTGCAAGTTGGGTTAAAAGAGGAAGAATAGGAGTAAGAGCTTCTCCCAGCGACAGAAAGGCGTTAGCTGTATCTATTGCGAATCCTGCAAGCTGTTTAAATGTTGACGATTCTGATATCTTTCTAATAAAGTCATCGAACCTAGATCCAAGTATTTCAAATTGTTTGATAAGAGGGGTCAAGCCCTTAGCAACATCCTGACCAAGACCTTCTGCTGCGCCCTTTGTCGCCTCTTTCAGCGCTTTTTCTGCCTTCTTAAATTCTCTAATAGCAGGTAGCAACTTACCAACCTGACGCATACCACCAAGTTCTTCAGTGATAGCAGATAAAGTAACGGCATCTCCCTTTTGAACAAGCTGATCTAGTCCTGTCGATAACTTCTTAAAGGATTCAAAAAGCCCTATAAACTTTCCTTGGGTGTCTAGTAAGCTGATTCCAAGTCCTTTAAGCATATCTATAGTACTTCGTCTTTGGATACGAGTAAAGATAGTTCTTAAACCTGTAGCAATTGTTTCGGCAGACTCACGAGTGGTGGAACGAACCGCTGTGAAGATAGCACTAAACTCCTTAAGAGCCTGAATAGGTTCTTTAAATTGACCAGAAGCCAAGGCAAAGACACCACCGGCACGTCTAATGGCAGCAATTAAGTCTTGGGATTCAACAGCAAACTTCTTTGAGACCCTATTTAAAGACCCTAGAACTTGTTCTGCCTGATTTGCGCTAATGCCAAATTGGTTTAGGGCAGCTACAAGGCCTTCTGCTGTCTGTTCCATTTCACCAAAAGTAGGGGCCAAGCTGGATCTAGCAATAGCCTTCATAGAAGCTTCTACTTCTTTTAAGCTCTGGCCTGTTTGGGCAAATAACTTAGCAATACCAGAAAGGTCATTAGCACTAATACCTAGGCTTTTTGATACGTCTACAATAGATTTTTTGAGCCCACTAAGCTGACCCTTTGTCTTTCCAGTAATCTGCTGAAGCCTGACCATTTCTCTTTCAAACTCAAGAGCGCTACCTGTCGCCTCTGTAATGGCTCCTCCCAACCTAAAGACTGTAGCTGTAACAATACCAGCGGCAGCAAAACGCTTGAAGGTTAAGGCGGTCTCCCTACCTAAAGTATGCATCGCTCCCGCAGCAAGACCAGCCTGATTGGCAACTCCCTGCAAGTTTTTACCCATACCCTTAGCAGCTGCACCGCTTTTGTTAAGGGTAGTAGCTACCTTGGTCGAAGCTTTATTAACATTACCTAAGCTAGAAGATGTTGCAGCAGCAGAGGTCTGAAGCCCTTTCATTCCCTTATTGAGGCTATTTATTTGCTGAGTAGCAGAGCTTACCTGACCTGTCTGAAGATTAACAGGTACAGAAATTCCTTGAAGCTGTTGTTTTATGCTATTGGTGACGGCCTTAATATTCTTCGGACCCTGAAGAATAATGTGCGCATTGATATTAAAAGCCATAAGCAAACCTTAAAAAAATGGCCATACCTATAGACAGACATCTAATAAGTATGACCACTTGTCCAGTTATTTATTCTTCAGAGTCTTCTTCAGTCTCTTCGGAATCTTCTTCTCCGGTCTCAGGCTCATCGTCCTCAGCTTTTGCTGCTTCCTTTTTTGGACTTTTTGCCTTCGTTTTTGTCTTCTTTTTGCGAGGAGCTTTCTTTTTGGGACTCTCTTCCTCTTCTTCTGAGTCTTCTTCTTCGGGCTCTTCTATCGGATCTCCTTCATCATCTAGAAAGGGCTTAAAGTCAACGTCGTAATCTCCTTCATCGTTGACAGTTCTTCCTTCTGTGTCAACGCTTTCAAAGTTTTCGTCGTCAATCCACCTAATGAGACTTCCATTCTCATCAACATGTTTGCCGTCTCTGTTTACCAGTTTTCCATCCTCGTCTACAAGATTATTATCATCGTTGACGAAACTGAATCTTTGTAAAAACTGATTTTCTGGTAGTTGATTATCAACGTCATCGCTTCCTGACAATAAGTAGTAAAAGTGGGAAGCTCCCGCTGCTGCTACGGCATCGTCTTGATTCAGTAAATAGTCATCCAAACCATTCTCAAAATAAGGTTCTCCATTATCATCATACACCAAACAAACCGCAAACAAATAGTTAAATCTTGCAGCATCCGCCTTGCCTTCGCAGGTATTTGAGTCTAAGTCGGTACGACTGGATAGAAGAGAAACCATCTCAGATCTGGCATCGGCCATCTCTAAGGCGACCTTTTTAGCCCTGCTTAGTTTAATACCACCAGCCTTTAGCTTATACTCCCCATCTAAAACCTTTTTACGTAAGGCTTGGTATGTCTTCTCTCTAGAATCACTCCATAATTTACGCTTTCTCAGCTCTGATTCAAGTTGTTCTCGTAACATATCCCCTCTTTGAAGAGCCTCATTAAAGGCTTTTGATCTAACTTCATTTGCCTTTCGAATTTCTTCTACTTTAGGTCTACGAACAGCATACGTTTTGCCATTGACTTCGAAGTCTTGCTTCTCTTTGGTCTTTTTTTCTTTTGCCATGTTAATTACTCCTTGTTATCCTTAATAACAAAATTGGTTACGTAACGGTTCCAGCTCAATGTATACTGAGCTATTTCACTTTGTGCACCTCTTAAATTGGAATTTCCGAGGTCTAATATTTTGGTGCGAGCTTCATTCCAAATCTCACGCCATTCTTCTTCTTCTTCTGTTAGTTCCTTGTATGGGAGTCCATGTCCCCATAGCTCTCCAAATAGTTCTTCTAAAATTGCTAGTGAGCCTATTGTTGTTGTGTCAAATTTCTTTTTTAAATTGTTTAGAAATCTCTTCTTAGAAGAGTCTTTATATTTCTCACTATCCCTATCCTTTCTGTTGTTCTTATTAAATCCGAATTCTTTCATCTTGAATTCTCCTTTTTATAGTTTTCTACGTCTATCTCTCGCCTGATCTGCCGCCTGACGGTTCAGGTCCATTTTTACATCAAACAACTCAGTTTCATCGACTATTCCTTGCTGACGTATTTGTTTAAATCTTTGCCGTAGTTTCATGTTATCTCCTTCATTGTTTACTTCGTATATGTCTCCAGCCTCCTCCTTGTTAGACATAATAAATAGTTCGTCTCCTTTTTTATCAGCTAGCTCGTCAATTCTCTTCTTCTTCTTGTCCTTCTCTCTTTTCCTGTTCTCATAGATCATCCATCCATCAAAACAGTCATCATCAGCAATAACAGACTCTTCTGGGCAATCTGGATGCTGATAAGCATTTTCATACATCTTACATATGGAAACCATAGCTCTCTGATAATGATTCAGATGAGATGAAGGTATGATAACCGCCTCTTCTCCTCTAGGTCCAAAGAAGTTTGCTGAAGGGCTACCAAAAACATTTTGCTTGCTAACCGTCCAGTAGCTTCTCCATGGCTCATTCCTAGCCAATTCCCTCATAACTGTTTGGCTTATACTGTCTCTTTCCCTAGCTTCATATGCCTTTTCCATTATATATGAGTCAGAATCAAAATAGGTATTCTCCGTGTAAATCCTATTTCCTTCTAAATCAAAAGTGCAAATAGCTGCTAAAAACTGATCTCGAGTTGACCTTCTATAAAACTCTAATGTCATAGGGGCAATAGAATACTTTTTAACTAAACCATTCTGCATTGCCTTTCTAATTCCATCTAGCTTCCTTCTTATAGAATCTGCCGCCCTTTTATCAAATACTGTTTGGAAAAGCTCAACTTTCATATCCTCAATAAGAGTTTCTGATTCTTTAAAAGCTGCCTCTTCTTTATCTGTCCATATACCTTTTTTGTTTAAATATTCTGTGGCTTCTTCGTCAGACAAAAGCTGCTTAAAAGCTGCTTCCATAACTGCTTCTGAAGCTATTTCTTCCCCTAATAAAATCTGGTCCGGGTTTGGATTAATGACTTTATATCTAGTGCTACTTACCTTGAAGTAGGTCGCTCCAGAGAGCAGCTTCGCAACGAAGTGGTCTCTTTCATATTGTTCCATAAATTATTGTAAAGAAATCCTAGCGGCCTCGTATAACCCATTAGAAACAGCAAACAGCGGCTCTTCAGCATGCCTTATTTCAGAAATGGGAACGGGGAAGTCGTCGTCTATGAGTTCCTTTAACCTCTCTACGAATCCTAAAACTAATGATGTTCCACCAGCAATGACAATAGGCATTTCCATAGTCACATTTGGCAATTGTTTTTTTGGTGTGTTAGCATATAGTTCTTTGAATTGTTCAACTACATAGATAAGAAGAGATTCATAATAGATAGAAATAGCTCTTTGAATACCATGTGTCGAATCATATAAACTAAAATCCGCTTTCTCCTTGATAGCGGTAATTACATTGCTTGTTTCGTCTGTGTGCTTGGCTGCATGCGAATCAATCCAATCTCCACCCCTACTTAAACTAAAGGCAAAAACAGGCATACCCATAAAGGAGTAAACAATATTGCACATACCAGCGCCAAAACTCATCCCAATTCCTGTGTACTGTGTCTCTGCTAATTCGGAATAAATAACAGCTAAGCCTTCTGTCATCACATTAATATTTTTATAGCCAAGATCAGAAAAAACACCGTGTAGAATCTGCTTGTGATACTCGACATCAAAGTCTGCATCAATTGGCTCTGCCGGAACACAATAGTACAGAATATCATCCTTAGACTTGGGCTTTCCTGCTACTGCCTTGACTAACTCTCCCACCATAAGATTAGAAACGGGGAATTTTGGATTAAGAACACCTTGAGACATGGGTCTTAGGCACTCTTGGTGAAATAGATTAGCAAACTTGAAAGCATCGTCTCCCAGTACATATAACTGGCCGTCTACCTTGACATAGTGTGCCCCTGCATTTTTGAGCATACTTTCACCGAACTGATTAGCAGATCCTTCTAGGAATTTAGAGGGATTGAGTTTAAAAAAGGCATCTCGCACTTTTCTAAATGTCCTCTTGTCATCTTCATGCTCTGCACAAGAAATAAACCCTGTTCCAATGTCAATTCCTACAGCTCTCTTAGATGCTGCCTTTGCTGTTTTGTCGCTCATTATTACCTCATTCACATTAGGGTGATAAGAGTATATTTCCTTGCCATCGAATGTGGAAATTTCCTCTTCCTTAACTACTACATTGTGCTCTATACTTATTGTATCTTCAGAAGGCTCAGGTTGTCTCTCTTCTGGCACTGAATCTGGTTGTATTTGTATAAAAGACTGCCTATATCCAGACATTCTTTCAATTCTTCGTGGGGTGTTCATAAACTTCCCCTATTCTTGACCCTCCAAAGGAGGTTTCTATTTTAGGCGTTTTATAGAGAAGTTCTTTTGGTCCATCGTTTAGCATAGGAACATCATCATTAGAACTGAAAGTTCTTTCTTGTTTTTCCTTCTCTACCTTTTTGTTTTTACCAAAGTCCGTATATTTAGAAAGTGTTTTAATGGTAAAAAAGATTAACCACGAGAGACCTGCTATTGAAATAAACCCAATAGAAAAAATCTTTATAAGATAATCTGTTATGTCCATAAAGAAATCCTGTCTACCCACCTACAAAAAGAGGGGCCAAGCGTACTCGACCCCTCAGTTTGAAAGTAAGTGTTATACTATTTATCTAGTTTCTAGATAGCTAGAGCGAAGCTCCCACCATTTAGCACCACTCTGGGAACCGCCAGACGTAATCATGTCGGCCCAGTGCATAACAGTAAAGTCATTGAACGTACTATAGCTATAGCTGACAGTAGCGTTCCCTCCACCTGCATCTCCTCCACCATAAGTGACGGAAGATAGCTTGTTCTTATTACCAAGGAAGAGTCGTAGACCCTCACAAGTGGCAACACGAATAGTTCTGTCTGTCAGATTAGCAGCTTCTTCACAGCTATTCGCTGATCCAGAGCAGGAATCAATAGCGTTTACCAAGTCACCACTAGAAGCGGTAATCTCAATATCACAAGTAACTTCAATTGGGAAGGTTACTGGTCGAGCATAAGCAATTTTTGCTCCAAGCTCAAACAATTCTTCTCGAGCCACATCAACAGAGGCAGTAATAGACTGAACGTGAGCAAAGTCTTTAGCACCACTGGTAGTAACACCCGGAATATCTTCAGGTAAAATCGTGTTGTCAGGATTGGTAACCTGCGCAACCAGCTGAACTTTAGAGGCATAGTTGCCTGCTGCCGTTGCTGCTGTACCCGTAGCAAAGACCATGTTCTGTCTACGATTTACACCACCAGAACCCTTAGGGGCATCATTGTTACCACCAAAAGCACCAGCAATTCCAGTTGGGAAGTAAGAGGCATTGCAACTCGCAGAGCTTGTGCTTTGTCCCGAACCCCAAATCTTAGTATTACCAACAAGAGTAAGGTCTTCCGAGAAATTATCATCTACAGGGAAGTTGTATGAAACAGACGACAAATAGAGGCCAGACATTTCGACCCATGTTTGTGCATTGCTGGAGCTTTGTCCGGCAGACTCAACGGCTTCATCCCAAATGCCTAGTTGAACGGTAGTTTTAGTATTTGAATCACATCTCTTAGCGAGTTGTGGGCCATTCGTTTGATCTGAAGTAGCTAAACAATAAAGTGGGATATATCCATCCGCGACCTTACTCATTGTTACTTCAATATCAGGGGTTCCCTCTACATTTTCGTAGATAGCAAGTTGTCCGAGTTCAAATACTTGTTCTAAATTGAACGTAGTAGTAATACCGCAAGACTGCACACCATGAGCGGCTGTCTTAACGCCAGTTGAACCAGAGCTATTCTTACCGAAGGAAACCTGTTGAATAGCATAATAGATTCTATTATTGGCCATTTAAACATCTCCTAATTTAAAAATTGGATTTAAGTTGTTCCACAAAGTTAATACACCATTCGATAAAATTAATCTAAAACAACTTCAAGAGTAGCTCTTACTGTTCCCTCGTGTAAACGAGCGTCATAAGATTCCATCTCTGTGATGTTCATAGCTGTAATTCTAGCCAATAAGTATCTATATTGTGAAGTATCTACAATATCGTCATAATTGAGAGGATCTCCCACCTTCATCCCTCGATAGTCAAGGGGATAGGCACCGCTATCAATTAGATTATCTGTTTTAAACAACCATAACTGGCTGTCTACTTGATAAGAAAGTATATCAACAAGCTGATTTCTCCACCATCTATTTTCACCCACAACATGAAAAACTACGTCTTGTTGAACTATTTGAGACAGGTCTCCAAGCTGATAAGGCTTGAATCTTCTCCGTGGAACTACCTCAAGTACAATCGCTGGCATTTGAACACGATGATTCGCCAATATCCCCCACGCACCTGACCCAGTTGAGGAGTAGTGTGTATCGTCAACTCTTAAAGAGTCGTATTGGAGTTCGTCCCACCAAGGGGCTTCATCTGCAACGTACACCTGAACATTTCTATAACTATATTCCACTTTAACGGTATCCGAAGTAGAGATAGCATTATCAAAGACTATTCTACCAAGGGGATAATTATAATGATGTCCGTATGTTACATCTCCAGTTCCATAAAAGGATCCGTTCACAGTAACTCCTGATATTTGTATAGGATCATAATCTGGATAAGAACTTCCAGTCTCCCATACCCAATCTTTTCTAGCACCCTCCCAGACTTGTCCGTCTGTATAGGAAGGGTCATTAACTAATCTAAGAGTATCAAAGGTTCCACCAAAAGCCCCTGAGGTGGGAATGGTTACATTGCTCCACCCCCCAATCCCGAGAAGAGACCAATCTAAGAACCACTTCAGATTGTTTTCTATCTCTGAACTTAATAGAGTGTCTCCAATATTGGAAACCTTATTAAATTTAGCATAGGGTTCACAGGCCATGTTATAAAACCTTTGTTAATTCTTGTCTGACTATTATATCTATGTTGTCTTGGATTTCTGAAAGTGCGCGAGTAACAAAATTGTCACTTTCTATACCAGCAATCGCAGCCGGAACTTTCCATCCTCCTCTTCTTTTAATCATTATCCCAAGGCCTGTCCTGCTATGTCCTCTTCTTGTTTCTCCACTATATTCGTAGTTTGATACTATAACGCTTCCTCCTTCTAGCAAAAGCCACCTCAACCACTCTAAGGTTTTTTGACCCCTTCTGCCTACATAGGACATCTCTGCCTCTGCTAAGTCTAGTACGTCTGCATAGTCTCTCTGTATTATGCCTATTTTTATGAGAGCAAGCCCTCCGACGTTCTCCGGAACAAGTGTCACAACAATATTACTAGCCCATTCACTTATGATGGCATCCATGCGAGAGGATGCTTCATTTATTCCAAGTTCCCCCCTTACATCTGAGCCTACAATTGCTGCATATTCTGGACACGATGTTATTTTAACAATTACTATCTGCTGTATCTTCGCTTTGATTGCCTCTATTGCACGAGGAACTTTTTTTACTACTTGTTTGCTTATTTCTGCTGTTACGTTTTTAGCAAATTCAGAACGGAAATTGCTTCCCAGCTCTACGCTTAACTTAAAACCACGAGACATTATCCTACCCTCTTCCAAGTGCAAAGAACAAACTCACTGTCTCCCCACCCTATAGGCTCAGGCTCCGATGCTCTCTGAAATCTATGATTTGCATAAGCTGATATATCTGTGGCTACTTGTAGTTCTTTTGCTCTTTTTAACTGAGGGGTGACTTCTTTTTTGCCTATCGTCTGTATCAAGCCGTCTGGGTTGTTGACAGGGGTGGACATTTGTAAAAACTCTTTGTAATTAAAGATTACTCCAAGATGTATATTCTCTGTACTTATTACAGGCTTCTTACCTGCACTATTACATAATGGACAAACTCCTCCCATGGGGAAGGGGACCGCTCCTCCATTTTGATATCTATTAGAAGACTTTTTTCCAATAGGATCATAAATACAATTACTACAACTCTCCCATTTAGTAATACCGTAAGAAACAGTACACGGAATGGTAAGCGCAGTATCTTCAAGCAATGCATCTATAGCATCGTTAAAGAGGTTTTTCATGTCGCTGGTTATTATTCCAGCAAAATAATTTTTAGCCATTATATATCACTTAAATACAGGGAGCACAGCCCGTGTTGTTATTCTCAAAGTTTGTGTTTATAGTCCCTGTGGTGGGAAGGTTTGAAACATAAGAATCAATTCTATAGTTTGCCCCGTATGCGTCAGTGCCAGCAGCAAGTGTTGCCTGAACCATTATGGTTCCCTCTTTGTGCTCTGTGCCTGCGCCTTTTGGTTGGAAAATCATTACCATTTTATCACCTTTTCTAAGTTAGTAGCCTCGGTTTCGATGCACATTCTCTGTGTCGGCTTCTCCCATTGAGCCTAACATGGAACGTGGGTCAAATTTATTTGATGCAAACGGGGACATAACCGCACGAATTATCTTCTTGCCCTCGTAGCTAAAGTTATATTGTTCCTTAAGTTCTTCAAAAGCCTTACATGGGCCCTGATTCAACAGTGTTGCTAGATGAGTACCATATGAAGAAGTGTTCAAATGGGCCGGTCCAATCCTAGCATTTACCCCTTGCAATAAAGCGGCGGTTCTAAAGTTTCCCTCATCCGCTAAACAAGAGGCCTTAAGTACCATAAAGGAAATGAACTCGTCACCATCTGCCGGAGGAGAGCTTGCTCCCGGATCTGGAGAGATAGCGTATGAAGCTACATTCACTGTGTAAGTAGTACTAAAATTAATTTCTAAAGGTAAAAAATAAGCGCTTGTAATTAAGAGCTCTTCCAATCTTTGGGTACTATATCTTGTTTCACTAACCCCAGCATCATTAAGCATAGTGCGTAACATTAGTAAACTTGTATTTTGCCAGCTCATATTATCTATCCGTTACGTAAAGGATGCCGTCACCTTCTAGTATTGCGCTAGAAGAAGTTACAGCGAGGACTTCTAGTTTATAAGTATTACCTGTTGTTCCACCAGCAACCCAAAAAATCACTAGGCTATTCTTACTACTGACAGTGGACGATTCAATTCCAGAAGAGGTTATCGTTAGGTCTGATGTAGACCCATCGATTTTCTCTGAAGCAACACTAGTGATAGTACTTATCGTTTCACTTGTATCGAGCAGATTGTTAAACTCCATACCGAATTTTCTTGTCTCGGAAGGTTGTTTAACAAGTCTTTGGTTTGATAAAATTCCCATTTTTGTACCTTATGTGTGTTCGTTCTATAATAAATTACACCAATTAGCTTGGCAGTACCCACGTAGAAGTTCCAACTTTTGCTGGTATTGTCCACGTAGAAGCCCCGACGTCTACTGGTATAATCCAAGTAGTGGACCTTGATGGGGCTGTCCATATAAATATTTTTGCGTCATTCGTTCTTACTGTCGCATTTGCCAGTATATCAACAATAGCACTAAGCTCTGCACTAGCCCCACCTAGAGTGAGAGTTCCATCTGCTGTTAGTATGGCAACACCCTCTATAGATGCTGTGTCTTCTAATTTGAGTCCTGCCTTTGCCTCTATTACAGCAATAGCATCAAGTAGAGAAACGCCTTCTACAAGATTAATACCTAAGGAAGAAAAGGTGTCTGTTGAAAATGGAAGTGAAGAAAACATTTACACCTCTAAAAATAATAAAAAGGCTGCATTGGTTGTTGATGACGCCGATGGCGCGCTAGTTGTAAACTGAAAACATCCCGCGTCCCAATCTACAGCAACACTATTTCTATCAAAACCATTCAAGTCAATATTTACTCCGACAGGAGTAGTTGCCAAGTCTTCGCTTACCCCTATTGCAGCGGAACCTGTCTTTAGTCTGAGAAAATCTGTAGCTGTCGCGGTGCTATACTCTTCAAAAGTATCCGCTAGAACCGCGCTATTAACACTATTAGACCCAAATGCTGAGTTTGCCGAAGTGTCGCTCCCAACATTATAGTCTGAGCTAGCAGAGACCCCTCCGTCGCTAACATAACAACTACCTCCAACGATAGTCATTACTAAATTATTCTTTAATAAATGGTCTGTGTCTCCAGTGCGAATACCATTGGCATCATCCGCTCCAGTGTTAGTAATCTTATAAACTGTATTATTGTAGCACTCGACTGTCTTTGAGCCTTGACTCAAATTTATTCCAAAAGCATAATCTCCATTGTCGGTCATGTTGTAAAACATGTTATTCATAACATATCCATTACCACTAAATCTTAGAGGGTTAAGATTATTGGCATGGTTAGACATACTGTGAAATATATTGTTTGTAATATATGCACGATCCATAGTCGGATCTACGTCTATCCCAATGTTACCGGTGAAACTGCTAAAATCAAACTCTATCCACGATACGGTCCATTTGGCCGTCGAACCCTCTGCGGCTGCATCAGTGAGGTCCAGAACATATGTATTGGCGGTAGGCTTCCATACAACTTTACCGCTTGCCCCAATTACCCCTAGGTGTCTATCTGCTTCATATGCTGTGAGTGTAACGTCGGTTTCCTGAGCCTCAGAAGGATATGTGCCTGTTTCAGTAAAATCTGAATCATCGTGCATCTCTCCAACTATATCGTTGCTTCCGTCGTATAAGTTACCTCCGTAACTACAGGGTTGAGAACAAAGGCTATCATTAAATAAAGTTACTGTCGCAAACCATCGCTTAAAGGTTCCGCTTGCTTGTCCATACTCTTCGTTAACCAAATTACAGGGAGATTCAGACCCCATCGTGCTATCATCGGTAATATATTTAAGTGTATAGTTACTGCCGCTTATGGCAGTCACAAGAAAGAAATAGTTTCCGAAGTTATTATTGTCATATGAAACATACATATCTCCAACGGCCACATCGCTACTTGGAGTAGATGTAAAGGCTACTACCCACGGACCACTACCGCTACAGCTACTAGGAGTTACCGTAGATATATTTTGATTAGAGCCTATACTTACTGTTGTTATAGCCATGTTTCAACTACTATCCCTTCTGCGACCTTATCAAGATTCACACTGTCAAGTATGCTCATGTCATTAAGAGATAGCTTTCGGAGGTCGCTAATTTTACCGGGACTTCTAGTATCTTCAATTGATATTCCTAGTGAATTACTTAAGTCCCAGTAAGGAACTTGCCATTTTCTTCTTGCAACAAGTTCAGATGGCTGCTCTTCGGTTTCTGGAGTTCTTACAGAGTCTACTCTTGAGAAACATGTATCATTGGAAAGAGAGTGTCTTGCGGCAGTCCCAAAGCTGTCTCCGCAGCAACTTATAACCAAGTAGTCTCTCTGTGTGCGATCTCCAAGAGGATATAGAGAATGGTCCGCCTTTAAATAGTCACTATTAGCTTCTATGTCCTGCCAAATATCATCAATCATTTGCTGTTCATTAATATTGATAATAGACTGTTCATACCAAGTCTCTAGTCCTTGCTGAACGCCAAAAACACTGTGGTTAGGGTTTGATAGGTGGGAACTAATGTACTCAGAGGCCTTGACGAATTCACCATTAGCATTAGGAGTCTCGTTTATTACGCTAGTCTCGTTTGTTAAAAGGTTTGTCTTCTCAACGTCATTAGTATTGACACGAACCAACTTGTATCTATGAGATCTTGCCGTGTACTTTTCTAAGAGGGTTTCAGGGTCTCTTAGACCAGCATTATTAAAAGAAAATTTTCTAGGATTGCAAATCAACTGGGCATGAGATAAATGTATTTGATTATCAGAAAAAGACTGGATTATATCTCCGTCCTGATACTGCTTTTGATCAGCCCCACTTGAAGAAGTCCTGATTACTATTTCCATTAGATTATCCTTATTTTATATTGGAGCCTATTACAAAACCCATAAAGAGCCCTGTTTCAACAGCTACAAAGCCGTAATAGTCCGCTACTCCGGCAGGGTATTCCGTTCCTGTGGGGGCAGTTCCTCCTTCCGCCCATCTAATCTCAGAGCCCATCGCCCAAGTTATGGTGCGGCTCGCTGTTGAGTCCTGTTCAGTCCTTAGGGTGAATTTCTGTCCCTGAGCAACGTTCTTAACTTGAAAGTCGGTGTCTGCAACGGCCAGTTTGTAACTGAAGTTTGACCCTAGAGACAAATCAAGAGTTGTTGTTGCGGTAGAGTTTCCAGATATTAGCGGCGTTACGATGCCAGAAGTGGTCACTATACTAAGATTGACATCGTTGTGCCCATTATTGAAATAGACTCCGGTAGCACCGAGGTTAGCTGCTGTCGCAACACCCGTAGTCATCACAGTTTTCAGGTTGC
>TARA_R110002020_G_scaffold5502_10_pt1 | contig 14966 bp, 13 predicted proteins | sample TARA_R110002020 | Tara Oceans TARA_R110002020 (sample SAMEA4396489) | marine metagenome | biome: Westerlies Biome; feature: [MES] marine water layer (ENVO:01000295) within the mesopelagic zone...; material: water (ENVO:00002006), including particulate matter (ENVO:01000060) such... | reverse complement strand
AATTTTTAAGACCAACTCAAGAAAGGAGTGTCTAAAATGCCTGACGTATATAGTAATATAGAAGTCACAGACGAAGAGAAAGGTAGTTTATCTCAGGTCGAAGATAAATCTTCTCATAGTCTAAATCAACCTTTAACAGAACCTTCAAGTGCTGAAAATAGAGTAAGCCAAGAAGTAAATGAAGATAAAGGGGATGTATCTAATTCATCTATTGATAGTTCAATGGATGATTTAACTAAAAAGCCTGAAACAATTGATGATTTCCTTGATGGAGATTATGAATTGCAGATTGGTGATGATAGTTATTCTTTAGATACTGTGTTGGAGTGGCAGAAAGATAGCCAAAATAAAGATGATTGGAATAAATCTAACACTCAGAAAGCACAAGCAATTGCAAAAGGTAGTAGGTTACTTGAATTACTCGATAACAGCGCAGAGTTCAAAGACCATGTTAAGGAATACTTTTATGAAGATGAAGGTGACCTTAAAAAATATGGACTTAATGGTGAGTATAATATAGATTATACTGAACCTGAACTTGAAAATGACCATATTGAAGTATCTGACGATGTTTGGGAGGAAGATGAAAGAATAGATGGTTTGATGGATAGAATTGAAAACCTTGAAGATGAGAAATTAACTCATTCGATTGGAGATAGATTTGATAACATTAAACAAACTAATCCTGATTTTTTCCAAGCAGACAACGATGGTTTAGATTTTCTTCAGTTTTGTAATGACGGAGGCGTTATTACTAATGGAGATATTGATATGGATGCATCATTTAAACTGTGGAGTTATGATAAGGTAATGTCAAAGAACTCTCAATCTGAGCAATTGACAACTAATAGAATGAGAAATCAGGAAAGTAGAATTGGAAATTCTGAAATGGGCGCAAAGGAAGTTCGTTCCGGAGATAGTCCTAAGAACTACAATGATATTAATATGGATAGTCCTGAAATCTTACGCTATTTTAATTCGTAATTAAGGAGATAAAAAATGTCTTTGAATTATAACGCTTTAAGTAGTTTAACAAGAGACAAATTCATTCCTGTTTTAGTGGATAATATTTTTAACTCTAATGTATTAGCATTTAGATTATTGAAAAATGCTGAGAAATTAGATGGTGGTAAAAAGATTATTACACCACTTGAATATGGAAAGAATACGGCTCAAGGCTACTATTCAGGTTACGATGTACTTGACACAACACCAAGTGACCCAATTACTTCAGCAGAGTGGGATTGGTGCTTAGCATATAGCACAATTTCAGTTTCAGGCGAAGATGAATTGAAAAACGCAGGTGACAGTCAAGTTTTATCGTTACTAAAATCAAAGATGCGTAACGCAGAAAAATCTCTTAAAGATATGTTTGGTGAAAGCCTATTTAATGGTGATGGTGCAACAGTACCTGCTACAGGCGAAATCACAGCCTTAGGTGGTACTAAATTAAAAACATCAGGTGCTTTTTATGAAAGTGGTGTTGATAATTGTATCGTTGGTTTCGGTAGAAGTTTAGGTGGTATTGATAGTACTACTTATGCTTGGTTTGATGCTAATGCAGACCATTTCCAAGATGGTGGTGCAGTTCCATCCACATGGATACAGCATTTAACAGTTCCATCAAATGGTGGAGTTTCAGCAATCATATCTGACATGACTAAAATGTACGGTTCTTGTACCATAGATAATGATAGTCCTGATTTAATCGTGACTACTCAGGTTCTTATGGATGCATATGAAAGTTCTTTAATGTCTAATAAAAGGTTTGAAGGTGCGTCTGATTTAGCAGATGCAGGTTTCCAAACTCTTAGATTTAAAGGCGCTACTGTCGTTGTTGACAGTCACGTACCTGCCGGTCAAATGTACTTTTTAAATACTAAGTATTTGGATTTTAAAGTGCATAGTAAGAGAAATTTTGCGTTTGAAGATTTCCAAAAACCTGTTAACCAAGACAGTAGAGTTGCAAAAATATTTTGGATGGGTCAATTGACTTGTACTAATCCAAGAATGCAAGGTGTACTTGTTAATGGTAACGAAGATTACTCATAAGGAGAAATAAATGGCAACAGCACAAACAAGCGCAGATAGACCTAATGTAGGTCAAATTAGCAATGTAGATGCAGGTGGATTTTATTACACTTCTATAGGTGGTATTCGCTTTTATACAGGTCAAGGAGTTCCTAACCACGTTTGTCCTACCGGATGTGTTTATGTAGACACAACAGCAGGAAAAATCTACTGCTGTACAGTAGCAGATGGTACGTGGGTAGAGGCTACTTAAGAAATCTCGCATTAATATTTGGGGGGAACGATGGGGTTTCCCCCCAATTAAATAAGGAATTAAAATGATACATGATGGTATTGATTATATAGCAAGACAGACAGTTAAAGTACGATTAAAAGAAGATTTAGAACAAACAAACCCGGGAAGTTCTGATGCTACAGGGAGTGGCACAGATTTTGTTGGGTGTTTAATTAAATTAGAACACGTACATGATATGCATACACAAAAATTACATCCAAATATAACTGCATATTCTGATGGGTATACAGATTTACCACATATTGACAAAATACCAAAAATGGAATTAGTTGGTTATAAAAGTAATAGTCAATTGGGGGGTCTAACAACAGGAACACCTTTAGGTGGTGGAGTTATAGGTCAGGAATATGGAATATGCGAAACAGGTGGAAAAGAAGGTGATATTGTAGAGGTTGTAGTTAAAGGTCTTACATGGGCATGGGTTAATTCAGCAATTTCAAATGGAAAAAATATTAAAATTGGTGGTATTTATATGAATGGAATGATACAAAGTAGAAGTGCAAGTGAAACCACCTTTAAACAAAACTACTCTTGGGGAGTGGTGGTGGATGATGTTCCTGAGGGTGTAGGAATGAAATTAGTAAGAATTATATTATATTAATGGACACATATAAACAACAGCCAAGTTCACAGTCTCATCCATCACAGTTACAAACAAAGTTAGTAACTACAAAAAATCTTTCTGTAGAACATATAAATAATTCAGGGATATTAGAGGTTTCTTTTGATTACAAAACTGATGATACTGTAGCAGGTAATTATGGAATGTTTTTAACGGGAGACTTTACCTCTATTCCTTTTCAATGGGTAAGATTATACCAAGGGAGAACATCCTACGAGAGGATAAAAACGTTTTGGGATGTTACAAAGGTTTTAAAAAACGATATGACTGAGGGTGGTAAGTCTTATAGTATAGGTGTGAAACTGCAAAGTCCTTCAGGAAGTGATTATCAACAAGCAATTAATAGCACTATTGATATAGTATGGTCTCCAAAATGGAAATTTAAAGACGACAATACACCTTTAGATTATATTACATTTAATGACATTGATACAACCCCGTCTGAAATATATTTTGAGTTTCAACCCTTTAATGGTTCTTACAAATATCATATCTCAGGAAAGTTGGAATATTATAGTTCAGGTACATGGGTAGGTGCAAATATGCCATATACACCTTCAGCAGGACATAAGTATTATGATAGTGCAGGAAATATGATAGCAAATATGGTGAGTTCATCAGAACTACAAGAGGTTGATAATGGTCTTATTGGTGATAGTGAATTGGTTATTGGTTCAACAAATGCGAGATGTATTGACCCAAAATGGGTAGGAGTAGCAATGCCTGAGCCACTTATAGGGGATTGGGAAGATTATATAGACGATAAAACAGAAATTAAAATTACGTGTAAATCAAACACGGAAGCAATCTAAGGAGATTAAATGGCTGATTTAACCACTAAAAAAATATCAGAAGTACAACCGGGTTGGCTACACACAGATAATGGCTCAGGAACACCGATAAACGTAGATGCAGATGGTGAACAAGTCCATGATGGTGGAGGAAATGCTACAGGATTATGGTTAACAAATGGTGCAGGGATAGGTATAAATGTAGCACCTGATACAAATACAACGTTAACTGCTAAACAACAAGGAGATAGTCACCCTATCTTGTCTTGCGTCAATCATGATGGAAAAGCACATTTAAAAATAACATATGATGATTATTCAGATGTTATAAATAAATGGACAATTAATGCTATATCAGACCCGACAGCAAACCCAAATATAGGTATCCTTAGATTAAAATCAACAGGTAGCACTACTGCAAATAGTAATGGAATGATTGCGCTTGAAACAGGGCAGTATAATGCTACAACAACAGAAGATGAGTTATACTCTACAACTATTAATATGGTTGGAAATGTTGGCATCGGAAATACCCAAGGCACTCAAACACAAAAATTAGAAGTAGAAGGTAATATTGCAGTTTCGGGAATGATTATGCAAAATGCATATGAACTTTATGTAGATGCAGATGAAGGAAGTGACGTTAATGCAGGAACAACGTTAGGTTCAGCATTAGCAACGATAGATGAGGCTTTATCAAGGGTTACAGGAAGTGTTGGTGGTCATATTAAAATTTATTTAGTAGGAAAAGACAATACAGCATCAGGCAATGTAGCCGATAGTGGATACACAGTAGGTGGTCAATATCAAATAACAAATACTCTTTTAGAATTTATAGGAGTAAAATTTGATGGAACTGTTCTTCCTACCAATTCAGCCGAACATGATTACCCAAGATTACATTTTACAATGTTAACATCAAATACATCGGGTGTTGCAAGAGAAAGTAATTGTATTGATGTTTTAGGTTCAAGTGTTGTGAATTTTAGTTATTTAAGAATAGTATCACCTGTATATATAGGTAATGATAACAATGCAACATATCAAAAGGGCGCAGTTGGTCTTATTAGATTTACTTCATCATCAAATGGAAAAGCAACCTTTAGTTATTGTAGAACAGAATTAGGAGATGGATGTATTGTTGGTGCAAGATATGGACAAGTAGAAATCTATCATTATAGAAATAGAATAATAAGAAGTAATACAGCATTGACATATGGTTCAATAGGTCAAACGGGAGGTCAGGATAATTCAGGAACAGCAGACAATCCACCTGTTTTTGGTACATTTTTTACAAACCAAGCAGAAAGTGGTTATTTTGCTGATGTTACAGAGTGTAAATGGTGGTGGGAAGGTGGAGGAGTTTTAGATGGTGCTAATAGTGGCTTTTATGGTTTTTATCCACATACTGATAGTACAGACGATGCTAGTTATTCATACGCTGACCCAACCTCAGATGACAGATTTGAAAGAGGTTATAATATGGTTCTTGGTGTTCAAAATGAATACCATTATGCTATAAGTGGAGATAGTAATCAAAAATTACCTCTTAACATACAATCAAATATAACAACAAACAGCAATGATAGTGTAGGTGCAAGGCAAGATAAAGAATGGTATTCATAAGGAGATTAAATGGCTTTTTCATCAACAGAAGCAGATAAATGTAAAATTAAAAAAGTTAACAAAATAATGAATAGTGGTGCTTTTGTTAATTGGTTTTTTCATGTAGTAGATGGTTATGGCAGAGTATATCAATGGGAAGAGAAACATGAAAAACTTAGATATATATTAGCACCAACAGATGCTCAAGTTAGAACTTATATTCACAGTTATTTAACAGGAGGCGCATATGGTGGTGGTGGTGGAACTTTCGATGGAGTAACTCAAACAGCATCCCAAGTAAAAGAAAATATAGCAATTCCAAGAACTCGTGTTATAAATCAAACTGTTAGTGGAGACCCTTTAGATAATTTAGACCCACCAACATAGGAGATATATGTCAAGTCAAAAAACAAATATTCAAGAATTGCTTAGACTTTTACGTGTAAGGGTTGAAGATGAAACAGATTTAGCCTTTAATGAAGGTCAGAAATATGATGCTATGGAACAAGCACAACGTTATTTATGTACGGTTGTTCATAATAATTATTTAACATCTTTAGAAAATTTAGTTACAGTAACATCTGATGGTAATGGAAAAATAAATTTAGACGCTCTTTGTATAAAAACAGCCTCTGATGGCACAAAATATCAAGGTTTATTTAGAAATGAAATAATTAGCATTAAAGGAACAGTATCAAATATTGATAGAAATTTCAAAAAAATTAGTGTAAAAGACAAGCATAAATTAGATAATGATTATTTATCTGCGTCTCTTGACAATCCTTTGTTTTATATTTATTCTGATGCTATATATTTACTTCCAAGTCGTACTTGGGAGGTTGAAATATTATATATTAAAGAACCAACCCAATTTAGAGATGTCTTTAATAGTTATTCGTTAAATACATATTGTGATTTAGAAAGGTCTTTAATTGACCCATTGCTTGATTATGCAGAAAGTTATTTGTGGAAAATTGATAACAAGCCAAATAGAGTTGGTTTAGCACAGCAATCTGCAACTGCAACAGTAAATCTTTTAAATCAAAGATTTGGTCAAGAAAGAAAAATAGGGATTGGAGACGTGGGGGGAAATGATTAATGCCTCATGTTAAAGTACCTCTAAACACAGGAATAGATATTTATGCAGACCCTGAAGAAGTTGGTGCTAAAGGAAATGTTGAATTAGAAAATTGTTGGATAAACTTTCCCGGCAAACTAATATCAAGACCATATACAAAAGAGTTAACCTTAAAAGAAAACTTCCTAGTAAAAAGCATGACAAGGTGGAGTTCAGAAACCGTAAATGGTGGTTTTGTTTGGATAGTAGCAGGGTATAAAGAAGAAAATGATTATCCAACTCTATGGATGGTAAGTAGAGATTTTTCAAGTTGGGATGAAATTATTGAAGGTGAAAACGTTAAAGTTTCTTGGTCAAGGCTTTCAAAAATACCTAACAAGGTAGAAGTGTTGGGAGACGTTGTACTTTTTACAAATGGTCTCAGTAATACACCAACAAGATTTAAATATTATAATGGCAATTGGTGGCAAAATTCAGTTCAATTTAATGGTTTCTTTTATGATATAGCACACCCAAGAAATGACTTTTTATCGTTTGATAGTAGTATTAATATTTCTGAAACAACAGGAGGAACACTTAAAAACGGAACTTATTATTTTTATAAAGCCGTTCCTGTTTTTGATGGAATACAGGAAGCATCCCTTGAAAATCATTACATTTATGCACAATCCCAAAGTGATACTCAAAAGTTTTTAATAACTTTATATGTCAATAAAGAATTTTTTAACCCAAGGTGTACTTCTGTAAATATTTATAGAGCAGAAAACCCTGTGTCAGAATTAGAAGAGAATTTAACATATCATAAAATTAAATCAGTTTCAAGTTACAACCCCGTATCTCAAGACGGGGGTATATTTGACACGTGTTCCCCCTTAAGAAGAATAGCAAGTAATGGTGCATATAATTTTGGTGCAGGGAATGGAAAGTGGACTGCCAATTTAACTATGGTTATTTTAGACCCACAAGAAGGAAGTATTGGTGCAAATCAGTATAGTCCTGTTTGCTCTCGTATAAGAAATAGAGATACACCTTCGACAGCCTTTCCTTGGAGTGGTTATGCAATGCAAAATGGTACGCCTGTAGAAGGATATTGTACTTCAATGATGCACCTTCCTGATTATGATGGTACATGGAACTCAACCCATAATTGGGATATTTGGAATATTGCAGGTTCGTTTGAAGGTGATGACAGGGGAAGAGGAAAAGATTGTTACTCAATTAATGGTTATTCTCATAATGACCCTGATGACGCAACAGACAATGCAACTGATACTATGTATCTTAAACAAAGCCTAAGAGAAACGCAACAAGGAACATATAATTCAAGTGGTGAAAAACCATATTTAATATTATCAAGATACAATAGAATTAGAAATAGTGGGGATAACAATGGATACACCTATAGTGGTCGTCAAACGCCTGACCCCGGTGACGAACATAATGATGCCTATGATTGGACAACAGGTGATTGGGGTTCTAACCCAAGTTGGCAAAAAGTTGATGGTAGTGGTGATGGAAGTTTTGGTTCTTCTTATAACCAAATTATTAGTTTTAACGAAAGTCCATATGGTGTAGCGAGACCTTCTATTCATATGCGTGCTTATTCACCGGGTGGCTCAACTTTAGACCCGGCAAGTGGAAATAATGGGATAGCACAACCTTTTTATATGAAAACAGGAGAAAGTTATTGGATTACTTGGTCAGCAAATTGGACTATGTATGGTTATCAAGGTAGTTCAATGAACACAAGACATATAGTTATGAGCATCTCTTCCCCGACAGAAGTGGCAACAGGTGGTGGTGCAACAGGCACAGGTTGGAAGTCTTGGTATAGTGGGGATGTTCATCGTGATGGTTTAAATGCAGGATGGTTTGAACAACAGGTTAACCCTTATGGAGGTAATTCAATGTCAGATACCTATTGGGGAACAACAGGCTTTAGGTATGATTGTACTGATACAGGAGAATATTGGTTTCATATGAGATTACATAATGAAAATTCTTTGTATGGGATGTATGCTGATATAGTTAATTGGAGATTAAAAGATTTAGGTTGTTATAAAATATTGAACCCAACAGCATCCACAACATATTACGGTGGAGAGAAGGTAATTATTCCTATTAACGAGCAAAATTATGATGGTTCAGGAACTACTTTTGCTGACTTTGAGTATGCAGGTGGTAATGCTTTTATTGGAACAACTAAACTTCCTATTGAAACAAATTTAAATACTCTTTTTACATTAACAAGTCCAATGCCTTCAAATTTGCTGTCAGGAAATAGACAAGTAACTATAACTAAAACAGTTAATATAACCCCTAACCATACACATGAAAATGATGAGGTTGTTAAAATAGAATTTCAGGATATTGGTTATACTTCCGTTGAGGAACATCCAACACAAGAAATTCCAATAAACCCAACATACCAATATTCTCAATATATAGAGGGAAGGCTTTTTGTTGCTTGGTGTAGATACACAAGTCAGTTAGGAGACCAAATAGAAGAAGACCCTAATATGGTTATGTTTTCAGAACTTGAAGCACCGAACCAAATACCTATAACTAATTTTATAAAAGTTCAAGATAACCAAGGTGGAAGAATTACAGGTTTATCAGAAATAATGGGTAATTTAATTGTGTTTATGGAAAATTCAATATGGAGGTTGTTAGTTCCATCCTCAACACCTAATGCTTGGTCTTTATTAGAAAGCAGTAAAGAATTAGGGTGTACATCACCTGAGAGCATTTTTCCTTATGAAGGGGGTATCTTTTTTGCCAACAAAGAAGGTATATTTATGATGTCTCAAAATTTTATGCCTACAGAAATGAGCAGACCTTGGAGAGACCATTATCAAGATAATTATGACGACTATACTTTAATACATTTTTGTCCAAAATCTAAGATGCTTTATGTTAACCAAAACAACGAATATGAAACTTGGTGTTTAGATTTAAACATAAAAGACAACCTAAGTTGGGTTAAATTAATTGACAGAGGTGAAACAAGTGATAAGGTAGGTTGGTCGGGTTTTGCATATGATGATACATCAAGGTCATTTTTTTGGAGAAATAAAAAAGATATAGACAGCGACCAATATGATGTCGAGTTTGGTGAATTAGAAGCAAGAACAGGCAATAATAAATTAAGAATGAAGAAGAAAACAGGATGGATAAGGTTAGGTGATTTAAAAGAAAATAAAACTATACGTAGAATTAATATGAGATATAAAAACAAATATGAGGGTGATAATTTTGCACCAAACTTAAATATATATACTGATGGTTCTGATGATGTTGTATATACAGTTGATGGAGATAAGTTGTTTTCAGACAAAACAGGCAATGAGGCTAATTTCTCATTAAGAGTAGGAATTAGATGTAAGTATTTTGCAATCGAATTTCACAATGATGACATGACAGAGGTTTTAAACGATACAAGAGATTTGTTTGAGTTGTTAACAGTAGAAGTGGAGTGGGAACAATAAATGGCATATACTAAATCAGAAGTAGACGAAAAAAACAGCAAAGAAATTCAAGATAAAGGACAGGATAGGGTTATTAAAGAAATATCCAACCTTAAACAAGAACAAGAACGAAAGTTTGTTGATGTTTATAAAAAGGTAGGATTAAATGAAGATGGAACAGACACAGTTCTTGGCTCTCTTGGAAGTTTAGCAGAACAATTAGGAGGAAAAACAATCAAAACATATGATAGTGGTTGGGTTTCAATAAATATTACTGATACAGGTTCAAGTCAAACCAAAATCCTTGCAAGTTCTGTTCCTTTTAATTTGCTCTCAGGTATTAATATGATACAACATTATTGGAAGTGGGCATCCAACCAAATTGTTATAATAAACCCATCGGGCATGGAATTTGGCGTGTCTGAAGGGGTTGGCGTTGAAGTAGAAAGTAATGCAGTAAAACTTAATTGGAATAGTGTTTCAGCCAATAATCATGTTTATGTTAATGATACTATCCTACAATGGGATGAAGCGAATTATGTAAAGACTGTGATAATAAATTTAAGTTAGGGGAAATATGAATTGGAGAAAATTAACAGATAGATGTGAGGTAATGGTTAACGCAGACAGAAGTTTATTGGCTAATCTTCTAAAAGAAGGTGAAGAAGAAATGACAAGGCTTTGTAATATATATGAAGCAGAGCATGGTGAAACACTTTCCACAGAAACTAATACAATAGTATTACCAACTGAAGATGAGGGAGATGTCTTTAAAAAGCCTATCGTTGTTTTGCATAATGGTGTTAAATTAAAGGCAATGCAAGAATATGATTTTTATCATAAATCTGACAACTCTTTGCATTCAGGCACACCAATAGGGTACGCTATTAAAAATAATAATTTATTATTGTCTCATATAGCGAGGATAGGAGATAAGATTAAAATTAAATACTATGCTGTTAGAACAACCCATGTTAATACAGAACCAATAATTATACCAACATACCAAAAAGATTTATGTAATTATGCCTGCTATATGGCTACTCTAAAAACTGACCCTGCTACTGCAAGTTCATTTTTGCAATTATGGAAAATGGCAATAGAGCAAATCAATAAAGATGAGGGCGACAGAGAGATGCTATATACAGTAAGAGAGGAGATTTAATATGCCTGCATGGTGGATACAACCCTTAGTATCAGGGGTAACAAGTTTAATAGGTTCAAATCAACAAGATGCGCCACCTAAATATGCTCGTACAGATGATGAGCAAAAAATGGTTGACGAGTTGCAGAAGAAACAAAGGGAAGGATTTAATGTTTCTGACAAACTAAGACAAGGCGCAAGACCAATTATTGATGTTGGTCAACACGCAAAAGAAACATCCTTAGGAAGGGCAGTTGGAAGAGGAATGGAACACTCTATTATAACAGATGAATTATTAAGAAAGCAAGATAGGTCAACTCAAAAGCATTTATCAAATATGGCTGTACAAATATCTCAACAAAATCAAGCATATAAAGATAAAGCAGAAGACAAACTTCACAATTTCTATCAATCAGAAGGAGATAAGAAGAGAGGTTCAGACCAACAACAAACAGCATTTGAGAACCAACAGTCTGCTAATCAATGGGGTGCTTTTGGTAGTATGATGAGTTCTTTTGCAGGAGGAAATCCTGCGAGTGCATCATCATCATCATTTACGGGAGATGCAGGTCAAATAGAACAAGCAGGTGCGTATCTTCAACAACTTCGACAACAACAAGGACAATACGCCTCGGATAGTGCAGAATTTGAGCATATTGGTAATTTGATATTGGCAGTAGAAGACCAATTGGGTATATAGAATAGGAGATTATTAATGACACAAATAGTATATCAACAAGAAGAGGGGTATTATCCTGAGTGGCAAGACAGCCTACACAACTATGTTGAAACAGATTTAGACGGAGGGGTTGTTGTTAAAGCACCACTATTTAAGCCTAACTTCGATATAAAGCGTGCTGATTACATAACACAAAAAATAGCAGAAATTGATGATTATGATAAATTAGATGAGGCTCAAAAAGGTCAAATAAGAATGAAATTGATGCGAGAGTATCGTAATATACCTAAAACTATTGAAAGACATAACAAGTATGTAGCAGGAAGATATAGATTATACTTACCGGATGATAATAATGTTAACCATGCATTTACTGATTGGAAAAAAGACAAATCAACAGTAGTTAGTAAGTTTAACACACACCAAAAAAACGTTCAAAAAAAGAAAGACCAAGTTAAGTATAAAGGTAAAACATATAAAAATCAAAAAGAGGTTGATGAGAAAATACAAATAGATACATGGGGAACTGAATTATCAGAAACATTCCAAAAATTAGACAAAAATCCATCAACCTTTAATAATACTAAAAGAAAAAATTATGAAGAAATTAAAAACTTTGTTACTGAATATGGTTATTCAGAAAAACTGAAAAAACCACCCAAGTATGATGCAACACAAGAAACTGCCATATATAATGAATTTGAAAATTATAATACAGTTTACTATTCTAAGCATCCAAGTGAATACAATGAGTTTGCTTTAACTTTATTAGTTGGAGAAGATGGTATGGTTAGAGATATGCCTCAGAAGTTAATTGATGCTCTTGAATATGTTAACGAAAACATGAAAAAATCAAAATCTTATTTAACAAACAAAAAATTACAACAGACTGTAGCAAATGCTGAAAAACACATAAAAGATTTAAACTCTGAGGCATATAAAAATATCCACAAACATCTAAGAGAAGAAGAAGAGCGTAAAAACAATCGAGGTGTGGGAGAATGGATTAGGGATAATATTTGGCGTGGAGACAAAATTCAAAATAATATAGAAACTGAAAAGTTATTAGATAGTCAGATTGTGAGTTCAAACACAAATGCTAATGGAGTTAAGAAGGAAACAATTATAAACAATAGACCTGTTAATGATGTGAGGGTATTTGTAAACAATGACCAAGAAACATTAGATTATATTTTCTATGACAAATCAAACTCAGAAACAAGAGGTCATGGTGCAAGTGTTTGGACTGAAAAGATAGCAATCCCATTATTTGAAGATTTAAAAAAAGAATATATGTTAGAAAATGGCAGTTTTGATGCAAGGATGTTTAAGGGTTGGTTATATAACCATGAAGATGAAAAATATTCAGGTGTTGATAGAGATGACGAAGAGTGGTCTTATGTTGAAATTTTTGAGAACTCTAAATTGATAGACGATGTTCCATTTGGGAATGAATTGGCAGGTGTGTTGTCTATTAATAATATGTCAGAAGATGACTTTGAAAGTGAAAAATTAGCGAGAGGTTCTTATGATAGCGAACAAACTAAATATGGCTATAACAAAGCCGGTTTTCACAGTCACTTGGCTAAAAACAAACCCGATGTATTAATTAAATATATACAGGCAAGTAGAAAGGCAAGAGGAGACAATGAGTTGGGAAATATCTTAAATAGAAATCAAGAACTGCAAATAATAGAGGTCTTAGATAAAGAATATGGAGAAGTAGACCCAAATGGAACACCTTGGGATTGGTATACCTTAGAGCCTTTTTGGTATCCACAACCGTCTAATTTAAAATAGGAAAATATGAGCGTACCTGATTATTCAAATTACTCTAATTTTTCAGAGGCATTTAAAAATGCAAGAAAAGAATTAGGTTTTAAAAAAACATTTTATTTTCAAGGAAAACTTTATAGAACAGACGCCAAGGAAGACGTTGATAGTCCTTGGTATGATAAAGCAATTCCAAATTCATATGGTGATAAGTTTAAAATAGACCACAAAAGCGATACACTTCTACAATTTATAGAGAATAAGTGGAAAGAAGTAATTGATGTTAACGGGCAAATAGTCCTTAAAAACGATAAAAAAACAATTGAAAACATCAAGTCCTATAAGAAAGAAAAGCCTACAAAAATAACAGCAAAACTAACACAGCAAGACATTCTAAGCAATCCTCTTATACAAAAAAAATACCCATCTGTTGCTGAACTTTTTGTAGCAGGTGATATTGGTGGTGCGTGGGAAAAACTTTTAAGTGAAGATATGTCCTATGCAAACATGACGCATGGCGAAATAATTGGCACAGAGGATTGGAGTGAACAAGTCTTTATAAAAGGAACTACTCAAGGATATTCTTCAGCAAATCCATTTGCTTTTTTAACAAAAGTTGAAACAGATGAGGATGAGCCACCTTTATCAACAATTAATACATTTCAAACCAATTGGTTAGATAGCGACACCTACCATTTAATTAAAATGTATGACGAGACAACAGACCCAAATGAACCTATTCGATATTGGAAGTATATAGAGGATGATGATGTTTTACACAAACTTGTTAACATACCAAACAACTTTGAAGATGCTCAAACTCAAGAGATGGGAGATAAATGGAAAGATGCTCAAAAACTATATGATGAGGGATACAGGTTAGTAACTGATGATGGTGATATTATGTTTGGATATAAAGAACAAGTATTACAAAATCAAATGTTTACAGTAGACAAAGAACCAAAAGAGAAAACAGCCGGAGATGTTTTTGACGACATCAAAAAAGATTATGGTACAAGGTTTTTACCTTTTATTAGTTCAACTAAACAAGCATTGGATTTAATGAAGGTTTATGATGCTTTAGAACACTTAGAACTTGGAGTTGAAACAGGAGAAGACCTCCAACTTTTAAAACAGTTTTATGATAAGAATAACGTAGACCCAACGTGGGGTGCTTTGCTTTTAGAGGGCGTAAGTCAAATGCCTGCTTTCTTTGGGGAAATTGCCTCTACAAGTGGTATGACAAAAGTATTTCAAAAAGGTAGTGAAAAACTTGTAAAAAAATCTCTAAAGAAGTTAATGACAAAATCGGGAGGTGAACTTTTAGAGAAAAAACTATTAGATTACTCTATTAAAGCAGGCACTCATGTTGGTGCTAATCTTCTTAGAACCCAAACAGCATTTTCACCACGTATAATGAAATCAACAATAGAAAAAATGTTACCTCAGTTTGAAATTGGTCTTGATTTAGAGGGCGAACC
>TARA_R110002020_G_scaffold475803_1_pt1 | contig 14973 bp, 9 predicted proteins | sample TARA_R110002020 | Tara Oceans TARA_R110002020 (sample SAMEA4396489) | marine metagenome | biome: Westerlies Biome; feature: [MES] marine water layer (ENVO:01000295) within the mesopelagic zone...; material: water (ENVO:00002006), including particulate matter (ENVO:01000060) such... | reverse complement strand
TATATCAATTATTGCTGTCCTATAAATCGTTTACGGAATAGCATAGAGTGAATGGATCTTATTTAAGTGAAAGTAAGTAAAACGTTTTAGTTAAACAAGAATTTTCTAATTATTATTTAATACTAAATACTATCTAGATGCTTTTAAAGAAGTTAGATTCAATAAGTCTCACCTCTATAAAGCAATCTAATATCTATTCAGTGAGTCCTTCAGCCTCCAATTTTGCTAAGGACTCTACTAACATAATTCCACTTAATTGTGTTTTGAGGTCAACACGATTTGGCGGAGGGTTTCTCCAATCTGGACTAGATAACATTCCCGGATGACTCAAACCATTATTGTAAAAAGTTTTACCATTAAAAATTAAGAAATCTAAAAAGTCGTTGTAATCGTCATCGCTAATATCGTCTTCCAAAATCAATTCCGTAAAGTAGCGCACCAGAATTCCTTTAAAGAGTCCACCATCTCCTTGCCCTTCATCCCTTAAAACTCCCTGAGTAGTTAGTTTTGGACTCGTTAATGTAGTTCTTGCAGATTGTAAAGCATCATTGAGATAACTCTGCTCGCCAAATACATCGTACAATCTGAGTCCGGCTCCAATCCAAGTACCCATATTATAGGTGAAAACCCAGTCTTTTTGTATTACTGGATTACCATCTATGAGCTGTATGTTATCCCAAACTTCTCCATTTGTAGGATCTACTAAATTAGCCTTTTCCCACTCATAAAGATCTTTTGCCCAATTGAGATAGGTCTCATCTCCTGTGGCATCGTATAAACGCATTCCAAGAATGATTGTTGGTCCATTTGAAACTGCATTTTTAGAAAATGGCGTATCCTTTTTCCAAGCTATTCCTCCCCCAAGGACTTCGCTATAACTCAGTAGAACATCATCCCATAAAAATTTTGCAACATCTAAATATTCCTCATCACCAGTAGCGTTATATGCTCGCATCGTACTGTTGCCCAACCAGAGCATATCATCATTAAAAACATTACTGTATGTGCCTCCATTTTTAGATTTAATGCCACGTAATAAAGACTTCATTTTTGGCAAGTATGATCCATCTTGTGTCCTTACATAAGCATCTACCAATACATGGAGTACGTGAGCATTAGGCCAATATTGAAAATTAGTGTTACCCTGATTATCAGTGACAAAAGTTCCTTCACTTCCTAAGTAAATATTATAAGAAGCATCCTGTATAGAATCTGCCGTTGCGGCCCAGTCTATCGCTACCTCCCCACTCCCAGCTAGTGAAGGATCCCTCAAAGGTATGGGATCGTCATTACTACAGGATGTGAGTACTCCTCCTAACATTGCAAGAAGAAGAACAAAAGTTTTATTAAATTGAAATCTCATAATTATTTTTTTTAAAGCACAGTAATTTCATGTGTGTATTCAGGTACATCTGCATTGAAATAGATTTTTAAATCTGAATTAGCCTCATCTATTTCTGTTCTAAACTTAAAAGTGTTTGCCCAGTAATCATCAGAGACCGGTACCATATAGTAAAAAGAGTCTGAAGCTTCTGTACTTGGTCTGTTATTGTCTGTATTAATGCTACCAAACCATTCTTCCTGAGTATCACCTCCTGTTGTTACAGTAAACTTAAATTTATAGCGCTCATCTCTGCCCCAACTTTCCTGCTTAAACTCAATATATTTATCTAAAGCCTCCCAAGTTCCATTACCCGCGTAATCAAATGAAAACAGGTAATCTCCGTTTGGAGGAAACCAAAGTTCTACTTTATCAATAGTTGCCATGCTAGTTGTACCATCACTAAAATCAAGATTAATTCTGTATACTGCTTCAGTGCCACTAAAAGTAGTTTCGCCATCCTTTTTTAATTTACTTTCACTATCTATATAAAATGATTCAGGTTCACCAGAATTGCGGGTAACCATTTTATAATTTCCGGGTTTTAGCTTTGTATAGATCTCATAAGTAGTAGCCCCAGTTTTAACAAAAGGCATCGCTGCAGCAAGGTCATCTCCTCCTTCTGAAGCAGCTCCTGTTAAGAATAATTCATCTGGCGTAGGAAAACCGGCAGGTCTTTCTACTTCTATGGTACGTATTTCAGAAGACGGTTTCACATTTAATCCTTTTGAGCTCCATACCGTCCATTGTAATTTACCAGTACTTTCAGAAGAAATACCGGCCATAGTAGCAATTTCATTTAAGCGGGTAAATGAAAGGTTTAATTTATTTGAAAATCCTTGTCCGTCTGAAGGAGTGACATATAAAGGTTCTGAAAAATCCCCTCCCTCTTCATCAAATACTACATCATACAGCACCACACCATTATCTGCTGATTTTGATGCCTGCCATTCAAAAATCGCAGAGCTTTGCGCGCCCAGGTTATAAAAAGCATTATTTTCTGGACTGTATAACGCCTCTACCTCTGATACTTCTGCTATGTTTAAAGAATCATCATCTTCACAGCTCACAATCCCTAAAAGCAGGGCAAATACTACTAAAATTTTACCGATTGCACTTTTCATATGTATATTATTTTATTTTTCTGTATTTCCTTTTTAATTACCAACCCGGGTTCTGTGTTAGATTAGGATTGATAAGACGCTCATCTCTTGGAATTGGCCATAAATAATGTCTTGATGGATCAAAAGTTCTTAAGTTGACCCGTAGATAACCATTATCTATATCATCTGGTCCAAACTGCGCACCATGAGCATAACCGTTTAAAACATCTTCTGCTGTTTTCCATCTGCGGATATCAAAAATGCGTAAACCTTCCATTGCCAATTCTACACGTCTTTCATTTCTGATCTCTGTACGTATCTGTTGCTCACTTAAACCTGATGGATAGTTTAATGCCGCTGGATCTGTAAAGCCTGCACGTGACCTTAATAAACCTATCGTATCATCCCAAATCGTTTCAGAAAATTCTCCCATTTCAAGTTTTGCTTCAGCATACATTAGCAACACATCTGCATAACGTATAAGCATTAAATTTGTGCTGATAGCGATACCTGCCTCATGGTTTGGGTCAAAATATTTACGCACATAATATCCAGTAGAAGTCGTTGATCCTCCTGGAGCGTACTCATCTGTATTATCATCACTAGGGTCTGAACCTGGTTTTATATGAATTGAAGAAGTACCATCAAGATCCTGCCATTCATAATTGTTATAGACCACTGTTGCAGTTAATCGCGGATCGCGATTTTCATAAGGGTTATCTTCATCAAAACCAGAACCAGTTTCTTGAATATCCTGACCGTTGATCATTTTATAACTATCTACCAGCTCCTGAGTTGGAGCAAGAGCATTTACCCGACCCCCAACTGAAATAGGTATCATATCAAAAAGTTCACCCCAGGTTCTATTTATTGGTGCGTATTGAAGACTCAAAATATCTTCTGAACTGAATTGATTTTGAGCTGAAAATAATCCCGAATATGAATTGAATAATCCATAATCACCAACACTTCCACTCATAATCATTTCACAATACGATGCAGCCTGAGACCAGTTATCTTCGTACAAATGAATTCTTGCTAAAAAGCCAGCCACAGCCCCGCGACTAATTTTACCCCTCTCTCCTTCGGTATAATCAGATCTTGCCGGCAGGTCATCTAAGATATCTGTAAGCTCTGCAATAACAAATTGAAGAACTTCAGATCTAGGTGTTCTGGTTATAGTTTGTGCCTCTTCAATAGATGGATCACTTTCTAATAAAGGAATATCTCCAAACCAAGTCATCAAATAAAAATGCTGCCAGGCTCTTAAAAATCGAGCTTCAGCAATCATTCTGGCTTTAATATCTTCGTCCATATCAGGTACCCGATCAATATTCGCCAAAATAAGATTGGTCGTCTTTATTCCTCCGTAGCGCTGGTCCCATTCAGATTGCATTCTTCCTAAAGAAGAATCATAGGTACCCGAAGCTATTGATGCAGCTCCTGCGTTATCACCTCTTCCGTTATAGGCATTATCAGACAAACCTTCATTATAAAAAAAGTGACTGCTACTCATCATCTGAGAATACGCTGTATTTAAAAATGTCTGTGCCTTCTGGGTTGATGTCCAGTAGGTCTCATCCGTAAATGTATTTTCTGGTACAAGGTCTAGCTTTTCACAATTTGTAAAAACTAAAGCCAAGCAAAGACCAAAAATTATTCTGTAGTTATTTGTCTTCATTTTTATTGCTTTTTAAAAAGTAATATCCAGTCCTAAACCATAGTAAATCAACGTTGGGTATGCTCTTGCACTATTAGCCCCTCCGTTATTCAAGTTCGAATCAAACTCAGAAAGCTCAGGATCTAACCAGTCTGTTTTTGCCAGAGTAAGCAAATTGCTACCTGACACGTAAAACCGCACTTTATTTAAACCCATTGCCTCTGTACTTGTTTTCGGGATAGTGTATCCCAACTGCAAGTTCTTTAAACGTGCATAAGCTCCGTCATAGAGGTACATATCTGATCCTCTTCTAAAATTGTTGGTATTTGACTGTGTACCATTATTAGCTAACCTAGGATAATATGCGCCTGTGTTTTGAAGCGTCCAATAATCAAGTTGGTGTGTGTACATAGTCGCTCCATAATTAAAATGAAAAGGTTCTACCTGTTCTCCACGGACCATCATTGTACGCTTACCTACTCCCTGAACAAAGACGCTCAGATCGAATCCTTTAACCTCAACATTATAAGTTAATCCAAAAGTGTATCGTGGAAATGGGTTACCAAAAATGAACTTATCATCATCATCAATAACACCATCTTCGTTAAGATCAACATATTTATTATCTCCCGGAACCGGAGATAAGCCTACCGGTACGGCACTGTTCTCTATCTCATTAAAACTTTGAAAAATACCTTCACGCTTGAGCCCTACGTAAGATCTAAAAGGGACACCTTCTCTAAGTATAACTTGTAACTCCTCTACTCCAGTAAGAATTTCATTTCCTTGAAACTCGAGCACTTCATTTTGAGTATCTCCAATATTTGCTGTAAGCGTATGACTAAACAGCTTTCCGGTATGGCGATAGGTAGCAGATAATTCCCACCCATAACTTTTCACTTTACCGGCATTAAAATCTGGAAGACCCGTACCATAAACCCCAGGAACCGCTGGAGCCACCAGTATATCTGATGTTATTTTATTAAACCAATCAAAAGTGACAAACAAGGATTTATTAAAGAAGTCAAGATCTACACCCAGGTTTAATGTTGCTGCACGTTCCCATTGTAAATCAGGATTGGCAAAATTAAAACCGGTACCGCTTACTGCAGCGTTGTTATATGAGTAAGCATTCTGGAAGGTGAAATAAGTCGTCTGATATTGAAAATTTCCTACATTCTGATTTCCTAAAACTCCGTAAGAACCTCTGAATCTAACCCCTCCCCACTTATCTTTATAATCTTGCATGAAATCTTCATTAGTCACATTATAAATAAGTGATGCCGAAGGAAAGAAACCCCATCTTCGGTCCTTTCTGAATTTTGAAGACCCATCATATCTAAAACTAAACTCTGCTGTATACCGGTCATCAAATGTGTAAGAAGCTCGACCAAAAGCTGAATTTAAACTGTTCTTTGAAGAACTCTGGTTAGAATTATATGAACCTTCTTCAATGGTTGTTTCGCTAGTAGGAGTTCCTAAATCAGGGTCTGTATTAATTCTAAAAATACCTATCCCGCGATCGCTGTGATTTTCATTAGACACACCTAATAAAACATTTACATCATGTTTATCTGCAAACGTATTATCGTATTCTGCTAAAAACTGTGTGTTTAAATCTAAACTCTTACGCATTTCATCAAGCGTATTTCTGTTTTCACCATATACTCCTCCAGGAACAAAATCCACCCGGGTAGTTCTCGCGTATAGAGAATTGTTGTAAAGTCTTCCTCCAAAAACCCCTCGTATTTTAAATTTATCTGTGATTGCATATTGTAATGACAGTGATCCAAACAAATCATCGTTATCATAATCTCTAAATCCACCTTGCTCCAAAACCCCTAAAGGATTGAATTGTCCCAAAACATCATTAGTTAAATAATTGCCCTCTTCATCTTTTTGTGTGTAATATAACGGCGTTCTAAATGCATCAACCATTAACGTACTGGTATTAAAAGAATGATCTTTGATTTTCTGTTTAGCATAAGATAATGTGGTTTCTATTCTAAACTTCTCAAACTCGCTGGTCAGATTTACTCTGTAATTGTAACGCTTCAAACCTTTTGAAGGACCCACAAAAATATTTTTTTCATCAGTATAGCCCAGAGAAACTCTGTAGGTTGTATTCTCGTTTCCTCCAGAGATTGCTATACTGTGATTCTGTTGTAAAGCTTCCTGCACGATTTCTTCTGCAAACCACTCTTCAGAACCATCTTCACGTAGCTTTCTGATACGTTCCGGAGAAAAAATAGCGCTACTTACGCCATCAGAATTAAAAGCAGCTTCATTTCTTATGATTGCATTTTCATAACCGTCTACCGGTTTTGTAAAGAAATGTGGATTGTTAATTCCGCTAAGACCATTGTATTGTATAGTCATAGCACGCCCTTTTTTACCTTTTTTAGTTGTAATTAAAACCACCCCGTTATTTGCACGCGAACCATATATTGCTGCACTACCGGCATCTTTTAGAACTGATACACTTTCAATATCAGATGGATTGAGTGAATTAATATCTCCACCTACTATACCATCAATTACGATAAGCGGACTATTATTTCCTAATGTACTAATCCCTCTAATGTTAATATTGAGTCCTGCTCCTGGTTCAGAATTACGTTGCTGTATAACAAGCCCCGGAGATTTACCCTGCAATGATTGTGTAACATTAGCTGAAGAACGTCCTTCAAAATCTTGAGCACTAACCTGATCTACAGCTCCCGCAACTTTTGAACGCACTTGAGTACCATAACCCACTACCACCACTTCATCTAATGCAGCTACATCATCTGTTAGAGATACATCGATTGAGTTTCTAGCACCCACTACTTTCTCAATCGTTTTCATTCCTACATATGAAAAGACGAGCACACTCTCTGCACTTGCTATGGTAAGCGAGTATTTTCCGTCAAAATCTGTCTGAACCCCGTTGTTGACCCCTTTTTCAATTACAGTTACACCCGGTAAAGGCAAACCGTTTGAATCACTCACCATCCCTGAAACCGTTATTTCCTGAGCTTGAGCAGCAGTATTCAGAAATAGAAATACAAAAAAAATCCAGTTAAAGCTCTTGGTCGAAAGCTGCCGAGCAACTCTCTTTTGCCAAAAGATCTGGTAGAATAGTTGTTTTTTCATGAATTATTATTTGTTAATTAAATCTTATTACATCGTTGTAGTAAATATGACAAAACAATATATCTGTTGTTTTTATAAAATAGTAATAGTAAAGCTGTTTGATCTATAATGTTATAATGTTCTAACATTATAACAAATATAATAAAACGTTTTACTTGTGCAATAATCTTATTATGTTTTTGATTACCTGAGATATTGTTAAAAATTAATTTTCTCTTTTAGATTGAGGTTATTACCCATAATCAATTCAAGAACTCATATCATGAATTTTAAGAATTAATCTTTTGTAAAGCTGGATAATGCTGGACATAACTATTGAATTTTGATAGTTTTACTTAAACCATTCTTTATTAGGTTCTGAACCCAAGTTATATTCAATATCAGTTCCTTCTTTAAGCTTTTCTAGACTTATACTATTTGTATGATAGGCTTCCCCATCAACCATAACTGATTGTATATAATAATTATCTTCTAGATTATTTTTAGCTTCAATATTAACAGTGCTTCCCCATCCTGTAGTAATTTCAACTTTATCAAATATCGGACTGGTTAGCTGAAATGAAGAATTGATCTCAACGAGCCCTTTAACATCAAACAGACCTATTGCTGCCATATTATACCAAGCGCCTAATTGCCCCTGGTCTTCATCTTGCCCATAACCATAACCGTGTATAGGTTCAACACCATAAAATCCATCACAAATTTTTCGAATCCATTTTTGGGTTAGCCAAGGTGAGTCTGTATAATTAAACAGGTATGCGATATGCAAATTGGGCTGATTTCCCTGATTGTATAAATAATTCAGTCCGGCAAATGCATCTATATTCTCTCCTCCAAATTTTGTCTTTTCTGAAACCGTAAATATGGAATCAAGTCTTTTAACAAATTTCTCTTCTCCCATTTTCTCTATGAGCTCTTCAGGCTGATGGGGTACATAAAAAGTATATTGCCAAGCATTCCCTTCCTGATAACCTATCCATGGAGCAAAAGGATCAAAATTAGATAAAAAGTTTCCATTAGCATTTTTAGGTCTTATAAAATCAGTCTCTTCATCATATAAATTTTTCCAGTTTTCAGAAAGCTTCATCAATTCTTCATAATCCTTTTCTTTACCTAATGCCTTCGCAAATTGAGCTACTGCATAAGAGCTATAGCAGTATTCTAGCGTATGGGAAACAGAGAAAGCTGAACCCTCAGGGGAAGTACCCCTACCCTCAACATACGTTATGTAGCCATTCTCAACAAAACCCTTTAAATCGGTTTTACCAGCACCTTCAATTCGATCTTTATAACGTACCTCATTCTCATAAGCAGCTTTAAAAGCAAGCCCTACATCATAATCTCTAATTCCTGCCTGATATGCTGAAGCGATAATTAGACTAACAAAGTTTGTTCCTACTCCAGAAACAAAACGGGAGTTTGCCAAACCGTCTCCTAACCAGCCTGAGTTTTTATACACTGCCAAATGGGTTTGGACCAGATCATTGTAATATTCCGGCCAGACCAACGTCCACAATTGTGTTAGATTCCAGAAAGCTCCCCAAATTGCATCAGTATTGTAAAAGTTGAATTCTGGATCTCCATTCCCATCAAGAGGAATCTGACCAATGCTTCCGTCATTTTCAGGAAACTGCCCGTTTACATCACTTGCAAGTCCTCTTCCTAATAATGCATGAAAAAGACCTGTATAAAATTTGGTTTTATTAGTTGAAGAAGAATCTGTAATCTTAATTTTTGACAGTTCGTTCTCCCAAGTTGATGTAGCCTGTGATAATGCATCATCAAATGTCATATCCTTTGCTTCAGCTTTCAGGTTTTCTTGTGCATTTTCTATAGAAGTAAAAGAGAATCCGGCCTTTATTTCAATCTCTTCGTTTTCTTCGGTTTCAAACCGCAGATAAAGCCCTACACCATCTCCCTTATTCTTAAGCTCATTTTTAAATTGCTTCTCGTGTAAAAAAGTACCGGCTTCAACAGGTTTTTTATTCACCTCTCCAGATACAAACATTTTTACCTCAGCACCTTCCTGATACTTCTGCACATATTTAGGGTAAGTTGTAACCCAGCCTTTAAATGTCTGGTTTTCTGAATCATATTCAACAGCAGCATCCTTAACATCCCCACTTTCTCCCAATTCATTACCTATATCAAGTATTACATATGAACTATCACTTTTTGGATAGGTATATTTATGAAAGCCTACACGTTTAGTTGCCGTTAGTTCTGCAGTAACCTCATAATCTTTAAGGTTAACCTTATAATATCCGGGACGAGCAACTTCTTCTTCTCTGTCAAATCGCGAGCGATATCCTGTTTCTGGTTTATCTATTTCGCCGGGAACGGTTTGTAAATTTCCTGTAGTACCGGTGAACATAAAAGCACCTATCTGAAATTCGTGAAGATTAGCAAACCCTTCAATAGTATTATCTCTGGAGTCATAACCTGTAGCTTCCCAGCCTTGTTCATTACCCAGACTTCCGTTTGTAGAAGGTCCTAATTTTGCCATACCAAATGGCATTGAAGCCGGAGTATAAAAAAACCAGCGACTATGAGCTGTTCCTATATTAGGATCTACCCATTTTAAAGGAGAATCCTTATGAATAACCCCTTGTTTTTCCTTTTTTATAGTTTCACAAGAAACCAATAAAATGGCAACAGCAACTATGACTAACTTATACATTATTAATATTTTTTTTTATTATGAAGTAAGTAGCAAACACATAACCAGCGGCTATAACAAGCACTACAAAACTAAGTTGAACACTAAAGAATTTATTTACTAAGCCCATAAGCGGTGGTATTACTGCTCCTCCCACTACTGCCATAATCATTAAACCTGATATCTCATTAGCCCGTTGCGGTATTCTATTTACCGTAAGCGAAAAAATTAATGGAAAAAGATTACCTGAACTGATACCTAACAAGAAGAGAAGTATATATGCTATTGTGCTAGAGGGTGCCAAAATTAGTCCTATGAGCAATACTACAGTTAAAGCAGAGGACCAGTATAAAAATTTAAGGTTATCAATTCTAGAAAAAAGTATTGCTCCTAGAAATCGAGTGACCATCAATGCTGTAAAATACAAACTGATACCAAGTGATGCTTGCTCCAGACCAATACCAAATCTCTGTGTTAGTAAATTCTGAATATTTGTATTTATCCCTACATCAAGTCCTACAATTAGAAAAATAGCTAAAACCATTGATGCTATAAAAGGTTCTTTTAAAAGGCTTAACGTAGATTTAAAAGTTGCTTTAAATGATGATGATGATTCTTTAACAGGTGTAAAAACAAGCCATACGCCCACAAACACTGAGGTAAAGCCATATACTAAAAAAACGAGTTTCCAATCATTATATTGAGCCACAAAAAAGGTGACAATTACTGGCCCTAAAAGTGAACTTATAGCTTTTATGAATTGAGATAAACTCATGTAGCTCGAAAACTTTTCTTTGAGCACCACATCTTGTAACAATGGATTTGAAGAAACCTGTATTATGGTATTTCCTATACCTAAGAACACAAAACAAACTAACAATACAGGGTAAGAATATTGTAGAAAAGGTAAAAACATTCCGAGTGATGTAAATAGTATTCCAAACAGTAAGACCTTTCTTTTACCAATATTGTGCTGCACCACACTAATAGGAATAGAAAGAATAAAAAACCATATAAAAACCATTGAAGGTAATAACTGTGCCATCTCCGGTGAAAGGTCAAAATCTCGCTTTGCAAATCCTGTAGAAACCCCTACAATATCAACAAACCCCATTACTATATAGCACAACAGAACAGGAAGCATAACTCTAAAATTCACTTTTTTGTCATTCATCACATCAACTTTAAAGTATCTTCAATTTTTTTATAGAACATCTCGTCTAGTAAAAGTGCGCTTCCTACTATGGCTGCTTCTTCTCCAAATTCTGAAACATATATTTCTTCAAGAAAGCCGAGTTCTTTTTTTAATGAATTACCAAAAACATCAAAAGCTCTAGAGATTTTCCCTCCCAAAACAAGGGTTTCTGCTTCAAACTCCTTCAAGTAAGGTTTTATAAAATCTCCTAATTGGCTACCAAAATTCTCAAAAACAAGTTTAGCTTGGTTATCTAGACCTACCTTATCATACAGCTCTTTAACATTATTAATTTGTTCTCCTGTCATATCCCTGTAAGCCTCAATTATACCACGTGTTGAAAACAAGTCATCTGCAAGAACATTGTTATAATATTGATTATAGAGATAACCACTATCTGGAACGTTTTTATCTTTTAAAATTGGCATTCCATTTACTACAAAGCTTGCTCCCAGTCCTGTACCCAATGTAATAGCAACAATTCTTTTATATGCTGAAGCTTTTCCTAATGCAGCTTCAGCAATTGAAAATGCTGAAGCATCATTTATAAAACGCACCTGAGAAGGTTTCAGGTTGAGACTTTGAGCTATTTCTAATCGTAAGCTCACGTTAAATAATGCTTGTAATTTATCTACTTCCTTTATTTTACTAATACCCTTGTAATAATCAAAAGGTCCGGGCATCGCTAAACCAACACCAGCTATATTTCTATCTAAATGCGCTATCGATTCATTTAGTGCGAGTAACCACGTTTTTAAAATCTCATCTTTTGTACCGTGAGGGTCTACTTTTTTATATGAAAAAGTCTCTTTCAGCAACTCTTTACTGGTGTGATCAAAAACACAGCAAGCAATATGACTCCCTCCTATATCTACCCCTAAACTTAACATGTGAATTATACTTTGATAAATTTGTTACACTTTTCAATCGTTATAGCTCTAAAAAAAATTAGAGCTACATTTGATGTTTTTTATTTTAAGAACGCGTTGATAACTTTAGCTCTTCTACTTCCTAAATTTGAAAGCTTAAATGTTTTAGCTGCAGCCGGCACAACAAAAGTTTCTGCATAGCTTAGTTTTTGGCTTTTACCAGTTTCTGTTTCCAGTTCAATTTGTTCTCCCTCAACCAACATCATAACATGACATGACCCTAAAGTTTCAACAGTAATTTTTGTTTCAAAATCAAATCTTCTTACATCGTAAAAATGTTCTTGATGTGTGGGATAATAAATAATTTCAAAATCTTCACCTTTTTCAATCTGCTGTGTATTAGAACAAAGTTCTTTTTCTACTTTATCTCCCTTAAAATCAAACCTTAAATTACTGAAAGCGTGATCAATATTAATAGGTCTTGGGTTACCATCAAGATCTAGCCTTAACCAGTCATACATTTTAAATGTAAAAATATAAGGCGTAGCACTAATCTCAAGAACCATATTACCAGCTCCTGCACTATGCACTGTTCCGTTAGGTATTAAATACAACTCGTGCTTCTTAGAGGGGTGCTGTTGTACATAATCTGTAATAGCAAGTTCAACGTTATCTTCTTGACTTTTTACAAGCTCAGATCTGAACTTTTCAGGATCAATATCTTCCTGAAAACCTAGATATACACTTGCATTTTCATCGCAATCTAAAATGTAGTAACACTCATCCTGCGTTATATTTTCACCAAATTCTTCTTGAATATATTTTAAACTAGGATGGCACTGTACAGAGAGATTGCCTCCTTTATAGGTATCTAAAAAATTAAAGCGAATAGGAAACTCATTACCAAATTTTTCATGATGTTTTCCGAGAATATTTTCTGCCTCCTGATGCATTAGAAAATCAAAAGAAAATTCCAGAAGATGATTATCACTCTCAAGGATTAATCCATTTTCCGGGACTATCAAAGAAAAAGCCCATGCATAATTAATGACATCTTTATTTAAACCTTCAATATGCTCCTTAATCCATTCTCCTCCCCAGGCTCCTGGCTCAAACCAGGGTCTTACTCTAAAAAATGTAGAACTCATTTGTTTAAGAGCAGCTTTGACATCTTTCATAAATGCCCAGCTTGGCTCAAGTTGGTTTTGAGAATCAATTAGTATATCTATATATTTTGATAATCTGCGTTTTTCTGCATTCAATACTACCCAATCCACAAAGTAATACTGCTTATACATCTTAAAATTCTCTTTAGTAGCAGTTACCCCAAGATTAGAGACTTCCCCAGCACGCATGCGGTATTGAAGTTCATTTTTAGGCAGATCAATATAGAGCAGTGTATGTTCAAAATTTACTAAGGAGGCCCCAGATCCAAAAAAAATAGTTACATCAACCTTTTCATCAACTTCAAGTGCATTTAACTTAACATTATCAAAAAAATCTCCTATTTCAAGATTGCATCGGGTACCCCAAACAGACTCTTCGACACCAAGAAAAGGTCCGATCATTTCCTGAATATGATCTTCGGGCTTTAAACTTTCTGAAATATCAATGAGATTAAATTTTAAACCTTTAGTGTTTAAATGGGAGACAACCTGTTCTATTATCTGACTCCAATTAACACCTGAAAAACCATCTAAACAAACAATTTTTTTAGTTGCTATGTAATTTGCAAGACTATCAAACCCTCTAAATATTTTTTCTGAGCCCAAATCATAAGAAGGATACAAATCAAAATTTGAGTACTTATTCTGAGTTTGTTTTATCTCAGGGATTAAAAACTGTTCTGTTTTTCTTTTTAGAACTGAGGATTCTAGGTGATAATCTTTTTCTAATTCCTGCATAAAGGAAATTTATTTATTGTTCTTATGTACAAACATAATAATTAATAAATAACAATGTTATTATTTATTAATTATTTCGAAAAAAAAAGTTCTTATTAATTATGAGATATTAATAATGCTACCTGCTACTTTCTACAGAATAAATAAAACAATCTGATTTGTAATACCCTAAATTATATTCAATAGGCCTTTCTCCCTGATCAAATACAAATCGTTTCCTGAATAAAACAGGGGTTTCTTTTTTAATCCTGAGTTTGTTTGAGATAAACTCGTCTGAAGCGGTTGCACTTATTTCTTCTTTAGACAAAGATGCTATGATTGCATGTTCTTGCTCCAACATTTCATATAATGGTAACTTAAAGTCTTCCTCCCCTGTTAACCCCACACGTGGATGAAAATAGGAGACAAAGTACACAAAGGGCTCATCTGTTTTACCTCTAACTCGCTCCATTTTCAATACATTCTTATCATTAGAAATTTCAAAAAAACGGGCAATATCATCTGGAGGCTTTACCCAGCTTAGATGTAATTCAAAGTTTCTGATAGTAATTCCCCGCAATTTCATTTCCTGCGAAAAACTTAACCAGTTGTTTGACTTAGAGCTTACAGGTTTGGGAGCGACCTTTGTACCTGCCTTCTTTTTCCTAATCAATAAGCCTTCGAAAACGAGTTTTTTAATAGCCTGCCTTACCGTTGATCGAGAAATCGCTAATCTATTGCTAATCTCTACTTCACTGGGCAAAACTTTACCTTTTTGATAATCCTCCTGTTCAATTAACTCTCTCAACAACTCTTCAACCTGAGCGTGAAGAGGGACAGGGCTTTTGTGATCTATAGTAAATTTCATAAGCTAGACTAATCAGTGTTTTTGTTTTAATGTGTAAACATAATTCAAATGTAACAATTCAAAAAAACCAATTAGTATTTCATAAATAGGAAAATGAAAATTCTTTTAAATAGAATAAGCCACCTAGAAATTTAAAATAGGTGGCTTTATCTGTTATTTGTAATATCTATGTTAGTTTAATTAAAATGGTAGAAGAAACAGTCTCCATTCTGTCATTTGA
>TARA_R110002020_G_scaffold113518_8_pt1 | contig 14999 bp, 18 predicted proteins | sample TARA_R110002020 | Tara Oceans TARA_R110002020 (sample SAMEA4396489) | marine metagenome | biome: Westerlies Biome; feature: [MES] marine water layer (ENVO:01000295) within the mesopelagic zone...; material: water (ENVO:00002006), including particulate matter (ENVO:01000060) such... | reverse complement strand
CCGCCACGCCTTCGCCTCTCCGAATGGATCGAGACGAGCGTCTATCTCCCCGAGGGCGTGTCTGCGCTGCCGGGGACGGTGCGCCTTTGGCCGTTCCAGCGCGAGATTGCCGACGCCATCGGTGATCCGCTGATTGAGCGCGTCACTCTGGTCAAGCCGGTGCGCGTGGGCTTCACGACGCTGCTCACGGGTGCGCTCGGCTCCTATGTGGCGAACGATCCGGCGCCGATCCTGTGTCTACTGCCGACCGAGGCGGACTGCCGCGACTACATGGTGAGCGATATCGAGCCGATCTTTGAGGCCTCGCCAGTGCTTGCCGGGCTGATCGGCGACGAGACGGACGAGACCGGCCGCAACACGATCCTCTCGCGCCGCTTTCCCGGCGGCTCGCTCAAGGTGGTTGCCGCCAAGGCGCCCCGGAACCTCCGGCGCCACAACGTGCGCGTCCTGCTATGCGACGAGGTGGACGGCATGGAGGCGGGCGCCGAGGGCTCGCCGATCCTGCTTGCCGAGCGGCGCACCCTATCATTCCCCGATCGCAAGATCGTCCTCGGCTCAACACCCGTGTTCGAGGAGACGAGCCATGTGCTCCGCTCCTACGCCAAGTCGGACGCCCGGGTGTTCGAGGTGCCATGTCCCGATTGCGGCACGTTCCACGAAATCCAATGGGCCGATATCCAGTGGCCGGAGGGGAAGCCCGCAAAGGCGCACTATGTCTGTCCGGAATGCGGGTCCGTCGTGGAAGAACGCCACAAGCCGGAAATGGTCGAGGGCGGCCGTTGGCGTGCGACGAGGCCGGAGATCGCCGGCCATGCCGGCTTCCGCCTCAACGCACTCGTCTCGCTGCTGTCCAATGCCTCCTGGGGGCGCCTGGCGAGCGAGTTCGTCGCCGGCAAGGATGATCCCGCCCAGCTGCAGACCTTCGTCAACACGATCCTCGGTCAGGGTTGGCGAGAGGAAGGCGACGAGCTCCACGAGAGCGACCTGCAGGCCCGGGCGGAGCCCTTCTCCCTGGAAGCCATGCCCGAGGAGGTCCTGGCGCTCACGGCGGGCGTGGACGTGCAGCGCGATCGCCTCGAGATAACGTTCGTGGGCTGGTCCCGCGAGGGCGAGGCGTTCGTCCTGGGCCACATGGTGGTTTGGGGCCTTCCCGAGGACGAGGCGACCTGGGCGGAGCTAGACGGCATCCTGAAGATGCGGTTCGCCCACCCACTCGGTGGCCAACTCGCGCTCGACGCGGCGGCCGTCGACAGCTCCGACGGCGAGACGATGGAGCGGGTCTATCGCTTCTGCTTCCCGCGCGCCGCGCGCAAGATCCTCGCGATCAAGGGTGCCGAGGGCAACCGGCCGTGGATCGAGAAGTCGAAAGGCCGGACTAAGGGCGGCTGGCTTTGGATCGTTGGTGTCGATGGCATCAAGAGCCATCTGACGGCGCGGCTCGGTCGCTCACGTTCGATCCGGTTCTCCGAGACCCTGCCGGCCGCCTGGTTCGAACAGCTCGCGGGCGAGCGCGTTGTTATCCGGTATGTGCGCGGTCAGCCTCGGCGGCGCTTCGAGCGTATCCCCGGTCGGCGAGCCGAGGCGCTCGACTGCGTGGTCTATGCGTTCGCCGCGAGACAGGTTGTGAACGTGGATTGGGAAACGCGGCACCAGTGTTTGGTATCTGGAGCGCAAATCGCAGATCAAAAGCGAAGCTCTCACCGCGCCAGATCTAATTGGATGAACCGCTGATTTCGGCCATTAATTGAGAACTGAACGCCTTGCGTTAAGTCATCCATTGACTTATATCCCGGGTGCTAGTACCACCAACTTGCCATGGAGATTCGTTTCGCGAACGACGGTCTCGCTCTGATCGAGACAGACCAAGCCCACAAAACTCGGCTTCCGCCAAACGTTATCGTTTCGGCGCGTCGAAAGCTGCAGTTCGTTCGGTCGGCGACTGACGAGCGAGACCTTAGAAATTGGAAAAGTCTCCACTACGAAAAACTCACAGGCGACCGCGTTGATCAAAAATCTATTCGAATCAACGATCGATGGCGCTTGGTGTTTTTGCTGGACAGGGATGCAAATCCAAACATTATCACCGTCCTTGCGATTGAGGACTATCATTAACCGGGAGTGGGCAAATGAACGCAGTGTTCAATAACTATGCCGAGCATCCCGGTGAGTTCATCCGGGAAGAGTTGGAGGCCAGGAACTGGTCCCAGCGGGACCTCGCATACATTCTGGGAGTTCCAGAGCAGTCAGTCAGCCAGATCGTGTCTGGCCGACGTGGCATCAGCGCCGAAATGGCAAAGGCATTGGGGGATGCATTTGGTACCTCCGCAGAACTCTTTGCAAACTTGCAGAAGGCGTGGGAGTTGGCGAAAGCAAAGGCTCCTGATCCGGCCATTGCTCGCCGCGGACGTGTCCTCTCTAAGTATCCGTTACGGGAGATGATCCAGCGTGGTTGGATCATGGACTCCACACCTGAACTCCTCGAAATGCAGCTATGCCGGTTCTTTGAGGTTCGTTCGTTTGACGAGGTTCCTCATATGTTGCCGCATGCAGCCAAGAAGACGAATTACGACGAGGTGCCTTCAACTCAGCTGGCATGGCTTTATCGGGTCCGGCACATCGCTAGAGAAATGGTCACGCCATCTTATTCTCCGGAAGCGTTGCGCCGCGCGCTGAACGAGATGTCAGAACTAAAAACTAGCCCTGAACAAACTCGTCATGTGCCGCGCCTTCTTCACGAAGCCGGGGTGCGATACGTCATCGTTGAAAGCCTACCTGGGGCGAAGATTGACGGTGTATGCACTTGGATTGGCGATGCGCCGGTGATCGGCATGTCGCTGCGGTTCTCAAGGATCGACAATTTTTGGTTTGTACTGCGCCATGAGTGTGCCCATGTTTTGCATGGACATGGAAAGACCGCCCCGGTAATTGACGTCGAGCTCGAGAAGCAAGATGCAAATAGCGAGGAAGAGGTTCTTGCAAATGCAGAAGCTAGTGAATTCTGCATTGATCAAATCAAGATGAAGTCATTCATAATTCGGAAGAATCCGTACTTTTCGGAGAAAGACCTTTTGGCATTCTCCAAGAGGACGAGGACGCACCCTGGTATTATCGCTGGACAGATTCAGAGGCATACTCAGAGGTGGGAGCTCTTTCGCAAGCATCAGGTCAGTGTAAAAGAGAGTGTTGCTAGTACTGCCATCTTGGATGGCTGGGGTGACGTAGTGCCAGTGGATCTCTGAGGAGACAGGATATGGCCACCTATCATCAGCAAATGCAAAAAATCTTTGAGCTGTATACCGATGAAGTTACGGCAGAACCCGCCGACTTGAGAACTGTGGCGGCCTGGGCACTTAGAAAAGGCCTTTGGTCGCCACAACCATCTGACGTGCATGCACGCTTCGCTGCTGATATGGCTGACGCTCTCCGAGAGGAATTCCGGACAGACAGCAGCGGCCGCAGATATCGAACCAAGCATGCGGTGCGTCAGTGGCGCGACGGTCGGCAGCAAAGTTTCTGGGCCGACATCGACATTGCACCTCGCGCGCATATGGAGAAAGCCTTCTCACAAAGGCGTAGGCAGATCGTCGCCGACTGCCATCACCTTAGGCTCGATGTTGACCATTTCAACGCAGCGCATTCCACTGAGGCGCCCATTCAGCTGATCCTCGATTTTACTGAAGACGTTGAAGAGATTTTGATTCTGGAAGGGATTGAGGATGCCGCTGCGTAGCCTCAAGGCTTGACGAAACGTTCTCCCGCCGTGGGGCCGAAGGCGATAGACGTAACTGTCCAAATCTTAGAGAGCTGCCTTCCGGCACCCTGTTGCACGAAATATCGTCGAAAGATACTCTTCCACAGTGTCTTCTCACGCTCCTATTTGGTCGCGTCGAATTTCCTCAAGCCTTGACTGCACGATAGGGCATGCCGTCCTAGATAGAGCCGGCAGGAGCATTTTACTGGCAGATCAGCCGGCCGTTAAATTTGAAGCACTTTGCTTCCTGCGATATGCAGGCAAATGACATTGGCGACTGTATTAACTTTAAATCTTCGATTCTCGGTCCTGTTTCCCGAAGCGCCGTTTTGTTCTTTCTGTTGAAATTCCGGATTGCATCCGTGGTCCTAGTCCCCCAAATTCCATCTATCGCACCATCGTAGCACCCTCTTTCATAAAGAGCCGCCTGTATCAGCTTCACGTCACGAGCTCTATAGTCGGGAAGGGGGGACAACTTACTCGTCTGTGGCTGGCTTTTCGAGAGTTGGCTGCCCATTTTTTCTTGGCTTTTTGCGTTTGGCCGCAGCGTTAGGGGGCCATTTTTGTTCTTGTCTTCTAAAATGCTAAAATTACTTGTCTTTTTTGCTTGATCAGGCTGAACCAGATGATCCTCGGTCGGCTCAGCTGTTCCGAATAATTGTTCGTACGTATCTCTTATTAGCGCATTCACCGACAGGAAGCCCAGAAAATACAAAACCGATACTGCGACGAGGCTTCTCTTTACGTTCTGGCCAAAATGCACGCCGTTTGAGACGTAGTATAAAATCGCGATCGGTATCCCCAAAAGCCGTTTCATGATTGTGCGCCAAAAGATGATCGCCTAAAGAGTGATTGTGCGCCTCTGAGTCTCTACGGGAGAAGTCGGCACATGAACGCAGGGCTACTAGATAGGGTTGCACATATAATATGCTTCGTCATGCCTCTGATGCCGGTTGTCGCGCTCAGCTGGGCAGTGCCAGCTCTCGGTGAGTTGGAGCGGGGGCACCATGCCTTTGCGATGGTCCAAACCGTTCAGATTTGCCCCCGCCAAGGGACTCAAAATAGGTTCGCGATTGTGCGAATTTACAGAAAAGGCGACGGAGGCTATTTGTACTATACACTCACCGAAGACGGAGCCGAGTTTGGTCCAGACGGAGGTGTGTCCAAGAATACAATGGATGGTTATCCACTAACTACTATTATGAGTCTGAATGAAAATATAGATGTTTTGGAGACGTATCGGCACCCTCTTTCGACTGTGCAATTTGGCGTATCAATAGAGATTATTCGGGGGAGATGCAGGGTAGTCGGGTGCATTTTTAAGAGTGAGCTGGACCGAAGGACTGGCTGTGTTTCGAAGTGTCGGCCCGAGGGATGCGAAGTACGACCGGGACCGGCCTCCAACTAGCGGGTCCGGCGCGTGGAAATTGAGGTCGACATGTAAGCGCGTTCAGTCGCTAGTCAGTCTTCGTCGGGCGTGTCATCGGGAGGGATGAGAATACTTCCGAGCCAATCCGCGGTGGTTTGAGGCCCTGGAGTGTGTGGCGGGCTAACACGTGTGAGCGCTTCGATGATCCGCTGATTTTGGACATAGTTGATGTAAAATTGTTTTTGCTCAAGTCCACTGTAGGATGAGAATCCGTTATGTCCTGATGCAATCCGCATCGCATTTGCGCAGTATTCAAGAGGCATGTTTTTAAACCAATTGTGATAGAATACAGTAAAAGCAACTAATGCGTCGTTCCAACTTATTGCTTCGAAACTGCCAACGGTTGCGTAGAATGGTTTGGATTTCTCATCTTCTAGCATGGACATCCGAATAGATGACGCGCCGCCGCAAGTAGAGAATGCCAACATAAGCCCATCTGGTAGGATTTCATTCATAGTTGTAAAAAGTATACGAAGATCGTCCCACGAGAGTACAGTCCCGTCTGTCAGTTGAATTCCGTTGCCGTCTCCATGTATACTTAGATGTATAATTGGCGGGTGTCGCTGGACAATATTTTTCCTAATTTCATTATTTTCGTCTGACAAATCTATGGATCTAAGAAATTGTTCCACATTCACGGTCATTGAGTATGAGTGTGGCGTATTCGATAATCTGAAATACTCGCATAGCGCTCTTCCTTCGGTCTTCCCGTCAGAGATGTCGCGCGGGCTCGGTGACTCAATGATATGAACTGCTGTCATTGTCTCCAATCCAAATGAGTGATTTTTAAATTTACTTCAGAGGCGGCGTATTGATGAGGCGGACGCCTGCTCCTCCGCCGTTTTCGGGGATGAACTCCACACCTGCTGCCTCCAACGCTGCCTGGATGGCCTCTACTGTCCGAGGCTTCAGTTCCTCTCCCCGCTCAAGGCGGGTGATCGTACTCGTGGCAACCTTCGCACTTTCAGCCAATTCTCGCACTCCAAGTTGAAGCGCGGCGCGGGCCATCCGGCACTGTGCGGCGTTCATTCGGCACTCCGTGCTGATTTCATCTTGACGTAAGCATTATCGCGTGCGTAAATCGGCACGTCGTAATCATTCATACCACAGGAGACGCGCATGGGCACCCATGTTCGCCAACGGGAGAGGTGCGTCCGCACCTTCGTGGAGCTTCCGCTCACGCTTCGGCCGGCGATCGAGGACGCGATTGAGCGACTGATGGAGCTGCTGGACGAGATGGACGGGGAGCCGGACATCGAGCCGGAAGCGGATTTCGAGGACGAGGGCCTTTACGAGCCCAGCCTCGGCGCCTTGGAGCATCACCCCAGGCGGGACAGCGGAATGCTGCTTTCGAGTGAGAGTGGCGATCAATCCCGATGGGGTTGGAGCGAACGCGCCGACCTTGAGGACGAGCACGACGGGCGCGAGCCGAATGAGGACCGCGAGCCATCGCTGGGCTCGCTCTCGGCATTCAATCAATGGTCATGGGCTGCAGGCGGAGACGGCGACCGCGAGGCGGAACTTGGTGGCACCGATGACATAGACCAGCTCAACGCCTGGAGCGTCTCGGAAACCGGGGTTGAGGACGGGGAGGTATCACTCGGATGGACCGAAGGGGAAGCGGCCCAGGGCTACCGAGGGCCGACAATCCCTGACCGTGCCGACCTGGAGATCGACGCGGGCGAAGAGCCCGAGCGGGAGGAAGACGAACCATCCCTTGGCTCAAGCCCCTGCATTGGTAGCTGCCGGGGCTCGGTCGACGCTGTCGTCGCGTGTGTGGGTGGCGTTCCGACCGTGTTCTCCGCCCGGTCCTGGGATCAGAGCCATTGGTCTCAGGGCAGCGCGGACGAGCGCGAGTGGGACCAATCGGAAGACGGTGAGCCCGAAGGGGGCATTTGATCATGCGGGGGTGGCAAAGAAATCTGGTCGGGATTATCGTGCGTCAATGTCAATTCATGACTGATGATTCGCATAATAATCTGTACATATGTGCACAGTTAAGGCGAGCCGATTGGAGATCCCATGCTGACCGACGTACTCAAAGCCACCTACAGCGCGCAGGATTGCTCCTACGCCCTGCAGTTCCGCAACTTTACCAACTTCCGCCGCGACATCACGCGCGGTGGTCAGCTCCTCTTCCCGCGCCGGACGGCCCCGGGGCCGGGCGGCGGCGAGTACCGGTACGCCCACCTCGTCGAGATGGCGATCCTGCTCAGCGTCGGCACCTACCGCAATCGACATCTGGGCAAGTCCGTCATGTGGGGCCTGGCCCGGCTGCTGCAGGGCAACGACTATGGGTCCAAGAAAATCAATGCCCTGCCGAATGATCAGCGTAGCGCGATCTTCAATGGTCTGTCCGAGTTCGCGGATACGGACTTCCCCGAGGCGAGTCCGAAGGATCTCCAGTGGCTCGTTGATTTCCCGACCGTCTATTTCGACAAAGACTTCATTTCCCGCGACCCGGAAGCGCCGACGCTGATGCTCTACAACAGCGCCGCGCATCGTGGCGGCCCCGCCGAGGTAGAGCTGGTCGAGGACATGCCGGCGACCGAGCTGCAGGAGCGGGTCATTGCCCTGTGTTCGCAGGGTGCCACGTCACAGGACGTTGCGGCCTACATCGAGGAGCAGTTTGACGACATTCCTGTTCTCAACCTGACCACGATGCTCCGTCGCATCGACGAGCGGCTGGCCCTGCGCCTCAAGTCGCAGTCCATCCGGGGCGCGTAGGCCCCGTCATGGCCGCGCTCCCGAAGTTCCTCCACCGCGCCGTCAACCGCCTCCTCGGTCGCTCCACGATCGAGGCGGGCGGTTCCGGCCGTCGGTGGCCGCATCCGGGGCTTCGCGCTCCCTCGAAAGAAATCCTCGCCCGGCGGGCAATCGCCGGGGCGCGCGCCGCTGCCTTCGTCGCCAACTCGCCCTATGGCTCCTCGCTCCTGACGGTCTGGACCACGAACCTTGTTGCCGATGGTCCGGCCATGCGGCCGAAGACGACGGACAAGGCGCTGCGCCGGGACCTGCAGGCGCGCTGGTCGGAGTTCTGGGATACCTGCGACGCGGACGGCCTGACCGATCTGGGCGGCTTCCTGCAGCGTGTCGCCCGCTCCGAGTTCGTCTTCGGCGAGGCGTTCGTCCACATGTCGGTCGATCGCGAGGACCGGGGGCTGCGCCTCCGCCTCTGGTCGCCGGATCAGGTTGACCCGTCCCTGACCCGTGACATCGGCGGCGGCCGTCGCATCGTCGCTGGAATTGAGATCGGGACCGATGGCCAGCGGCTCGCCTACCACGTCCGCGAGAATGCCGACATTCCGTTTGCCACGCCCTACGGGACGCGGCGCATTCCCGCCGATGACGTGATCCACATTTACGAGCCGATCTTCCCGGGCCAGATGCGCGGCCTGAGCCGGCTCGCGTCGGTCGCAACCCGCCTCTCCGAAGTCGACAAGCTGGAGGACGCACTGCTCGCCAAGGCGAACACGGCGGCGCTCTTTGGCGGTGTGTTCTATCGGCCGGATGACGGCACGGGCGCACCGCTGCCGGGCCAGGTCGACCTGGGCGAGTACGGCCTTGAGCCGGGCTCGATGATGATTGCACCGCCCGGCTATCAGGTCGCGTTCACCGATCCGCCCTCGACCGACGGCGCGATCGACTTCCTCCGCTCCCAGATCCGATCCATCGCCGCCGGTGTCGGTGTGCCCTACGAGCTGCTCTCCGCCGATCTTAGCCAGGTCAACTACAGCTCCGCCCGGCTTGGCCTGCTGGAGTTCCGCCGGCGGATGACGGCCCTGCAGAAGAACATGATCACCGGCCGCCTGCTCCTGCCGGTGTGGCGTCGCTTGCTGCTTCTGGAGGCTCTCGGCAACCGCCTGCCGATGGGGCAGGCGCTGACCACCGGTGCCGAGTTCGTCTTCCCCGGCTGGCCTCAGATCGATCCGCTCAAGGAAACCCAGGCCGACGCCGCGGCGATCAAGGCCCGCATCAAATCCCGCTTCGAAGTGATCGGCGCGCGCGGGCGCGATCCGGAGACCGTGGACGAGGAGATCGCCCAGGACACCCCCGCAACGCTCACCGAGAAGGAAGCCGCATGACCACGATGAACACCGCTCCGGACCTGATCGAGCGTCGCGCTCCGGTCGCCTCCTCGACCTGGAATGCCGAGACCCGGACCTTTGAGGTTGTCTTCTCCACGGGTGCCGCCGTGCCCCGCTTCGACATGCGCGGACCTTACATCGAGGTGCTGGCGATCGATGGATTCCGGGACGCCGAAGGCGCTCCGTTCCTCGACGCGCACAGGCGCGACAGCCTCGACGACGTGCTGGGTGCTGTCCAATCCGCGAGGGTGGTCGGCGGGGAAGCCCGGGCGATCGTCAAGCTGTCGCGCCGCAATCCCAAGGCCGAGCGTCTCGCCGGCGAGCTGGAGGACGGCTCGCAGTTCGGGGTCTCGGTTGGCTACACCGTCGATGAATGGAAGGAGACCACGGACGCCAAGACGGGCGCGCGGACAAAGACCGCGCTCCGCTGGACCGTCCACGAAATCTCCGCCGTACCAGTCCCCGCCGACCGTCTCGCGAGCACGAGGAATGACAACTCGATGCCGACGACGGCCGCAACTCACCCGGAGAACACTCCGGGAACCCCGGACACGGTTCCGGCCACCCCTGAGACTGCCGCCACCGAACGGGCGGCCGTCACCACTGAAAACCGAGCCGACATCAACCAGCAGATCCGCGCCATGGCCCAGCCTCTCGGTCTGGAACGCACCTGGGTGGATCAGCAGATCGACGCCGGCCGCAGTGTCGAGGAGGCAAGGCGCAGCGCGCTCGACGAGATGATCCGGCGCGGCCAGCAGGGCAGCGTCCAGTCGCACCGGATCGAGATCGGCAACGACTACACCGATCCGGACTTCCGGGCGCGGACCCTTGGTGAAGCGCTCTATGCCCGCATCAACCGGGCGCACAACCCGGGCGAGGCCGCACGGGAGTATGCGTCCCTGTCGATCGCCGACATGGCGCGGGACTGCCTCCGGCTCCGGGGTGTCGCCTCGACGGGCCTCACGCCGGGCAAGCTAATGGAGCGGGCGCTCCACTCCACCAGCGACTTTCCCCTGATCCTCGGCGATGCCACCGGGCGGACGATGCGCGAGAGCTACCGCGTTGCCGGTTCGGCGCTGAAGATGATCGGCCGGCAGGTCAACCACTCCGACTTCCGCGAGCGGCACCGCCTGCAGCTCTCGGAAGGTCCGGAGCTGGAGAAGGTCGGGGAGTCGGGAGAGATCAAGGCCGGCACGCTTGCCGAGGCGCGCGAGACCTACAAGCTCGCCACCTACGCCAAGCGGGTTGGCATCTCCCGGCAGATCCTCGTCAACGACGACCTCGGCGCCTTCGCCGACATTGGCCGACGGATGGGGCAGGGGGCGGCCGGCACCGAGGCGAGCCTCCTGGTCGCGCTGCTGACCCAGAACGCGGGCGCCGGGCCGAAGATGTCGGACGGCAAGGCGCTTTTCCATGCCGACCACGCCAACCTCGGCGACGGTTACACGCCCTGGGAAACCGCCGAGCCCGGCTTCGTCTCCGCCTTGAGTGCTGCACGGCTCGCCATGCGTCGCCAGGTCGGGCTCCAGGGGCAGCCGAGCGCCATCACCCCGAAATATCTGGTGGTGCCGTCGGAGGGCGAGACGGAAGGCGAGAAGGCACTTGCCGACATCACGGCCGCCTCGGTCGCCGACGCCAACCCCTTCGCCTCCAAGCTGCAGCTCGTCGTCGAGCCCCGCCTCGTCGATCCGCTGGCCTGGTACGTCGCCGCCGACACGGCCGAGGTGGACGGTCTGGAGTGGTCCTACCTGGAAGGCGAGGAAGGTCCGCAGATCGACACCCGCTCCGGCTGGGAGATCGAGGGGCTGGAGGTGAAGGTCCGGCTCGACTTCGGCGCCGGCTTTGTCGACTGGCGCGGCTGGCACCGCAACCCGGGCGACGCCTGATGGCAAGGCCGAGCCTCCTGGACGGGATCGACATGAGCGATCCCTGCGCTGTCTGGCCGAAACTGGAGGAGGCGCTCAACCGCCTCCTCGTCGGCGAGATGGCCGTCTCCGTCAGCTTCGGCGAGGACGAGGTCCGGTTCCAGGAAAGCGACACGCGGATGCTCCGCCGCCGCGTGTCGCAGCTCAAAGCCGAGTGCCGGGCGCGATCGACAGGCACTCACCCCGATCTGCAGATCGTCAGCATCCGCAACAAGCGAGGATGGGCATGAAGAACTTCCGACACGAGGGGCGGCTGATCCCCTGCACTGCACCGGCCGGCGGCGTCGCCTCCAGCGATGGCGTCAAGATCGGCGACCTGTTCGGCGTGGCCGCCACCACGGCGCCTGAGGGCGGCGACTTCGAGCTGGCCGTGGAGGGCGTGTTCACGCTCCCCAAGGCCGCCGGGGCCATCGGCCAGGGCGCCAAGGTCTACTGGAACGCCGGCAACGCCAACGTGACCACCACGGCCGCCGGCAACACGCTGATCGGCCACGCGGCCGCCGCCGCTCTCGATGGCAGCCCCGTTATCGATGTGCGGCTGAGCAACTGAGGTCCGAAATGAGCCGTCGCGCCGCGCCGTTCACCCAAACTGTTGTGACCCGCCTGATCAAAGGAGCGGTTGCGGCTGGAATTGATCCCGAGACGATCGTCGGGATCGAGGCAACGCGCGACGGCCTCAAACTCATCCTCGGTTCACGGGACGAGGTGTCGAAAGAGGCAGTGAACGAGTGGGACGAGGTGTTCAATGACCCGTCGTAAGCTTCCCAAGTACGTTTCGGAGTTCTCCGATCGCCACGGCAAGATGCGGGTTCGTTTCCGACGGAAAGGCCATTCTGACCACTACTTCAAAGCGCGTCCGTGGACCGACGAGTTCATGCGGGAATATCAGGCCTGCCTCGACGGTGTGGCTGCGCCCCGGATTGTGAATGGAAAGTCCCGGGAGAAGCCCGGCACGCTGTCAGCACTGATCGCGCTCTACTACACGACGCCTGAGTTTGCAGGCCTTCGCCCGAGCACCAAGGCGACCTACCGGGGGATTATCGAACGATTTCGGGAGCGCCATGGCGACAAGCGTGTGGCGACGATCGAGCGGAAGCACGTCAAAGCCATTCTCGGAGCAATGTCGGACCGGCCGTCGGCGGCAAACAATCTCCTCGACCGCCTAAAGGCGCTCATGGCGCTCGCGGTCGACATCGGATGGCGCAAAGACGATCCGACGCTCCGGATGCGCGGCTATCGAACGTCGAGCGATGGCTTCCACACCTGGACCGAGGAGGAAATTGCGGCGTTTGAGGCAGTGCATCCGATCGGCAGCAAGCCGCGTCTCGCCCTCGCGCTGATGCTCTACACCGGCCAGCGACGCTCGGACGCCGTGACGATGGGCTGGCAGCATGTGACCGGCAATCGCATCAAGGTCAGTCAGCAGAAGACGAACGCTCGGCTTGAGATTCCCATGCATCCGACCCTTCGGAAGGTGATGGAGATGACGCCCCGAGAGAACATGACGTTCCTCATGACGTCTTTCGGGAAACCCTTCACGCCGGCAGGGCTGGGCAATTGGTTTCGTGAGCAATGCGACAACGCCGGCCTTCCGCATTGCACCGCGCACGGACTTCGCAAGGCGGCTGCGAGGCGTCTCGCCGAGGCCGGCTGCAGCTATTCCCAGATCAAGGCGATCACGGGCCACAAGACCGACAAGGAGGTGGCCCGATACACCAGCGATGCCAACCAATCGCTCCTCGCTGAGCAAGCGATGGCTGCGGTCTATGGGGCAGAGGGAGAACAAAAAACGTCTAACTCCTCTGGCGAGTTAGACAAAACACCGACTAAGCCGATGAAATCAAAGGAGATTTAGATGCGAATGGCGGATGGGGTGGGATTCGAACCCACGAGACAGTTGCCCGCCTACACGCTTTCCAAGCGTGCGCCTTCGACCACTCGGCCACCCATCCAGCGCATTCGCGGCGCGGCAGGAGAGCTGGACGCAATGGTCTGCGTCGCGTTCCGACCGCGCCCCGTTCGATCGGCGGACCGTGATCGCCGCGGGAGCGGCAGAACAGGTCCTCGATCGAAGGAGAGTGCAGGGTCTAGCCGATCCGCGCCGGGGCGTTCAAGAGCAAAGACGCGTGAAGGGCATGTTCGTTCACGGGAACGTCGCGTGATCCACACCAACATGCTCCGGCCTCGCCGGAGCACGTGATCCGGTTCGGCCCCGCCTGCGTGATGAAAGCGGCGTCCGCGCCCCTGATCCGGTTGCCGGTGCGTTGGTGGCGAGGGGGGGCAGGCGCCGACGCTGGCGGGCGCTGGACGGCGCCGCCCCGATCGGCGACAACGCGGATGGCTCGGTCCCATCAGGTGGGGACCGTCCAAACATATGGTAGTCGGCCGGGGGATCGCCCCATTTTCGGCGAGCCGGCTTACGACCCCTGGAAAGGACCGCCCGGAAGGGACCCGATGCGCACGTTCCGCTGGATCCTCAGCCTGCCGCTCGTGATCGTCGGCTGGGTGCTGTTCCTCGCAGGCCTCGCTGCCGGCGGGTACGATATCTACAACAGCGTCCAAATCGGCCGGAACGCGTCGACGGCGCTCGGGGCGCTGTGGTTCCGGATCCACCCGGAGAGCCTCAACGTCTCCCAGGCCGTGGTTCAGCGGTATATCAGCCCGGCGCTCTGGGATCCCTACATCCAGTCGCTGCTGGTGGCGCCCGCCTGGGCGGTGCTGGGAGGACTGGGCATCGTGTTCGTGGTGCTTGCGCGCGTCATCTGGCGCCCCAGATAGAAGCAGGACGCGTGACGCCCTGCCGCCGCGGCCTTGCAGGCCTCGAACGGCACCGGCTCCCGCCAGAACGAGAGAGGTCGCCCCATGTCGCTCCTGAACATGCTGTCGAAGAAGCTGTCGATGCCGTCGAGCGCGGAAGCCATGCCCGGCCGACCGGAGCCGATTCCGACCGCCGAGCTCCACGCCGTCAACGGCCGTCCGCTCAAGGGGCCCTATCCCGACGGCCTGGAGAGCGCGGTGTTCGCCCTCGGCTGTTTCTGGGGCGCCGAGCGGCTGTTCTGGCAGATCGACGGCGTCTGGGTGACCGCCGTCGGCTACATCGGCGGGGCCACGCCGAACCCCACCTACAACGAAGTCTGCAGCGGCCAGACCGGTCATACCGAAGGGGTGAAGGTGGTCTACGATCCGGCGGTCACTTCGTTCGAGGCTCTGCTGAAGGCGTTCTGGGAAGGCCACGATCCGACCCAGGGCATGCGCCAGGGCAACGACGTCGGCACCCAGTACCGCTCGGCGATCTTCGCCAGCACCGAGGCGCAGCTGGAAGCGGCGGAGGCGTCCCGGGCGGCCTACAACAAGGCGCTTGCGGCCCGCGGCTTCGGCCCGATCACCACGGAGATCGGCGGCGACCAGCCCTTCTATTTCGCCGAGGACTACCATCAGCAATATCTGCACAAGGTGCCGCACGGCTATTGCGGCCTTGGCGGAACGGGTGTGAGCTGCCCGAGCGGACTGGGTCTTGACGCGCCGGCGTCGTAGTCGGCGGATGCGTGTCCCGGCGGGTTGAAGGGCGCCTCATGCCGGGCAGACTGGTCAAAGCGGACGATGTGGGCCGCGAGCTCAAGCGCCTGCTGGCGGCCGACCTGGCCGATGCGGGGGCGGGTCTGGCGGATGTCGGGCGGCCCCGCGAGGCGCGGATCCACACCGCCCGTCGCAGGCTGAAGCGCGCCCGTTCCCTCCTGCGGGTCTTCGGACCCTACCTCGGCGCCGACCATGCCCGACGCCGGGCCGCGCTGCGCGAGACCGCGGCC